>Ga0265340_10000156_pt1 | contig 34306 bp, 25 predicted proteins | sample 4CB225metaG_FD_202082 | JGI IMG/M metagenome (GOLD analysis project Ga0265340, IMG submission 202082) | Rhizosphere microbial communities from Carex aquatilis grown in University of Washington, Seatle, WA, United States - 4-CB2-25 metaG | ecosystem: Host-associated > Plants > Roots >...
CCAGTAGGCGCCGGTTGGATGAGTCGGGCTGCTGGCCAAGCAGGATCCTGCCGAGACGGTGTTTAGTTTGGGGTCACCTTCGGCGCTCTTGATGCTCTCGGACAGGCCTGTTGGGTCTGCACTCGCATAGGTGAAACTCCGGATATTTTGCGACGGCGCCCCCATGTACGATCCCCGCACGTAAGGATCAACCGGAGCCACTTTGAGCGAGTCCTTCGTCGCCATCTCGCACGCTGTTTTGCGGAGTTGGGGCATAGGAACAACTTTGTAAGGTACGATTTTCAGCTTGGTGCGTTCTTGCTGCACAGCTTCGATGACCAAGTTCTCAACTTCAATTATCGAGAGGTTCTTTAGGGGTTCGACCAAATCACCCACAATGTAAATCCAAGCCCCGTTATGCATCGCAGCGAAGCCCGCGCTCGTGAACATCGGATTGAGGAGCACCTTCTGCACTTGTGGATTGCCTTTTACCTGGTCCACCGCATGAGCTAAGTCGGAGGCTCGTACAAGGACCTCGCCCATCGGGCCCACGGGCGCCTGCGCTAGCCTGATCCGGTCCACCAAGCCAGGTTCATCGTCGTACTGGTTAGCGAGGCTATCGTGCTTGACAAGCTCGCCCAAGTGCAAAGTTGCGCTGTCGATGAGCCGCGGATCGGAGGTCAATGCCGGAGCTCCGGCGCTGGCTCGCATTTGGTTCGCTACCGAGAGGAAGTCCTGCGCGATAGCCGCATCAGGACCGCCTTGTCCCCAGAAGAACGCGGGCGCCATCACCATCACCGTGGCGATCAAGAAAGCTGCTTTCAGATTTCTGGAGCGTCGTAATGCGAACAGCAGATGGGTGGCAGTACGGAAACGAAGGGCGAACCGAGCCATTTTGAACTCCCTGTGTGGATATCTGTGGCGTTTGCTGAAGGCACACATACTCTGTAATGTGTCGCTGCACCGGATAGCCTGTCGGTGACCTGGGTCACGCGTCGGCGTGATGCCGGCGCACGATTTGTTCTTTGACGGGGCCAAGGCACGGAGCTGGGTCCCATGTGCTCACTCCGGGCGGGCGATGGATGACCGAAGCATGGCATTGGCTTAGGGTCGAGACTTCTTCAAAGCCCGTCCATCCAGTTGTTGATTACCGACACCAAGCCAGCAATAAGGCACAACGCTCTGCCATTCGATTTGGCGCGGCTGCGCCTGCGCCGTTACACTGATTAAGTGAGGATTGTACTCGGCCAGATCAACACCACTGTCGGCGATTTCCTGGGAAATTCCGCAAAGATCATCGAATATGCGCAGCGCGCCCGGAGCACACGGGCCGACCTCATCCTGTTTCCCGAACTGTCGATTTGCGGCTATCCGCCGCGCGACTTGGTAGAGCGGCCGTGGTTTGTGGAGCGCAACCGGGAAAGCGCAGAACTGATTGCGCGCGAGACGCCAGGAATTGCTGTTATCTGCGGCTTGGTGACGCCTGCCAAGTCCTCCACCGGGAAGTCAGTGTTGAACTCAGCGGCGCTGCTGCGCGACGGCAAGATTGCGTTTGTCCAGTCCAAACGCCTGCTGCCGACCTACGACGTGTTCGACGAGATGCGCAACTTTGCTCCCGCCGATCATCAGCAACTGATCGTGCTGGACGGCAATCCGGTGGCGCTTACCATTTGCGAAGACGCATGGAACGACAAGCACTTCTGGGATCGCAGGCTTTACGGGGTGGATCCCGTCGAAGAACTGATCGGCGCCGGCGGCAAGGTTCTGCTGAACATCTCGGCGTCCCCGTTTTACCTGCATAAGCGCGAGTTCCGCCGCGACATGCTGGCGGCGATCGCAAAAAATTATCATGTGCCGGTAGTTTTTGTGAACCAGGTCGGCGGCAATGACAGCCTGGTGTTCGACGGTTCCAGCATGGTGCTGGGACCGGACGGGCGAGTCATTGCTCAGGCCAAGTCGTTCGAAGAGGACTTTCTGTGCGTCGATACCGAAACGCTTACCGGCGACATGCATCCTCAGGTTGAAGGGGAAGAGGCGAGCGCCTATGCCGCGTTGGTGCTGGGCACGCGCGACTACGTGCGCAAATGCGGGTTCCAGCGGGTGGTGCTGGGCCTCAGCGGCGGCATCGACTCGGCGCTCACCGCCTGTGTTGCGGTGGATGCGCTGGGACGCGAGAACGTGATCGGCATTGGCATGCCGGGACCGTATTCCTCCCAGGGCAGCATCGACGATTCAGCGGAGCTGGCCAAGAACCTTGGGATTCCGTTTGAGGTGATTCCCATTGGGGGGATTTTCGATTCGTACCTGCAATCGCTGCAGCCGGTTTTCGCCGGACGCAAAGCGGACGTCACCGAAGAGAATGTTCAGGCGCGCATTCGCGGTTCGTTAATGATGGCCATCTCCAACAAGTTCGGAGCGCTGCTGCTGACGACGGGTAACAAGTCGGAAATTGGGGTTGGCTACTGCACGCTCTACGGCGACATGTGCGGAGGTCTGGCGGTCATCTCGGACGTGCCGAAAACGCTGGTGTATCGTCTGGCGCGGTATGTGAATTCGCGCGCGCGAGTGATTCCAGAGTCGACCATTGAAAAGCCGCCGTCGGCGGAGCTGCGTCCCGATCAGAGAGACAGCGATTCGCTGCCGCCCTATGAAGTTCTCGATACAATCCTGGAGGCGTATGTAGAGGACAACGAGTCGGCGGAAACGATTGCCGCCAAGCATGGCTACGATCTGCAGTTGGTGCGGAACGTTACGCGGATGGTGGACAAGAGCGAATACAAGCGGCAGCAGGCAGCGCCGGGAATCAAGATTTCCGAGAAGGCATTCGGATTCGGGCGCCGTTATCCGATAGCGGCCAGGACAGAGACGTAAAAGTGTATACCCTGTCGAACCCTCTTATTATTTTTGTATGTGGACTTCTCTCTGCAGTAGCTATCGCATCTGCACAGGGCAACGCTCCGCCGCCCGAGAGCAACAGCGTAGCCAAGGTGACGTTCGTGGCGCGTGACCGAGGCGGTAATGCAATTCAGGACATCAACCCTGAAGATGTTACGGTTATCGACAACGGCGTCGTGAGCAAAGTAACGGGCATTGAACGTGCCGACAAGCTCCGTTTGCGAGTCGGCATTCTTCTTATTACCAACTCATCAACCTTCAAAGCGCAACAAGAGGCAGCCATTCAGTTGCTAGCCACCCTGCAGCCAGGGCTGGATCAGGCATTTGTCCTAACGCAAGCGACTCCAAGTAACATGCGCCCATGGCCGGCTCAGCAGCTGGTCTGGAACTCGGATCCTCAGGCGCTCACATCCTTCGTTCGGAGTTTGCACTGGGATAACTCCGTTTCTATGGGCGCAAGGATCCCCCAGAAAATGCTCGCTTCGACCCAAGATAAGCTATTTCGCACCATCCTGGTGGAGTTTCGCGACCCTGCGCGGGAATACATGATCGACTGGAATCCGTTGGTATACAAGCAGCTCGAGGCACATCAGGTCAAGGAGATAGCGGATTATCAGCGGCTCAACATCCCGGTATACGCGTTTGCTCTAGAAGATCCGTTCAATGTACCCGCCACCATCCCCATCGCCATACCAGGCAGGAGCGAAACGATGTCGGGAGAAAACGTTTCCAACTCCGCATACAAGGCTAGCCAATCGATAATTGAGCGGCTTGCCGCGATGACGGGCGGTCGTTTCTTCTCGGGCAATGGAAATTTCAAGTCCGGTATTTCGGACATCGAAAACGACTTGAAAAACCAGTTCATCGTCAGCTTCCTAGCGCAGCCAAATGGCCAGGAACAACGAGCTCACACGCTGGAAATTCGAGTCAATCGAAAGGATGTCCAGGTCGTCAGCCAAAAACAGTTTTATCCTAAAGAAGCAACTACCCATTAGCCGTTAGCCATTAGCAATTAGTCATCAGCGCGTTGGGGTCTTGCTACCGACTTGGGATGAACCACCAGTTTCTGGGCGAGATGCCCAATGCTAGCTGCTAAGTGCTAACTGCTAAGTGCTAATACGAAAGGAACCATGAATCGTTGCATCCGTATTTTCTTGACCGCTAGTCTGGCGCTTGCCAGCCTGTATTGCTCCGCGCAGCAGCCGGGTACTGCCGCTCCGGCGAAGCCTGCCAGTTCGACAACTGCCGCTAATGCTTCGCTGCCCAGCGAAGCGACCATCAACGACTTCCTGAAGAAGATGTTTGGCTGGAACAGCGAACTCAGCTGGAAGGTTGCGGAAATCAAACCGTCGGAGGCGGCCGGCATCACTGAGGTCACGGTGGTCTTCAGCACACCCAAGGGACAGCAGATGTCGCGCATCTATGTGACTGTCGATCAGAAGCACGCTTTCACCGGGGAAATTGTCCCCTTCGGGGCCGATCCTTTTGGCAGCGTCCGTCAGGACTTGAAGGCCGCGAACGGTCCGGCACACGGGTCGCAGACCCCGGCCATTACCATCGTGGAGTTTGGCGATCTTCAGTGTCCGGCGTGCAAGGCGGCGCAGCCCAACATCACCAAGCTGATCGAAGAAGAACCTAAGGTTAAGCTAATATTCCAGAACTTCCCCATCGAGTCGATCCACAAGTGGGCGATGACGGGCGCCAAGTATATTGACTGTCTCGGCCGTCAGAACAACGATGTGGTGTGGAAATTCATCAGTACCGTGTATGAACATCAAACCGAGGTCAACGAGCAGAATGTCGAGCAGATGCTCAAGGGATACGTAAAAGATGCTGGGGGCGATCCCGACGCCACCGCGGCTTGCGCCGCCAAGCCGGAAACCGAGAAGCGTGTGCGGGAATCCATGGCGCTGGGGGAAAAGGTCGGCGTCAACAGTACTCCCACCTTCTTCATCGACGGCCGCCGGGTAGTTGGATTCGGGAACAACGTTCCCTATGACGTGGTCAAGGAGATGGTGGATTTCGACATCGCCAACGCCGGGAAATAGGACGGCTTCGAGATTCTTTACTGTTACCTCAGCGGCTAAAGCCTCGCTCTTTTTGCAGCCTTGGTATGCACGCCTGAAACAGGCTGCGGGAAAAATCGGCAACGAAGATCTACCGCCGGCTAAAGCCGGCTCTGGATAATACAAGTAAACGACTTGTCGGCACGACTGAAGTCGTGCCCTGACGCAATACGTGTGCAAACCCGATTTTTTCCGCAGCCCGCGAAAGGTGTGCTCCGCCCAACAACGGATACAGCAACTCCGGAATCGCTCTTAGTGTCCGGCAGGCAGTTGCATGGCGAAGGAACCGGGCTCGGCCATGCGGGATATTCGGGGGGTGAGGACGATCATCAATTCGTCTTCATCGGTGTTCCGGTCATGCTCGGAAGACGCATAGGTGAAGGCCGGAACACGGCTGAGGAAGGGATAGCCGTTGATACTGCGGCTGTCGGCCTGCGAGACCAGCCCCGCCACTACGCCGGTCTCGCCATTCTTCAACGTGATGCTGCCCGAGTACTCCCGATTGTTGATGATGGGAATGCCGTTGACGGTTTGCGTGCCCAAGGAGCGAATCTGCAGCTCCAGCTTCAGCGTGACATCTTTGTCGGAATGAATGACCGGTGTGGCCTTCATGTTTACGCCCAGGTCTTCGAAATTGAAGGAGGGGAACGGCGCGGTATAAGTCTGGTTGCCGATTACCTTCGCAATCGCGCTGGTGTTGTAGATGGGAGCAAAGGTCGCATTGATGATCGGGTAGCGTTCGCCGATCTTCAGGACGGCGGCGTTGTTCTGTGAGGCGCGCAGAGTGACGTGCTCGAGATTGCGGACGTCGGATTCGTTCAGGTTGACCTTGATCGTCGTGCCGACGCCGCCGGCGGTGATGCCGAAAAGGGTCAAGCCGCCGCCGAAAGTCGCAAAGGGCTGCTGCAGCAAGGAATTCGCCTGGTTCGACAACTGTGCCAGCAGGGCCGAAATAGCCTGCGAATTGGCGGCGTTGATGCCGCCGGACGCGATCAGCTGGTTGATGAGGCTCTGGGCGCCAGCTCCCAACCCGGCCAGCAACGCAGGGCTGATGTTAAACAGAGTGAACTGCTGTGGCCAGGTCGTGCCAATCTGCCGCAGCAGGCTGGAACTGATCTGGTACACCTGCATGTCCAGCAGGACTTCCGGACGAGGACCGGCGAGGCTTTCAATGATCTGTGCTGCGGCTTCAACCAGCGGTTCCTCGGCACGAATCGTGATGGTCGACTGCGCCCGGTCGGCCGCAATGTAACGAGCATTCAGCAGCACACGCAGGGAATTGGACAGTTCCGTCAGCTGAGCATCGGTTACATCGGGCACGTAGAAGGTGCGCAACGACATTCGCTCGAAGGTGCGGCGGTTCTCGACGGTGTCGGCGGCGAAAAGAATCTGTTTGGCGGAAAGCGGTATCCAGAAGGTCTTGGTGACGCTTTCCGCCGCATCCACGGCGGTAGCGAAGCCCACGTCTTCGATGTCGAAGTGGATGCGCCGCTGCTGCACCGAGTCGTCGAACTCGGCGCTGAGCCCGTAGGCCTGCGCCAGCTGCGTGAGCAGTGTCCGGGCATCGCCCCGATAGTGGAAGTCGTGACGGGTTGCATTGGGTTGCGGTTCGATGGGGGTGGACTGTTCCACCAAACGTGCGCTCTGGGCCGGTGGTTCCTCGACCGGCGCCGAGGCGAGTAGTTGCTGTAGCGCAAAATCGTTGCTGGGATCGTATTCGAGAGCGCGACGGAACTCGGCCATGGCGACGATCTCGTTGTGATTCATCAACGCCTTGTTGCCCCGCTCCAAAGCCTCCATCACCAACTGCTGGCGGGTGAACTCGCGGGCGGTCAGATACTCCACGTTGTGAGGATTCAGCTCGGACGCCCGCTCGAACTTCTTGAGTGCCTGGTCCAGCTTTCCCGAAGACTTCAACTTCACGCCGGCCTTGAACTCGCGCTTGGCCTCGGCGATGTCCTTGGGAGATTCCGGAGCAACGATGGCGACACCGGCTGCGGAGGTCGACGGGGCAGAACCCTCCGGAGATGAACTTTGCTCCGGCTGCGCCTGTGTGGGAGGCATCGCCTGTGCCGGCTGGGCAGAGGCTCCAGAATCCTGGGGTGTGGCCGGGCTCGGCGCGGGCGACACCGCTGCGGGAGGCCCACCGGGCTGCGGCGGTTGAGCAGCTGTTGTTGAATCTTGCTGGGCCGGGGCCGTCTCAGGCGCGGAAGTTTGCTGCGCAGCCAGCGAGACCGCCACAGCTAAAGAAAGGAACGTCACCGCAACAAAGCGCATCGGTAAAGAAATTGTAAGCCATGGGGCCGGCCTGTGTCGCGTCCGGACAGCTATCGGCAGCTGGCGTCGTCGAAACAATTGCCGTCAAGAGCAGAAATCCCTGCTGTGCTACACTGCACCTCATTGTGGGCCAGCGAGGGTGGAGGATGAACACGGTTCTGCGCAAGATGCTGTTCGTGGACCTGATCAAGGGCCTCAAGGTCACATTCCGCAATCAGGACCCCAAGGAAGTCATCACCGAGCAGTATCCCTTGCAGCGTCCGCAGGTGGCCGAGCGCTTCCGCGGCGCGCCCCGTCTCAACAACAATCCGGATACCAACGAGACACTGTGCATCTCGTGCGACCTGTGCGCCTTGGCCTGTCCCGAAAACCTGATCGTGGTAAGCAGCGAACGCAACCCCAACACGCGCCGCAAAGAGCTGACGGAATTTACCTACGACCTGAGCCGCTGCATGTTCTGCGGACTCTGCGAAGACGCCTGCCCGGTGGACGCTCTGGAGTTGACCCAGGATTTCGAGATGGCGAACTACAGCCGTGAAGGGCTGGTCTGGAACCGGGAGACGCTGGAGAAGGGCCCGCAGCCGAACCCGTACCGGCGGTAAGTAGCCCGAGTTCGGAACCGCCCCGACTCAATGGGAAGGCGGTGCTTAGCGGCTGTGCTTGCCAGCTTTCGGCCGTGGGCTCGGTTTTTTCTTCGTGGGAAGAAACTCGACCGCGATTGCATCGGCAGCACTCTTGAAGTCGTAATCGGCCGTTACCAGCACTGCACTTTCATCTTCGGTCAGGGAGCCAGCAAAGGAATCGGCGTAAGGCACGTTGAAGCGTTCGTGGAAGAGGCCTGCACTCTCGGCACGACGCCCGTCGGCGTCGAGAATCTCGACTGGAAGACTGCGGAACTTCAAAGAATAGTTGGCAGCCTCACCTTCACTCCTGGTGCGCGCCATGACGTAATAGACCTCGCCCCAATTGACGGCTGACAAGATCAGACGTGCGTCTCCGGTCCGTGCCTGATTCAACAGCTCCTCGATTCGAGCTGCTCCGGTCTCATCCTCGACAAAGCGCAAGAGCGAGCTTGCATCCAGCACATAGCTCTTCATCGCTTATCTTTTATCTTTGCGGTGTTCGCGGTCCCGCAGGTCACCCATGCCGGAACCGCGAAAGTACCCGCGCAGGCTGCGGATATAGGCAGGCGTCAGCGGGCGCAGGATGATGGCATCGCCCTCGCACTCGATGGTGAACTGCGTGCCCGGGGCGAGGCCGAGCTCTTCGCGCAGTTGCGCCGGTATCACAATCTGGCCCTTGGTGCTGATTTGGCCTACAGTCGGCTTCATGTCTTACATGATATGTATGGTAAGACAGGATAGCAAGAGTAAACCGTGCCGAGAGCCAGCCAAGGAAGGGGTTGGAACCCCACTATTCGAAGATTAAAATCGCTGCCGCAATCACCGTGGTCCAGCGTTCGCGCTTGTCGCCGACGGCGCTTTGCGTGATGTTGGCGGTGCGCACGATCTTGTTGGACAGCCGGTAGACTTCTTTCTTCTCGTCCCACGACTTGTCGGCGTCGAACTCGACATCCAGGGTGGTGGCCAGCATTTCGGCGGCAAGCTCTTCGGCGTAATCTCCGGCAACGTCGTCGGTCTCGCCGAAGGAATGATGCTCACTCAAGTAGCCGTAAGTGCTGTGGTCGGCAGGGATCGCCACACCAATGGAAGCGGCGGTCAGGCGATGGGGCTCGCGGGTGGAGTTTTCCGCCACCACCGCGAACGTGACCTCTCCTGGCGACAGGTACTTCTGTCCATCTTTGCGCGGAATCAGCTTGCAGTTAGGTGGAAAAATGGACGACACGCGCACCAAATTCTGCGCCGCGATACCGGCGTCGCGCAGTGCCAACTCGAAAGAAGTAAGCCGTTCCCGGTGTTTCCCCACGCCCTTGGTGAGGAAGATGCGCTTGGGAACCATGTCCTTGGCCAATTTTAGAGCCTCCAAAAAGGAGATAGGTGTACTCGAATTTTCAAAAATAACACACGGCGGCGATCACGTTATGTGAAAACCATATGAATCGCAAAAATTTGGTTACAGGTTTCAGAATCGGAGTCACGCCGTAGTGGTTGCGGGAGCGGCAGGCTTCAACTTGACTGCGATTTCGATAAACGCCAGGGCGGCGCGGCTGAGCGCTTTGTCTTTGCGGAATACCAGTGCGAGATCGCGCAGGATGCTGGCGTCGGCGAGCCTCAAAACAGCCAGCGCCTTGGCCTGCAGGTCTTCCACGACGTGGGAGCGCGGAACGAACCCGATCCCGACGTCGGCGGCGACGAAGCGCTTGAGCAGTTCGCTGGAGTCCAGTTCCATGGAGACAGTCGGCTTCAGCCGCCGCTCATGGAAAAGCTGTTCCAGCGCATCGCGGGTGCGGCCGATTTTAGGCAGCAGTAGCGGATACTCCACCACGTCCGCAACCGTCGCTTTGCCCCGTGTCGCCAGGGGATGATGGGGCGGCGTGATGATTACCAGTTCATCGCGATGAATGGGCACGACCGTCAGGCGTTTGTCGGGCACCGGCATGGAAACCACGCCGAAATCGCACGAGTTCTCGATGATGGCTTCGAGGATCTTGTTGTGTTCGAGGCGCTTCACGCCGACGGCAACATCGGGATACTGACGTTTGAACTCGGCGAACACCTCAGGCAGGATGTGCAGGCAGGTGCCTTCATTGGCTGAGACCACGATCTCACCGCGCGGCACGCGATGCATCTCGGCGAGCGCGACCAGCATGATGCGGCGCTGCTCCAGCGTGTCCTCGGCGTATTTCTGGAAAACTTTGCCGGCACCGGTGACCGCGACTTTACCCCCGCTACGGTCGAGTAGCTTGGCGCCGACTTCGTCTTCCAGAGCGCGGATCTGCGACGAGATGGCCGGCTGGGTACGGAAGCGCCGCTCAGCCGCGCGCGAGAAACTGCTGAGCCGCGCCACTTCCAGAAACGTCTCTATTTGATCGAAGTCCATGAGAAGCGCGGCAATTAGCCATTAGCAATTAGCAATTAGCCATTAGCAATTAGCCATTAGCAATTAGCGTTTAGCAATTGGCCAAGTCCTTACCCATACGCTCAGGCGCGGATCGTTCATCCGAAATCGGCAACTTGACAGGGCACGGCTTTAAGCCGGCAGCGCCAAACCTGATGCAAAGTTCTCGGGTTGCACTTTGATTCTACGTGCCGGCATGGCCTTTCGTCAGCAGAATCATCAGGTTGCGGTTCATAAGCCAGGGTTATGCTGACTATAAAAACATTGTATTAGTCCCGGCTTTCGACGGCACGTATTCTTGCATGTGACCTTTGGGTAAGGCCCTCGGCCACACATCTTTCCCGACCAATGCAGTTCGCAGCACCGAATTCCTACTCCGGAATATTGTGCCGCTCCGCGCATGTTGCCGCCGGAGGCGCGGGCATGACATTCCTCGAAATCCAAACCGCAATGCAACTTCTGTCCTCACGACCGCCGCAGGGCGCGCGAGGCAATAAGGAGAATCAGAATGGCTGATAGCAAGCCTGATCCGAAAGCAGTCCTGGCATTTGTGAAGGAGCACAACATCCAAATCCTCGACTTGCGCTTCACCGATTTACCCGGACTGTGGCACCACGTTTCATATCCCATCGCGCAACTCAGCGAATCGTCGTTTGAAGAGGGGTTCGGCATGGACGGCTCGTCCATCCGCGGCTGGGCGGCGATCCACGAGAGCGACATGCTGCTCATCCCCGATGCCGCTCGGTACATGCTTGATCCTTTCACCGAAGTTCCCACCCTGGTGATGGTGTGCGACGTCATCGATCCCGTGACCAAGCAGCGCTACGATCGCGATCCGCGCTACATCGCCAAGAAAGCCGAGATGTACCTGGCCTCCACCGGGCTCGCCGATACCGCCTACTTCGGCGCCGAAGCCGAGTTCTTCATCTTCGACAACGTGCGCTTCGACCAGAACGAGCATGAGGGCTATTACTTTATCGACGCCGAAGAAGGCCGCTGGAACTCGGGGCGGGTGGAGAACAACCTGGGCTATCGTCCGCGTTACAAGGAAGGCTACTTCCCGGTGCCGCCCACCGATCATTATCAGGACCTGCGCACCGAGATGGCCCTGACTATGCAAAGCTGCGGTCTGGTGGTCGAGTGTCATCATCACGAAGTTGCAACTGGAGGACAGACCGAGATCGATCTGAAGTTCGATTCGCTGATCCGGTCGGCCGACGGCATGATGCTGTACAAGTACATCGCCAAGAACGTCGCCAATCAATACGGCAAGACGGTGACCTTCATGCCCAAGCCGCTGTTTCAGGACAATGGCAGCGGCATGCATACTCATCAGTCGCTGTGGAAGGAAGGGAAGCCGCTGTTCGCCGGCGATGGCTACGCCGGCTTGTCGCAACTGGCGCTGTGGTATATCGGCGGCTTGATCAAGCATGGGCCGGCGTTGTCGGCGATCATCGCGCCCACCACCAACTCCTACAAGCGCCTGGTGCCGGGATTTGAAGCGCCGGTGAACCTGGCGTACTCGCGCCGCAACCGCTCGGCGGCGTGCCGCATTCCCATGTACTCGGCGTCGCCTAAGGCGAAGCGCGTGGAATTCCGTCCGCCCGATCCGAGCTGCAATCCCTATCTGGCGTTTTCGGCGATGCTGATGGCCGGGCTCGACGGCATCGAGAACAAGATCGATCCCGGCCAGCCGCTGGACAAGGACATCTACGATCTGGGCCCGGAGGAGCTGGCGAAGGTGCCGTCGATGCCCGGGTCGCTGGATTCCGCTCTGGACGCGCTGGCGCGCGATTACCAGTTCCTGCTGAAGGGCGACGTGTTCACTGAGGAGATGCTGAACACGTACATCGACTACAAGCGCGAGAAGGAAGTGAACGCCATGCGCCTGCGTCCGCATCCCTACGAGTTCCAGATGTATTACGACATCTAGAACCCACAACATTTGTCCGCACATTGATTCCCGCTGGTGTCACCTGCCCGCGGGAATTTTTCGTCGAGCAAGGAAAAATGATGGAGGTGTCATGTTGAACGAGCGCCGCCCGCCTTCGGCCGTGCGAGTCGAGACACCCCTATGGTCGTCCAGATGTCCCAGTCTCTCCAACCCCACCTCACTTGGCGCTTGCGGTTTTCGAAAAGGCGGCTAGTTTGCCGCTCTCGAGATATTGGCGCTCATCGAGGTGGCCAAACAATTCAATGAGCTTGGCGACTATCCCTGTCCATCCGGTCTGGTGGCTGGCGCCCAGCCCGGCGCCGTTGTCTCCGTGGAAGTACTCGTAGAACAGGATGTGGTCTTTCCATTGTGGATCGGTCTGGAACTTCTCCGTACCGCCGAAGACTGGCCGCCGGCCGGACTCGTCGCGCAAAAAGATACGGGTAAGACGGCTGGCGATTTCGTGGCTGACTTGATAGAGGTTCATCAGGTTGCCCGAGCCGGTCGGGCACTCGATCTTGAAGTTGTCGCCATAGTAAAGATAGAACGACAGCAACGCACGGATCAGCACTGCGTTCACCGGCATCCATATGGGGCCGCGCCAGTTGGAATTGCCCCCGAACATGCCGCTGTCCGACTCGGCCGGGAGATAATTTACCCGATATTCCTTGCCCGCGACGTTGACGACATAGGGATGTTCGGCATGAAACCGCGATAGCGCGCGAATGCCGTACGGGCTGAGGAATTCGTTCTCATCCAGCATGCGCGACAGAATCCGCCGTAACCTGTCCGGATTCACCACAGCGGCAATACCGCGTTCCGCATAACCGAGATGCTTCGCCCCGGTGGGATGGATGCTGTTGCGCAGTTCGGGCATACGTTCCCAGCGTTCGTGTAGGATCTTCACCATGCGCGGCACCCGTTCGCGCTGCCACGGCTCGATCACAGTGGTTGCGCACAGCGGCAGTAGGCCAACCATGGAGCGCACCTTGAGCCGCCTGGCACTGCCATCCGGAAGACGCAGGACGTCGTAGTAGAAACCATCCTCCTCGTCCCACATACCTTCAGGTCCCATCTGATTCATGGCGACCGCGATCCAAATGAAATGCTCCGCAAACTTGATCGCCATGTCTTCGTAAAAGTTGTCGTGGGCTGCCAACTCGACGGCGATCTCCAACATGTTCTGGCAGAACAACGATACCCACGCGGTCCCGTCCGCTTGTTCTAGGCTGCCCCCGGTCGGTAGCGGCGCGCTGCGGTCGAAGACGCCGATGTTGTCCAGTCCGAGGAACCCGCCTTCGAAGAGGTTCTTACCGAAGCGGTCTTTGCGGTTGACCCACCAACTGAAGTTTAACGTCAGCTTGGCAAATGTCCGCTTGAGGAACTCGATGTCTCCTTCCCCTCTAAGGGCCCGCTCGGATCGATACAGGAAAATCGTCGCCCAGGCATGCACCGGCGGATTGACGTCGCTGAAGTTCCACTCGTACGCGGGAATTTGTCCGGTCGGATGCAGGAAAAACTCCTGCAGCATCAGGTCGAGCTGCTCTTTGGCGAAATCGATATCGACTGTAGACAGCGCCAGCGTGTGGAACGCCAGGTCCCACGCCGCGTACCAGGGATACTCCCATTTGTCCGGCATGGAAATGACGTGCTCATTGATCATGTGGAACCATTCGCGGTTGCGAATCTCCTTGCCACCGAAGCGGATCGGATCGACACCGTGTTCCTGAAGCCACTCATCGACGTTAAAAGCGAAATACTGCTTGGTCCATAGCATCCCGGCGAGCGCCTGCCGCATGACGCGAGCTTCGTCTTCCTTGACGCGAGCCGGAGTGATCGCGCGATAGAATTCGTCCGCCTCGCGCTTGCGGGTCTCCATGATGGTGGCAAAGTCTTTGAAGGGATCGCCGGCGGCCGGCGGCTGGTCGGTCAGCCGGAGACGGATGGTGGCGGTTTTTCCGGCGTCCACGTTGAGCTGGTAGTGGGCCGCAGCTTTGGTGCCGATGTTCTCGGGATTGACAGCGTCGTGTTTGCCGCCGACCACATAGTTGTTGATCGCGTCCTTGACGTAAGGAGTTGCGTTGGGCTGGCCGAAGAGCCGCTCGTTATTGGTTTCATTCTCGGTAAAGAGCAGGGGGACTTGTCCCTCGCAATACAAATAACGCTCACCGAGGCGCTCGTGGGTAGCCTGCACAACAGAGTTGCCCTTCTGTCCGCTTAGCTCTTTCAAGCCAGGCTTTCCCATGAGCTTGGGCCACCAGGCCCAGAAATTGCGGAACCACAGGGTCGGCAGAACATGTAATGTCGCCGCCTCCGGTCCCCGATTGCTGACGCTGATCTGGACCAGGATGTCCTCTGGCGTCTGCTTGGCGTATTCCACGAAGACGTCGAAATAGCGATCGTCATTAAAAATTCCGGTATCGAGCAGCTCGTATTCCATATCGCCCCGGCCGCGCCGCTTGCTGGTCTCGACCAAGTCACCGTAGGGATAGGCCGCCTGCGGATACTTGTACAAGTACTTCATGTAGGAGTGGGTCGGGGTACTGTCGAGGTAGAAGTAATATTCCTTGACGTCCTCGCCGTGATTGCCTTCGCTGTTGGTCAGGCCAAAGAGGCGCTCCTTCAGGATCGGGTCGTGGCCGTTCCACAGCGCCAGCGCGAAGCAGAGCATTTGCTGGTCATCGCTGATGCCGGCCAGCCCATCTTCGCCCCAGTGATAAGCGCGGGAACGCGCCTGGTCGTGGGTGAAATAGTCCCAGGCATTGCCGTCGGCGCTGTAGTCTTCGCGGACGGTGCCCCACTGCCGCTCGCTGAGATACGGCCCCCACTTTCGCCAGGGAAGTTTTGACTCGCGCGCCTGTACCAGGCGCAAACTCTCGGCCGGCAGATCTGCTTTCATCGGTCTCCCTTGAGTCGCCGGCGGATTCGTGGCGCCGAAATCCACGGCAGTGGCGCATCCCGCCTGCGGTCCGTACTCGCGACTGTACAGTTTAGACCACCAGGCCAAGGGCTGTGTCTATATGTATGCATTGACAGAGATTACCCGCTACCCCAGAATTGAGGAGTAGTCGGAAAGGACCACCCTGATGCTGTTCCCGCAAGAAGCTGACAGTAGCTCTCCGGTGAGGCCTGCCGCCCCTCCTCCGTCGGGCCAGAGCCCGATTTTGAAATATGTACTGCTCGCGGTGACCGCCGTGTACGTGATCGCCACGCTGTACCTCCTATACGACCTGAGGACGCGGCTCACGGCCATGGAGAAGAAGCAGCAGACCATGGAGACGGCGCAGGCTGAACTGAATGAACGCATTCACGCCACTTCCTCGGAGTTCAAGCAGGCCCTGAGCTCTGAAGTTGGGACGACCAAGCAGGAGATGGCGCAGCGGGCGGCCGAATTGGAACGCCAGCAAAAAGCGGCGGCCGCCAGATTGTCGGCCGAGCAGAACCAGCAAGGCAAGCAAATTGCGGCGGTCAGCGGGGAAGTCACTGGCGTGAAGACCGAGGTCGGCGCCGCCAAAACCGACATCCAGAAGACCCAGACCGATCTGGCTGCCACCAACGCCAAGCTGGAGCGCACCATCGGCGACCTGGGCGTGCAGAGCGGGCTGATCGCGCACAACGCCTCGGAACTGGACATGCTCAAGCGCAAGGGCGAGCGCAATTATTACGATTTCACGCTGCATAAGAATGCCCGCACGCCGATCTCGACCATCAGCCTGCAGCTCAAGAAGGTCGATCCCAAGAAGAGCAAGTTCACGGTGAACGTCATGGCCGACGACAAGACCATCGAGAAGAAGGACCGCACCGTGGGCGAACCTTTGCAGTTCTACACCGGACGCGACCATATGCTGTACGAGGTGGTGGTTTTTACGGCCGCCAAAGACACGATTACCGGCTATCTGAGCACGCCAAAGACGGCGCCGACGCCGGTCACACCGTAACATCGTCCGCTGCTGGGATTGGCCGCCGGACTGGTGCTCGCGCTCGCGCGAATAAACAGCCAGGCTTTCTACTTGGCGGGTGCCCGCTGCTCGCGTAGCACGATCGCGTTCTGATCGTAGGGCTGGATGGTCACGTTCAAATCTTTGCGCGCGTCGAACTGCGGCTTGGTGACCGGGAACGACACCAGCACGCTGCCCTTCTGCTCGCCTCCCGGCGGGATTTTCATCTCGACGACCAGCGGCTGCGTCACGTGCTCCTTCAAATCCGGATAGGCCATGAGGTAGCGATCATAGTCAGTCGGCGACGATGCCTCGTCGGAGGCTTCCTGATCGGTCTTCAGATTGGCCGTAATCGACTTGAGGTAGAGCGTCCGGTCTCCGACGTTCCGCAATGTCACCTGCATCAGCATCATCGGACTGGTCATGTTCTCCGGCTGGCTGAAATAAACCGCGTCAATGCCGCCCTGCGCGATGGGCTTGGGGCGATACGCATACAAGATGATGCCCACAACGATGAGAACAACGAGCAGTGCGATCGCCACCGGCACGACCGCGGGCAGGGTGCGCTTGGCGCTGTCGAGTTCTTCGGTAATGGGAACGTGCCCGGCGTCGAATTGCGGAGCAGGCGGTTTGTCCGGAGGTTTGTTATCGGCCATGAGTCCTCCCGGGACGATGATACAAGAGCGTGGCCGGAACCGCTTTCGAAGTGCATGAAGAAACGGCGGGACGCAGAAAGCGTCCCGCCGTTCCAGTTTGTACTGTCATCGCCTGCAGTAATGTCTAATTAGCGCGCCCCTCCGGTTCCAGGAGTGAAGGAGACGCCTCGCAGAACTTCTCCAAATCCGGCGGTCTGCAACGTGGTGAAACCTTCACCCGGCGGTAGACCGTTCGCGCTCAACGAGTCCGTGATGACCACCAATTCGTTGGGATCGGCTCCCTGGTCGCCGTCTCCACTCACGGTCGAGGTGATGGCATAGATGGTTGCGGTTCCGTCGCCGTTTACGATGCCGGTGACGTTACGCAGGCCGTCGGTTCCCGGAGACCACGGCAGTCCAGTCGCCGAATTGTTACCCGTCGGATATCCGGCCACGGTGTACGGAATGCCCAGCTGCAATCCAGCTTACAGCGTGTAGGCCAGCTTCCACTGACCGCTGCCGGAATCAAAGGTCCACTTCTGGAGTCCGGCCGTCGTCTGGGCCGCAGCCGCGGTGTACATTCCGTTGGAGTAGGTGTTGTCGCCATTGCCTTCATCGGCAACGTAAACCGTGTTGGCATTCGCAAACCAGATTCCGAAGGGGAATGAGGTCGTGGACTTGAGGGCCGTCGGAAAGCCCTTCAGCACGCACATATTGTTGGGATCGAGAGCCTTGGTCTGGAGCAAGCTTGGGTCGTAAGCCAGCGGAGCGGTGGGCAGCACTGAGTTGGCCGCGGGAAGGCCGATACCGTTGGAATCGTTGCAGATGGTGAGGGTCGGGTCAACAAAGTACACGGTGTTGACCCCGTTGCCGCCGCTGCCCTTGCTGTAATACAGAACGTTATTGAAAACAGTGAGGCCACGGAAGTTGTCGTCTTTGCCGATCTTGTCCTGTTTGTCGCCGAGTTGGGTAACGTTGAAGCTCGCCACCGGGGTTGGAAGTCCGGGGTGCTGCGGAATTTCCGGCATCATGGCCGGTGCAAAGATCTGCGCCCCGGCGCCGATAATGATGCCATTGGGCTGAGGGTTGCCACCATTCCCCGCGTTACCCGCCGTATAGAAAAAGTCGGCGCCGTTGCTGTTGTTCAGGAAGGCGGCCCGGCCGTTGTTCCCGCTGTAAGCTTGAGTTTCCGTGAAGCTGAAGTTTCCCTGAGCGTCGACCTGCGCGACCGCGCGGTAGAAGCTTCTCCCTACAGGATCGGTGGGATCGACGATCAGTGGAGTATTGGAATTGGAGACGTCAAGATCGTCGATGGCGTCGACGTAGCCCATGAAGGTCAGGTACTGGCCGTCGGTCGATAGATTCAGCGCCAGCTCTGACTTGGAGGGAAAACTGGTCACCAATTCGTCCTTCTTGAGCGCGATTCCCAGACCGGTGCTGTGGGGAACTTCAAGCGAATTTACCAGTGTGCCGGTCGGCGTGTACTGATCCAGAACGATTTTCGATGTGATCCCGAAACTGCCATCCACCAGGTCATTGTTCCAGACATAGGGGTAGGTGCCGTCATTGGAGGCGGTCCCGCTGCATCCGGCTTGCGTAACCTGGCAATTTGGCGGCAGGATCTGGCCAACCTTCACATTGTTTGGGTTGTTGTCGTACACACTTCGGCTGACCACCAGATTACCGGGCTCGAAGTAGCTGCTGCCATTTTGCGCAGCCGCGACTACGACTCCGGTCAGGATGACCAAACCAATCACGACCAGCCGCTCAGCGACAGGACGCAGACAATCCAAGCTTCTCATCTTAGCTATCATAGGAAATCTCCTTGGAATCTCGGGACTCAGGACCCTCCGCCCACACAGGGCTCGAGAGTTATGTTCGCAGCTAACGTTTGCGCCAGGATTACAGGATCATCACGGTTCGATGAATGTCACACCAGGCCGAGGGCGTGGCCTGCTCGCTCCGTAAGATACAAGACGTGCACCCATTCGGCGTGACATGACGCCATCGTGACTTGTGGCGAAATCGTCGTCCGTGATTTCGATAGTCGGCGCTGATCTTGTGGCTGTGGTCACTGCCAAAACGGTCGGCCTGACCGCCTGATCGACGTGGCCAAGCGGGACCACAGGATGGTGTATCATCTCCCCACCTCCAGCGTCCCGGTGACGCTGAACCAATCCATCAGGGGCTCAGATGACCGTCACTGCAACAGCAGTGCAAGCTGGCGAGGAGCGCGAGCCGGCATTTATCTCCCGGTTTGGCAAGCTAGTCGCCGTTCTCAGAAGTGCCACTCTCACCTCCAATCAGAGGCTCGTACTCACCAAACTAGCAGTTGTGTTGGGGTTGGCGGCTGGTTTCGCACTTTCGCCCAAGTTATGGGTCACCGCTCGCTTTTACCCGCTTGTCCCCGTCCCCTTGCACGGTTTACCGCGCATTCCATTTCCCCTGGATTACATCTGCTTCGGCGTATTGTGGTTGCTGCTTGCGCTAATTGCGATATCTGGAAGACCTCGAATCTACATCGCGGCCTTCGTCGCGCTCCTTTTGTTTCTTGCCTTATTGGACCAGACGCGCTGGCAGCCCTGGGTATATCTCTATCTGTTCATGCTCATTCCGTTCGCGGGTTACTCCGGGAGAGCGAACGATCTTCGCGGTCAGGAGAATCTGCTCAATATCTGCCGGCTGATCGTTGGGTGTACCTATTTCTATAGCGGCTTGCAGAAGATGAACTCCCACTTCGCAGTGAATGGCTTCCCGACGCTACTCGGTCCCCTGGCCAGCCATTTGCCAATGCTACATCTGTGGGGTTGGGTAGTTGCCGCCATTGAAGCAAGTATTGGCATCGGGTTGCTCACACGCAAATACCGGAACCTCGCGGTCATGGTTGGGGTCTCGATGCATTGTTTTATCTTGTACACCTGCACTGTGGTGCTGGACTGGAATTCGGTAGTCTGGCCGTGGAACGTCGCCATGATTGCCTTCCTGTTTACGTTGTTCTGGAAAGCAGACTTTTCATTCGGGGACGTGGTATGGCGAAATGGCTTGGCTTATCAGAAGATCGTTCTCCTGCTTTTTGGAGTGCTGCCATTTTTTAGTTTTTTTGGCTGGTGGGATTCCTACCTGTCCGCATCCCTGTATTCCGCAAATGTGCCACTGGCGAATGTCTTCGTGGGCGACACGGTGAAGGATGAGCTTCCCGAACGCGTTCGGAGATATACCCACAAGCTCTATGGCAATACGACTATCGTAAAAATTCAGGATTGGTCATTGGGTGAACTCAACGTCCCGCCTTATGCAGCGGCGAGAGTGTATAGGAGCATCGGTGCCGACCTTTGCAGGTATTCCCACAACTCTCCCGAGGTTGTGCTGATGATCCAGGAGAAAAATACCTTATTCGGCAACGGCCTTCTATACCGATACACCTGCTTTAATGGACTGGCCTTCGATCTCCGGTGAGCTGCCCCGGCAACTCGTCAGGAGCCGCGCTTAGGGCTGTTCTGGCGCGGCGGCTTTGGCTTTGTCGAACCAGGACTGCGCCTGCGCCTCGTCTTTCGCGACGCCCCAGCCGTTCTGGTACATGTAGCCCATCTGCTGCTGGGAGCGGGCATAGCCCTGGTCGGCGGCTTTGCGAAACCACTGCGCGGCCTGAGCGTAATCTTGCGGCAGTCCCCATCCGTTCAAGTACATATTGCCCAAACTGTATTGAGCGACGGCAAGGTTTTGATCGGCAGCTTTGCGAAACCACTGCACCGCCTGGACGTAATCGCGCGCGATTCCGCCCCAGCCCTTGAGATACATGAGCCCGAGTTGGTGCTCGCCGGTGGGATTGCCTTGTTCGGCGGACTTGCGGAACCACTGCGCCGCCTGCCTGTAGTCCATAGGGAGGCCCTGGCCCAACAGGTAGCCCTGGCCAACTTCGTTTTGCGCGCGTGGAAGCCCCTGCTCAGCAGCCTTGCGGTACCACTGCTGCGCCTGTGCGAGGTCCTTCGGGACACCCAGGCCGCGCTGGTAGAGCGAGGCCAGGCCGACTTCTGCCGGTGCGAAGCCTTGTTCCGCCGATTTGCGGTACCAGGTGAGCGCCTGCGCGTAGTCCCGGCTCTGCATCGCCTGGTCGCCGGTGCGGTTCATCTCCTCTGGAGTGAGCCCTGCGCCGGATTCAGGCGACGGCGCAGAAGCAGCGGCTGTGTTATCGCCAGCATGAGCAGATGTGGAGCTCCTGCGGGATGATGGCGCTGACAGGGAGGCGCCCCTGAGCGCTTTGTCGGCCGATGGCGCCGGCATGGTGCCGGCCGCCGCCGACGGCGTCGCGGCCGGGGATTGCGGCAGAGAAGGCGAAGTCGGGAGCGCAGTCGTGCCCGTCTCCGACGGCGACGCAGCGGAGGAAGACGAAGGCGATGGTGTGGTGTCGGCCGGTGGCGGTGGAACAGGCGTCTGAATTGTGTTCGCCGCCGTTGTCGTCTGAGCCTTGTGAGCGCGAATCAGGCGCACGGCAACGAATGCCGCCACGGCCAGCAGAACCAGCGCACCGACGATCAGCTTGGTGCGGTTGTCCCCGGTCTTATGCGCTGGTATCGGCGGTTGGGGTTGAAGAGTCGGAGTTGGAGCAACCATGGCCGTCGCAGGAGAGTCCTGAACCGGACCGGCATGCGAAGACAGGATGACACTCGCTGACTTTGCAACCGCGACCGGTTCGGGTGGCGGAGCAATGGCTGGGGCGGTTCCGCTCTGTTTTGTCAGTTGCGCCACCAGGGCTCTTCTTTCTTCATCCAGCGCGGCCAACTGCAGTTGTGCGTCATATCGCTTGCGCAGCCGCGACAAGGCGTTGTACATCTCCGAGCAGGTTTGGTAGCGTTCCTCCTTTTTCTTGGCCAATGCCTTGTCCAGGATCGGCTGCAGCTGATGATTGTCGCCCAACGGCTCCAGTCGCGGTGGTCGCTCGTGCAGGATCTTGTTCAAGGTCTCGCCGGCGCTGGCACCCTGGAACGGCGGTTTGCCGGTAAGCAGCAGATAGAAAACGACGCCCAGCGAAAAGATGTCGGTGCGCGCGTCCGCGGGCTCGCCGTTGAGTTGTTCCGGTGACATGAACGAGACGGTGCCGACCAACAGTCCGCTTTGGGTGATGGTCTCGTCGGAAAGATGGGCCACGCCGAAGTCCACCACTTTCACGCTGCCGTCGCGCATCATCATGATGTTGCCGGGCTTGATGTCGCGGTGAATGACGCCCTTGTCGTGGGCGTATTGCAGCGCCTTGGTGACCTGCAGAATGATGTCGATCTTCTGCAGCAGAGTCAGCGAAGCCTGCTCGCGGATGGTGTGCTCGAGCGGTTCGCCGTCAAGAAATTCCATCACGATGTAGGGATTGCCTTCCAGCTCTCCCAACTCGTGGACCACCACGATGTTGGCGTGCTGGAGCATGCTGACGGCGCGGGCTTCGCGCGGGAAACGCTCACGGCCTTCGGCGCTGTCGGCCGCGCCGGCGTTCATGACCTTGATGGCCACCATCCGCCCCAGTACGCTGTCCCGCGCCTTGTAGACCACGCCCATACCACCGCGGCCGATGCGGTCGATGACCTCGTATTTGCCGATCCGCGCAGGTATTGGCATCAGCGAACTCCCAGAGACGGAGTTTACCGCGGAGTGGCGCAGCAGACCAGAGGCAAGGAACTCCCGTGAAACGAAACGAAGCGCAAGCGGGCGATCGACTCAGCCTATATCGCTATGGGGTTCTGGGCGCTTTCTGCGTGGCAGCTTTAGTGCCGCTCGCTGCGCGGACAGACCCCGCGTGTGGCTTCTTCCGATGATGCACAACCGGAGGCCGAAGCGTAGCCCGCACTAGGCGCTCGGCTTCGCTTGGGTCCTTGTCGTAATCCGGGTCGAACATGGCGATGACGGTTATGGCGCGACTGCTATAACGTCTGGCCCAGTCACTTTGGATGAGCGTGTTTTGCACCGTTTTCCAATGTTCGGCTTCGGTTTCGGCATAGTTCCCCAGCTGCGCTGCATCGCGGTACCTGAGGTCATCGTTTATAGCGGTGAGAAACTGAACGAATTCCTCAAGATTTACGCCCATCTGGAACACCAGTTGGCTCAACGCCATCTGCTGGGGCGCCGTCAGCTGGTCGAAGTTGCGGCAATAGGCCTTCGCATTGTGAACCGCCTGAATGGCCGAGATCCGCAGCAGCTTGGTAGCGTCTTCTACGGTCAGTTGCGGCGACAGCCCATGGGTCCTGATCTTCTTACGGAATTTTTTCTTCTGCCATGCCTTCAGGTCACGATCGTACTGGTCGAGTATGCTCTGCAGCCTGTCCGGGTCGAGCCCTGCTGCTTGCCACAGCTGCGCAGCCGATGGCTCAAGGAACGAATGAGGATTGAGCGGGTCGCGTTGGAGGTGCTCAGTCGCCATGACATCGAGACCGAATCCCGCTCCGATTAGCGGGCGGCTGGTTTTGGGATCGGGATAGGCCGCCAGTACCCACCCTTCATGGGTGCTATCCCGCAGCGTGTTCAACAGGGTATGTAGGTGGAACTTGATGTCGGAGTCCTGGAAGTCGAACAGCGGTTGGCAGGCGCAGGAAACCTCCGGCCCCGGCGAGAAAAACGACGGGTCATGAATTCGCAGCGGCAGATTATGCGGCGAGGGGGAAGCCGCCGGTGACGATGGCACTTGAGGCGATTGCTCCCCGGCCGGAGATGGCGCGAGTTGCGCCGGTGTCCTTCCTCCGGCGACCGCTGCCACCACCAGCACAAGGGTTACCCCTAGAATGCGTTGTCTTGTGAGCGTCATCTTCGTCGGCGCTGCTGACCTGCACCGCTACTATGACCATACACAATAGCCGAAAATCATTTCGGACTGGAGACCTCGGTTATCGGGATGACCACCCAGGGGGCACTGAGCGGTTTTAGCTGACGGCTGATAGCTCATAGCTGATAGCGTTTTGGAGAAAAGCGAAAAGCGAAGAGCGAAGAGCGACTAGCGATTAGCGATTAGCGACCTAACCCCAGTGGTGCTTCATGGCTTTGCGGAATTCTTTTTCCGGCAGCGTGTTCAGCACATCCTTCGGCGTGAGCCAGGCGCGGCGCGCTTGCAGGATGCCGTACTTGATCTTCTCGAAATGCGAAGTGTGGTGCGCGTCGGTGTTGATGACGATCTTGACTCCGCGATCGGGCGCCATTCGCAAATGAACGTCGTTCAAGTCGAGGCGGTCGGGATAAGCGTTCAGCTCCATCGCAACTTTGTTTTTCAGCGCCGCCTTGAGCACCGCGTCCATGTCGAAGGAATAGGCGTCGCGGCGCAGCAGCAGCCGTCCGGTGGGATGTCCGAGAATGGAGACGTTTTTGTTCTCGATTGCGCGCAGCAGTCGGTCGGTCATCTCCTGCGGTTCCTGGTTGAATGCGGAGTGAACGCTGGCGACGACGACGTCCATCTGCTCCAGCACGGAGTCGCTGAGGTCGAGCTCGCCGTCGGTCAGGATGTCGACCTCGATGCCCGCCATGACGGTGATGCCTTTGATCTGGTCGTTAGCGGCGCGAATGCGCGCAATGTGTTGCACGGCGCGCTGGTCGTCCAGACCGTTGGCGAACGCCAGGTTCTTGGAGTGGTCGGTGATGGCGATGTACTCGTAGCCGCGTTCTTTCGCTGCCGCCGCCATCTCCTCGATGGTGTTCTTCCCATCGGTCTCGACAGTGTGCATGTGCACTTCACCGCGAATGTCCTTGATGGTAATGAGCGCCGGAAGCTTGTGCTCCGCGGCCGCTTCGATCTCGCCGCAATCCTCGCGCAGTTCCGGCGGAATGCAATCGAGCTTGAGCTTGCCGTAGATCTCGTCCTCGGTGGCGCTGGCGACGCGCTTATTGTTGTCCAGGCGAAACAGTCCGTACTCGTTCAGCGTGAAGCCCATCTTGAGCGCGCGCTGGCGCAGCGTGACGTTGTGGTTCTTGGAACCGGTGAAATACTGCATCGCCGCGCCATACGATTCCGGCGGCAACAGACGCACGTCAACCTGCATTCCGCTGCGCAGCTTGAAGCTGACCTTGTTGTCGCCTTTGGCCAGCACCTCGACGATGCCGGGAAAACGCAGGATCTCTTCGACGAGCGCAGCGCGCTGCGCGTCGTCAACGCAGCAAGGTCCGGTGATGAGCATGTCGAGATCGCCAACGGTTTCGCGGCCGCGGCGCAACGAGCCGGCTGGCGTGATCTTCTCGATGCCCTTGATGTGCTTGAGATGTTCGGTGAGCTTCTCTGCGGTGCGATCGGCTTCGTCGATCAGGAAACGTCCCGAGATGCGGCGATAATTTTCAATTGCCTTCAGGATTTTCTGCTCGCTCTTCTCGCTCAAGCGCGGCAGTTCGCGCAGCTTGCCTTCGCGGGCCAGTTTCTCCACGCTGGCGAGGTCGCTGACCTGGAACGCGCTCCACAATAGCGCGATCGTCTTGGGGCCGAGACCCTGGATCTTCAGCAGTTCCAGCATCGACGGCCGGTATTTCTTCAGCAGCTCCTGATGCGAGCCCAGCTTGCCGCTGCGACACAACTCCTGGATGTTGGCTGCCATGCCTTTGCCGATGCCGGGAATTTCCAGCAGTTTCTTGGGCTCATCGAGCAGCGCGGAAACTTGCTCGGGCTGCGCTTCCAGCGCCTCGGCCGCGCGGCGATACGAGCGAATGCGAAAGGAGTCGTCGCCGTTGATCTCCATGAGATCGGCGGTTTCGTAGAAGACATTGGCGATGGCCTTGTTGTCCACGCGAAGATACCCGGAGGAAATTGTAACGTGTGCGGGGAAGTGACCGCCGCACAGAATTCCAATGCGTTGCTCTCAATGAGAAAGCCCAGCCTGGCGACTGGGCTTCCGTGAACCATTGCGAAGGGGCTTAAGCCGCCCTCGTCACGTTGCCTGCTTGCGGCCCTTTCTGACCTTCGACGATCTCGAACTCAACCTGATCGCCTTCCTGCAAGCTCTTGTATCCGTCGGAGGTGATCGCGCTGTAATGCACGAACACGTCCGCACCACCATCATCACGGCCGATAAAGCCAAAGCCTTTTGCGTTATTGAACCACTTCACGGTCCCTTTCAGTTTCACGTTCTTCTTCCTCCGGGCGAAGCCCGCAGCATCCCCACCCCGAGAATGCTGGTGTTGGATTGCGTCAATCAGGTTGAGCCCAGAAGCCAAAGTCGCAGAGAGCTATTTTTCCCCGGGGAAACAATGGCAGGTTGGTTCGTCCCCTATTGAACAGCCTTTCCCAATTGTGCGGCCATTTAGTGGTGTTGTCAACAGAGTGAATAGCCGCCCAAGGCTGCATTTTTGGCGGGGGCATCGTACTTCTTGCCGAGCGGTATTCCCACTCGAGCCAGCCGGATTTGTCGCGGAGAGTTGCCAGCCACAACACGGACGCGATGGTCTTGCCATCCTGAATCCTGCCTGACCGCACCATCTCCACAGCCTCCGATAGTGGCATCAACATGCACGAAATCGCTTCGTCTTTCTCAGGATGCGCCTCGCCGGGCGTAAGACTTTGTGCCAGGTAAACCGTCATGGTCTCGTCAATAAAGCCCGGACTGGGATAAAAGAACAGGGCACGCTTCCAATGCTTCGCGCGATAGCCAGTCTCCTCCAGCAACTCGCGCTTGCCGGCAGCCAGCGCAGTCTCTCCCGAATCGATGCGGCCGGCCGGCAATTCCCACAGGTACTTCTCCGCCGCGTAGCGGTACTGTCGCTCCAGCAGGACCCGCGGTTCGGAACCACTTTCATCGACAGCGAGAATAACCACCGATCCAGAATGGCGCACCACATCCCGCGTGGCGACAATCCCGTGGGGCTCCTTCACGCGATCCGAGCTCACACTGAAGACCCGGCCCTTGAAGACGGTCTTCGAAGAAAGGACCTCGAGCTGTTTCTTCCGGCGAGGTGACTTGGTTGATTTGCTTCTGCTGGCAGATTTGTGGGACGCGCGCTTTCCGGCTGACATGACACTTCACTATAAAACAGAAGCACGTCGCAGGTCGCGGCAGACACCGCAGGTCGGATGCGCAAGTCTGATATTCTGCCCAGCGTGCGCAACCTGCCTCCCACAAACCGTCCACTCACCGTGAGCATCGTTGGTCCCGGAAACCTCGGTACCGCGCTGGCGCTCACGTTGCCAGCGGCGGGATATTCGGTGAAGTTCATCGCCACCAGGGCGCGAGGCGGCGGACGCAAGCAAACGCGATCGCTGGCACGCGCGGCACAAGCTCGCGTGGTCGAGTTGGGGAAACAGCCGCTCGACACGGACATCGTCTGGATTACTGTTCCGGATGATGCTATCGCAGCGACGGCCCGACGGCTGGCGAGCACGCAGTTGTGGAAAGGGAAGACGGTCTTCCATTCCAGCGGAGCCTTGACCAGCGACGAACTCGCAGCGCTTCGCGAACGCGGCGCCGGGGTCGCCTCGGTCCATCCCATGATGACGTTTGTGCGCGGCTCCGTGCCGGAGTTCGCCGGGGTTGCTTTCGCGGTGGAAGGCGATCCCGCGGCTGTTCGAGCTGCAAGAGAGATCACAGGCCGTCTGGGCGGCAGCACGTTTGCTATCCGCAAGCAGAGCAAGGTGCTGTATCACGCCTTCGGCAGCTTCGCCTCGCCTCTGGTGATCGCGCTCATGGCTTCGCTGGAAAGTGTGGCCAAGGCGGCAGGAATCAGGCCGGGTGACATCAAGACCATGATGGTTCCTCTGTTGTTGCAGACGTTGCGGAACTACTTAAAGCATGACGCCGCATTGGCCTTCAGCGGCCCGCTAGTGCGGGGCGATGTTGCTACGGTTCGCAGGCACCTCGCCGAATTGAAGAAAGTGCCAGAGGCGAGGGGAGTCTATGTTGCTCTAGCCAAGGTGGCGCTGAAGAGCTTGCCGGCGAAGAACCGCAAAGCCCTCGAAAGAGAACTCCAGAACTAGCCCCTAGCCCCCGGCCCCTGCCTCTGTCTACCGTCCCGTGAACAGGTGCCCCATCTTTTCTTTCTTGGTGCGCAGGTAGTTCTCGGAATGTTCGTAGGCCTCGACTTCAGCGGAAACTCGTTCCACGACCTTGACGCCGGCGTTTTCCACGGCAGCCACCTTCTCCGGATTGTTCGAAATCAGGCGAACTTCCTTCACCCCGAGCTGGCGCAGGATTTCGGCCGGTAGCCGGTAGTGGCGATAGTCGTTGTCGTAACCCAGTTCGGCATTGGCCTCGACCGTGTCCCGCCCCTGGTCTTGCAATTCGTAGGCTTGCAGCTTGGCCATCAAGCCGATGCCGCGGCCCTCCTGCTGTTCATAGATCAGGATGCCGGCGCCGGCTTCGGTAATCATCGACAGGGCGAGCTCGAGCTGCTGGCGGCAATCGCAGCGCATGGAATGGAACACGTCTCCGGTGAGACACTGCGAGTGAATTCGCACCAGCGGCGGAGCGGAGTGGATGTCGCCCATCACCAGTGCCACCGCGCCTTCCTGTTGGCTCTCCGACTTGCCTTTGCGGGCACGCAGATCGGCTTCTTCGGGCGAGAGGTCGTCCGGGAGAGTCTCGAAGTCTCCCTCAAAGCCGTAGATGCGGAACTGTCCCCAGCGGGTGGGGAAGTTCGCCTCGGCCAGCTTTCGAACAGTGGAGCGGGTCACATCTTGATTATAAGGGTTTGGCTGGGTCTCCCGATGTTCACCGGTCACTCACCGCATGGCCGCAGCGCACAGAAAAAGGGCGGCCCAAGCAGGCCGCCCTGGTAAGGATCCGTGTTTCCCGATTAGCGATGTCCGCCACTTCCGCCGCCGGCGTGCGAACCACCGCCACCGCCACCGCCGTGGTATCCGCCACCACCGCCGGAAGCGCGATAGCCGCCGCCTCCACCGCTTGGCGCGCGGTATCCGCCACCACCCGAGTAGCGGGGAGCCGAATACGAAGGCGCTGAGCCTCGGCCCGCGTACGCCGGAGCCGATCCGTAGCTGCGACTTGCGCTGTAGGTTGGGGCCGCCGAATAGGAGCCACGGCCAGCACCCGAGTACGAACTCGCCGGATACGAGCTGCGGGCATTCCCACCATAGTAGCCACGGTTGCTCCGAGCAGCTCCATAGGTGGAGGATGCCGCGTACGCCGGTGCCGAGTGATAGGTGTAATTAGCTGGCGGCCGCGTGGCAGACGCCGTACCCGATCCCCTGGAATCCGACTTACTCGGAGATCCGTGAGACGCAGGCGCGGACTGGTGCGATGGCGCCGACGTCTGCGGTGTTGCGCTGGGCGCGTGGTACGAGTAGTTGGCCGGAGGCCGAGGAACAGTTGAACCACGCGCAGGCGAACTCCCCGCGTAGCCTTGCTGAGGATTGCTGGCAGGCGCGTGACTGTTTACGTTGCCGGAAGCATTTCCTCGCGCCAAGCTGCCGTTGCTTGCCGGCGGACGTGGCACCGAGTTCGCGGCCGGGCTCGCCGGATTGTAGGACCTCGCCACTTGGCTGGTGCTGTTGTTAGGAGCGCCATTCCGCGCTGACGGATTTGAGCCATAGCTTGCGGTTCCGTTCGCAGCCGGCGGACGCGGGACGTTGTGTCCTGCCGATCCCAGATTCGCATTTGCGCCAGCGGCTGGCGACTGCACCGAATTCATGTTGCGATTGTTGGCAGGGCCAGCCATCGGTCTGGCGTTCGCAGTTTGGCTTCCATCGAAGCGGGCCGGTCCCGCAGGTGGCGTGTTGCGGGTTACCACCGTGCGATTGGCGGCCGAGGCCGGAGGCGTCGAGCGCGCTGGTGCGCTGCCTGCCAGCACCGAACTCCTGGTCGGGTTCACGCTGGCGTTGTGCAGCATCTGGGCACTGCCCACGCTGTTCCTGGGCACGGTTACTCCCACCCTGTTGATGGCCGCGCCCGAGGTGAAGGCCGAGCCGGGAGCAGCAGTTACCGCGCCCGGAACGTTGCGGTTCACGTTCGCGCCGGCGAAATTGTTGTTGTAGTAGTTGTTCCTGACGCTGTTGATGTTGTTGATCCGCGTGTTGGTGACGTTCACGTTGCGCAGATAGTTGCTGCTAACCCAGCCGCCACTGCCACCGCCATACCAGCCACCGCGTCCCCAGCCGCAATAGCGGGGATAATAAGGCGCTCCCCAGCCCAACGGGAACCAGCCGAAGTTGACGCCAAAGCCCCATCCGCCGCCCCATCCGAAGCCGACGCCCCACCCGGGGCCTCCAATCCAGCCCACCAGGGCAGGTGCGTAATAGGGGTTCCAGTAGCCCAACGGTCCGGGGGCCCAGCCCCAGCCTCCGTTCCAGGACACCCAGCGGCCGTAGTGGAACGGCGCAAATCCCCAAGGCTCGTCGTCAACCCACGTCCAGCCCCAAGGGGCGATCCACACCCAGTGTCCGTAGCGGTAGGGAGCCCAACCGCTGGGGACGGACGTCGGCACCCAAACCGCGCCGTAGTCAGGAGTGGTCTGCCAAGTACCGTAGGCGTCCAAGTCCTGATAGCCAATCACGCCGGGCGAGACGTAGCGCGCCGACACGGAGCTATCCAGACGCTTGTCGCGCACCTGCGCCCAATCGTCAAAGCCATCGCGCGCGGGTGCAGCCTCTGCCGTGTGCTGCAGAGAATTAGCATTAGTAAACCGGACTTGCTGTCCCGAGTTGACTCGGACCGCCGGCCCTCTTCCCGTGGCTTCGCCATATCCGCTGCGCACCGTCACCCAGCTCTGATTTTCATTAGGGTAGACATCGAAGCGGTACACACCGGGCTTCATCACGGTAAACGCATAGTTAGGCGTATCGACTTCGTAAACTTCGCCTTTCTCCAGGTGACGGACCGTCACTTCCAGGATGCCCTGGTCGAGTTCGACCTGCACCGTGCCGTCGCTGACGTTGGTGAGCGTCAGGCTGGTCTCCGAATTCATGCGGAGGAAGCCATCGCCCACATTCAACTCGGCGCGCGAGTTCTTGTCGGTCCAGACGCGATCGGAAGTAGTGAGCGGCCGATTCAGATTGGCTGCTACCCAATCGTTCACCCCGCCCGGTTGCATCGAGACCTCACCCGAGGTGTATTGCAGACGGGCAACCCGTCCCGGCGGGTCCTGGGTATTTTGCGCGTTCGGTGCGGCAGAAGCGTCCTGGGAAGGCAAATTCTGTGGAGGTGGAACGTAGCTGTCGTCCTGCGCCAGAAGGGTCCCCACCGACACCGCGACAAACAGCAGCGCCGCCAATAAGTATGTAATCCGCCGCCGTGATTTCATTTTGACACTCCTCTTACCTTCGAACGTTCGAAGGCGAACTTCTTGCACGCAGTTCGTTGTGTCCACTTTCCGCACTGCATTTACATAAACACCGTGCCCGTGACGGTGTTTCGCTGGGCAGCCTCCCCCGTCTACAAGCTAATGCTACACCTGGGAACAACTTGCAGACAGGAAACAAAACTTAACAAAGCGCTTGTCATCCCGAAGACCATCGTGCCAGCGAGCAAGGGGCCGTTCGCGTCCATGTCGAATCGCTCCGGGGAGGAGGGGAGCCTCAGAAAAAGGCGCTATTGGGGTCTGGGCACGGTGTCAGCCACCGTAAACCAAGCGAAAGGAAATTGCCCTGCGTACACCCGCAATAACCGGACGCATGCAGGAAAAAAGGGAAGCCGGAGTTCGGGCTCCGGCTTCCCAGGTCGGTTGACAAAATCGAGGGGAGGGTTAACGGCCTAGAACAGTTTGCGGCGCAGCAAGCCAGCCAGGCCAACGATGCCAGACCCGAACAGTATGATGCTGCTGGGTTCAGGGGTATTTCCCTCAGTCGCGATGATATCAAACGCTTCCGAAGCAATCGTTCCCACTGCGCTCTCCGAGGCCGATGACGGGCCGCTGTTTTCATCCCAGAACACCGGGTCGCCGAGTACAGAAGTGACATTCTGAATGTTTAGCCAGTAGGTGCCAGCGCCCAGAGGAACCCCGGGGTCCAGACGTCCAGTAGACAGCCCGTCGATGTCGTACCCATACTGATTCGTAGAGTAGAACACCTGAGCCACACTGGCCGTGCCGCTGCCATACGTGGTGCCGCCGAACTCAGCCGAGGTGATGGACCAATCCACCGTCAGAGCAGTGTCGCCAGGATATTCCCAAACGCCGATGTCGAAGCCGGCAACGGTGGTAGCGGACGACACAGTGAAGCTGTCGCTGACAACATAGCCGAAGTTGATCGTCCAAGCATCAACTGTACCGTTGATCGGACCGTTGTCGTACAGCACCTGCGCTGACGCCGGAATAACCGCCAGAGCCAGGATTAGAACCGTGAGCGAAGCGATACGCAGTTTCAAGGGTAGCCCTCCTTTCGACCTGACATTTGATACATCCGCACTTTTGACTCCAAATAACCAAGCGTAAATTGAACAGTTTAACGACCATGTCCCAATGAAGTGTGCACAGACCTGTCGCATTATCCCTAGAGAACCCTTCACAGAAGGGGGCGCTGATCCCTCGAAGAGTCCGCACCTAGTGGCCATACTACGGCCTGTTGTGTGACCGCCTCCGTGGATTTGAAGCCGCTCCTTAGGTTCCCGCCGGGCAGAACGAACCAAAAGAGTAACAACCAACTCGAGGCGCGCTCTACACAACCTCCACTACCAAGAAGTGACAATCCAAGGTAGGATGAAAGCACATCTGCGCTACTGATGAAACGTGCAATTGTGGCGGCAGCCTTTGCGCCCTGCGCCGCATCGAAAAGCACGCAACATTCTTCGCCCGTTGCCGGCAAAAAGTGCATCCGCTTTCGCTGACACGAAAGTCGATCGACTCTTAAGGTTGCAAAGCGGAGCACGCAACTTCAAGCTCAAAAAGGAGAACCATGAGGTCACGTAGCGGTGTCGCATTCCTGACGGTAGCAATCATTTTCTGCGTGTTTCTGGCAGCCTGCGGTAGCAACTCAAATTCAGGTGGCGGCGGCGGTTCGAGCCCGGCGGTCACGACCTCATCCCTTCCGGGAGGGACGGTGGGCACTGCCTACAGCGCGACGCTCTCAGCTACGAGTGGAACTCCGCCCTATTCCTGGAGCATCGTGTCGGGCAGTTTGCCTGCGGGCCTGAGCTTGAGCAGCGGCGGCACCATCAGCGGTACGCCCACCGCGGCAGGTACTTCCAGCTTTACCGTGCAGGTTACTGACTCCAATTCGCGGACTGGCAGCGCCGCCTTGAGTATCACGATTCAGGGTGGTGCTGTGCTCACTATCACCACCGTATCGCTGCCGGGAGGAACGGTCGGCGCCGCTTACAGCGCCACCCTGGCCGCCAGCGGCGGCGCCCCTCCCTACACCTGGAGCATCAGTGCCGGTAGCTTGCCCGCAGGACTCACCCTGAGCAGTGGTGGCGCCATCTCGGGGACGCCGACGGCAGCTGGCACCTCGAACTTCACGGTGCAAGTGACCGACTCCGAGGCGACGCCGGCCACGGTGACCAAAGACCTCAGCATCACCATCCTCAATCCGCTGCAGATCACCACCTCATCGCTGCCCGAAGGCGTGATCAATGTCGCCTACGACGCGTCTTTGACCGCCACCGGTGGGACCTCGCCTTATACCTGGAGCGTCGTTCCCGGATCCGGAGCCCTGCCGGCTGGTTTGAGCTTGAGCAGTGGCGGAGAAATTACCGGTACACCTACCGCCTCAGGCACCTCCAATTTCACGGTGCAAGTGCAGGATTCGGAGTCGACACCCGCCACCGCGACAAAAGCCCTTAGCATTACCGTCGCGGACATCATCGTCACCAACGCAGCCCTGCCAACCGGCACCCGACAAGTCTCCTACAGCGCGACCCTGGGGGCTGCGGGTGGGACTTCGCCTTACACCTGGAGCCTGTTCAGCGGCACCCTGCCCACTGGGCTGGGTCTCAGCACTGGGGGCGTGATTTCCGGTACTCCAACCCTGAATGCACAGAACCAGACCTTCACTGTGCAGGTGACCGATTCCTCAAACCCCGCGCTTACAACGCAAGCCGAGCTCACCATCAACATCACCCAGTCGGTTGCCAACGCAGCCATCACCGGAGACTACGCTTTCACCTTCAGCGGCTATGTTGGGAACAATAACAACCCAATCTTCCTGGCGGGGAGGTTCACTGCCGACGGGACCGGCGTTATTTCAAACGGCGTGCTGGATAAGAACACTGCTGCCGGCGGTCCGGTGACGGACGCGACCTTCACCGGTACGTACGCCATCCAGGCGAATGGTTTGGGTACGATGACAATTAGCCCTGCTGGAGGCGCTTTCACCTTCAACGTGGCAGTTCTGAATAGCGGGACCGCCAGCCACGGCACCATCACTATGAACGGTCCAGCGCCAATACCGCAGGGGGCGGGTGTCTTCAAGACTCAAACCCTGGGAGTGACGCTAGCGGATCTCAAGGGTAATTACGCATCGGGCTTTTCCGGAGTCGATAGGAACGTCGTTCGGCTCGCTGGCGCCGGTGCCTACGTCATCGGATTGAACGGCGTGCTTGAAAGCAACCCCAACCAGAACCAAACCCTTAACCCGGCGGACGTCAATGATGGCGGAACTCTAACCCAATATACGACCACGGAATCCGCCCTCCCCGCCCCCGATTCGACAACTGGGCGCTCAAGCACAACGTTTAA
>Ga0265340_10000157_pt1 | contig 34266 bp, 36 predicted proteins | sample 4CB225metaG_FD_202082 | JGI IMG/M metagenome (GOLD analysis project Ga0265340, IMG submission 202082) | Rhizosphere microbial communities from Carex aquatilis grown in University of Washington, Seatle, WA, United States - 4-CB2-25 metaG | ecosystem: Host-associated > Plants > Roots >...
TGGCAGTGTTGGAAGTGCTCCTCGGCAGGCAATAACGATTGCTGCTTGAGCACCATTGTCTTGTTTGTGCATTTGCGGTGAAAGTGCTTCTACAATGTCGTTGGGCAGTTCCAATTCAAATGCCTGTATGATAATTTCTTGAGGAATAATTTGGGCGAATTGACCGGTTTCAAGAATGATTGTGTCTGAGTTTGCGATAAAACCTGATGCTGAAGTTATGAGATCGTCGTTTTGTTGTTTTGTAAGAAGTACGCCGATTTTTTCATCGCGTTTCATAATAATTCTTCCGCTGCCAGCGATAAAGACAAGAAGAATATTGTCTTTAAAATATGCAAGTGTCAGAGAAATGTTGACTCCTTCAGATATGGTGGAAAGACTTGTTTGGATTGCTGTTTTAATGGTGTTTATATTTTTCTCTTGAAGTGTGAAAAACTCCGATTGTAGTACGTTAAAAAGATCTTTGCCTAGAGCGCTGAGGAGAATTGTGTCATCGGCTTGAGGAATAGTGAGTGATATGCAGGCAAAAAGATTTCCGGCGTTATATGCTTGTGACCAAGAGATGTCTGTTGGTGTTGCTACCAATTTAGCAAAGGATAGACTCAATTTTGTGGCAGAATTGGTTTCGGGCATGTTACTTTTGGTATCAGTTCTCGATCAGCCTTATGCGTTTGCTTACGTATGCACTCTCTGATTCGCGGGTGGATACTACTTAAACTATAACAATTGTGGCGATAAAAAGCGAGAGCACTGCAAGAAGGTACAAAATGGCAAAAAATCGAATGACCACTTCACCGCTTTCCGCTGGGAGAAAAACTGTTTTATTAAGTGAATGGATTTTTGTTGTAAGCATGAGAGAAAAGAGTAAATAAAGTCCAATCAAGATAAGCAGGGCGATTTTGACATACAATACTGCCCCTGATGAAAAACTAGTGATGAGAATATTTGGATCTAAATTCATAGTTCTTGTTTGCCAATTAGTTGGCTGATAATTCCAGCGACATCAGTCGGTCTGGGTACTTTTGAAAAAGTAAACACTTCACCTCCTGCAATAATGCGGACGCGGACATCACCGTAGTCAAAAAGTGATTGAAAGAATCCTGACTGTGTGTATTCAACATCTTTAATATCAGGCAATGATGCCGTTGCAACATCAATTGTTGATAAATCATTGAAATCAATGTCAATACCGCGTCTATCGGTCACAAGACCGATATTATAAAACCAACTTACAAGGTTGGCAAAAGCAAATCCGAGAACGATAAGATAGTAAAAACTTACCAGTGGAATAAATAGTACGCTAGGAATTGAGAAAAGAGAAAAGTTTAGGGAGACAAAAATAAAACGGATCAGAAAGGGGATATATGCAAGCGCAATTGTTGTTGCCAGCCATGGGACGTTGGTAATAAAATCACGTCTAAGAAAAAGGATTATTGTTTCATTATCATATTGTTCAGCAAAAGTGATATTTCGAGGGTTTTGACAAAAGGTAGTGAAAATATGCACAGGCTTTTTTATGACCGCTGCTGGCGTTGATACTACGGGCTGTGTTTGCTGGGTAGGAATATTCGGTTGTACATCAGAAAAAAGATCTGGCATAAAGAAAAACAAATTACTATAAGGTGTATTGTATCACAAAAGGATCAGCTTGAATAGTGAGATTATCTCAGCTCAACATTATAGAGTGGACCAACAATTTGGATATTTGCGGGAGCTCGAAGATTAAAAATAGTTTTGAATTCTGTACCGGAAAAACTGTTCGTGCCTCCATCACCGCTAACTGTTACGGTTGTCGTCGTCCCGCTGTTGAAGTCGGCGTTTACTGAGATGCTGGAGACTGATGTATATGGTGTGATATTTTTACTCCTCAATGCCTGTTGGACTTGTGATGCACTCCAAGTATTCGGAACATTTTTATCGACCTGAGAGAGATATTGTGTCGTACTGCCATCAGCTTGGGAAAGCATGACTGCATCGACAATATCTGCAATATCGCTTGACGCAAGCCACGCAGTACCATTATCAGCGCTTCGGGAGCCCCAATCACAATAGAACCACGGAGAATCTTTGTCGTATGCGTCATTTTGCAAATCAGCAAAACTGTTTACTTGTGTTGTTGTATCTTGGGCAGTCTTTGTATATGATGTTGCGCTCCAGCCAATATCACCTGATGAATGAACAAATCCTCCATGAGTTGATGAGAAGAATCCTTCAATTGGTGTCCCTCCTGATGTCATGACTTGTCCAGCAGTTGCATTAACAGCATCAATCCACGGCTGTGCGTTGAGTTCTGTTTTTACTTCTTGGAAAGAGGTATTTGGTGCAACCGTTGTTGTTCCGTTAGCAATTGCATGCATGACATATGATCGTGCCGCAATAGCTTGTGCTTTTAATGCCTCAGATGGCCAGCTACTTGGCATTTCATACAAATGTTGTAGGTAATCTTCAACAGTAAACGATTGGTTTGAAAATGTTTCACCAGAATCATTTGTTCCATTAACGGTGACGTTGGTTGAAGAGGTCGGCATATTTGTTATTTGGAAGTTTGCGTAATATGCGTTAAGAATATCTGTATAGCTTTGGCCTGCTTCAGCTCGTCCTTTTGCACCATATTGGTTAAGTCCAACCCGATTGGGGACGCCATAGGTGAAAAAACCGAATTTTGTCCCACCAAATCCTGGATCTTTGTATGGATTAAGATCGCTTGCACAGCCACCGCTTGCTGTATCTGCTGTCGTTGGAATATTAAGAGAGGCATATTTTTGAGCCACTAATTGCTGTTGTTCTGTGGTAAGCGTTGCAATCTGATTTGATAATTGCGCTTGATATGCTTGAGCGCCGGTGATGATTTTATCAAGTTTTGCCGAATCAGCGTCAAGGCTTGTTTGTGTTGATGAAAGCCATGATTCTTCCTGTTGAAGCTGCTCTTTTTCGGTTTGCAGATCATTAATAGTGAGGGCAATATTGGTGATAATTGATTTATCTTGTTCTGTTTGTGCGTGCTGATACGCAAGCGTTTGTGTCACATCATCCATTGAGGTTTGCGAGAAAAATGTCAGGAGTGGATCATCATAGTAACTTTTAACGTAAAAGTCTCGAATTGTTGCATTAAGTATCTGTTCTTTCTGTGCAAGATTGGAGTAGCCTTCATTAATTTGCTTTTTTTTTGTTGTAATATCTGATTCGACACCGGCGATTTGACTTTTGATATTTGCTATTTGTTTTTGTTCACTAGTGAGTTGGGATTGTAATGGTTGCGTGGCGGCGACTGATTGGTTGAGTTCAGTACTCAATTGTGTAAGTTGCTGATTAATATCATCAAGTTGATCTGAAGATGCTAGATTGACAAAGAAGCCAAGCGGAAGAAGGTTAATGGTAAAAATCAAAAGAATGGAGATAATTTTTTTTGTGGGCATATTAATCAATGAATCAAAATAACTCAGTGCTATTATACCAGATATATTCTTCTTACTGTATTTTGTTCTCTCAAAATTTAATTACGTTGGGTATATTTCCAAACTGGGGAAAATGTGATAGTATCTAAGTGATTTATAAGCGATCTCCACTATGAACGAAGAATCATCATTTCAAGGACAACCTACATACGTCGGACACACTTCCAATAAAAAACGATTAGTTACTATTTTTTTTGTTGTGCTTCTTTTACTTATTGCAGGACTTGGAGCACTCTATCTTTTGGGAAACTCTGCAAAACATACGTCCAACCCGACAAATCCAATTTCAACACAGACAGTTTCACCGGCGACTTCCTCAACGGTAACTCCTACTCAGGCAGCAACACCTTCGGCAGCATTGAGTCCAACCAGTAGTCCTACAGCAATGAGTGTTAGTGTTCTTAATGGTAGTGGTACTGTTGGCGCTGCAGGGAAAGTTGCTGATGCTTTGAAAAATGCTGGATTTACCAGTGTCACGACAGGCAACGCGAATGCGTATAATTATACTGGGCTTACCGTATATGTTAAGGATAAAGCAAATTTGGCTACGATACAAAAGGATATCTCTTCACTTGATCCAAGTGCCAAAATAACAGCCAGTGTTGATCCAACAATTTCAAGTGATGTTGAAGTAATTGTTGGGAAGTAGTTTGGGATATTTTGACATGAGAAATGTGATAAACTTGAATGTGAACTCTTGAGTTTTTTGATTTCTTGAATCCTGTATATCAAGTCTTCAAAGTTTCATTATCAAATATATCTCATCTCACACATCAAAAAATTCAAATATGAAGATTTATCTTGCAACTGATCATACGGGAGTGGATTTAAAAAATAGGGTTAAAGAATTCCTGGAAAAAGAAGGATACGATGTTGAAGATTGTGGTGCATATGACTATCATAAGGAAGATGATTATCCTGATTGGATAGGAAAAGCTGCACAAAAAGTCTCAGAAAATCCAAGCGACAGAGGAATAATTTTTGGTGGTTCAGGAGAGGGCGAATCGATGGTTGCAAATAAGTTCCACAATGTCCGTTGTGCATTATTTTATTCTCCAGCATTACCTACACATGCTATCGATGCCGAAGGAGATAAGAGTACTGATCCTTTCGAAATACTTAAATTAACAAGAATGCATAATGGAGCAAATATGCTTTCAATTGGATTTCGTTTCATCAAAGAAGAAGATGTTTTTAAGGCAATAAAAGTGTGGCTTGATACACCTGACCCAACAGAAGAAAGACATTTGAGAAGAATAGAAAAAATAAAAAAATTGGAAGAAGAATGAAGTGGGAAATGTGATATTTTTGATTTTGAATATTTGATGTTTTGACATCTTGAATTCAAGAGATCAAGTTTTCAAAAATTCAGTTTCAAGGATTTCACATCTCTCATCTCAAAAATTCAAAATTATGTTTGAGATTATTCCAAGTCCTGGGACAGAAAATAAAACATTTGAAGAAATTGAAAAGAAAATTGCGTCAGTGAAAACGTTTACCGAAATAATTCATATTGATGTCTGTGATGGGAAATTTGCGCCAAATACTACTTTTTCTGATCCTGAGCCATTCAAAAAATTTACCGCACTTTTACCTGAAGATGAAGGTGGCTGGGAAACAGGCGAGAAGGGACTTTTTTTTGAAATCCATTTGATGGTGGAAGATCCGATTAAAGAGATAAAAAAATGGGCTGATGCAGGATTCCGCCGTTTTATCGGGCAAATTGAAAAAATGCCAAGTCAGGAAGAATTTGTTGCGGAAGCACAGATGTATGGAGAAGCCGGGCTTGCAATTGATGGACCCACACCCCTTGATGCACTGAAAGTTGCTTATGATGATTTGGATGTCGTGCTCTTTTTTACTGGAGATAAAGCAGGTTTTTCAGGACAATCCTTGAAAGAAGACCGTTTGGAAAAAGTGAAAGCACTTCGGAAAATCGAGGAATATCTGCCGATTGAAGTTGATGGAGGAATTAATGATGAAACAATTGCGATTGCAGCTGCAGCGGGTGTGACAAGATTTGTAACGACAGGTTTTCTTTTTGGTTTGAATACCCCAGAGCAGCAATACAAAATTCTTGAACAAAAATTGAAAGAACTTACGATTGCAGAATAATCATTGGTGTGGGAAATTTACATTAGACCATCAGAATTGCTGCGAAGGAGAGAAGAACGACGAAGAAAATAAGCATGCCAACCAATATAAGCGTTTTTTTACCAGCTTCCTGATTGTATTTACTTCGTTTCTGATTAAGAATGTCTATTTTTTTTGCTTGCTTCATATTAATTACAATTTTTTAACTTTTAAATTTATTTATGGTGTTGGTGTTGCCGTAATGACTGCACAACTGAGACAGAATTCATGCCCCAAATTATCAGTCATTACCGTTTCATCTTGTTGAGCAACATTTGTTGTATCTCCCGCGGGAGCCTGTGCATTTGTTGTTTTATCAATCCAGACTTTTGCAGTAGTGATTTTTGGGGTTTTTGGATTTTTGCCGTCAATCAAATATTCGAATCGTGTGGGACAACCTCCTGCACTTTTTGATGCGATAAGTCCCGTTGTTGTACAGACATATTCGCCGAAAACATCTGGTGGCTTTTGAGGAATTTCTGGCTGTTTGCCTTTAAGCAAGTTCGTCATAATATCATGAAAGATAGGTGCGGCGCCGGTGATACCAGTGACAACACCATTCATCGGTGTGTGGTCGTTGTTGCCAACCCATGCGGCAACAAGATAAGAAGGTGTGTATCCGAATGTCCAGTTATCATCGTAATCATTGGTAGTTCCTGTTTTGGCGGAGACATACTGACCAGGTATGTATAATCCTGAATTCGGGCCAAATTCAGCTTCACGTGCTTTATTGTCTGCAAGAATATTGGACATAACGAATGTTACAGAAGACGGTAGAATTTTTGTACCGAAAATCGGACTTGCCGGCGGTGTATATTGTTCAATGATGTCTCCTTTGCGGTCGGTAATCTTAAGAATAGGATGTAAGTCTATTCGGTATCCTTGATTGGCAAGAACCCCATATGCAGTAGCCATGTCAGTCATTCTTACATCACCACCTCCCAAGGTAAGTGATAAACCATAATCAGATGGGTTGGTAAATGTGGTGATTCCCATTTTTGTCGCCAAATTAATAAAAGGAACAAGGCCATTCAAATCCAGCATCTCAACAGCTGGGATATTATAAGAATTTGCCAACGCGTAACGCATTTGTACAACACCGTGATATCTCAAATCATAATTATGCGGACAGTACGGTTTGCTTGGTGGATCGGGGAAACAAACAGGTTCATCAATAAAAGGAGTAGACGCGCCGTAGCCATTGAGAAGCCCCAAACTGTAGTTAAGCGGTTTGATAGATGAGCCTGGCTGAAGCATTGCAATTGTTGCGTTTACATTTCCGCCATCAGGATCATAATAATTTTTACTTCCTACCATGGCAAGAATTTCACCAGTTGCCGGATCAGTGACAAGTGCAGCGCCGTTACCAACATGATATAGCGCAACTGCAGCAACTTCTTTTGTAACAGCTTGTTGTGCCATATTTTGGACATTTAGATCAAGACTTGTGATAACTTTAAATCCACCTTCCTCGACAGCATTCGCTCCATATTTTTGCTCAAGAAGATCACGGATATAAAAGACGAAATGAGGAGCCTTGATCGGACTAGAATTTTTTACAAAGGTGAGCTTTTCATTCATTGCCTGATTCAATTGTTGTTTTGAGATATATCCTTGTTGCTGCATATTTTGCAATACCTCTTGCTGTCGGGAAATTCCGAGTTCCGGATGAGATCCATACGGCGATAATTCACTCGGAGCCTCAGGCATTGCTGCAACGAATGCCATTTGAGCAAGAGATAATTTGCTGACATCTTTGCCAAAGTATGTTTGTGATGCTGCTTCAACGCCATAGGCTGTGCCGCCGTAAGGGACTTGATTGAGATACATCTCAAGAATTTGTTTTTTGGTATACATGAACTCCGTTGCGTATGCAAGAATAACTTCTCTGATCTTTCGTTGAATTGTCTGCTGGGGAGTCAGGAGGCTATTCTTCACTAATTGCTGTGTAAGCGTTGATCCTCCTTGAATTTCTTTATGGACAACAATTGAGTATAACGCACGAGCTATCCCTCGAAAATCCACAGCGCCATGGTTATAAAAATCTTTATCCTCAATAGCGATAGTTGCTTCTTGCATATCCAGAGGAATTTTTGAAATTGGGACAAAGGTCTGATTGCGGTTGCCATAAAATGTATAAAGGAGTTTGCCATTCCTGTCGTAAATTTGTGTTGAGTATGATCCAGTATTATTGCTCAATTTTGTGGGGGAGGGCAGGTCTCTAATAACGGAGAAATAGAATAAAACAGATAGGCCTGCTAAGATAACAATTGCCAAAGCTAGAAAAATAAGCGTCTTTTTTTTGACTGAGAGTTTAGGCATTTTTTTAATAGTTTTTTTGTAACGCTTAATCATTGCACTTATATTATTTTATCAGATTTTCTTCACAATAGCATAGAAAAATGCGTATAATAGATAATGATGGACATTATCAATTATATTTTGGTCACGATTTCTTCTCGTATTACTCATTTTTTTGCAACGTTTAATTTTCTTGACCTTGTTATTATTCTGATTTTCTTCTTTTATATTCGAGAAGGGTATACTTTGGGATTCAATCTTGCTTTTTTGGATTTGGCAAGTTTTGTTATCGCGTTTATTGCTGCTTTGAAGTTTTATGCCTTTGTTGCTGCTTTTTTTACCACGTTTTTTGGGATGCCTATTGGGGTTGCGAATGCGTTAGGATTTTTTCTTGTTGCTTTTATCAGTGAGATTATCCTCTCGGTTGTGGCAAGACGTTTGACTGATTATATTCCAAGCTTGCCTCCTGGGACGTGGTACACAAAAGTATATGTTTCAATCAATCATTGGTTGGGTATTCTTCCTGGTCTTTTATCGGCCTTTATTATTCTTTCATTTATTTTAAGTATTATTGTGACATTTCCATCGTCTCCTTTTATAAAGCAGGCAGTGAACAATTCTTTTATCGGGTCAAAATTGGTTGCCGATACCTCACAATTTGAAAGTGCGCTTAATGGAGTTTTTGGTGGCGCTCTCAATGAGACACTGGATTTTCTTACTGTTGAGCCGAAAAGTAATGAAACAATTCAGCTGCATTTCAAAGTTGCCAATGGTACGGTTGATGCCACAGCAGAGCATCAGATGTTTCAAATGGTGAATCAACAGCGTATATCAGCGGGACTTGGGCCGTTAGTATTTGATAATGCACTTCGTGGAATTGCTCGAGCACATTCTAATGATATGTTCAAGCGCGGATATTTTTCTCATTACACACTAGAAGGTTTGTCACCATTTGATCGTATTGTAAAGGCAGGAATTACGTATCAGTACGCTGGCGAGAATTTAGCGCTTGCTCCCAGTACACAACTTGCGATGCAGGGTTTAATGAACAGCCCCGGGCATCGGGCCAATATCTTAAGTCCCAATTTCCATAAAGTCGGAATCGGTGTCATTGATGGTGGAATTTACGGAGAAATGTTTACCCAGGACTTTACGAACTGATGGGTTGACAAAGTAAAAATTGGAAAGGTATAATTCACTTATAGTATTACACCTCGTTAGGTGAGGCGTACAAAGGAAAAATGCAGCTGATCTTCTCTGTCGAAAGACACCCCAGATCAGGACAGATGCTTCCGGATTAAGGATTCATCCCAAGCTGCTTGATATAAATCGATCATAAGCCTTTTACACGTCAAAACTCAACGAGAAGGGGTGTCTTCTTTTTAGTTTTAGTTAACTAAGACTTCTTTTAAAAGTAGTTCTCCCCGTAGTGTATTCCAACAAAAGATATAAAGGAGGTTGTTGTATGACATTTGTAAGTCAACTCATAAAAAAAACAGTTTTTATCGATGATGCAAAATATGCCAAGGTAATAGACTTTGGGCTTCCATCCCAATTACAATCACCGGAAGTTTCAACGGTTTTATTACAGAATAAAAATGGCAAATTTGCTGTACCTTTGAGCGAAACAAAATATAAAGAAGGTGCTTTTTATCTCAAGAAAAATTATACCTCTATTCCATATAATCCTGACGATTTTTATTTGGGAGAAGATCTTCTTGATAAACAAGTGATTGATATAACAGGAAGGAGAATGGTCAGGGTAAACGATGTTTTGCTCAAAGAAAATGGTGGAATGAAAGTAACGGGGATTGATGTGAGTTTTGCGGGAATTCTCAGAAGACTTGGGTTTGGGAGTGTTAATCCCTTAAGAACTGTTACTATTCCATGGTCTGCGGTTGAAGCATTTGATTATGAAACAGGGGACATCAAAATAAAGCTTGGAAAGAGTAATCTCAACATGCTTCATCCGGCAGAAATTGCCGATATTTTGGAAGAAGCAGGAACAAAAGAACGTGAAGGAATTGTTGAAGTGCTTGATGCAGAGACAGCAGCAGACGCAATTGAAGAGGCAAACAGTGAGACACAGGAAGCAATTTTGGAACAGTTACCGACAGTGCAGCTGAAGAAAATTCTTGAAAAAATGCAATTGTCAGAAATTGCTGATGTTGCCAATGATGTTCCACCGCAGACGCTCAAGAAAATTCTCAAATTACTCAGTACTGATAGAGCACAGCGGGTTGAAAAACTTATGCTTTTTCCTGAAGATGTAGCAGGTGGTTTGATGCAGCCGACATTTTATAAAGTTGTAGGAGACAAAACTATCGGTGAAACATTGGGAGAACTTTCAAAAATAAAAATCCAGCCAGAAGCAATTGTTGTTATCGACGCGCAGGACAGCTTGTTGGGTCATGTCCATGCAAATGAGTTGATTAATGCGAGTCCGGGTATAGAGATGAAAGCGCTGGTAACCGAGCCTTTTTCAGTTCATGAAGATGAGACTTTTACTGGAATTTTCCGTAAATTTGCACAATATAACTTGCGGATTTTGCCCGTTGTCGATGATGACAATAAAATCATCGGCGTTATCTCAATTGATGATGTTATGAAGCGTATTGAAGAAGAGGAGGAGAAAGATGACACGATTTAAACAACAGTTTGTACGCATTCTTCCCATACTTGCGGTTTTGGGTCCGGGGATTATCTCTGGATCAGTTGATAACGACGCCGGAGGTATCGCAACATATTCACTTGCAGGTGCGCAATTCGGACTTTCATTACTGTGGGTGCTTTTTATTACGACATTTTCTCTTGCGGTTACGCAAGAAGTCGGTGCGAGAATGGGACTGGTAACAGGAAAGGGCCTTGCGTCGTTGATTCGTGAGAAATTCGGTATCCGATGGACGACGTTTATTATGGCAGTTCTTCTTATTGCAAATATCGGGACAATTGCTGCTGAATTTGCAGGTATTGCTGCTGCGTTTGAAATTTTTAATGTGAGCAAATATATCTCAATTCCCCTCGCTTTTTTTCTTGTTCTTTTTCTCGTTACGAAAGGAAGTTTTAAACCTCTCGAACGGGTTTTTCTTGTTCTATCAACGTTTTATCTTGTTTATATCGCATCCGCAGTTCTTGCTCATCCTAATTGGGGAGCAGCTATGCAAAGTGTTGTTACTCCGACATTAAATTTTAATAAAAGTTACCTTCTTACGCTTGTTGCAGTTGTCGGAACAACAATCACACCGTGGGGACAATTTTTTATTCAGGATTATGTCGTTGATAAAAAGTTATCCAAGAGTGATTTATCAATTGAACGGGGAGATGTCTTCTTCGGTTCGTTCATCACCAATGTTATCTCATTTTTTATTATCGTTGCCTGTGCGGCAACACTTTTTGCTCACAATATAGTGATAAACGACGCAAAAGATGCTGCACTTGCTCTTAAGCCTCTTGCTGGACAATTTGCTTCTATTCTTTTCGGATTTGGACTTCTTAATGCGTCATTATTTGGAGCGGTGCTCGTTCCTGTTTCAACATCTTATGTCGTAACTGAGGCATTTGGGTTTGAGTCGGGGCTTAATTTTTCATTCAAAGAAGCGCCTGAGTTTTATGGATTGTTCACTTTTGCCATTCTTATCGGAGCACTTCTTGTACTTCTGCCATTTGTCCCGCTTCTTTCAATTCTTTTCTTATCGCAGGCACTTAATGCAGTGCTGCTTCTTCCAATTCTTGTTTTTGTTTACCTTCTTTCAAATGACAAACGATTACTCAACAACTATAAAAACGGAAAGCTTATAAATACGATTATTGTCGTCACATTTCTTCTTATTGCAATAAGTGCTATTGCATATTTTGTCTCTCAGTTCGTTTAAATATATTTCTTCTGGGTCTTTTTTATTCTTTAGCGATTTCTCCCTTTTTTATCGCTCAAATTTTCCATTTTAAAAAGAGTGGTTTTTAAGCCATAAACCCTCATGTAAATAGGGTAATTATTTAAATCTATTAATGAGTTAATAGTTGTTATATTAATCTAAAACAGTTCACATAAAGCTGCAGAATCTTTCCGCAAAACCATACTCTCTTTCTGTCGTTTTTTCGTTATAAAAAATTTTGCTCAGGCATGGGGTATTTGCTGAAAGATATATCGATAAGTTGTTTATAGTAGTATTTTAATGTAGTTATAGGTCAATATTAGATGAAAAAAACGAGAGGGATTCTTAGATCATTTTTACCAAACTTTTATAAAAAAAAGTGTCATAAAAAGTTTTATAATGCAAGTCTTTATTACTTTTTGTTTACCAATAACATCTGCAATCTTTCATGTTCATGTCTGCCAGCATCATCAGTCTCCCAATAAGAATCTACTTCTTGCTCTTTTATTTCAAAATATTGCTCAAGTGATTCAAGAACAAACGGCAAAGGCGTATCAGAATCGCGTTCTGAAGGTTTCTCATAGCTCGTTTTTAAGAACATTGCAATAGAAAAATAGCCATGTGGTTTTATGACTCGGGATATTTCTGCTGCTACTTGTGGGAAGGTTGGCCCTTCAAAAACATATGCAGTATATCCTGCATCAAATGTATTGTCTTTATATGGTAGATTTTCACCTTTGCCAACGAAAAAATCTATACCATGCAATTCCTTTGATCGTTGTTTGGCCAATGCGATTCCTGCGGGCGACATGTCAATTCCAGATACTCGAAAGCCTTTTTTTGCAAAAAAGATACAGTCTCTTCCTGCTCCGCAGCCATCATCTAAAAGGTATGCGTTCTTCTTTAAGAATGGCAACAACCTGAGCGCTGCAGTTGACGGTTTGTCGGTATCCCAGTGTGCACCTTCTCGGTATTCTTTATCAAAATCGTGGGTTGAACGGCGTGCTTCTGGATATTTATTTTTCATAGCGTTGATGATTTTATATCAAGATAATTGGTATAATTCAAACAGTAATTATGGATCATAAATCAATAGTAAAACATATTATCATAACAAGCACGTATCTCACTCTTGCAACAACTGATGGCAAAAAACCATGGGCAAATGCTGTCTTTTTTGCATCGGATAAAGAGCTCAATCTTTATTTCACCTCATATAATAATTCACGACACGTTAAGAATATTCTTAAAAATCCGAATGTTTCAGTTGCCATATTTGATTCCCATATCGTTCCAGGGACAGGAGCGCAAGGCGTACAAATTGAAGCAAAGTGTCATCGAGTGACAGGAAAAGCATTATCGGAGATAATTGAAATTTACTATTCAAAACGTTTTCCAGACCAAAAAGAAAGAGCCAAAAGAGATTTGAGTGCTGAACATTTTTCTCTTCCTGACAGCGTAGGAAGAACGGATCATATCTATAAAATTGTCCCCAAACATTTTTATATTCTTGATAAAAAAGTGGGGAAAGACACGAGAATAGAGGTGAAGATGTAATGAAAAACGCAATTATTGTTCACGGTAGACCTGATAAAGAAGAATATTACGATTTGAAATATCCCTCATGTAGTAATAGTCATTGGTATCCTTGGTTGCAGAAAGAATTACTTGTTCATGAAGTTTCAGCCCATACGCCAGAAATCCCTCATGCTTTTGAGCCTGATTATCAGATTTGGACAAGAGAGTTTGAGAGATACGAGATAACATCAGAGACTATTTTGGTAGGACATAGTTGTGGTGGTGGATTTTTAATTCGTTGGTTAAGTGAACATAAAGACAGATCAGTGGGAAAAGTAGTTCTTGTAGCTCCTTGGCTTGATCCTGATCGGGAGAGTACAACTGATTTTTTTGATTTTGAAATTAATTCAACTATGCCACAACATACTGCAAGCTTTACCATTTTTCATTCAGACAATGATTCTGCGTCTATACAAAAGACTGTTAAAATCCTACGAAATAAAATTATTGGATATAATTTTCGAGAATTTCATAATTACGGTCATTTTACGTTTGAAGATATGAAAACTACTGAATTTCCTGAATTATTAAAAACCCTTCTCTAAATTGTATGAACCTAATTTACTTTAGGTTTATCTCCCTTTTTGTTGGAAGGCCCAGGCGGCAAAGATTGCAGTTAATGGTACCGAAAGAATCAGTCCGATACTTCCTGCAAGTGTCCGCACTATTTCTTCCATGATCAATTCGCTGTTGATAATATACCAAAGCGGTTGGTGACTGGGATTAATAACGATAAAAAGAAAAATTGGAAGTCCGACACCTGCATAAGCAAGGACAATTGTATTGACCAATGCTGCAATATGTTCGCTTCCGATACGAAGGCCGCTAGCGACAAGTTGGCCAAATTTTAATTTATTATTTGCTTTTGAGATTTCCTGAATTGATGCAGCAAGACCTGTTGTAATATCTTCCAACACACCTAAACTTCCGATAATAATGCCGCCCAATAGTAAGCCTTGGAAATTAATTGTTGCTGTCTGTCCAAATTGTAGTGTCGCAGCATCTTCACTGCCAAGGCCTGTGAGAAATGTCATTTGTACGGCAACATACGAGAGGAAGCCGGTTAAGACCAATGAGAGACTTGTTGCGATAAGTGCGATGTTTGTTTTTTGAGAAAATCCATGTGCGAGATACATCGTTGCGACCATAATAAACATCGCGCCAACAATACTTGCAAGAAGTGGATCTTGTCCAGCGAGAATTTGTGGAACAACAAAACCAATAATAATAGCCAAACTTATACTCAATCCAACAACAGCACCCAATCCTCTCAATCGAGTAACCAAAAGGACAATGACAAGAAAAATAGCTGCGATAGGATAAAGATTAGTAAGTCGATACTTGTCAACAATTTGATATGTTGTTTGCTGCGGTATGACAGATTTCATAAGAACTACAGTCTGTCCGGAAGTGACTTCCTGGCTTACGTTAATTGATACAACATCTCCATATACAAGGGTGATTGTTTTGCCTTTATCTCCTCCGTCAAGAATTTGTAACTGCAGTTTTTGATAGGGATTTTTTGTCCCTTGCGAAACTTTTACTCCTTGTTCAAGAATTTTTATGACACTTGCTGTTTCGTAGCTTTCAACAGGAGCTGCTGGTGCTTTCGGAAGAGTGGTTGGTTTGGTAGCCGTTTTTGCAAAACTCTGCATCGGAGAAGCCGCGCAGAGAGCAATAAAAATAAGAATAAAAAATAGTTTCTTTAGCATTGGAAAGTTTTCGTATTATACCATCAAACAGCTCTAAGATAAAAACGAAAAAGTTTCATGATGATATATAGATTGCCAGCATGATATAAATTTTACTATTGCAATATCCTAATAGTTCTATATACTAAATATATGGTACGTGTTGCGATTAATGGGTATGGCAGAATTGGAAGAATGGCTCATCGCGTCATCCTTCAATGGCATAACGAAGATATTGAAGTCGTTGCTATTAACGCTGGCCATTCAACAGATCTTAAGGGATGGATGTATCTTCTCAAATACGACAGCGTGTATGGACTATTGCCTCAGGATGTCAGTATCAAGCCCAACACTGATACCTCAAAACAAGATCTTCTTGGTACTCTTGTTGTTAACGGTAAAGATATTCTCGTCTATTCTCAAAAAGATCCAACAATGCTGCCTTGGCGTGCGCTTAATGTTGATGTCGTTATTGAATCCACAGGACATTTTACTGATGCTGAGAAACTCAAACAGCATCTTACCGCCGGTGCCAAAGCTGTTGTGTTGTCTGCTCCTGCAAAAGGGGAAGGGGTCCCAACATATGTTATTTCAGTGAACGACAGTTCATATAATGGAGAACCTATTATCAGCAATGCTTCTTGTACAACCAATTGTATAACTCCTCCCGCAAGAGTTATTAGTGAACATTTCGGCATTCAAAAAGCAATGATGACGACAATTCATGGCTATACTTCCGATCAAAGGCTTCATGACGGCGGACACAAGGATTACCGTCGCGCACGGGCTGCTGGACTTAATATTATTCCAACTTCAACTGGCGCAACAATTGCGGCGGCACAGGCACTTCCTGCATTGAAAGATATTTTTGCTGGTGTTTCCTTCCGCGTTCCTGTTCCTGTCGGATCCTTGTCTGACTTTACTTTTTTACTGAAGAAAGATGTAACTGTTGATGAAGTTAATCAAGTTTTCCGTCAGGAATCAGAAAATCCTGTCTATAAAGGAATTCTTGCAGTGACTGATGATCCACTCGTTTCAAGTGATATAATAGGTAATTCTCACTCAAGTATTGTTGATTTATCTTTGACACAAGTTGTTGGGGGGAATATGTTGAAAGTAATTGCTTGGTATGACAATGAATATGGTTATTCAAATCGATTAGTAGAAGAGACGATTATGGTTGGTCGACGAACTGCTCCGCCACCCGCCTCACCAACAAGTTAAGAAGTAAAACCCAAAGTGCAAGATTACAGAATAAAGATTTTATCTTTGAGTTGTAGTTTTGAACTTTAAATTTATATTTTATGGATAAGCCTGTAGAAATTTCTGATATAAGGATTATTACTGTTTCTGGACGTATTGCGTCAGGATCAACAACATTGGCCAAACATTTGGCAAAACAGTTGGGCTGGAAACACCTTGAAGGAGGAGAAATTTTTTGGGAAGCCGTACGAAAACGATTGGGATTGAGTGAAAAAGACACCAACCTACGTCCTGATGAAGAGGACAAGTTATTCGATGAACAATTAAAAAAAATTTTGGAGAAAGATAAAAATATTGTTCTTGAAACCAAACTCGCAGCATTTAACGCACAAAATATCCCCGGAATTTATAAAATTCTTGTTATTTGTGATGATGAGAATGGTGATGATAAAGCTGATGTCCGCATTGATCGTTTGGTAAACCGTGAAGAATTGTCAGTTGAAGATGCAAAAATTGAAGTACTTGAAAGGGAAGCAAATGACCTAGAGAAATGGCGCAAGCTCTATGCAAACGGAGATCCGGATTGGGTGTATTGGGATAAAAAATATTATGATCTTGTAGTAAATACATTTACTCATAATCAAGAAGCGAGTTCGAATCTCGTTATCGAGAAACTTGGACTTGAAATGACTCATTAATTTGTCTATAGTTATTTTTATGACAATAAAGCGATTTGCATTATCCGGAATAACGTTTATTTTTGCAGTTTATCTCACATTAGCAACGGCGGCATATGCACAAGTCGCATCATCTTCTTCCCAAACAGTGACACAGATTGACTATCAACTCGCATATCCTGGTATGCTTCCTGACAATCCTTTGTATTTTCTCAAAGTTTTTCGAGATCAATTGACATCATTTTTTTTGAGTAAGCCGCTTGATAGAGCACAGTTTGATTTATTGCAGTCAGATAAAAATGTTGAAGCAAGTTATCTGTTAATGACTCAACAAGTTGGGAAAAATGAATTGGCGATAACGACACTTTCTCAAGGACAGAACGATTTTTCCTCTGCGATCGACCAAATAGCGGCAGCAAAAAAACAGGGTTATAGTATTTTAGAGATGAGTAAAAAATTAGATTTATCCAATCAAAAACACATGCAAATTATCAAAGAAATAGAAAGACAAGTAGGCAGTCAGCAGGCTAAAGAGTTACAAAACGAACTTAACCGCGCAGAAGCTTTTGCAAAGAAAATAAACGCATTACGGTAGTAATTAGATACCTTTTTTCTGTTTTGAACTATTTCTTGCAACAATTTTCGCCCAGTGTAAGAAAACATAAATAGAAAAGTATTCAATCAAAGCTATTGAATTCTTTTGATCCATTTAGTATTAGTTGACACTATAGATGTAGTGGCATATGATTTTTATGGCACTAGATAACTAGCGATGAGAAGTTAGCAACTGGCATTTGGCGGTGAATTTGCTTAACAACTACATGCGGAATACTAACATATGCATTGTCCTTTTTGCGGAAGCAAAGAATCAGAAGTTGTCGAGACACGCGAAAGCTCCGATATGGATACTATTAGGAGAAGGAGAACGTGTCTAGGGTGTGAAAGGCGTTTTACAACGTACGAACGCGTTGAGCATGTACAATTAATCGTTATCAAAAAAGATGGCAAGCGTGAACAGTTTGCTCGGGAGAAATTAAAAACAGGAATTCTCAAGGCATGTGAGAAGACCATCATCCCAGCAGATGTGATTGAAAAGATGGTACACGATATCTCACGGGAACTTCGAACAATGGGATCACTTGAAGTAAAAAGTCAATTGATCGGGAAAATGGTCGCGAAGCGTTTGAAGAAACTTGATAAAGTTGCCTATATCCGTTTTGCAAGTGTCTTCAAACGCTTTGTAGATGTTGAAGATTTTGAAAAAGAAGTGAGACAATTAATAGTAGGTAAACCGACTCTATGAAATTACATACAGAAATAATTACATTGTGCGATTATGCTTTGATTTCTCGTGAGGGGAAATTAAGTGTCAACGGGATCTTTGATGAACTGCGAGTGCAGAAATTCCCTGGCGGCATCGCGCGAGCTTTTTTTGTCGCAACTCTTCGGGGAGAGCCAGATTCTGCGTACAGTTTGAAAATTAGTACTGAAAACGGAAAGAAAGTTATTAACACGTTAACTCTTGATGTCAGAACTGCTCTGAATGGCAAGAACAATATTATTCTGGAGTTGGTAAATTTGGGTTTTGAAAAAGAAGGGGAGTACAAATTCGTTATCTATAATGGTAAAGATGAAGTTGGATCAACACAATTGAAAGTAATGTCGGCAGATCAGCCAGCACAAGAAGTGAGATACAAGTTACCAAACTAATATTATGGAAAAATTTGATGGAGTAAGAGAAAAAGTATTTCTGGACAGGTATGCACTCAAGGGTGCAGAAGGAGAACTGTTGGAGCATGCACCTGCCGAGATGTGGCAGCGTGTTGCCAATGGTATTGCCAAGCAGGAGAAAAAAGCCAAACAGGCAAAATGGGAAAAAGAATTCTATCGAGTTCTCGAAGGTTTCAAATTCGTCCCAGGCGGTCGTATCCTCTCAGGAGCTGGAACTGGCTATCAGGTGACGTATTTCAATTGTTTTGTTATCCCCAGCCCCAAAGATTCACGCCATGGCATTCTTGAGTCCCTTGGACAACTTATTGAGATTCAATCACGTGCTGGTGGAGTAGGCCTCAATCTTTCATCTTTGCGACCACGTGGATCACGGGTTAAGAAAGTAAATGGTACCTCCTCAGGTCCGATTAATTGGGCAACGTTGTTCTCCGTCGCGACACATGATATCGTTCAACAAGGTGGATCCCGTCGAGGTGCGACGATGCTCATGCTGCATGATTGGCATCCTGATGTCGAAGAGTTTATTACTGTCAAACAAGATCTCACCAAAATCAACGGTGCTAATTTGTCTGTCTGTGTTTCAGATGGATTTATGGAAGCGGTCAAAGCAGACAAAGATTGGGATTTGGTCTATCCGGATCTGAATGATCCTCATTATGACGCAGAGTGGGATGGAGATATCAATGAATGGAGAGAAAAAGGCTACAAAATCAAGGTCCACAAAACAGTAAAAGCAAAAGAATTGTGGGATCTCATTTGTACTGCAGCATGGCGTTCAGCAGAACCAGGATTGCATTTCCTAGAACGCTCTAACAAGCGCTCAAATACCTGGTATTTTGAAAAACTTCTTGCTACCAATCCTTGCGGCGAACAGCCATTGGGTGGATGGGCCGTATGTAACTTGGGCGCGATGAATTTGGCTGCATATGTAAGAGAGGACAATCTTAAAGAAGATAAAGCAGGTTGGTTTGACTATGAGGCTTTCGGTAAAGACGTCCAGGTCGCAATGCGATTTTTGGACAACGTGATTGATGATACGTATTATTTCTTTAAAGAAAACGAGCAAGTTGCCAAAGATATCCGAAGAACCGGTCTTGGCATTATGGGAATTGCCGATACTTTCATCAAAATGAAAATCCGTTATGGGTCTGAAGAATCTGAGAAAGTATCAAAGAAGATTTTCAAAACCCTCCGTGATAATGCCTATATCGCATCAGCTGATTTAGCAAAAGAAAAAGGCGCATTCCCGAAATTTGATAAAGAAAAATATCTCAAGGGTTTTCATATCAAAGCTCTTCCCAAGGAAATCCGTGAGAAAATTGCCGAAAATGGTATCCGTAATGCAGTTCTTCTGACAATTGCTCCGACAGGAACAACAAGTCTTCTTGCTGGTGTTTCAAGCGGTGTTGAGCCGGTTTATGAATTTGAATATTCTCACAATGGTCGTCTTGGCAAGCAAATGGTTTATCACGGGCTGTATGGTGAATGGAAAGAAGCGCATCCAGATGTAGATCGACCTGATTATTTCGTCGGCGCCAATGATTTGACTCCTGATGATCATGTCAAAATCCAGGCAATTGCGCAGGAATATATTGATTCAAGTATCTCAAAGACAGTGAATGCTCCCAATTCACACACAGTTGAAGACGTAAAGAATTTATATATGTCTGCATATGATAACGGACTCAAAGGTGTCACATACTTCCGTGATGGTTCACGAATGGGTGTCCTGCAGCGAGAAGAAAAGAAAGAAGAGAAAAAAGAGGAAGCACCAGTACTTGTCGAGAAGCCTACAGTACCTGTCACGGTCCGTATGCCGCGTCCAATGATGTTGAATGGGGTTACCTACAAAGGCGATAGCCCGACTGGGAAAGTTTACGTCACCATCAACAATGATGAAAAGGGCGATATGTTTGAGGTCTTTATCAATCACGGAAAGAGCGGTTCAGATCTTATGGCGCTTGCGGACGCGCTCGGCCGGATGGTTTCATTTGTCCTAAGAATCCATAGTCCGGTTCCTGCCCGGGAGCGGGTCCGCGAAATTGTGTCGGAGCTTGCCGGAATTGGCGGTTCACGATCAAGTGGATTTGGTGAGAATAGAGTCAGATCCTTGCCAGATGCAATTTCCAAGATTCTTGCTCGTCACTCAGAATTTCGGGTCAATGGCAAAGTAGAGGACAGCGAGTCATTTCTTCAACGGCTAAAAGATAATTACGGTACTGGCAATGGTGTCGCACAGCAAGTTTCTCTTCCTGTTGAGGTATTGCACGAGGAAGTCCCTGCAGAGCAGTTATCTTTGCCGCAGACAGGTGTACAAGCTGCTCACGCTGGCCCATCAACGTCACTCTTTGATATTTGCCCAGAATGCGGATCAGGAAGTTTCGCTTACGAAGAAGGATGCAAGAAATGCTATGCCTGTGGCTATAGCGAGTGCTAACAAAATACTTTCTGAACAATAGTCATATTAATAAGTGTCGATTTACACCATTCATACTTGACAACTATTCGTTCGTTGATATAATCTAAATTCAGCTCGAAAGTCTCCCACATAGATTTCCGCAAGGATAGAGCCAGCCAACTTAAAACGTTGGGTTGCTACGACTAGACATCGTAGCTTTTTTTTAGGAAGTTAATTTGAGTTTTTTAAATATTGTTTTATAACTTTCATCAATATCTTTATTTTCTATATCTCTAATCAAACCACATATTGTATCAATAAACTTTAATCCTACGTTATTAGTATCATCTAATGCATTTATTTTTCTGTATCTAATTCTATATTGTTTTAATTCCCTTTTTATATTTTCAGTCATTTTTTTATTGACTCGATCTAATAATATAGTTGCTTTATAATCTTTATTATCTGCATAGGCTAAAATTGATTTAGCTACCTGAGAAGAAACTAGAGTAACATATTCTTCTTTAGATATATGAACGCTATAAAAACAGTACAGAGGTTAAAAATATCTTTTTTTAACAATAATTTAGTATAGCGAATTCTTGTTTGTACTCCGACATCAGTCCATTTTTTCCTTTTACCGCTTTCCGTTTCAATAGATTCTAATAGTTGCTCAAATGTTTCACGAGTACTATTATTTACAATTACTGTTGCAACTATAAATTTCCTTTTTTTAACGATACCTGATTCGTCTGTATAAGAAGTAAATTTTTTCATTAAGTATATGATTACCTGCTGGCTTTTTGGGAATAAGCCTTTAAGTGGTCTTACTGCGAAGCGGCAGGATAAATATCATCATAAATCATTTTTTAGGCTTAGTCAACCGCGTTCAAAAATGAAAATTGAGGCAAATTTAAATAACCCATAATATTGTATGCAATTTCCCATAGTATTTAATTGCTAAAGATAATTATGGGATATTCAAATGGAGGAATATAATTATTTAATAGCTGACATTTTATTTAGTGGGTATATGCATTCTTTTTCCCTCTTGCCAATGTACGAAAATAGTACTATTCTAGAGTAGTGTTATACATGTTAGCTCAACACTAAATGTATTACATGTTAATTAAGTTTAGGTAATTTTGGTGAGATTCCAAGGCTGTGCCGCAACTGTAATCCGTAAGGGAGTCAGAAAACTAACTTAATTCCATTTTCCCGCGCAGGAGTTCATTTTGAATCCTTCTGCACGGAAGGATTTTTTTATGAAAAAAAAGATACTAATTGGTGTAATTATCTTCATTATTTTGGTCTCAGGTAGCATTTATATCCGAGATATTGAGCTCAGTCACTACGCACAGCAGTCCGCGATTCATGCAGCACAGCAGAAAATACCGACAATTACTTATGCAGGTGAGAAAGGCAAGAATGCACTACAACTTCTCAAACAATCTACGAGTGTACAGCAGGATAAGTCGGGTTTGGTCGTTGCAATCAATGGCTACAAGCCAACAGGCCATACTTACTGGGCCTTTTATATCAACGGCAAATATGCCAATGTCGGTCCGGCAAGTTATATGACGAAAAATAGCGATGTAATTACATGGAAGGTCGAAAAGTATTAGATTAATGAATAATGATTAACGAATAAAGATCATTAATCTTCATTCTTTAATCAAAAGAAAGTATGCAATTGCGTAAGTTATTAAATCCAGCTCTCATTATAGTTTTTGCGGTTTTTATGCGTTTGCTCCCGCATCCAGCAAATGTTGCACCAATTGCCGCAATGGCACTCTTCGGTGGTGCATATCTTAACAAAAAATATGCACTCATTGTGCCTCTTATTGCACTGTTTATTTCTGATATTTTTTTGGGATTTTATGCTTCTATGCCGTACGTTTATGGCAGTTTTTTAGTAACAGGACTTATCGGTATTTGGCTTCGTAACCACAAAAATGTGCCAAATGTTATTCTTGCATCTCTTTCGTCATCTGTCCTTTTCTTTTTGATTACCAATTTTGGTTTCTTTCTCACCAATGATTTATATCCCAGAACTTTTGCTGGTCAAATGGAAGCATATACAATGGCGCTTCCATTTTTTAGAAATACACTGGTGGGAGATTTGGGATATGTTGGGTTTTTTTTTGGAGGATACGAACTGGTCCGTTTGGTTATCGTACATGGCAAGTTTCGCCTGTCCAAACTTCATCTAAAAATTTGAAAACTTATGCCGATTTATACCCGAACAGGAGATAAAGGAAAAACATCGCTTTTTGATGGGACTCGCGTCTTGAAATCTCATAAAAGAGTTGAGACGTATGGAACGATTGATGAGCTCAACAGCAATATTGGAGTGGTGATTGCTGAGATTAAAGAATTAAGATTAAAGAATAAAGATATTGTTGAAGAATTGGAGGCTATTCAGCATGATTTGTTTGATATCGGCTCAGCATTGGCAACGCCGCACCCATTGCCAGTGGAAGGTTTGGAAAAACGTCCCAAGGAATTTGAAGTGCTCATTGATACGCTTACCAAACAGATGCCAGAAATAAAGTATTTTATTTTACCTGGAGGCGGAAAAGCAGGATCGTTCTTACATGTATGCCGCACGATTACCAGACGGGTAGAAAGGCAATTGGTTGCATTGATGCAAAAAGAAGATGTGGATCAAGAAATTGTCGTGTATCTAAATCGCTTATCAGATTTGTTTTTTACTCTCGCGCGATATGTTAATTACAAAGAGAAGAAAAAAGAAGTGAGATGGATAAAAAAGTAAGAGTAAGAATGAAGATTAATGATTAAAGATCTTTATTCGTTAATCATTATTCATTAATCTTTAATTTAAATTGGGTGAATCTCGTGTAATTCGAGAGCTGTGCCGCAACCGTAAAGCCGGATCCCCAGGTTTCGTTTGACGAGACAAAAAATCTTCCGAGCAGAAGTCCTTTTTTTGTGGACTCCTCGGAATTTCCTTCGGCAAGCTCAGGATAAAAGAGGAGTTTTTTTATGCCAGCAGTAACAGAAGCTTATAGACCATATATAAATAAAAATACATTACCTCAAATGGGGCCATTTAGACCGGATACTTCAGTTTTGCCTGTTGTAGATTCTTCCGCTGTTGGGAGAAAAGAATCACCTTCACAAGAAAGGATTGGCCGCCCTTCAGAAGGAGCAGGAACAGCAGCATGGATACAGTATTTCGATACAAATTGGAAACAAGAAGGGTTGCTACCTGATTGGTATAACTTAAAAACGCAGAGCAATAAAAAAGTCGGCTTTATTTTAAATCAACAAATGGACCTTTTGAAAGATCCCCATGACACAGAAGCGCTTTCAGATTGGGTCACAAAAACAAAACGCGATCTTGAAGGATTTAAATTAGAATTTTTGTCAGAAAAAGTTGTTTACCCACGAAAATATGTGCGAAATGCATCAGATCCAGGTCGTTTGGAAGATCCGTTATATGGAAAAGCAAAAGATGGGAGTCATTACGCAAAGATGAGCGAAATGGTTTCTGATCAAGAACGAAATGGAGCGGTGAAAGAATCTATAGAAAAAATTCAGAATTTTTTTGCTGATGCTCCTGATGGAGCAATGGCTGTTATGACAAGTCCTCTTGGGCCGACAGGATTTAAAACAGCAGATGGTTTGGCAATTGATTATCCAGATTCATACTTTTTCATTATGCAAAAGAAGGGTGATGAAGTGACGAATTATACCGTCAAAACAGATTTGCAATTGCAGCACTGTCGTGAGGTAATTGCTCAATTGACGGGTAAGCAATTGAGCGAAAATGCATCCCTTGAGACATATGTTAAATCGCTCGCTTTAATTAATCCGGGTGAACATGCTCATATCCATGATGTCGATGATGTGGTTTCTGTTTTGGAGAATGTGCAGCCTGAACATGCGTTTATTGATAAACAAAATGCAAAAACAACGAGCTGGGAAGAAGTGCGTGATCAGGTAAGAAGAGGGGAAGACCTTTACCAATTTGATCAAGAAACTGTGCGCATAATTGATGATTATGGAAAATATGCAGAAGAAGGGACACATACAAAAGCTGAATTGCATAAAGCAATTTCAGCTACTATCATCCGTTTGGGTGAATTATTTTTCGATAAAGAAATCTCGACTCGTGAACCTATTACTTTGACACAAAATGTTTGGCAAGTTGTTGATGAGAAAAGGTTATTCGGCGCGATACTCGAACAAATTGCGGAGAGAAGAGGGTGTTCGGGTGGAGGATCAATGTTTGGCGGTTCTGTTGCGCTGAATTCTCTGGGGACACGAACAGGATCTGTAGCAGGTGCAGAGGATCAATATGGTTCATTGGAATTTAACTGTACACAAGGACATAGAAATACCCGACCTCGTGGGCAGCTCATTTCTAACTGTGCAACCTGTGGAGAAAGCGTTTCATGTAAATAATGAAAGAAAATAATAATCATTGTGAGACTTGTTTTAAAATCATTTGCAGACGGTGTGGTTGGGTTGCAACTGATGAAGACGTTTTGGACATTCAATGTGGTAAATTGACTGCTTGTCCGAAGTGCAAATGGAAACCAGGCGAGGCTGTTTAAGAATATTGTTTTAATTGTTTGATTAGCCTTAACATGGTAAGATAGTAGTATGGATCCAACTACATCGTCTGTCCCGAACGTACCGGAACAAAATATATCGGCTCAACCAGCAAGTCAAGCACCTGTTGTAGCAGCTCAACAAGGAGATTCGGCGCAACCGGCGCAGCCGCAGCAGACTCAACAACAAAAGACACCGATGACAATTTCTGTCAATAAAGAGTCAGGTCCTGCGGTTATTGTTGCTGAAAATCCAGATACCGATGAAGAGGAAGTAAAAGTTGCTCCGCAGGAGGCAAAGGGACAAGATGTCGGCCGTCCAAGTGGAGGAGATGGTGGCGAACAAGAAGTTGAAGTTCAGCCGTCGGTACCTGAATTCGCGCCGAGTCAGGAAGTCGAGCCTTTTGTTGAAAAATCGCTTGATCAGGAAAAGCCTGATTTGCCAAAAGTTGTTAGCGATGCTGGTGTAACTGTTTCGGGTCCGGGAGTTATTGATGTAAAACAAAATTCGTTTGGAGTCAAAAAATTGCCAGTTACGTATGAGCAAGCGGTGGTTGAGGAAAAGGTGACAAAACTTCACGATTCCAAACATTGGCTGATGGGAGTGGTCATATACATTTGGAGGAAAATAAATCCAAATATAGGGAAGAAGAAAGTTGAGTCAAACTCGACAGATGAAGAAGTGAAACCTGGAGAAGTGCCGCCTACAGTTGAAGCTGTAGAGGCGAGAAGTTTAGATAATAATAAGTGAATTATAATATGCAATTACAAAATTTAACAACACAAAATATTTTTCCTGTTTTGTTATCAGTAGTGTTAATTATTATTGGACTTGCAGTTGTTGCAGGTTTATTCTGGGGTCTTTTTTATGTTTTCGTTTTGTGGTTGCGTTATCGTAACCGTGAATCTCTCTCTCTGAATTCCGTTCTTTTGCAAGTCACAGTGCCTCGAGAAAACGAAACCAAAATCGATGCAGCAGAACAACTATTCGCAAGTCTTCATGCTCTTTATGGGACAACAAAATTTGAATATTTCAGGCCGCAGCCGCATGTGTCGTTTGAAATTGTAGGATTGCCTGGGGATATTCGTTTTTATGTTAATGTCCCTGCAAAATATCGAGATTTTGTTGAGAAAGAAATTAATGGTGCATATCCAGAAGCTGATATTGTTCCAGTAAATGATCCTGCTGCCAAACAGCGCGACGGAGCAGTGATTGGAACGGAATATAACATCTTTTCAGATAATGGAAAAGTTGCCTTTATGTGGATGAACCTGAAAAGTTCAGATTATATGCCAATAAAAATGTATAAAGATTTGCCTGTTGATCCACTTTCAGCAGTTACTTCAATTCTTGGGAAAATGCGAGAAGGAGAAGGTGCCGCTATTCAGATATTGATACAGCCGGCTGATAATCATTGGAAAACAGTCGGACGAAGTTATATCGGAGGCGTTAAAAAAGCAGAATCTAATCCTGAAAAAGCAAGCTATAAGACCGACGCAAAAGAATTAGAAGCAGTTGAAAACAAAATAAGCAAACCTGGCTTCCATACGACTGTCCGTATTGTTGTCTGTGCACAAACTCAAGAAGCTGCAAACGCGCATTTAAATAACATTAAAGGTGCTTTCAGTCAGTTTGATCATCTGAATGCTTTTAAGAAACGCGCGCAGTTTTTTAGAGGCCTTTTTATGACTGATTTTATTTATCGCTATTTCCCGATGATTCGTGGGACATCTATCCTAACGAGTGAAGAGTTGGCGAGTCTGTACCATTTCCCCAATAAAAGTATTATGACTCCGGGAATCCATTGGTTGCATGCGAAGCGTTCTGCTGCTCCTTCGAATTTGCCTACGACAGGAATGTATCTAGGACGGAGTGTTTCTAGAGGAGTAACACAGCCAGTGTTTATTGAGAAATTTGACAGGCAGAGACATTTTTATATTATCGGAAAAACCGGTACTGGAAAATCAGAATTTCTTAAAAGTATGATTTCTCAGGATATCAATAATGGACAAGGCGTTGCCGTTATTGATCCTCATGGTGATTTGGTGGAAGATATTTTGAAAATGATTCCTCCGAAACGAGCAGAAGATGTTGTGTTATTTGATCCATCAGATACTGATCGTCCAATGGGTTTTAATATGCTTGAGGCAGAAACGGAACAACAAAAACATTTTGCTGTGAATTCACTTATTGGTTTGATGTACAAGTTATTCGATCCAAATAAAACAGGTATTGTCGGTCCGCGTTTTGAACATGCAGTCCGAAATGCGATGTTGACAGTTATGTATGAAAAGGGGAGTACCCTTATTGAGGTTATGCGTGTTTTGACTGATCAAGCATATGTACAGGAAGTATTGCCAAAAGTACAGGATCCGATTATTCGACGATATTGGACTGATCAGATAGCGCAAACATCTGACTTCCACAAGTCTGAGGTTTTGGATTATATTACCTCAAAATTTGGAAGATTTGTTACCAATAAAATGATCCGTAATATCATTGGACAATCTGACAGTTCGTTTAGCTTCAGAAAAGTTATGGATGAACAAAAAATATTACTTATTAATCTTTCTAAAGGAACGATTGGTGAGGAAAATTCAAACTTTTTAGGACTGGTTTTGGTTCCAAAAATTCTTGTTGCTGCAATGTCTCGACAGGATATGCCGATGGCTGACAGAAAAGATTTCTTCTTGTATGTTGATGAGTTCCAGAATTTTGCGACACCTGATTTCGCGCAGATTCTTTCTGAGGCGCGAAAATATCGACTTAATTTGGTTGTTGCGAATCAGTTTATTGGTCAGATGGAAGAGGAAATAAAGAACGCGATTTTTGGAAACGTTGGAACTGTTGCATCATTCCGTGTTGGAGTGACAGATGCAAATTATCTTGCCCATGAATTTCAGCCAATTTTTAGTGAACAGGATTTAATTAATGTTGACAAATTTAATTGTTATATGAGAACCATTGTCAACGGAGAGCCAGTGCGCCCGTTCTCACTTGATACAACCAAAGATATAGAAAAAGAAAAAGCAGCTGAAAATCCGCGGGTTGCAGAATTGGTGAAGGAACTTTCGCGTTTGAAATACGGGAAAGCAGTTGCAACAGTTGAAACAGAAATCGCGCAACGGGCGAGGCTATAGATTAGGTGCTAGAGACTAGGTGTTAGGTACTAGAGAAAGTTAATAATTTATTATTTTTTTTAGTCCCGAGTCCCTAACCCCCAAGTCCCTTAAAAACTTTTAAAGCCCTGAAAAGAATGTCAACTTGATAAGTACAACAATTACTGTAAGCGTTAGAAAAAAGATACTCAAACCAATAGGTGATTCCCAACTATACCATTTACTCATTCCTTCAAGAGTTTTCATTTTTGCTAAATGTTCAAAATGTTTATCTTCTAGACTCATTCTTCTTCACCTCCTTAAATATCCAGATATTCTACTGGACTTTCATGTTGTTTAGAGATGTCTTCAATAGTAGAGTAGAGAGATGAGGGAAGTTTTTCTTTCAACTGTATGAGGCTGTCTTCCACAATAAGTTCTGTCTTTGTTGCGTCTTCAAGGTATTCTGCATTTTTTCTCCACGCATCTGGATTTGTTAAAAGCGTTGCTTTTGTAGAATGTCGTAGAAGAATAGCCCAATTGCCTTTTTGCGTATGGTAAATTTTTGCATCCATTAGCCATACTTTGTCATCTGAAAAGCCTGACCATTTACCAATTTCCTTTCCAATAAAGCGTTGCTCTCTTTGTGAATTATGTTTTCCTACTTTGACAGTTATTTCCTTCATGCCCTTTTCTTTTTCTTCATGGCGTGCAATAAATTCACGGAGCGCACGAGCAATAACAGAAGAAAGTGCTTCTCCTGCGATTTCTTTAGCACGTTCGAAAAGAGATTCATCTTTTTCACTGACATAAATAGTCTTGTTCCCCATATAAGCATATTATACGTATATGTATATATTTTGTCAAGAGGATTTTTTTCTTTTACAATTCAATGGAGGTTGTTAGAAGAAAAAATGCAATAAGACATGCGGTAAGAACAGCATTGATGATACTGATACGTATTAATATTTTGATATATTCGGGTGCATGAAGTCCAATTGCTTTGGTTACGCGGATAGTTCTATTGAGATAGAGCCAGCTAAAAAGGATAATCATCATGATAACGAACAAATAAAAGAGAAGAATAAAAACTTTGACATGACTCAGCAAAAGTAACAGCATGGTATTAATTCTAGTTAATAATTTGCACTGGCACTATGTGTTCTAAACCATATGGTTTGTGGCTGAAGTATATCTGTTTGTCTGCCATCCAATAATTGTTGTGTTAAATATGTTGCAAGTTCATGCGATCCTTGGATATCTTTCAGAACAAATTCTTCCTGATGTGTTGGTCGATCAAAAGTAATCGATATATCTCCCATATCAATTAACTCATTGAGAAAACCATTACTTAAAAGATCTATTTCTGTGCAGTTAACTCTGTCGAGCATAACGTCGTTAACAATATAAGAAGTTAGTGGTGTATATCGCAATTCAAGAATTTTTCTGTTCGTAAGAATGTACATATGGAAATACCAATCGACAATAATTTTTGTAATAAGACTAATACCCAAACTTACTAAAACAAGTGAAGTGATAAAAAATAGAGAAGAAGAATTAAAAAAAACGTGAAATAAGACAAAGGCTGTTGAAATAAAAAATACTGTCAGACAGGCGGTAAGCAAAACTGGCATTATTACCATAAACGGATGTTTCCGTTTTACCAGAAGTAATTCTTCGTTTTTTAGTGTCAAGAAGACATTCCAATTCCCGCTCGTTATCATACCATTAACTTCTTTCATAAGAGCTCCTTTCGTTGTAGCAAAAACCTGATTTATGTGTATGAGGAGGAATTTATTTCTAGCGAGATCTTACTTAGAGTAATATACTCTGGTAAAGTTTATATGATAATAGCATAAGAAACAGGTAAGAGAGAACTAAAAGTATTTCATCCCTCTTGATGTTGGACAATCAAGCTTTCAATGTTTTGTTTAAATGAGCTTAGTATTACTTCGATATTTTCTAGTGCGATTTTGTAAATAGGTTGTTTTTGACAAACAGTCTCTAGCCCTTCTTCATCAGTAACGGAAGGTGAGACTATAGTGTTTGTATAAGGATACATAATAGACTCAGGATTACCGTTATGACCGAGTCCGAGTGAGTGTCCCATCTCATGCGCAAGTGTGTGAATAAGTTCTTTTTGAGAATTAGTAATATAAATATTAATTTCCTCATTAGTGCCATTTCGTACATATTCACCCTCCTCAGGAGTTGATGAGAGAACGTTATTGAATGTGTCGACTTTTTGATTGAGCTGTTGGATTTGCTGATTATATTGATCAGTCGACTGATTAAGTTGATTTGCTTCTTGTTGAAGTTGTGTTGCTTCCTGTTGGAGAGATTGTTGTTGGGAGATAAGGTTATTATATGTATCAACTGGCGCACCACCTTTGCTGTTCCAATACTGAATTTGTTGATTCAACGCATTACTTTTTTGTTTGAAATCAGCAACTTTTTGTTCGTACGCTGAAATCTCAGGACTGAGTGAATTTTTTTGTTGGGTAACTTGATTATCGAGTGTATTAATTTGTGAATCAAGAGCTTGTCGCTGATCATAGATCATAGTGATTGGCATGGCGGAATTTGGGTCATATGAAAGAAGTGTCATCCCTTGGCTGTTTTTCCAAGCGCTTGCCGCTTGTTGAGCATCAGTGATTAATTCTGTTTTGCTTATATTAAATCGTGAATCAATATTTCCAATGCGGAATGTTTTTGCTTTGGCACAAGGTGAATAATAAAGAATTTGGTTTGCTTCAGCAACTAAAGCAGTTCTGTTGAAATAGCCTGCAATGGCAATAATAATGACAACAACAAGTAATATAAACTTTTTCATCTTTTTTATTCTAATCCAAGTTGGAAGAACAAGCAAGAAAGTTTATAAGCTATGAAGAAATGATATAATTCTTACATGATTAAAGCTATATTATTTGATGTGGATGGAGTGTTGCTCGATTCTTTTAATGCAAATCTCCAGTTTTATCAGAATTTATTAATGAAGGGTGGATATACTCCTCCAACGGAAAAAGACTTTCTACCGCTCATGCATTTCCCTTTAGTAAAAGTAGTAAAAACACTTACTCATGCTTCTGATAAAGAGACAGAGCGAATTTATTTATTAGCAAAAGAGTTTGGAGAAGAACTGTATCCTCATAATCTTTTAAAAACGCCAGAGTATGCTTATAAGATAATTAAAGAATTACACAACTTGTATAAACTAGGTGTTGTTACCAGTCGTATTAAAGATGGAATTTATACTGTCCCTCAACTTAAAAAAATGCAGAAATATTTTCAAATTGCTGTAGGTTTTGAAGATACGACTAAGCATAAACCTCATGCTGACCCGCTGATTTTTGCTGCTAATAGTTTGGAGGTTAAATCTTATGAGGTTATATATGTTGGTGATGCGGAAAGCGATGTGCTTGCCGCAAGAGCTGCAGGGATGAAAGTGATCCTTTTTGCAAAGGAAAATTTTGCAAATGCTGATGCATATACGGATTCGTTTAAAAATTTGCCTGAGATTATCGCGAATTTATGACGGTAGTGTTGAAGCAAGTTTTTTAATTTTTGCGATAAAAAATCCTTCCATTGTTTCACTTGGGAAAACGCGAATACAATTTGCTGTATAGGTAAATTTCTTTTTTTTCCATGATGTCAAACTTTTTTGCAGTGGCACGGTTGGCATAGTTATTGGTTCAACTGATAGAGCGGAGGGTGTTTTTTTAATGACCCATTCAACAACTTCTTCATTTTCTTCAGGAGAAAGTGTGCAGGTGGAATAAACAATTGTTCCGCCAACTTTTGTTGCAGAAATTGCCGAACGCAGCAAATATTTTTGTAGTTTGGAGAGTTGTTTTATTTTTTTTGTTGACCAATCGGTATATGTTTTTGGATCGTCTATTTTTATTCTTCCTTCCATTGAGCAGGGGACATCAACAAGGGTTCTATCAAAATATTCAGGGAGATTTTTCCAGAACGATTCACCTGGCAAATTGAGGACTTTTGTATTCGTTACTCCCATCTGATTGAGGTTTTCTTTGAGTTTGAAAAGCCTTTTGTAACTCAAATCATTTGCTGTTAATTCTCCGGTATTCTTCATAAGTGTCGCGATTTGTGTTGTTTTGCTTCCAGGAGCAGCTGCAATATCAAGAATTTTTTCATCAGGTTGCGGATTAAGTACGAGTGCAGGAATCATACTTGAAAGATTTTGAATATATAAAAAGCCTTTTTTATATTCGTCAGTTTCCGTTAGTTCGCGGATCGATTTATTTTTCAGAACAAATGCGTCACGATACCAATTTACTTTTTCAAGAATAAAATCTTTTTCCTCCAAAAGTTTTTTTAATTCTTCCGGGGATATTTTTAGTGTATTAGTTCGCAAAGTTGGAAGATATTTTTTTGATAAAGCATTTAATAGTTGATTTAATTCCTTTTGGGAATATAATTCTTTCCATCGATCAATAAGTTGTATAGGTAAATTATTGCTATTGGTCATATGAGCAATTATACAAGAAATGCTTCCTTTCTGCTTTGCTGAGGTAAAAAAAAATGGTACAATACAGGTTATGAAGAAGAGAATTCTTACCGGATTTACACCAACTGGCAAGTTACATCTTGGGCATTATGTCGGTAATATTGAGAATTTGCTTAAGTTGAAAAATGAATATGAAACGTTTCTTTTGTTGGCAGATACTCATGCTTTGACAACGCTTCACGGTAAAAGCGAGCTTGTTCGTCAGCATACACTCGATGTTCTTTTGGATCTTCTTGCTGTTGGTCTTTCAGAAGATGAGGTAGTCTATCATATAGAATCAGAGATACCTGAGATTTATGAAATGTCTGCGCTTTTTTCCATGTATGTTTCTCATAATAGAGCACTTCGTAATCCAACCATTAAAGATGAAATAACGATGAAAGGTTTGGGAGACCAATTTAGTCTCGGTTTTGTGAATTATCCGATGTTTCAAGCTGCAGATATCCTTTGTGTACGAGGGGATTTGGTTCCTGTCGGCATTGATCAGGAAGCACATCTTGAACAATCACGCGAAATTGCCAGGGTCTTTAACACGCTTGCATTAAAACAAGGGTATAAAGAGATTTTTCCTGAGCCAAAAGCATTGATTGGACGAGTCGGCAAACTTATCGGAACAGATGGCAATCCAAAGATGAGTAAGAGTCTTGGAAACACAATTTATCTTTCTGCAAACGTATCCGAAGTGAAAGAAAAAGTGATGAGTATGTATACTGACCCCAATAGAATTCACGCAACTGATCCGGGCAAAGTCGAAGGTAATCCTCTCTTTATTTATCTTGACGCGTTTGGGACAAAAGAACATAAAGAACAAATTGAAGAATATAAAGAACGCTACACAAAAGGAACAGTAGGGGATGTGGAAGTAAAAAAATATCTGATTACTGTTCTTGAAGCATTTCTTGCTCCAATTCGCGAAAGGCGAGCACAATATAATGACGAGAAAAAACTTCTTGAAATTCTGCAATCTGGAACACAGAAGACGAGAAAAGAAGCACAAAGCGTTTTGAAAGAAGTAAAAGA
>Ga0265340_10000158_pt1 | contig 34190 bp, 36 predicted proteins | sample 4CB225metaG_FD_202082 | JGI IMG/M metagenome (GOLD analysis project Ga0265340, IMG submission 202082) | Rhizosphere microbial communities from Carex aquatilis grown in University of Washington, Seatle, WA, United States - 4-CB2-25 metaG | ecosystem: Host-associated > Plants > Roots >...
GCGGTTGCGCGCCGAATAGGCCAGCAACACCGGCGCCTCAAAGCCGGGGATCAGCCGCTTGTAGGAATTGGTCAGCGAGTTGGTGAAGGCATTGACCGCCTTGGCGTGCTTGATGATGCCGCCGATATAATAAAGGCAGGTGTCCGATAGGTCGGCATAACCCGATCCGGCGAACAAGGGCTTGCCGCCTTTCCACAGCGACTGGTGGACGTGCATGCCCGAGCCGTTGTCGCCGGCGATCGGCTTCGGCATGAAGGTTGCGGTCTTGCCGTAGGCGGCGGAGACCTGATGCACCACATATTTGTAGATCTGCATCGCGTCGCCGCACTTGGTCAGGGTGTTGAACTTGCAGCCCAGCTCATGCTGCGAACCGGCCACTTCGTGATGGTGCTTTTCCGGGTTGATGCCCATGTCGCCCATGATGGAGAGCATCTCGCCGCGAATGTCCTGAAAAGCATCCACGGGAGGAACCGGGAAGTAGCCGCCCTTGACCGCCGGACGGTGGCCGAGATTGCCCGCCTCATATTCGGTTCCGGAATTGTAGGCCCCTTCCATCTGGTCGACTTGATAGAAACACTTATTCATGCTGACTTCGAAACGCACGTCGTCGAAGATGAAGAACTCCGCTTCGGGGCCGAAATAGGCCGTGTCGCCGATGCCGGAGGAAATCAGATATTGCTCGGCGGCCTTGGCGATCGAACGCGGGCAGCGGCCGTAGCGCTGTCCAGTCATCGGTTCGATGACGTCGCAGGTGAGGACCAGCGTGGTCTGCGCGAAGAACGGGTCGATCACCGCCGTGTCGCAGTCGGGGATTAGCGTCATGTCGGAATCGTTGATCGATTTCCAACCCGCGATCGAAGAGCCGTCGAACATCAGGCCGTTTGTGAGGGTGTCTTCATCGATCTGCGAGAGGTCGAAGGTGACGTGCTGCCACTTGCCGCGGGGGTCGGTGAACCTCCAATCGACGAATTTGACGTCCTTGGCCTTGATCATCGACAGGACGGTTTGTGCGTTAGCCATAGTCTTTTTCTTTCCCCTTATGTTGAAACGTCACGTGTTGCGGCCGGCCGCTAGATCGCGTCTATGCCGGTTTCGCCGGTACGAATTCGGATAGCCTCTTCGACATTCAGAACGAAAATCTTGCCGTCGCCGATGCGCCCGGTGCGCGCGGCTTTCTGGATGGCGTCAAGCGAGGCCTGCAGACGATCCTCGCCGATCACGATCTCGATTTTCACCTTGGGCAGGAAGTCGACGACATATTCGGCGCCGCGGTAGAGTTCGGTGTGTCCCTTCTGGCGGCCGAAGCCTTTGGCTTCCGTCACCGTGATGCCCTGGACGCCCACCTCCTGCAACGCCTCCTTCACCTCATCGAGCTTGAACGGCTTAATGATGGCCTCGATCTTCTTCATATGGAGCTCCTTGCGCAGTCTTAGATACCGCGCCGTTAAGAAAGTAGCAGGGGTTGTGCCAACTTCCGGCCCACTTAATAACAAGTAATTTCAGTCGCTTATAGCGCGGATTCGCGACTCGCCCAAAATGCTGCACAGAAATTAGCCAGCTTGCGCGATAAACAGGCACGGCGCGGCGACACAGTCCATTGTCAGTGCCGAACCGTTCTTGCGATGGTGCCCAACGCCCATGAGCAACGAAATCATCACCGTCGCCGAAATGTATGCGGCTGACCGCTATGCCTCCGAGCACGGCGTTGCATCGCTGACGCTGATGGAGAATGCGGGTCGCGCGGTCGCGGGCGAAATCGTCAAGCGCTGGACGCCGCGCAAGACGCTTGTGCTGTGCGGACCCGGAAACAATGGCGGCGATGGTTTCGTCGTCGCGCGACTACTAAGCGAACGCGGCTGGGATGTGCGCGTGGCGTTGCTTGGCAGCCGCGAAGAGTTGAAGGGCGATGCAGCGGCGATGGCGGCGCGCTGGGCGGGCTCGACCGAGCCGCTGACGGTGCGCGCGTTGGAAGGCGCCGAACTTTTCGTGGACGCGTTGTTCGGCGCAGGTTTGCAGCGCCCGCTCGAGGGCGTCGCGCGCGAAACCGTTCTCGCGCTGAACGGAATGGGCGTCCCTGTCGTCGCGGTCGATATTCCGAGCGGCCTGCACGGCAATCTCGGGCGCGCGCTTGACAATGTCTGCGTGCGGGCCGACGTGACGGTGACGTTCTTCCGCATGAAGCCGGCGCATGTGCTGATGCCGGGACGGCTATTGTGCGGCGAGATCGTGGTCGCTCAGATCGGAATTCCGGAGGCTGCCTTGGAACGGCCGCAGATCTTCGCCAACGGGCCCGCGCTGTGGGGCAAGGAATTTCCCCGCCTCGATCCGCTCGGGCACAAATATTCCCGCGGCCACGCGCTGATCGTCAGCGGACCGGCGCACGCCACCGGCGCGGCGCGTCTGGCCGCGCGCGGCGCGTTGCGGATCGGCGCGGGGCTGGTCAGCGTCGCAAGCCCGCCGGATGCGGTGGCGGTCAACGCCGCCCATCTGACCTCGATCATGGTCAAGCCGTTCGACGGGCCGGATGGCTTGCGCGAACTGCTCAAGGACAAGCGCCTTAACGCCGTGGTCATCGGTCCCGGTTGCGGCGTCGGCGAAGCGACCAAAGAACTGGTAGGCGCGGCGCTCAGCACCAAATGCGTGCTCGACGCGGATGCCCTTACGTCGTTTCAGGGCAATCCGGCGCAGCTGTTCTACCAACTCAGTCCCGACAACGTTCTGACGCCGCACGAAGGCGAGTTCGAGCGGCTGTTTCCGGGATTGCTGGCGCGTTCGCCCAGCCGCATCGAAGCGGTGCGGGAAGCGGCGAAGCAAGCGGGCTGCGTCGTGCTGTTGAAAGGACCCGATACGGCGATTTCCAGCCCCGACGGAAAAGTCTGCGTCAACACCATCGCGCCGCCCTCGCTCGCCACGGCGGGATCGGGCGACGTGCTTGCGGGCTTCATCTGCGGCCTGCTGGCGCAAGGGATGGCGTCGTTCGAGGCGGCTTGCGCGGCGGTGTGGCTGCACGGCGAGGCGGCGAATCTTTTCGGCCCGGGGTTGATCTCGGAGGATTTGCCCGAACAACTGCCCGCGCTGCTCGGAAGGCTGCGCCAAGAGGTCGCGTAATGGACGTCGAAATCCGCCACATCGCCACGGGTGATCTGCCCGCGCTGCTCGAGATCTACAATCACTATGTCGCGCGCACGCCGGTGACCTTCGACATCGAGCCGCGCACGCTGGAGCAGCGCCAGGCATGGTTCGACAATTTCGCGCCGAACGGGCGCCACCAATGCTTCGTCGCGGCGCGCGGCGGGCAGCCGATCGGCTGGGCCTGTTCGGGAAGGTTCAAGGACCGCGCCGCCTACGACACCTCGGTGGAGACCAGCATTTATCTGGCGCCGGGCGAGGTGGGGAAGGGCCTTGGCCGGCGGCTCTACCAGACCCTGTTCGACGCGCTAGCCAAGGAAGACGTGCACCGCGCCTTCGGCGGCATCACTCAGCCCAACGAAGCCTCGGTCGGCCTGCACCTGGCGATGGGCTTTTCCCAAGTCGGCACCTACCGCGAAGTCGGCCGGAAATTCGGGCGCTTTTGGGACGTCGCCTGGTATGGCCGGGCGCTGCCCTAAGGCCCTAGCAACCCTCGAAAACCCCTGCTATAGCGGCCAGCTTCCGCCGGCGAAGGCGGAAGGGCCCGCACGCGGGCGTGGCGGAACTGGTAGACGCTCTGGATTTAGGTTCCAGTGACGAAAGTCGTGTGGGTTCAAATCCCTCCGCCCGCACCACCCTGCGCGGCGGAGCCGCTTCGGGTGGCAGGTCATAGAAGATAGAGTTTAGGGATACGCCTATGCAGATTACCGAAACGGTTTCCGATGGCTTGCGCCGCGAATACAAGGTCGTGGTCGTTGCCGCCGATCTGGACGAGCGGCTGACCGGCAAGCTCAACGAGATCAAGCCCAAGCTGAGCCTGAAGGGTTTCCGGCCGGGCAAGGCCCCCGTCTCGTTCCTCAAGAAGACTTATGGCAAGTCGATGATGGGCGAGATCGTCGAGGCCGCTGTCAACGAGGGCAGCCAGAAGGCGGTGAGCGACAATTCGCTCAAGCCGGCGTTTCCGCCGCGTGTCGAAGCGGTGGGCGACGTGCAGCAGGTGATCGACGGCAAGGCCGATCTCGAATTCCGTGTGCTGATCGACCTGATGCCCGACTTCGAACTGGCCGACGTCTCCAAGCTCGAGGTCGAGCGGCTGACGGCCGATGTCGGCGATGAAGACGTGGACGACGCGGTCAAGCGGCTCGCCGAACAGGCGCGCAGCTTTTCGCCGCGCGGCGATGGCGAAGCCGCCCAGCAGGGCGACATGGTGACGATGGATTTCGTGGGCCGCGTCGACGGTGAGGAGTTTACCGGCGGCAAGGCCGAGGACTTCAACCTTGTGCTCGGTTCGAACCAGCTTGTCACCGGCTTCGAGGACCAGCTTGTGGGCGTCATCGTCGGCGAGGTGCGCGACGTCGCCGTGACCTTCCCTGCGGACTATCCGGAAGCGTCGCTCGCCGACAAGCTCGCCGTCTTCACGGTCACCGTGAAGCTGGTGAAATCGCCCGATCCGCTGGTGATCGACGACGAACTCGCCAAGAAGCTGGGCGTGGATTCGCTGGGCATGTTGAAAGAACGCCTGCGCGATCAGCTGAGGCGCGAATTCACCGCCGCCAGCCGCATCCATCTCAAGCGCCGCATCCTCGACGCGCTGGACGAAGTGCATTCCTTCTCGCTGCCGCCCACCATGGTGGAAGGCGAATTCAACGGCATCTGGCAGCAGGTCGAGGCCGAACTGAAGCGCGAAGGCAAGACCGCCGCCGACGAAGGCAAGAGCGAAGAGGACCTCAAGAAGGAATATCACGACATCGCCGAGCGCCGCGTGCGCCTCGGCCTGGTGCTGGCGCGGATCGGCGAGCAGAACGGTCTGACCATCGGCAATGACGAGATGCAGCGCGCCGTCACCGCGCGCGCCCGCCAGTTCCCCGGCCAGGAGCAGCAGGTCTTCGAGTATTACGCCCGCAACGCGCAGGCCCAGGCGGAAATCCGCGCGCCCTTGTTCGAGGATAAGGTGGTGGACTTCATCACCGAACTTGCCCACGTGACCGACCGCAAGGTCGACCGCGCGACGCTGTTCCTCGACCCCGACGAAGCGTCGGAGAAGATCAAAGACGACAAATAGCTGCGATTTGCATCGCGCTATCCCGGCGGAGCTGACGCTCGCGCTGAGTTGGGTACATATTCCTATTGCTGTTTATCGATAAATCAGTATTGTATATCGATATAGCAGCGTTGTTTCTCGATAAGGGGAAGGGACATGTCCATGAACATCACCATTCGTCATGCCGCCATCGGAGCATTCGTCGCCACGGCGCTGATGCTGGGCGCGAGCCCGGACCGCGGCGCCCAGTCGAGCATCCTTCCCGCCTGGAGCATCCGTGCGCATGACCGGGTGGCCGGGGCAGAGGTTGCTTCAGCGACCGTGGCCACCCTTGCGCGAGCATTCGAAACCTACGGCGCCAAAGCCCTGGGCGTCGCGCTCGACGCCGTCGTCGAAGTCGCCGTGCGGTTGAAATAGATTCGCGGGATGAACGGCTCGCGCCCGCCGGCGCAGATAAAGAACGGGAGATCATCGTCATGACCAACACCAGCTGGCTGCCCAAGGTTTTGCGCTGGATGTTCACGCTTTTCGCGATCTGCAGCGCGCTGGCCGCGATCGGGCTGTGCATCTTGTGGCTCGTCGATCCGAAGCTTCCCGCCGGCGCGCATTTCGGTCCGGCGGTGGTCAATATCATGGGTCAGCCCGGCACCGTCGCGCTGTGGAACTCCAATTTCATGCTGACGGCGCTTCACGGCAACGTCACTGTGGGCGTGCAGCAGGCGGGGGGATTGATCGAGCTGGCGAAGCATTACGGCTTGCCGCTGGCCATCCTCAATGTGCTGTTCTTCACTCTGCTGTTCGATCTGCTGCGCCGGCTGTTCCGCAATGTCGGGCGCGGCGAGAGCTTCACGCGCCAAAGCGTGCGCCTGGTGCAGATCATCGGCCTGTCGCTGCTGGTTTTCTCCGTGGCGTCGGCCTTCGCCGAGGCTTGGTTCGCCCACGCGCTCTACAACTACCTTGCCGATCACGCAGTGGTGACGATTTCGGGAACTTCGCTCCATCTTCCGGCGACACATCATATGTCGATCTCCGGCGGCCACCGCTTCCCGTTCGGCAGCTCGTACTTCTTCTCGGGGCTTCTGGTGCTGGCGTTATCCGAGGTCTTCCGGCAGGGGCTGGTGCTGAAGACGGAAAGCGACCTCACGGTCTAAACCATGTCCATCAAGCTCAACCTCGACCGCGTGATGCTGGAGCGCAAGGTGACGCTCACCGAGCTCGCCGAGCGCATCGGCATCACGCTGGCCAATCTTTCGATCCTCAAGACCAACAAGGCGCGCGCCATCCGCTTCTCGACCCTGGAGGCGCTGTGCCGCGAACTCGCCTGCCAGCCCGGCGAACTGCTCGAATTCGTTCCGGGTGAGGCTGCGGAGAAAGACGAGTAAACGCTTATTTCTTGCCGACCAGCGGGATCTTCTCGGCCCGCGCGGCCTTGACCAGTTCGCCATCGAGCGTGGCTAGCGGCAGTGATTTCCTCTGCGCCAGCTCGAGATAAGCGGCGTCGTAAACCGAAAGCCGGTGCCTCCGCGCCAAGCCGAGCACAAGCGCCTCGTCGGGCTCGCGATCGACTTCGATCGGCAGATCGCCGACATGCTTTAGGAATCGCGCGGTCTGTGGCTCCGCCAACCGGCCCCGCCGTTCGCCCATCAGCAACACATTGCGCAGCTCGAACCAGAACAGCGCCGGCGTCAGGGCCGGTTCACTCGCGAGGAGTCGAAAGGCTGCTTGGGCATGGAAGTGTTCTTCGTCGGGGAAGCACCAACTCGCCACCACCGACGCGTCGACGACGAACATCAGCGCTTGTGTCCTTCATGGCGCGCCGCGAGCAGTTCTTCGAGAGGCATCCGGCCGGTGGTCTTGCGCAGCGCGGCTATGCCGTCGAGCGCTTTGCTCACGCGCTCCCGATCCGCGGCGGGGGCGGGTACCAGATGCGCCACGGGCTTGCCGTGACGGGTCACGACGATGGTTTCGCCCCGCTCGACCGCATCGAGAAACTCGGGCAGCCGGGCCTTCACATCGGAGGATTGAGCTTCGCGCATTTTCATATTGACCAGTCGTTATGACTAGTCTAATATGTTCTGTAATCGACCCATTGTCAAGGCGCTATTGAGATTACTTACATGGACGAGGCACGAAGCGCTTGATCGGCGCAGCGAAGCGCGGGCAGTACAAGCGAGGGCGGCATGATATTGCGATCCGCTTATTTCCATAACTTCAAGGGTGGCCCCAAGGTCCTGTTTTGGGGCGATGCCGAGGCGATGAGTAAGTTGAGCAATCTCCTGCGAGCAAGCTCGATTGGCACGGGACCGCTTTCCTTGGGCTCCTTCAGCGAGGCCGCGGACCGCAAGGCAATTGTCATTCATTCCGTGTCTCGATCTGTCGGAATGCGGGTCAGCGGCAGTGGCTTTGAATGGGGGCTGGACACTGAGACCATGATCAGTTTTGCCGATATGGTCGATGTTCTCGCCGAATCGAAGCAGCCCGGCCACCAGTACCTCGAATGCGGTGTGCAGGGTGAGATAGTGGTAATGGCGGCCTGCGGGGAATATCCGGCCGATCTATCTCCCGGATAAATGCCTTACAACACTGGCCTATGCGCATTGACATTGCGCTGCGCTGCGCCGCAACCTGCCGCCAGAATCAGGAGTTCCCATGAAAGACCCGCGCGACGTTTACATGAACCAGCTCGTTCCCATGGTGGTCGAGCAGACCGCCCGCGGCGAGCGCGCCTTCGACATCTATTCGCGCCTGCTCAAGGAGCGGATCATTTTCGTCACCGGGCCGGTCGAGGATTACGGCGCCAGCCTGATTACCGCCCAGCTGCTCTTCCTGGAGGCCGAAAACCCCAAGAAGGAGATCTCCATGTACATCAACTCGCCGGGCGGCATCGTCACGGCGGGCATGGCGATCTACGACACGATGCAATATATCCGCCCCTCCATTCAGACGCTGTGCGTCGGCCAAGCGGCTTCCGCGGCGTCGCTCCTGCTCTGCGCCGGGGCGAAAGGTCAGCGTTACTGTCTGCCCAATTCGAGGATTCTCGTTCACCAACCCTCGGCGTCCTATTATGGGCAAGCGGCCGATATCGCCCGCCACGCCCAGGAAATCCTCAAATTGAAACGCCGGCTGAACGAGATCTACGCAGGCCATACCGGCCAGCCGATCGAGGTCATTGAAAAGGCGCTGGATCGAGATACTTATATGACGGCCGAGGAGGCCAAGACCTTCGGACTCGTCGATTATGTGCTATCGCGCAGGCCCGAACCGGCCGAAATTGGTTGATCGAGCGAGATTCCGTTGGAAATTCAATGTAATGCCCGGATTAAACAAATCTTGATCCGCTTAGCGCTAACGTGGTCGAATGAATTCGGCGGCAAGCCGATTTGGGTTGGCGCGGGTTGTGCAAGACATTGAACACAATGTCTAATGCAGTCTTTGAGGGCGGGCCGGATGCGGCCCGGGAAAGCCGATGAGTAAACAAGGCGGCGGCGAGTCCAAGAACACGCTCTACTGTTCGTTCTGCGGCAAGAGCCAGCACGAGGTTCGCAAGCTTATTGCGGGCCCGACTGTCTTTATCTGCGACGAATGCGTCGAGCTGTGCATGGAGATCATTCGGGAGGAGAACAAGACCTCCTTCATGAAGAGCCGCGAGGGCGTGCCCTCGCCGGCGGAGATCTTCAAGGTCCTGGACGATTACGTCGTCGGCCAGCAGCACGCCAAAAAGGTGCTCTCGGTCGCCGTCCACAATCACTACAAGCGCATCAACGCCAGCGGCAAGAATTCCGAGGTCGAGCTGGCGAAATCGAACATTCTGCTGCTCGGCCCCACGGGCTGCGGCAAGACGCTTTTGGCCCAGACCCTGGCGCGTATCCTCGACGTGCCCTTCACCATGGCCGACGCCACGACGCTAACCGAAGCGGGCTATGTCGGCGAGGACGTCGAGAACATCATCCTCAAGCTCTTGCAGAACGCCGACTATAATGTCGAGCGGGCGCAGCGCGGCATCGTCTACATCGACGAAGTCGACAAGATCAGCCGCAAATCCGACAACCCGTCGATCACCCGCGACGTCTCGGGCGAGGGCGTGCAACAGGCCCTCCTCAAGATCATGGAAGGCACCGTCGCCTCCGTGCCGCCGCAGGGCGGGCGCAAGCATCCCCAGCAGGAATTCCTGCAGGTCGACACCACCAACATCCTCTTTATCTGCGGCGGCGCTTTCGCCGGGCTGGAGAAGATCATTTCCCAGCGCACCCACGGTTCGTCGATGGGCTTCGGCGCCAATGTCCGCGCGCCGGACGAGCGCGCCACCGGCGAAGTGCTGCGGGAAGTCGAGCCTGAGGATCTGCTGAAATTTGGCCTGATCCCGGAATTCATCGGCCGCTTGCCGGTGCTCGCCACGCTGGGCGATCTATCGGAGCAGGCGCTGATCGAAATTCTCACGCGCCCGAAGAACGCGCTCGCCAAGCAATATCAGCGCATGCTGGAGATGGAAGGCGTCAAGCTGCGCTTCCAGGAAGAGGCGCTGCACTCCATCGCCAAGCGGGCGATCCTGCGCAAGACCGGCGCGCGCGGCCTGCGCTCGATCATGGAGGGCATCCTGCTCGACACCATGTACGAGCTGCCGACGCTCAACGGCGTGCAGGAAGTCGTGATCACCGCCGACGTGGTCGATGGCCGTGCCCGGCCGCTATACACCTACTCCGACAAGGGTCAGGCGCAGCAAAGCGCGTCTTAGCAATAACCCCGTCATCTGTGTGGCAGCGATGGCGCGGCGGCCGGATAAAGACCGCTAGGGGTTTCCCACGCCTTGAAACCTTAACCCGGGGGGCCCACTTTATCTTGTCTGGAGTCGGCCCATTCGGGCGACAAGTGAGGTTTTGCGTGCCCATTTGGGGCGTCGAGCCTAAGCACCCCGGTTCAGACAGCCGGGTGAGGAGAATAAGATGTCCGATCAAGACGTCGTGACGGTGGGTAAGGGCGGGGCGGGGGCCATCATGGCGCCGGTGCTGCCGCTGCGCGACATTGTCGTGTTTCCCCACATGATCGTTCCGCTCTTTGTGGGCCGGGAGAAATCCGTGCGCGCCCTCGAAGAGGTGATGAACGACGAAAAACAGATTCTACTTCTGACCCAGAAGAACGCCGCCGACGACGATCCCACGACCGAGGGTCTGCACACCATCGGCACGCTGGCGACCGTGCTGCAGCTCCTGAAGCTGCCCGACCAGACGGTACGCGTGCTGGTCGAGGGCAAAAGCCGGGCGCGGGTTACCGGCTTCGTGCCGCGCAACGATTTCTTCCAAGCGACGATCGAGCGCGTTCCCGACAGCGTCGGCGAGTCCAAGGAGACCGAGGCGCTGATCCGCACGGTCAAGACCAATTTCGAGCAGTACATCAAGCTCAACAAGAAGGTGCCGGCCGAGACGCTGGCGTCGGTGGCCCAGATCGACGAGCCGGCGAAACTCGCCGACACGGTGGCCTCGCATCTTTCCGTCAAGATCGCCGATCGCCAGACCCTGCTCGAAACGCTGAACACGGCCGAGCGGCTGGAGAAGGTTCTCTCGCTGATCGAATCCGAGATCGGCGTGCTGCAGGTCGAGCGCAAGATCAAAAGCCGCGTCAAGCGCCAGATGGAGAAGACCCAGCGCGAGTACTACTTGAACGAACAGCTGAAGGCGATCCAGAAGGAACTCGGCGAAGGCGAGGAAGGCCGCGACGAGCTGAACGAGCTGGAAGAGCGCATCCGCAAGACCAAGCTGTCGAAGGAAGCGCGCGAAAAGGCGACGGGCGAAGTGCGCAAGCTGCGCCAGATGTCGCCGATGAGCGCCGAAGCCACCGTCGTGCGCAACTATCTCGACTGGATGCTGTCGCTGCCCTGGGGCAAGAAGTCCAAGATCAAGAAGGACATCAAGCTCGCCGAGGACATCCTCAACGAAGACCATTTCGGCCTCGACAAGGTCAAGGAGCGCATCCTCGAATATCTCGCGGTGCAGCAGCGCGCCGGCAAGATGAAAGGCCCGATCCTGTGCCTGGTCGGCCCGCCCGGCGTCGGCAAGACGTCGCTCGGCAAGTCGATCGCGCGCGCCACGGGGCGCGAGTTCGTCCGCATGTCGCTCGGCGGCGTGCGCGACGAGGCCGAAATCCGCGGCCATCGGCGCACTTATATCGGCTCGATGCCCGGCAAGGTCATCCAGTCGATGAAAAAGGCCAAGGCGGCCAATCCGCTGTTCCTGCTCGACGAGGTTGACAAGCTCGGCGCCGACTGGCGGGGCGACCCGTCCTCGGCGCTGCTCGAAGTCCTCGATCCCGAGCAGAACCATTCGTTCAACGACCACTATCTGGAGGTCGATTTCGACCTCTCGGACGTGATGTTCATCACCACGGCCAACACGCTGCACATGCCGCAGCCGCTGATGGATCGCATGGAGATCATCCGCATCCCCGGCTACACCGAGGACGAGAAGGTCGAGATCGCCAAGCGCCACCTCATCCCCAAGCAGGTCAAAGCGCACGGGCTGAAGGACGGCGAGTGGAAGATCACCGACGAGGGCCTGCGCGACCTCATCCGCTATCACACCCGTGAGGCGGGGGTGCGCAACCTCGAGCGCGAGATCGCCAATCTGGCGCGCAAGGCGGTGAAGGAGATCGTCTCCAACAAGTCGAAATCCATCACCGTGACGGCCGAAAACGTCGATACCTATGCTGGTGTGCGCCAGTACCGCTATGGCGAGATGGAAGGCGAGGATCAGGTCGGCGTCGTCACCGGCTTGGCTTGGACCGAAGCGGGCGGCGACACGCTGCAGATCGAATCCGTCATGCTGCCCGGCAAGGGCCGCATGCAGACGACCGGCAAGCTCGGCGACGTGATGAAGGAATCGATCGACGCGGCGCGCTCCTATGTGCGCTCCAAGGCGACGACCTTCGGCATCAAGCCGCCGATGTTCGACCAGAAGGACATCCACGTCCACGTTCCGGAAGGCGCGACGCCAAAGGACGGCCCCTCTGCCGGCGTCGCGATGGCGGTGTCGATCATCTCGACGCTCACCGGCATTGCGGTCAGGCGCGAGGTGGCGATGACGGGCGAGGTGACGCTTCGCGGGCGCGTCCTGCCGATCGGCGGCTTGAAGGAAAAGCTGCTGGCCGCGCTGCGCGCCGGGCTTAAGACCGTCATCATCCCGCAGGAGAACGAGAAAGACCTGGCCGAAATCCCGGACAATGTGAAGGCGGGATTGAAGATCGTGCCGGTGTCCACGGTGGGCGAGGTGCTCAAGATCGCGCTGGTGCGCGAGCCCGAGCCGATCGACTGGGTTGAAGCGGAGATCGTGAACCCCGCCAGCCTGCCGGATGCCGATTCCGACGCGGTCGTGACCCACTGAGCTGAAAACCCTGTCCGGCCGGGAGACGAGCCTCCCGGCCGGTAACAGTCCCCAACAATTGTAAGAAATGGCCGATTCCGGGCTTTTCCGACCCCGGAATCGGCCTTTTCGGCCTGATCTTGCTTTGACGGCAGGAGCGGGAAAGCCCTAGATTCCGCGCTGTTGCCTTGGTGATTCACTTAGAGGGAGCCGTCGCAGTGAACAAGAACGATTTGATCCAGAGACTTTCGGACCACACCGGCCTCGTGAAGACGGATGCCGCCAAGGCTGTCGATGGCGTGTTCGACCTGATCGCCTCCGCGCTCAAGTCGGGCGACGAGGTCCGTTTGACCGGCTTCGGCGTCTTCGTCGTCGCCACCCGCGCCGGCGGCAAGGGCCGCAACCCGCAGACCGGCGAGGAAATCACGATCAAGCCATCCAAACAGCCCCGCTTCCGCGCCGGAAAGCAGCTCAAGGATTCGCTGAACTGAATTGCGGCAGCGGCTCATTCCTCACTGGTAATGTAGAATAGCTGCTCGACGCTGGTTTCCAGCGTATGCGCTAGCGCGAGCGCCAGCAATGTGGACGGCACAAACACGGAATTCTCCACCGTGTTGATGGTCTTTCGTGAGACGCCCACCAGCACGGCCAGATCGGTCTGCGTCAGGCCGCGCTGGGTGCGCCATTCCTTCAGCCGGTTGCCAAGGCGCCGCTCATTCATCGCGGCCCGCCCGCCATTGCTGAATCAGAAAATACAAAGCGGGCAGAGTGACGGCCCCGGCCATGGCTGGCGGGAGGATCCAGATGTTCCACTCCGGCCGGTAGAGGCCAATGAGATAGGCAGCGGCCAGGAATAGAATGGCGAGCAGATAGCCGAGGATTGCCGCGCGGCCGCGCATCGCACGGGTCAATTCGTCGTTTAGGGCGCGTCGGTAAGAGCGGCGCACGAAACCCGGCCCGAATACCACCAGCGCGCCGACACACAGAATGAAAAAGGCGAAGGCTGCCGGTGTCACCCATGCCTGCAGATCGCGGCCCGGTGCGGGCAGGTGCCCGGTGACCATCATCCAAGCTTCGAACAGGACAATGGCGATCAGCAACAGGTAAAGGTATTGCGCCCGGCGGTGATAGTCGTCGATTTGCTTGCGAAGGATCCGCTCGTCCTTTGCCTGCTTGGGCTTGGCGGCGACATATTTCAGCAAGACGACAATCGTGATCGTTCCCGCCAGCCCCACGATGAACCCGGCGAAGGAGGCTTGGGTGAGCCACGGCGACATCAGCCCGGTCTCGAAGGCCCACAGGCCCAAGGCCGCGAAGCCGAACAGGACGACCGCGGCGATGGGCAAGGCCGCCATGGCGCGACGGAAACCTCTGCGCTCTTGCGCGATGATCTGGTCGTCGGAAATCGGCAGGTTTTGCATCATCAGCTCCTTGGGGGGGTTCGCCGAACGGCGGTAATTTGTAACCTAGAGGTTACTGTAACTTCTAGGTTACAAATGTCAAGCGCGTTCTGTAGGCGGCCGCAGCAAGCTGATGTATGAGCGACGCGGGGCGGTTAGCTCAGCGGTAGAGCATCTCGTTTACACCGAGAGGGTCGGCGGTTCGAAACCGTCACCGCCCACCAGCCTTCGCTCGCGACAGCGAGAGAAGGCTATAGCGCCGTAGCCCTTAGCCGTGCGGCCGGGCGGGGATCGCCAGCGCCAGAAAGAGATCGCCGTCGCGCATGATGAGGCCCTTGTCTTCGAACAGGGCGAGGGCCTCGACGATGTCTTCTTCGGCGTCTTCCAGCCCAACCTTCGCCGCCGCCGCGCCGACGGTCAATGGGCGGTCGCTGATCGCAAGGTAGAGCTCGGCCAGGGGCGAGGGAAAATCGTAGCGTAGCGTCTCGCCTTGGCGGCGCGCATCGGTGATCTGCAGGATGCCCGGCGCCCAGCGATAGCTCAGCGAAGGGCGCGCGCCGCCGCGCCACACCGCGCGCCATGCGTGCGCCGCGCGGACGTAATCGTCGTAGTCCGTGTCGGGCCGCATCTCGGCGAACTCGTAATCGAAGTAATAGGCGATCCGCGACAGCTCTATGTCCGGCGGATAGATGTAATTCAGGTGTCCCAGCGGCGCGATGGAGCGCACCGGAAAAGCGATGCGGTCGTCGAACACGGGGCTGAAGCGCTCCATCCAGATGCGCCCCGCCGCGTTGGGCGGATCGAGATGGTGCAGATGGGAGATCAGCTTCGTCTGTTCGTCATAGTCTTCGGCGGTCTCGCCGGGAAAGCCGAACAGCAGGTTCCAATCGACGATCACGTCGTAGTAGCGCGCCCAGCGCAACAGATTGACGTTCTGGATCGCCTTCACCCCCTTCTTCATCAGCGCCAGCACGTGGCTCGACAGCGATTCGATGCCGGGCTGGATTTCGACGATGCCGGCCTCGCTCATCAGCTTGATCTGCGCGCGGCTGAGATTCGACTTGACCTCGAAGAACAGCCGGTAGGTCTGGCCTTGCGCGGCGAGCGCGGGCACGAAGTCCTTCCAGAAATCCGGCGCCATGATGTTGTCGACGCCCGCGAAGTTGAACACGCCCCAGCGCCTGGCCATCTCCGCCAGATCGTCCATCACTTGCTGGGACGATTTCTGGCGAAATTTCATGCTCTGGCCGTTCAGCCCGCAGAAAGTGCAGTGATGCTTCTCACCCCACCAGCAGCCGCGTGAGGCCTCGAACGGCACGCGCACGGCGAAGCGCTCGCCCTTGCCGACGATGCCGAGCCGTTCGGCGCGCTCGAAATATTCGCTGTAGTCGGGCACGGGCGCTTTGCTCAGATCGACGAAGGGGCGGCGCGGCGCGGCGTTTCGCCCCGCGCGCGAGATCACGCCGGCGATCGCGCCGGGATCGCGGCCCTCAGCAAGCGACTCCAGAATTTCGACGAAAACCTCGTCGCCTTCGCCGTCCACCGCATAATCGATGAAAGCGTTGGCGCGCACCAGTTCCTCGCCCATCATGCCTTCGAAATTGGCGCCGCCGAACAGGATGACGAGATGCGGAAAGGCTGCCTTCAATCGCCGGGCCAGTGCGAAGGACGGCGTGTTCTGCTGGAAGGTCGAGCTGAAGCCGACGACGCCGTAGGCCGCGCTGTCGATGCCGGCCACCGCCTGGTCGAGGAAAGCCGGGATCGCCTCGCGCCGCAGCGCGATAAGCTTCTCGGCGTCTATCTCGTAGGTCGCCAATTGTTCGAGCGCAGCGGGATAATCGTAAGGATAACGGCAGTCGGGATCGGGCGCGGCGTCGGGGAAGGCCTCGGCCGCGAACAGCCAATTGCCGGTTTCGTAGCCGCAGAAAGTTCCAAGCTCTTCGTTCAGATGGGTGCCGATGCGCGCCGCCAGATCGATGCTCAGATGGCGTGTCTCCACCTCGAAGCCCGCTTCGCGTGCCGCCGACGCCAAGCCGCAGATCTGCAGCGATGGCCGCAAACCCGAATAGAACGGCATCGAAATCAGCAGCGTTCTGAGGCACTTGACGGGAACGGCGTCCGTCCGGCCTTCGCTTCGAACCGCCGCAGTTATGAGCCCGTTCATTCGTCCATTGCTTGTCTAAGTCGCATTCGCAGCGTACCATGTTGACGTCGACTTCGTCACCAGGAGCATGCCGTGGACGGCAAGAATTCCAAGCGATTAGGTCTGGCCGCGCTGGCGCTGGCCGCCTTAACGTCCCCCGTTCTGGTGCACGACGCCAATGCCGCGGCCGACACAAGCGCCGGTTCGACGCCTCCCAGCGCCAACAATGCCGTCGTGCTCGGCCACCAGCAACAGCCGCAGAACAACAGCACCATCGAGATGCACAAGCGCAACGGCATCATCATCAGCGACGACCAGAAGCTGAAGAACAACAACGCCATCGTGCTCGGCAACGGGCCGCTGGACAACAATCGCTATGTCCTCGGCCGGGACGGCAAATATCACGACGCCCGGCACAACAACGCCATCGTGCTCGGCAACGACGGGCGGGCGCTGGACAACAATCGCTATGTCATCGGCCGGGACGGCAAATATCACGATGCCCAGCACAACAACGCGATCATTCTCATGAGCCAGATCAAGTCGAACTAGCCGGGCGGATTGCGTTCGCACGACCGGGCTCGCCCCCAGTTCACCATGTGTCCAGAAAACGGGCATACTTTTGCGACGGTCGGGCGCTTAGTGTGCTTGAGCCGGGCGAGGAAACTCCATCATGCGCAGGGACTGGGCACGAAGGTTGGCGGCCGCGGCCGCGTTGGCGCTGCTCGCCGGCTGCACCACGCATCCAGGCCCTCCGGAAGGCGGCGATCAAGCCCACTGCGAAAAGGCGTGGCACCCCCCCGTCGAGATGTTGTTTCGCTATGCCGACAGCGACGGCAAGGTCACCCGCGCGGAAATGGAAAAAGGTCTGAGAAAGGACTTCGCCGCCGCGGACACCAATCATGACGGCGTGCTCGAGGCCGACGAAGTGCGAGCCATCAACCAAGGCCGCTGGAGCGAGGAGCAGTCAGCCGCTTCGCCGCTCGTCGATTGGAACCACGACGGTGTTGTGGATTTCGACGAGTTCGCGTCGACCGGGCGTTCGCTGTTCGACCAATTGGACGTCGACTACAAAGGCGTGCTCGAGGCCAAACAGCTCAAGGCGCTGCAATGCGGCCCGCGCCGCCCGGACGATGGCCAAGATCAGCAAGAACCTCATCGCGGCGGCGGAAGAGGCGGTGGGCGCGGTGGCCCGGGCGGCGGCGGTGGCCCGGGTGGTGGTGGCGGCCCGGGCGGCGGCGGTGGCCCGGGCGGCGATTGACTTTCAGCTTTCGCGCCAGCGGATCGGTTCGATTTTTTTCAACGCATCGGCAAAAGACGGGTCGTGCAACCCCTTGGTCCATGCCTGAACCAAGGATGGCCGCGCGTCAGGGATCGCCTTGAAGTCGTGCATCATATGGTCGTCGTCGAGGATGAGTAGAAGATGATTGCGGTAATGCTCGGCGATCGCGATTTCCTCGCGGTAGTCGCTGATATGATCGTAACGCCCGCAGACCACCAGCACTTCGGCGCTGACATCGTTGAGGGGTCTTAAATCGAATGTGGGCGCCGTGATCTTGCCGCCCGCCTGAAGATCGAGCAGCGGCTTTGCCAACAAGTCCGAAACCTCGACATCGGGCCGGAACTCTGTCTTCTTCCATTCGCGGTCGCCAAGGATGGGCCAGACGAACTCAAATTCCCGCACTCGGATGGACCAGGCGGCCGTCGTGCTCATCATCCGGATCACGGCATCGACTTGATAGTCTACGCTGGCTTTTTCGATGACGGCTTGATCGTCCTTAGCGATCGCCGCGATGAGATCGTGCCGTGCGTCCTTCAGCCCGTCTAATTCGACGAAGTAGTTCTGCCGCTGGAACAATTGCGCATACAGGGTGCGGTTTCCCGGATGGGCGGTGATGGCACTCCACAGAAGTTTGCGGTCGTCCTCATCCAGCTCTTGCCAGAATTTGTCGTGCTGCAAGCCGATTTCTGCTTCCATCGGGGGCAGCGCCGCCACTTCGGAATAGGCGGCGCGAACGTTCTTCCCAAATGCAGCCATATAGGTATGGAGCAGAAAGGCGCCGCCCGAAGTTCCGAAAATCAGAATCTTGGCGTTCTTGCCCAAAACCGAAGAGCGAACTGCATCGATGTCGGCTACCCACTGCCGATAACGCAGCAACCTGTACGCCAAGATCCAATCCGCCGCGGAGGCGGCAGGATCGCCTAGCAGGTCCAACAACGGTTTGGCAGAACCGCGCCCAGGAATTCCGACAATGTTGACATCGTCGCCGAACAGCTTGCGGAAGCCGGGCATCGCATCGGCACGGACAGAGAATTGCTGTCCGTCAGCGATCACAAGGACCGTTGGTTTCTTCGGGGCGATCTCTCCCGCCACCAGGTATTCGAGAGGGAATGTGCCCCGATGCGCGGCGTCGTGATCGATCGGGACCGGAACGGTTCTAGCTGTCGCATTGGGCGGCTCGGCAGCCGCGTCCGCCGCCCAACCCGGGACATGGGACAGGAGGGCCGTCGACCCAATTCCGCGAACAAACTGCTGACGGTTCAGCATGGTTGCGGCGCTCCTTATGAGCCGATTTCCAAAGGACGTTAAATCAGAACGAAGTGCGCTAAGCCAATGATATGCCCGCGATAAAGTTGTGACTCGCGCTGATCCAACCCCTGGCTTGACTTGATCTGGGCGTGGCCCTACATCGGCCATCCTTCGCGGTCGGCCTGCGTTTCCCGGCCGCGAGCGCCCGCGGGGGCGTAGCTCAGTTGGTTAGAGTGACGGCCTGTCACGCCGTAGGTCGCGGGTTCGAGTCCCGTCGCTCCCGCCATTCTACCGCTGCGAAGCGGCGGACAGTGACATCCCGACATTAGACAGGGTGCCGCCGGAGGGATTTAATTCCGCGCGGGCTGCGCCGGGGGGGCTGTCATGCTGCGCAAATGGGGATTTCTGATCGGAGCGTTGCTTCTGGCCGCGATGACGTCCGCCTTCGTGGACGGGACGCAGCGCACGACGCTCAAGCTTGAAGGCAACGTCCAGGACGTCGGCGAGAGCGACGGCCAGGTGTGGTTCACATTTTGGTCTGTTGATCAGCGCTTCGTCATCGCGCGCGCGAAGTCCGCCAACGCCGACGCGGCTCTGAAGGCGCTAAACGACTCCAACGCACAGGGCCGCAGCGTCACCGTCCGTTACGATCCGGAAACGGCGGTCATCGACTTGGGCGCGCCGTATGCCTCTTATGTTGCGCGCGCCCTGGTTTTCGATGGCAAGACGATCGAGGGAGACGTGGCTACGCCTCCGCGTTCCGATATCGCGTCGCGCCCGGCGTGGGAGCAAGCCGAATTTGCACTGGGACGCGCGGTCGCTTTTGCCGGAGCCGGCGAGCACACGACGGCCCTTCGGCTTCTGGATCAGGCCCTGCGAAGTTCGCTATTGCGCACCTCGCTGAAAGCGCTGGCATTCAAGACGCGGAGCGAGCTTATTGAAGACGATGGGCTCTCCCAGTGGCCGGCAGGCGACGAACGCGACCGCGCGCTCATCGCGGCCTTGCAGGACTCACACGCATGGCAGCAATTGGCTCCCGATGACGAACACGCTGCGATGGCGACCGCGTGGCGTCTCATGGAACTCGGTGCCTATGACGAAGCATTGGATAGCTATCAGGATGTGCTGAAGCGCTGGCCGGATGCCGCGTATGGCGCGCTGCGCGGGATGGCAGCCGTCCATCGCGCATCGGGCAATCCGGCGCTCTCGCTGGACGACTTGTCCAAGCTGGCAGCCCTTCCCGGCCAAGCGGGCACCATGCCGTACCGTTACCATCGGGGCTGGACGCTTGAGGAACTTGGCCGCTGGGATGAGGCCATCGCCGAATTCACCGAAGGCCTCAAATTCCAGCCGGACTATGACGGCGCTTTTTGGCGGCGGGGCTGCGCCTATGCGGCCACGGGGCAGTTGCGCAAGGCGCTCGACGATTTCCGGGCTTCGCTGAAGTACAGGAACGAGTATCTAGAGAGCCTCCCACCTTCCCCCGGCGTCGAATTCGACAACAAGCGCTATCTCGCGGCCGAACAGACCCTTGCCGAGGCGCTCAATGAACACCCGCACCAGAAAATCGCGGGTCTGTGCGAAGGCTATTGGGACTGGGGCGATCAGCCCCGCCAGCGCAGCAAGTTGCTCCAGCCAAAGCCCTAGTCCGGAAGCAGGAAACCCATCGCGAGCAGCTTGCCGCGGGCGGAGAAGAATCCCTGTTGGTTTCGTGTAAATTCTCCATAATTCTCCTGTTTTCCTGGTGCGATTCCTGCTCTAAACCCGTTCTAAATCCGCGTTGTATCGGGGGATGCCCTGCTTATACTGCGGCTGCGAAGCGGCCGGGCCGATGCTGGAAAAATGATGATGGAACGGCTGCTCCTCGAATATCTACCGATTTTGATCTTTATCGGGATTGCGGGGGTTATCGCCGTCGGGCTGGCGGTCGTGCCGCTGCTGGTCGCGCCGCAAAAGCCCGATCCCGAAAAGCTGTCCGCCTACGAATGCGGCTTCAACGCCTTCGGTGACGCGCGGATGAAGTTCGACGTGCGGTTCTACCTCGTCTCCATCCTGTTCATCATCTTCGACCTCGAAGTCGCCTTTCTGTTCCCCTGGGCGATCACGCTCGGCACGACGGGAATTTTCGCCTTCTGCTCGATGGTCGTGTTTTTGCTCATCCTGACGGTCGGCTTCGTCTACGAATGGAAGAAGGGGGCGCTCGAATGGGAGTGATCCCGGCCGCGCCGCTGGCTGACAACGATCCCTATTTCAAGGCGATGCAGGAGGAGCTTTCCGACAAAGGCTTCCTCGTTGCCTCGGCTGACGCGCTGATCAATTGGGCGCGCAGCGGCTCCTTGATGTGGATGACCTTCGGGCTCGCCTGCTGCGCGGTCGAGATGATGCAGGCCTCGATGCCGCGCTACGATCTGGAGCGCTTCGGCTTCGCGCCGCGCGCCAGCCCGCGCCAGTCCGACGTGATGATCGTCGCCGGCACGCTGTGCAACAAGATGGCGCCGGCGCTGCGCAAGGTTTACGACCAGATGCCCGAGCCGCGCTATGTGATCTCGATGGGATCGTGCGCCAACGGCGGCGGCTATTACCATTATTCCTATTCTGTGGTGCGCGGCTGCGACCGCATCGTGCCGGTGGACATCTATGTGCCCGGCTGCCCGCCGAGCGCGGAAGCCCTGGTCTACGGCGTCATGCTGCTGCAGCGGAAGATCCGCCGCACCGGAAATATCGAGCGGTGAGCGCGTGAACGGACTGACCGAACTCGCATCGAAGATCGCCGAGGCGCTGGGCGGTGCGGTGACGTCCACCGCCATCGCCTATGACGAGCTGACGGTCGAAGCCGAGGCGGGCGATATCGTCCGCATACTGACTTATCTGCGCGACGATTGCGAATTCAAGGTGCTGATCGACATTTGCGGCGCCGATTGGCCCGAGCGCCCCAAGCGCTTCGACGTGGTCTATCACCTCTTGTCGCTGACCAAGAATGCGCGCATCCGCGTCAAGGTCGAAACCGACGAGGCGAGCGCCGTGCCGAGCGCCATTCCGGTTTATCACGCCGCGGGCTGGTATGAGCGCGAGACCTATGACCTTTACGGCGTGGTGTTCGACGGTCACCCGGATCTGCGCCGGATCCTCACCGATTACGGTTTCTCCGGGCATCCGCTGCGCAAGGATTTTCCGCTCACCGGTTTTGTCGAGCTGCGCTACGACGACGATCTCAAGCGCGTGGTCTATCAGCCGGTACAACTCGTGCAAGAATTCCGCGATTTCGATTTCATGTCGCCCTGGGAAGGCGCGCCTCACATTCTGCCGGGCGACGAGAAAGCGGGGGACAAGCCGTGATCGACACTCCCGAAGTCGCCGACGAAGGCAAGATCACGATCAATTTCGGCCCGCAGCATCCCGCCGCGCATGGCGTGTTGCGTCTGGTGCTGGAGCTGGACGGCGAACAGGTCGCCCGTGTGGACCCGCATATCGGGTTGCTCCATCGCGGCACCGAAAAGCTGATCGAGCACAAGACCTATCTCCAGGCGATCCCCTATTTCGATCGGCTCGATTACGTCGCGCCGATGAACCAGGAACACGCCTTTTGCCTCGGCATCGAGAAGCTGCTCGGCTTGGAAGTGCCCAAGCGCGGGCAATATATCCGCGTGCTTTTTTGCGAGATCGGCCGGCTGCTTTCGCATCTGCTCAATGTCACCACGCAGGCGATGGATGTCGGCGCGCTCACCCCGCCGCTGTGGGGCTTCGAGGAACGCGAAAAGCTGATGATCTTCTACGAGCGCGCCTCGGGCAGCCGCCTGCACGCGGCCTATTTCCGCCCTGGCGGAGTGCACCAGGACCTGCCGCCGGAACTGATCGAAGACATCTACGACTTCTGCAAACACTTCCCCAAGGTGCTCGACAACATCGAGACGCTGCTGACCGACAACCGCATCTTCAAGCAGCGGAATGTCGACATCGGCGTGGTCAACCGCGCCGAGGCCGAAACCTGGGGCATGACCGGTGTGATGCTGCGCTCGACCGGCGTCGCCTGGGACTTGCGCCGCGCCCAGCCATACGAGTGCTACAACGACCTCGATTTCAAGATTCCGATCGGCAAGAACGGCGACTGCTACGATCGCTACGTCATGCGCATGGAAGAGATGCGCCAGTCCGTCAAGATCATGAAACAGTGCATCGAAAAGATGCCCGACGGGCCGGTGGTCACGACCGACCACAAAGTTTCGCCGCCGCGCCGCGCCGAGATGAAAACCTCGATGGAAGCGCTGATTCACCACTTTAAGCTGTATACGGAGGGCTTCCACGTTCCGGCGGGCGAGGTTTATGCCGCGGTGGAAGCGCCCAAGGGGGAGTTCGGCGTTTATCTGATCGCCGACGGCAGCAACAAGCCCTACCGCTGCAAGATCCGCGCGCCGGGATTTGCGCATCTCCAAGCGCTGGAATTCCTCACCAAGGGCCACATGCTGGCGGACGTCTCCGCGGTGATCGGCTCCATCGATGTCGTGTTCGGGGAGGTGGACCGGTGATTGCCATGCGGAATAACCAATCCCTCGACCCTATGCGGTGGCAAGTGCTCGCCCGGGCGCTGTTGCCCGAGATATTCCGCGTGTTGTTTGCAGATGAGCAATGGAACCCCGGATGCAGCGACTCGCTGATGCAGTTCTTCTTTGTCTTGACGCCCGTCGTTAAGCAGGCACATCTGAGTAGGGACGAGGAGTTTTTGTTTCGTGTCCATGCGTTCGCGGACTGGTGCATGCGGCAGCCGGAACAGGAGATCTTCAATCCGGCAGGCGTCGCATTCTATGAAAACCTGTTCGATGATCGGCCGCATGACGAAGCCATCTCATGGATTTCGCCCACGGTCTTTGCGGATATCGAGGAGCTACTTGGCTTTCGGCTCGGGGCCGAACGGTTTGCAAAGGTCAAGGCAGCCTACGCAAAGCGCACTTCATTCAACGACCGGAAATACGCCTCCGTGATTGCACAAGCGGAAAGGCAGATGAACAAATGAGCCTGCGCCGTTTGAGCGAGACCCAGCCCGCGACGTTCGCTTTCAGCGACGCGAACAAGGCGCGCGTGGAGAAAGAGATCGCGAAATATCCCGCGGGGCGCCAGGCCTCGGCGGTGATTGCGGCCTTGTGGATCGGGCAAGAGCAAGAGGGCTGGGTCACCAAGCCGATGATCGAAGTGGTCGCGGCGATGCTAGCCATGCCGTCGATCCGGGTGCTGGAAGTGGCGACCTTCTACACGATGTTCAACCTCGAACCGGTCGGCGAGCATCTGGTGCAGGTCTGCACCACGACGCCGTGCTGGCTGCGCGGCTCGGACGATGTGGTCAAGGCCTGCAAGAAGCACATCCACGACAAGCCGCACACGGTTTCGGCGGACGGAAAATTTAGCTGGATGGAAGTCGAGTGCCTGGGCGCTTGCGTCAACGCGCCGATGATCATGATCGACAGCGACACTTATGAAGACCTAGACGGCCCGGCAACCGAAAAGATCATCGAGGCGCTGCGCAAAGACGAGACGCCCAAGCCCGGCCCGCAGAACGGCCGGCGCTCCTCGGAACCAGAGGGCGGACCGACGACGTTGAAGGAGGTGCAGTCGTGAAGCACGCCCCTCACCCAGCTCGCACTCGCGTGCTCGCCACCCTCTCCCACAAGGGGAGAGGGAAGGTTCGCGTAATGTTTTCCTCTCCCCTCGTGGGAGAGGATGTCCGGCGCAGCGTTAGCGTAGCCAGACAGGTGAGGGGGCCGGTCTAGCATGCTCGCCGATAAGGACCGCATCTTCACCAATCTCTACGGCTTCCAGTCGCCCGACCTTGCGGCCGCGAAGAAGCGCGGCAATTGGGACGGCACCAAAAGGATTATCGAACTCGGGCCCGAAGGCATCGTCGATGTGATCAAGAAGTCCGGCCTGCGCGGCCGCGGCGGCGCGGGATTTCCCACCGGCCTCAAATGGTCGTTCATGCCGAAAGAAGTGAAGGAACGGCCGCATTATCTGGTCGTCAACGCCGACGAATCCGAGCCCGGCACCTGCAAGGATCGCGACATCCTGCGCCACGATCCCCATACGCTGGTGGAAGGCTGCCTGATCGCGGGCTTCGCGATGCGCGCCCACACGGCGTTCATCTATGTGCGCGGCGAATTCATCCGCGAGCGCGAGGCGCTGCAGCGTGCGGTGGATGAGGCCGTCGCCGCCAAGCTGATCGGCAATAACAACATCCACGGCTGGGATTTCGACATCGTCGTGCATCACGGCGCGGGCGCCTATATCTGCGGCGAGGAAACCGCGCTGCTTGAAAGCCTGGAAGGCAAGAAGGGTCAGCCGCGCATGAAGCCGCCGTTCCCCGCGAATGTCGGCGTCTATGGCTGTCCCTCGACCGTCAACAATGTCGAAAGCATCGCGGTGGCGCCCGAGATCATGCGCCGCGGCGCGGAATGGTTCGCGGGCATCGGCCGGGCCAACAACACCGGCACCAAGGTGTTCTGCATCTCGGGCCATGTGAACAAGCCCTGCAACGTCGAAGAGGCGATGGGCATTCCGCTGCGCGAGCTGATCGACAAGCATGCGGGCGGCGTGCGCGGCGGCTGGGACAATCTCTTAGCGATCATTCCCGGCGGCGCCTCGGTGCCGCTGCTTCCCAAATCGATTTGCGACACCGTGCTGATGGATTTCGACGCGTTGAAAGAGGTGCAGTCGGGGCTCGGCACCGCCGCCGTCATCGTGATGGACAAATCAACCGACGTGGTGAAGGCGATCGAGCGGCTGGCCTATTTCTACAAGCACGAAAGCTGCGGCCAGTGCACGCCGTGCCGCGAAGGCACCGGCTGGATGGCGCGGGTAATGACGCGGATGCAAAAGGGCGACGCGCTGGCGGGCGAGATCGATCTGCTCCAAGAGGTGACCAAGCAGGTGGAAGGCCACACGATCTGCGCGCTGGGTGATGCGGCAGCGTGGCCGATTCAGGGCCTGATCCGGCACTTCCGTCCAGAGCTCGAACGGCGCATCGCGGAGTATCGCGGTGTGGCAAAGGCAGCGGAGTAGAACAATGCTGAGCTTTACGCACGATTTTGACGAAGACCCGAAATGGGGCGACTTGTCGGTTGATCTCGATGATCCGTCTCCCAACGCGAGAATTGCGTTTTCGGCGGGCGAGGATGGTATCTGGGTAACAGCAAATGCTCAGGGTTTTCTGCATCTGGCGCGTATTTTTGCAGAACTCGGTACGCGAGAATTGGAGGATGGCTACCATTTCCACATGGATGCGAGATTTTTGGGACACGCTGATGACGAGACAAAGCCGCTGGTGAGCGTTCAGCGGTGCACGACCGAGTCATTCGATGCCTGGGCGGCATCCAGTCGTGGGCCGGGTCAAGTGAGGTAGCGAACACCATGGCCCGCAAGCTCATCATCGACGGCAAGGAAATCGAGGCGGACGACAACCTCACGCTTCTGCAGGCGTGCGAACAATCCGGCGCCGAGATTCCGCGCTTCTGCTATCACGAGCGCCTCTCGGTGGCGGGCAATTGCCGGATGTGCCTGGTCGAATGGGTCGGCGCGCCCAAGCCGCAGGCTTCGTGCTCGCTGCAGGTCAAGGACGTCTTCCCCAACAAGGACGGCACGCCCGCCAAAATTAACACCAACTCGCCCTATGTGAAGAAAGCACGCGAAGGGGTGATGGAATTCCTGCTGATCAACCATCCGCTCGACTGCCCGATCTGCGATCAGGGCGGCGAATGCGATCTGCAGGACCAGGCGATGGGCTATGGCCGCGCCAGCTTCCACCGCTTCAACGAGAACAAACGCGCGGTCGAAGACAAATATATGGGCCCGCTGGTCGCGACCGTGATGACCCGCTGCATCCAGTGCACCCGTTGCGTGCGCTTCGCTACCGAAGTCGCGGGCGTGCCCGAAATCGGCCTCACCGGGCGCGGCGAGGACGTGGAGATCACTACCTACCTGGAAAAAGCGTTCGCCAGCGAGCTTTCCGGCAATGTGGTGGACCTCTGCCCGGTGGGCGCGCTGACCTCCAAGCCTTATGCCTTCAACGCGCGGCCATGGGAGTTGAAGAAGACGGAATCCGTCGATGTGATGGACGCGCAGGGCTGCAATATCCGCGTCGATACGCGCGGGCGCGAGGTGCTGCGCGTGCTGCCGCGTCTCAACGAGGAAATCAACGAGGAATGGATTTCCGACAAGGCGCGCCACGCCTGCGACGGGCTTTCGCGCCAGCGCCTCGATACGCCTTACGTCCGCAAGAGCGGCAAGCTGATGCCCGCGAGCTGGAAAGAGGCGTTCGCGGCCATCGCCGCGCGTGTCGCGCAGAGCAAGCCCGAGCGGATGGCCGCCATCGTCGGCGATCTGGCGGCGGCAGAAGAGATCAAGGCGCTGAAGGACCTGATGACGGCGCTCGGCGTCGTCAATCTTGATTGCCGCCAGGACGGGGCAAAACTCGCCGGGCCGCGGCCGTCCTATCTCTTCAACACCACCATCGCGGGCATCGAAGCCGCGGATGCGCTTCTGCTCATCGGCGCCAATCCGCGCTGGGAAGCGCCGGTGCTCAACGCGCGTATCCGCAAGACCTGGCTTTACGGCAATCTGAGGGTGGCAAACCTCGGCGCGCCGGTCGATCTCACCTATCCGGTCGAGCAATTGGGTGCCGACGAAGGCGTGCTGGAAAAGCTCGCGGACGGAACGCATCCATTCGCGGCGGTGCTCAAAAATGCCAAACGGCCGATGCTGATCCTGGGCGAGGGCGCGGTGGCGCGTCCCGACGGCGCGGCGATTCTGCGGCTGGCGGCGAAGATCGCGTCGGAAACCGGCATGATCGGGCCTGCGGGCACGCTGGCGGACGGCGGCTGGAACGGATTCAATATTCTGCACACAGCGGCCAGCCGCGTCGCCGCGCTCGATCTCGGCTTCCTGCCGGGCAAGAAGGGGCGCGATGTGGCGGGCATCGTCGACGGCGCGCAGAGGGGCGAGATCGACTTCATCTATTCGCTCGGCGCCGACGAGTTCGCCGCCGACAAATTGGGCCGCGCCTTCGTCGTCTATCAGGGAAGCCATGGCGACATCGGCGCGCACAATGCCGACGTGGTGCTGCCCGGCGCGGCCTATACCGAAAAGGACGGGCTCTACGTGAATTTCGAGGGAAGGGTACAGGAGGCCGAACGCGCCACCTTCCCGCCGGGCGAAGCGAAGGAAGATTGGGCGATCCTGCGTGCGCTGTCCGACGTGCTGGGCAAGCGGCTAACTTATGATAACCGCGAGGCGCTGGTTGCCGCCATCGTCGCGGACGCGCCGCATTTCGCGACGCTCGGAAAGGCTCCCGTGCATCGCGGGGCCGATCCGGCGCTGTGGAATTCGTTGGGCGCCGCGGGTCCGCTGGACACGGCGCTGCCGCTCGGCTCGGCGATCGTCGATTATTACCTCACCAATCCGATCGCGCGGGCGAGCAAGACGATGGCGGAATGTTCGCGCGTTTTCGTCCATGGCAACGCACTGATGGCGGCGGAGTAGGCGATGGCCTTCACCCACTACCTCCAGCATCTCGGAATGCCCTACGCCTGGGCGTGGACGGTCAGTCAGGTCGTCCTCATCGGCATCTTCGAAGTCGTGCTGATGGTGTCCATCGCGTTCTGGATCCTGGCTGACCGCAAGATCTGGGCGGCGGTGCAGATGCGGCGCGGACCCAACGTTGTGGGCGCCTTCGGCCTGTTGCAGACCTTCGCCGACGCCATGAAGTTCATGTTCAAGGAGCCGATAATTCCGGCGGGCGCCAACAAGGTGATCTTCATCCTGGCGCCGCTGGTCTCGGCCACGCTCGCGTTTGCCGGCTGGGCGGTGGTGCCGCTCGACAATGGCTGGGTGGTGGCCGACATCAATGTCGGCGTGCTCTATCTTTTCGCGGTGTCGTCACTTGGCGTCTATGGCGTCATTATGGGCGGCTGGGCGTCGAATTCGAAATATCCCTTCCTTGCCGCGCTGCGCTCCGCGGCCCAGATGGTGTCCTATGAGGTCTCCATCGGCTTCGTGATCATCACGGTGCTGCTGTTCGCCGGCTCGCTCAATCTTTCGGCTATCGTGCACGCCCAGGAACATTGGTGGTTCGCTTTCACCATCCTGTTCCCGATGTTCGTGATCTTCTTCGTCTCGACGCTCGCCGAAACCCAGCGGGCGCCGTTCGACCTCTTGGAAGCGGAATCCGAACTGGTCGCAGGCTTCATGGTGGAATATTCCTCCACGCCGTTCCTGCTCTATTTCCTCGGCGAGTACGTCAACATCATCCTGCTCTGCGCGGTGATGTCGATCCTGTTCCTGGGCGGCTGGCTGCCGCCGCTGGCCATCTGGCCGTTCACCGCGGTGCCGGGCATCTTCTGGCTGCTGCTCAAGATCATCTTCCTGTTCTTCATGGTCTCGATGGTGAAGGCGTTCGTGCCGCGCTACCGCTACGATCAGCTGATGCGGCTGGGCTGGAAAGTGTTTTTGCCCACCTCGCTCTTTTGGGTCGTGCTGACGGCCGGTTGGGTCATGGTATTCCACCTTCATCCGGGAGTCTGAGATGGCCACGCTCGACCGCGCCGCGCGGCAAATCTTCCTCTGGGAATTCGTCAAGGCCTTCTGGCTTTCGATGAAATACTTCGTCGCGCCGAAGGCGACGCTGAATTACCCCTTTGAAAAGGGGCCGCTCAGCCCGCGCTTCCGTGGCGAGCACGCGCTGCGCCGCTATCCCAACGGCGAGGAACGCTGCATCGCCTGCAAGCTGTGCGAAGCGATCTGCCCGGCGCAAGCCATCACCATCGAAGCCGAGCCGCGCGCCGACGGATCGCGGCGCACGACGCGCTACGACATCGACATGGTGAAGTGCATCTATTGCGGCTATTGCCAGGAGGCCTGCCCGGTGGACGCCATCGTCGAGGGGCCGAATTTCGAATTCGCCACCGAGACGCGCGAAGAACTCTACTACGACAAGGATCGGCTACTCGCCAACGGCGACCGCTGGGAGCGCGAGATCGCGCAGAACCTAGAGCTGGACGCGCCGTACCGCTGAACGGAACAAGGGGACATGCTGCAAGCCATCGCCTTCTATTTCTTCTCGGCCATCATGATCGCCGCGGCGTTCATGGTGATCACCGCGCGCAATCCGGTGCATTCCGTGCTGTTCCTGATTCTTGCCTTCTTCAATGCCGCCGCTTTGTTCGTGCTGCTCGGCGCCGAGTTCTTGGCGATGATTTTGGTCATCGTCTATGTCGGTGCCGTGGCCGTATTGTTCCTGTTCGTGGTGATGATGCTGAACGTCGATTTCACCGAGCTGAAGCGCGGCGCGCAGCAATATCTGCTGCCCGGCCTCGGGGTGGGTGGTTTGCTGGCGCTGGAGCTGATCTTCGCCGTCGCCTTGCGCTGGAGCATCGCGCCGCATGCCGTTGCCGCCGCCGCGGTTCCCGCCGGCGTCTCCAACACCGTGGCGCTTGGGCGCATTCTTTATACGGACTATGTCTATTACCTCGAGGTCGCAGGCCTGGTGCTGCTGGTGGCGATGATCGGCGCCATCGTTCTCACCTTGCGCGAGCGGCCGGGCGTGCGCCGGCAATCGACCTGGAAGCAGGTCTCGCGCACGCCGGCCGAGGCGATGAGCTTGGTCGATGTCGAACCGGGGCAGGGGGCTTAGGATGACCGTTGGGCTGGGCCATTATCTGGCGGTCGCCGCGGCGCTGTTCACCATCGGCGTGTTCGGCATCTTCCTCAACCGCAAGAATGTGATCGTCATCCTGATGTCGATCGAGCTGATCCTGCTTGCGGTCAACATCAACTTCGTGGCGTTTTCCTCCTACCTCGGCGATCTGGTCGGGCAGGTATTCGCGCTGTTCGTGCTGACGGTCGCCGCCGCCGAAGCCGCCATCGGGCTTGCCATCCTGGTCGTGTTCTACCGCAACCGCCGCACCATCGCGGTGGAAGACGTCAATCTCCTGAAAGGCTGAGATGTACACGGCACTCGTCTTCCTGCCCATCATCGCCTCGGCCATCGCGGGGCTCGGCGGCCGCTTCATCGGCGCGCGGGCGTGCGAGCTTCTGACTACTGGCGCGCTGTTCACCTCGCTGGCGCTGTCGATCGTCGCCTTCTACGAGGTGGCGCTCCTCGGCCATTCGCAGATCGTGCCGTTGTGGACCTGGATCGCCTCGGGTGATTTCGAGGCGGACTGGGCGATCCGCGTCGATACGCTGACCGCAGTGATGCTGGTGGTGGTGACCGGGGTTTCGGCGCTGGTGCATCTCTATTCCATCGGCTACATGGCCGACGATCCGGGCAGGCCGCGCTTCTTTTCGTATCTCTCGCTTTTCACCTTCGCCATGCTGATGCTGGTGACGGCGAACAATTTCCTGCAGGTGTTCTTCGGCTGGGAGGGCGTCGGGCTCGCGTCCTATCTCTTGATCGGCTTCTGGTACAAGAAGCCGTCGGCCAATGCGGCGGCGCTCAAGGCCTTTGTCGTCAACCGCGTCGGCGATTTCGGCTTCATGCTCGGTATTCTCGCGATCTATTGGACCTTCAAGACGCTCGATTTCAACGCCGTGTTCGCCGCCGCGCCGGCCATCGCGGGCAAGACGTTCCTGTTCGGAAGCTGGCACGTCGACATTCTCACCACCATCTGCCTGCTCCTGTTCATGGGCGCGATGGGCAAGTCGGCGCAGCTTGGCCTGCACACATGGCTACCCGACGCGATGGAAGGCCCCACGCCGGTTTCCGCCCTGATCCATGCGGCGACCATGGTGACGGCGGGCGTCTTCCTGGTCTGCCGCGCCTCGCCGCTTTTCGAGCACGCACCGGTGGCACTCGGCTTCGTCGCCATCGTCGGCGCGTCCACCGCGTTCTTCGCCGCCTCGATCGGCCTGTTCCAGAACGACATCAAGCGGGTGATCGCCTATTCGACCTGCAGCCAGCTCGGCTACATGTTCGCGGCGGCGGGCGTGTCGGCCTATGGCGCGGCGATGTTCCACCTCTTCACCCACGCCTTCTTCAAGGCGCTGCTGTTCCTCGCCGCCGGCTCGGTCATCACCGCGATGCATCACGAGCAGGACATGCGCAAGATGGGTGGGTTGGCGCGCGCGCTGCCGTTCACCTGGGCGATGATGCTGATCGGCAATCTGGCATTGACGGGTTTCGGCATTCCGCTGCTCGGTATCGGTACGGCGGGCTTCTATTCCAAGGACGCGATTATCAACGCGGCCTATCTGGCAGGTACGCCGGTTGCGAGTTACGCCTTCTGGATGACGGCAATCGCGGCGCTGATGACATCTTTCTATTCCTGGCGGCAGTTCCTGATGACCTTCCACGGAAAATTCCGCGGCGAGGACGAGCAGGGGCATGGCCATCATCATCACGGCCACGGTATCAAGCTCTCCGACGTTCACGAATCCCCGCTGACCATGCTGGTGCCGCTGGGCGTCTTGGCGGCGGGAGCGCTGGTGGCGGGCGCGATCTTCGTGAACCTCTATATCGGCCCCGATGCCGGCGGTTTCTGGCGCGGTGCGGTGGCGGTGGCCTATGGCCATGCAGGCGGGCGCGAAGTGCCGTTGTGGGTGGAGTTCGCGCCGTTCGCCGCCCTGCTGATCGGCTTTGGCGTTGCCTATTACTACTACATCCTCAATCCGGAACTTCCGGCTGAGATGGCGGCGAGGAAGGGCCTCGTCTACACCTTCCTCTACAACAAATGGTATTTCGACGAGCTTTACGGCTTCCTGTTCGTGCGTCCGGCGCTGCGCATCGGCCGCTTTCTGTGGAAGATCGGCGACGGCACGATCATCGACGGGATCGGCCCCGACGGTGTCTCGGCCCGCGTGGTCGACGCGGCGCGCGGCGCGATTAGGCTGCAATCGGGCTATGTCTATCACTACGCCTTTGCCATGCTGATCGGCGTGGTCGCGCTGACGACCTGGTTCGTGGTGGCCGCGCCATGAGCTTCGTGATGGACCACCTCCTCAGCATCATCACCTTCCTGCCGCTCGTGGGCGCGCTGGCCATTCTGGCGACGCGCGGCTCGGAAGCGACGGTGGCCTCCACGGCGCGCTGGGTGGCAATGGGTGTCACGCTGATCGATTTCGCGCTATCGCTGATCCTGTGGGCAAAGTTCGACGGCTCGACGGCTTCGTTCCAATTCGTCGAGCGCGCGGCCTGGCTCGGTCACGGCATCTCCTATCACATGGGCGTCGACGGCATTTCGATGCTGTTCATCGTGCTCACCGGCGGGCTGATGCCGTTCTGCATTTTGGCGAGCTGGAAATCGATCCAGACGCGCGTCGGCGAATACATGATCGCCTTCCTGGTGCTGGAAACGCTGATGATGGGCGTGTTCGCGGCGCTCGACCTCTTTCTGTTCTACATCTTCTTTGAGGGCGGGCTGATCCCGATGTTTCTCATCATCGGGGTGTGGGGCGGCAAGCGGCGGGTCTATGCCAGCTTCAAGTTCTTCCTCTACACGCTGCTCGGCTCGCTTTTCATGCTGCTGGCGGTGCTGGCGATGTACTTCTACGCCCACACCTCCGACATCGACACGATCCTCAACATTGTGCATTTCCCGCCGCTGATGCAAGGCTTTTTGTGGTTCGGATTCTTTGCCAGCTTCGCGGTCAAGCTGCCGATGTGGCCGGTGCACACCTGGCTGCCCGACGCGCATGTCGAGGCGCCGACGGCGGGCTCGGTGGTCCTCGCCGCGATCCTGCTCAAGATGGGCGGTTACGGCTTCCTGCGTTTCTCGTTGCCGATGTTTGCCTCGGCGTCGGTAACCTTCGCGCCGTTGATGTTCGTTCTATCGATCATGGCGATCGTTTACACCTCGTTCGTTGCGCTGGCGCAGGAGGACGTGAAGAAGCTGATCGCCTATTCGTCGGTGGCGCATATGGGCTTCGTCACCATGGGCCTGTTCACGCTGACGCAAATGGGCCTCGACGGCGGCATTTTCCAGATGCTCTCGCACGGTGTGGTCTCGGGCGCGCTGTTCCTCTCGGTCGGCGTGATCTACGACCGCATGCACACCCGCGAGATTTCCGCCTATGGCGGCCTCGTCAACCGCATGCCGGTTTATGCCGCCTGCTTCATGGTGTTCGCGCTTGCCAATGTCGGATTGCCGGGCACCGGCGGGTTCATCGGCGAGTTCCTCACCCTGCTCGGGGCCTTCCACATCAACAGCTGGGTCGCGATCTTCGCGGCGACGGGCGTAATCCTCTCGGCCTGCTACATGCTTTATCTCTACTGGCGAGTAATTTTCGGCGAGCTGGTAAAGCCCGCGCTGATGACGATCAAGGATCTCTCGCCGCGCGAAGTGGCGCTGCTGGCGCCGCTGGTCGTCGTGACCATTGCGATGGGCGTCTATCCCAAACCGGTGTTCGATGTCACCAGCGCTTCGGTGGCGCATTTGATCGCGCAGCACAAAGAGTCGCTCGCCTATGACAAGCGCGCGACCGAGATCAAACTTGCCAGCCGGGGAGCCGCGCCATGACCATTGGCTCCGATCTCATCGTCCTGGTGCCCGAGCTAATCCTGGCGGTCGGCGCGATGGCGGCGCTGTTGATCGGCGCGTTCTGGGGCGACAAATCGACGAAGGTC
>Ga0265340_10000159_pt1 | contig 34106 bp, 37 predicted proteins | sample 4CB225metaG_FD_202082 | JGI IMG/M metagenome (GOLD analysis project Ga0265340, IMG submission 202082) | Rhizosphere microbial communities from Carex aquatilis grown in University of Washington, Seatle, WA, United States - 4-CB2-25 metaG | ecosystem: Host-associated > Plants > Roots >...
GGTGTGTCGATCGGTACGCGCCAACACTGTCATCAGGTCGGCGCGCGCCGCATGCGTGATCCAGGTTTTATTGCCCGTGATCTTGTAGACGCGGCCATCGCGCACGGCCCGAGTGGTGAGCGAGCCGAGATCGGACCCCGCATTTGGCTCGGTGAAGACGGCAGCGGGCAGGATTTCTCCGCGGGCGATCAACGGCAGCCAATGCTCGCGTTGCTCATCGTTGCCGCTGCTCAGGATCAGTTCGGCGGCGATCTCGGCGCGTGTGCCTAAGCTGCCCACACCGAGATAGGCGCGCGAAAGTTCCTCCGAAACGACGCACATGGCGGTTTTCGAAAGTCCCGCGCCGCCATAACGCTGCGGCATGGTAAGGCCGAACACACCCAGTCCACTCAATTGCGCAATAGTTTCGAGAGGAATGAACTCGTCGTTCAGGTGCCAGCGCTGTGCGTGCGGCGCAATTTCCTTCTGCGCGAAACGGAAGAATTGCTCGCGCACTAGTGTCATCGTCTCGTCGAGTGCAGGATCGCCGTATAAAATTGCCTGCGGTTGCGACGCCAGAATTTTCGCAAGTGCCAAGCGCGTGGCAGGATTGGTGCCCAGCGCGATCAATTCTTTGACGGTTTGGGACCGAAATTCCGTCACGTTTTCGTCATCGAGCTTGAGATCGCTTGGCCGCACGATCTCGCTCTGACTGATCGGAATACCGCCCAGGATTTGCGCCAGGTATTCGCCGAAGGCTGCTTGCAAGATCAGCGCTTCGCAGTCCGTAAAGCGTTCGTCGTCCACCAGGCGGCGTCCCCAGCGTGCCATCTGGCGCAGCGCCTCCACAGTTGTGGCAAGCCAGGCCAATCCATGCACGGCGCGCTGGTCGCGCGGTCCCAACCCGTTCGCGGTGACGAGTGCCCCGACTCGCTCTTTGGCTGTGGCGAGCAGAGCTTCGCAGGCGAGCGCCGCTTCGTCGCAACGCGCGAGGAGATGGGGAACGATAAGAATTTGCATGCTCGGGGGCCGGCTGAAGTCGGCATCGACCATACCGCAGCCGAAAGCGGGGTGCACTATTTCGCCCGGTCGGCGCCTCCGATATCGAGCACGAATTTGTATGTGCCGTCCGCTTGGCGCCGCCATTCCGTGACGTAATAGCCGGTTTTTTTGAGCAACGTTCCGTCCGCCTTTTTGGCGCTCCAGATCCAGGTGCCGCGGGTCCAGCCCAGGACGGCGTCGGGCGAGGCATCGGCTTCTATCGGAGTCCATTCCAGACGTGTGGCAGTGGTACCTGGGTCCGCCTTCTCGCTGCTTGCATAGTATTCGGCAACAGCCTTTTTGCCCACGATCGGCGGGTGATCGCCATCGAACAGTCTGACGTCGTCGGCCATGAAGGCGAGGAACGCGGCGTGCTGCCCTTTGGTGACCGACATGTCGGAAAACGCCTTGTCGGCGGCCAAAAGGACCTCTTTCGGCCCGGCTTGAGCACTCGTGGCAAAACAAATCAGCGCGGCGGCAACAAGCAGAGCAAACGGGTGGGCGCGCATCGAAATCTCCTCAGTGCAGCACCAGCATACCCCGCCAATTAAGGCAGGGCTGCCCAAATCCCACCCCAAAACCGTCTCATAACGAACTGTTTACTATACGCAGCGGGGGCGTCGGTCCCGCAAGGCAAGGACGGGGGAGAGTACGATGATTGCCTATTACCGGCCGAAGGAAGAAATGACGTCAACGACGCCAGTCAAGCCGCGGACATTGCATTCCCACGAGTTGTTCGACGGATTGAGTCCCGAAGAATTCGATCGCCAGGCCAAGTCGCTGCGCGACGCGGATGCGATTGCGCCGGCGGTTCGCGCGCGCTTGAAAGCGCAAATCATCGAACGGCTGAAGACTCCCGTCGACCAGCCGAGTTGGGGACCCGACTGGGTCAGGCAGGGCGAACGTGTCGCTGCCCAGAGGCGCAGAGAGAAAGGCGCACTCGCCCATCTGTTTTCCTTCGGCAAGAACAAGAAGAATGCGGACGATGCACCGCCGCCGCCGTTGAACGCCGAAGAGAGCAACGACGCCGCGATCATTTCCCGCAATATGGAAAAGAGCCGACAGGTCTCTCACTACAAGCCGCTCTATCTCGTCGCGACGGGCCTGGCATTGACCATCCTGTTGATCGCAATGTTCGTCGATTATCACATTATCCGCGAAGTGTGGACGCGCGCGCTGTCCAACGAGTTCATGGTGGTGCCGCCGGCGCTGCAATCTTCGGTTATCTTCAAGAGCCTGCAGGTCATATTTGCCGTACTGATCGTGCACTTCATGCTGAAGATCACCGGCGCCTATGGCCGCAACACGATGATCTTCGCCGCCTTCCTGCTCACCATCGTGATGATCGGCGGGCTGGGCTATCTGGTGGCCTACAACAACATGGCGGGCGCGACGTCCACGACTTTGGAGCAACGCGAAGCCGCCGCTCCGCAATCCAATGCGATCGACCAGCTTTTCGCCTCGGACGGCAAGGTCCAGCGCGCTTCCGTCGCCACACCCGCGCCGCAACAGGCCAATGCTTCCGACGGTTTTTCGCTCGGCCTTCCCAAATTGTCTCAGTCGTCGCTGGCCGATGCCGATTCCTGGTTCTGGCTTGCCTTTGCCAGCGTGGTGTTCTTCATCGTGACAACCGTTGCGGCACTGTATATGCAGACCGCCGAGAACAATGTGCGCAACTATCACATCGCGCACGACTACAAACACCGCCAGAAGCAGCTTGCGCAGCTTCATTTGCTCGAGCTTGCCGACAAGAAGGCGTCCTGACGGCACGGATGATTTCGCGATGATGCGCAACCTTCTGCTTGCTGCGGCGACCGCCACTTCTCTGGCGGGCGGCACTATTCTGGCGGTCGAAAGCGCGTCGAGCCAAGTCACGGAAGCGCCTTTGGCACCCCAGCGCGTGGTCATCGGGTTGGATCTTTCGCGCAGCAATCCCCTGATCGCCGACCCCGCCTTTGCCAACAAGGTTGCGGCGCGCGTCGCTGCAATCGTGCGCAAGCTGGGGTTTGCTTCGGAAGTGCATGTGCGCACCTTCGGCAATTACGACGCCAGCTCGAACAATTTCGCTTACGACGCCGTGCTCTCGGTGCGCCAGCGTCCCGCGAACGTCGCGGTCGACGTCCAGCGGCTGATTGCGGGCACACCGCAGCTGGTCAAGAGCGGGAAATTCCGCGCCCAGGAAAACACCAACATTCTCGCTTTCCTCGACAATGTCTCGCAAAGCATCGGCTGTTCCGGTATGCCGACCACGGTGGTGCTGGCGTCTGACGGAATAGAGGATTCCGACTATGCCCGCCTGATGCACGCCGGTTCGCATCTGCCGCCGCCCGAGGGGCGGCCGTTCAAAGGCTGCGCCGAACTGGACGTTTTGGGTCTGGGCGAGGGCACCAGAAGCCCCCGGGTGACGACACGCCTGCGCGCCGAGTGGTCGGATTGGGCACAGGCCGCGGGATTTGCCCATTTCCAGGGCCTGAACGACTGGTAGTTCTCTTCACCAGACGAACGGAATGAGGCACCAGGTGCGGCGGCGATGCTCCTCGAACGTCGCGCCGAAGCGCGCGCGCAACGCTTTTTCCTCGACGATGATTCGCCAGCCATAGCCGATCAGAACACCGAGAAGTGCGCCTATCAGCGACAACCAATTGCCGAACGCCAAGCCCAATCCGGCGATGGTCATCATCCCGCCCGTATAGGCGGGATGCCGCAGTACGCGGTATGGCCCTGACGTCACCAGGCGATGGTCGTCCAGCAAGAGAACCTTGGTGCGAAAGAAGCGTCCGAGCGTCAAGATTGCCCACAGACGCAATACGATCCCAAGCCAGAACAATGTCATCGCAGTAATGAAGACGGCCGTCGGCGGCAGTGCGATTTGTGCAGACGGCACGAGATGCGGTGCCATGAATGCCGCCGTGATACCCAGCCAGAAGAAAACGAAAATGGCGATGATGCTGCCGCCGTCGCGCTTGTCGCCGCGAGCGGCGCGGCGATCCCGGCTGAACACCCAAAACTCGAAGGCGATCCAGCTGCAGTAGCTGACCCAAAAGATCAGCCGCCAGTGTGGTTGCTCGTCGAACAGCGGAGCCGCGGCGTACAAATGAATGCCCAAAACTATATCCTTGACATAGACTACTCTGTATAGCAGAGTAATCTGAATATTGCAAGGAGCGTGAATGCCATGTCTTTAACTTCAAAAGAAGCAGCCGAGACCCTATCGGATGTGGAGCGTGCCAGCCGGCGCAGCGCCCAGGCCTTCGGTTACAGCAAGGCTTCGCCGCACCTGATCCTCTGGGGGTTGATATGGGTCGTGGGCTATTCCGCAACCGACCTCTATCCGCAGTTCGCAAATTTCATCTGGGGAGGTCTCATTGTCATCGGCACCCTTGCCGCTTTTCTCATCGGAAAAGCGAATGCCTCGCGCGACACGGCAAATGTCGCGAAAGGACCGGCGATCGGACTTCGGCTGTTCGGATCTGTTGCCCTCATTTTGGTTTTTATGGGCGCGACCTACGCCATTATGGGTCCGATCCATGGCTTGCAGCCTGCGGCGTTTCCCGCGTTACTGATCGGCACCATCTACTGCGGGGTCGGACTATGGGGCGCCTTGCGCTTTTTGGTCGTCGGCGTCTTGGTGATTGCGCTCACTCTTTTCGGCTATTTCGCGCTGAGCGAACATTTTCTGTTGTGGATGGCCTTCGTCGGCGGCGGCGCGCTCATCCTGGCAGGCTTTTGGTTCCGGCAGGTGTAACATGGATCAGCCCAATCCCATTATCCATCAGCCTGTACGCCTGAAGATCATGTCTGCACTCAAGGTGCTGCCAGTCGGCGAAGCGATAGAATTCGTCCGCCTGAAAGCGATCGTGGCCGCGACGGAAGGCAATCTCGGTGCGCATATTACGACGTTGGAGGAGGCTGGCTACGTCGCCGTCGAAAAGGACTTTGTCGGCAAGCGGCCGCGCACCCGCGTTGTTTTGACCAAACAGGGACGGCGCGCCTTTGAGGACTACATCGCCTATCTGCGCGACATTATCGACGCCGCGTAATAGATGCGGGCACGAATTTCTTCCGGCGTCGCGCCTCCTTCTCGCAAGGCGCGTAGCGTCACGGCTTGGTCGCGCTTGGAGAATTTCCTGCCGTTCTCGTCGAGGATAAGCACATGATGGGCATAGGCGGGCGCAGGCAGACCGAGCAGCGCCTGCAGTACTCTTTGCACATGCGCTGAAGCGAACAGATCGTTGCCGCGGGTGACCAAGCTTACGCCCTGATAGGCATCGTCGACCACGACCGCCAAATGATAGGCGGTCGGCGTTTCCTTGCGTGCCAGCACGATATCGCCGAAGAGCTGCGGCTGCACGGCTATTCGCCCCGTTTCGCCGTGCGGACCGATGCCGCGTTCTTCGAAGAACAGTGCCTGCGCGGCCTTGGCAGCCTTCGCCGCATCGAGCCGCAGCGCATAAGGAACGCCGCTGGCGATTTTTTTTGTGCGTTCGTGTTTGTCCAACGCCCTGCAGGTGCCTGGGTAGAGCGGCCCGTCGGGACCGTGGGGCGCCTGCGCCGAGCGTGCAATCTCGTCGGCGATATTCTTGCGGCTGCAGAAACACGGATAAACCACGCCGAGCGACTGTAACGCGTCAAGTGCTGCCCGGTAAGCCGCCAGACGTGACGATTGGCGCAGTACCGGCCGCTCGAATGTCAGTCCCAGCCATACCAGATCGTCGAGGATCGCCGCTTCGAACTCAGGGCGGCAGCGCGCGCTGTCGATGTCCTCCATACGCACCAGGAAGCACTCGCCGGCGTCCTGCGCCATGAAGGCCGCGTAAGCGTGGCCCAGATGCAGCAATCCGGTCGGACTCGGTGCGAAGCGGGTGATGATCATGATTCGACACAGTGGCGATCGCGTGACAATCATGCAGCGGCCTGCAACCCAGGAACAAGCCCGTGGCGCTTTCCGGTCCGCGTCTGATGCCCAAGAGCGGCCAAGCCACGCATCTGGTCGTGCTCTGTCATGGCTATGGTGCGGACGGTAACGACCTGATTGGTCTTGCGCCGCATTGGCAGCGCATGATGCCGACTGTCGCTTTCGTTGCTCCCAATGCGCCCCAGCCGTGTCCCGGCGCGGGCTTTCAATGGTTTCCGATTGCGCGGCTCGATCCCGAAGAGATGCACAAAGGCGTAGAGTCCGCGGCGAGCGGGCTTGAAGCCTTCGTGAAGGCCGAACTTGCGCGCAATGGATTGGCGCCCGACCGGCTGGCGTTTGTCGGGTTCAGCCAGGGCACCATGATGTCTCTGCATGTTGGATTGCGGGGCAGCATCAGACCGGCCGCCATCGTAGGGTTCTCGGGCCTGCTGACGGGCGTCCCGCCGCGACCCGAAGGGAATGTGCCGGCGGTTCTGTTGGCACACGGCGCCGCCGATCCGCTGATACCCACAGAGGCGCTTTTCATGACCGCCGGGGCGCTCGGCGCGTCGGGCTTTTGCGTGCAATGGCATGTCTCGCCGGGCTTGGAGCACGGCATCGACAGCGCGGGAATCGAGATCGCGGGCCAGTTTCTGGCGATGGCTTTCCACGGCCGGCTGAAGAACGGCGGCGAGGTGTGCTGCCCGCTGGGCTAAGGCGTCTCCAATCCGTCACACTGAATCACGTAACGTGCTGACCGTATTGGCTTTGCCCGGTCTTGCCCGTACAATTGCGCCAACCAGAGGAGGGTCGGTCTTCAGGGAATATTCGTCGTGTTAGCCGCCGCGCGCAGTCCCGACAATTGCCCGGCTTTGGTCCTCAACGCGGACTACCGCCCGTTGAGCTATTTCCCTTTGTCTCTGTGGTCGTGGCAAGACGCGATCAAGGCCGTGTTCCTCGAACGGGTGAACATCCTCGAGGAATACGAGCGCACGGTGCATTCGCCGAGTTTCGAAATGCGCTTGCCCTCGGTGGTCTCGCTCAAGACCTACATCCGCCCCGCGCGCAATCCCGCCTTCACGCGGTTCAACGTGTTCTTGCGTGATTGTTTCGAGTGCCAGTATTGCGGCGCCAGCGAAGACCTGACCTTCGATCACGTGATTCCGCGCTCGCGCGGCGGCCACACGACCTGGGACAATGTCGTCACCGCCTGCGCACCGTGCAATTTGCTCAAGGGCGGCAGGCTGCCGAATCAGACCGGGATGCAACCGCGCCATCGCCCGCACCGCCCCACCATCATCGAGCTGCGCAACAACGGCCGCCTGTTTCCGCCGAATTATCTGCACCAGAGCTGGGCGGACTATTTGTACTGGGACAGCGAACTGGAACCCTGATCCTTGTGCGCCAGTCGCCACATCGCGATCAAGGACGGCGCGCCGACGGGCGCGATGTTTCTCCGGGCGGCGAAGCCTGCGCGTTCCCGTCTCGGTTCATATCCTTGTCGAAAGCGCAATCGCCAGGCGGCATCCGGCCTTGATGGCACCCGACATCAGCCGGTAGGCGGGGGCCTGTTCGGCACCGTGCGCCAAAGCCGTGTCGCGATGGGCGATTTCGTCGGCGCGGAAAGTCTCTACGGTTTTCCTCAACTTGGACTCGACGTTGCCCAACTGCTCCAGCTGCGCAGCGTAATGTTGGTCGATCACCTCTTCCACTGCGGCCGTGCAGGCCATCGCCGCATTCTCGCCCATCAAGGCAGTGGCCGCGCCCAGCGCAAATCCCGCCGCACGCCACACGGGCTCGAGCGCCGTGGGCCGCACCCGATGCTCGTTGATCAGCGCATCGAAAACTATCAAATGCTGTTGCTCTTGCGCCGCCATGTGCTTGATCGCGTCGGTGGTCTTGGATTTACGCGATCGGAACACCGCAAGCTGGCCCTCGTAGATCCGCACGGCGCCATATTCTCCGGCATGATCCACGCGAATCATTGCAGCAATATCCGGCGCCGCGCTGACGCCGGGAGGACCGGGACGCTTGGCGCGCCTGGCTTGTGTTTTCTTCACGGCTTTCTCCACGACAGCAAGATCGCACCCAGGAATGCGGTGCCCAGCGAGCACAACGCGTTATAGCCCGCCAGCGAAATGCCGAAGAGCCGCCAGGACGCCACGTCGCAACGTATGACATGGATATTGTTAAGACTGGCGGCGCCGTTGAAGACGAAGCGCGAGCCAGTGCAGGAGGACGGTCCCGGCAGGAGTTTCCATTCCACGCCGGCCTGATAGGCCCCGATGGCGCCGGACACGGCAATCAGAAATAGCGCGCTCCAGGCCAGCGCCGGAACATATTTCTTGTCGAGTGCGCCGGCCGCCACCAGTCCCATGCCACCAAGCCCGACAATTGCCGCCGCGATATGCGGCCAGCGCTGCCAGTGGCACATCTCGCAGGGCAGGACACCGCCGATGTATTGAAAGCCCAGCGCACCCAGGATCATCGCCAAGCCATAGGCACCCGCTAGGGCCGCAATTCTATTTGCATTCATCGCGCGAAAACCCTCGTCTCATCGTGAAAGGCCTTGAACTCGAGCGCATTGCCGCTGGGATCGCAGATGAAGAATGTCGCCTGTTCGCCAATCTCTCCCTCGAAGCGCACGCCCGGCTTAATCATAAAGCTTACTTCGGCTTTGCTCAATTTTTCCGCAAGCGCCCGCCACGCCGTCATGGACAGGATGACGCCGAAATGACGCACCGGCACATTCTCGCCGTCGACGCGATTATGCGCTTTATGTGCGGTCTCGCTCGGGCTTAAATGCGCGACGATCTGATGGCCGAAGAAATTGAAATCGACCCAGTCTTCGCTCGAACGTCCTTCGGGACAGCCGAGCAGACCGCTATAGAAAGCACGTGCCTCTGAAAGGTCGCGCACCGGGAAGGCCAGATGAAATAGTGGCGTCACTTGCGTTTCTCGTTCGAGCGCGGGTCAGAGAAGCAAGAACTGCGGTAAAAAGGAAGCCTATGCGTCGTCAAGAGGCAACCCGCAAGTCCGGGCGGAAGCGCGAGATTCATCGCGAGCTCCTGAAGATCGAAGGCCGGGCGGTGGAGGTGAAGGTCAAGCTGAACCCGCGGGCGCGGCGGCTAATCGTTAAGGTCCACCCCTCCAGCGGCGAGGTCAGTGTCATTGCTCCCTCGAAACGTTCGCTGGAGCGGGCGCTCGAATTCGCCCGCGGCCAGAGCGATTGGATCGCCCGCCAGCTCGCGCATGTGCCCAATCGTATCGCCCTGGTGCCGGGCGCCCATATACCCTTTCGCGGCAAAGATCACCTGATTGCGCGCGGCGAAGACGCTCGTGCCCCGGTGTGGATCGACGAAAATGAATCCGTCATTCACGTGCGCGGCCGCGCCGAACACGCGCCGCGCCGCCTGGTCGATTTCCTCAAGCGTCAGGCCAAGTGCGAATTGGAGACTCGTTCGATCGAATTCGCAGCGAAGATCGGCACCAAGCCGACGCGCATCACAGTGCGCGACACGGCGAGCCGTTGGGGATCCTGCTCCTCGAAACGTTCGCTGTCGTTCTCCTGGCGCCTGATTCTGGCGCCGGTTCATGTGCTCGATTACGTCGTGGCCCATGAGGTGGCGCACATGTTGCAGATGAATCACGGACCGGAGTTCTGGCGGCTGGTGCGCGAATTGGTGGGCGACGTCAAACGCCCGCAGGCCTGGCTGAGACAGCACGGCACGAGCTTGCACCGCTACGCGATGCGCTAGAGCATGATTTCCTGGGATGGAATCGTCTGCGTTGCGCGCCGGCGAGGCGAACCGCCAGGGTCGCTACGCTGTCGCTATGAACCCTGCCCACGCCGCAAAATCCCCTCGGCGCAGATACTTCGATCCCAGGAAATCATGCTCTAAGCCGGGCTCGTCACGTTCCGCTGAACAACTTGTCGAGCAGTTGCTGCAGCCCGTCTTTTCTTTCCGCGGGCGGCGTGGTGCTCGCAGTTTCGATCGTCTGGCCAGCCAGCGGTTTTGCCGGCAATCCGGATTCGGCGTCTTCCATGAACGCCTTGAAGATGTGCGCCGGTAGTCCGCCGCCGGTGGCACGCTTCATCGGCGTGTTGTCGTCATTGCCCACCCATACGCCGCACACCAGATCGGCGGTAAAGCCGACAAACCAGGCATCGCGGAAATCCTGCGAAGTTCCGGTCTTGCCGGCGCTGGGCCGGTCGTCGAGGCGCGCAGATTTGCCGGTGCCGGTCGCCACGACCTGGGTCATCAAGTCCGTCATCTGGGCCAGCTTGTCCGCCGCGATCACGTTGCCCAGCCCCGAGCTCTTGCGCTCCCACAGCACGGTGCCCTCTTTGGTGCGGATACGCAGGATGCCGAAGGGCACGACGCCGTCGCCGCCATTGGCGAACGGCGCGTAAGCGGAGGTCAGCTCCAGCGGTGTCACGACGCTGGTGCCCAACGCCAACGACGACACCGCCAGCAGCGGCGTGTCGATGCCCAGCCGTTTGGCGGTACGCGCCACGGTCGCCGGACCCACTTCGGCCGTCAATTGCGCCGCTACCGAATTGGAAGAATCGGCGAAGGCTTTCGCTAGCGTGATCTCTCCCTGATATTCGCCTTCGAAGTCGCTGGGCTTCCAGCCATGGATGTCCACCGGCCCATCGTTCATGACGTCGTCCGGTTTGCGGCCGTGCTCGAAGGCCGCAAGATAAACGAACGGCTTGAAGGCCGATCCCGGCTGGCGTTGCGCATCGGTGGCACGGTTGTAGGGGCTCTGCAGATAGGATAGCCCGCCGACCATGGCGCGCACTGCGCCGTCCGGTGTCATCGCGACCAGAACCGCCTGGCTTGCCTTGAACTTACCACCTTCCGCGGCCAGTCCCGCTGAGACCGCGCGTTCGGCTTCGGCTTGCGCTTCCAAATCGAAACTGGTTTCGACCACCAGCGCTTCTTTGGCTTCTCCGACGAAACCGGGGATTTGCGAAATCGCCCAGTCGGCGAAATAGCCAGAGCCCGGTGTCGAGGTGCCGCGCACGATGCGCGCACGCGTCGCCTGTGCATCCTGGCGCGTCGCATCGTCGATGAAGCCGGCGTCTTCCATGGCCCGCAGCACGATCTGCGCGCGCCACTGCGAAGCGTCCGGATCGGCCAGCGGATTGTAGTGCGCCGGTGCTTTGACGCTTCCCGCCAGCATGGCGGCTTCGGGCAGAGTGAGTTTTTCGGCGCGTTTGCCGAAGAAGCGTTCCGCCGCGGCTTCGATGCCATAGACCCCGGCGCCGAAATAGATACGATTGAGATAGAGTGTGATGATCTGGTCTTTGCTGTAGCGCGACTCCAGATACAGCGCGAGCATCGCTTCCTGCAGCTTGCGGTCGAAGGTGCGCTTGGGTTCGAGGAACAGGTTCTTCGCCAGCTGCTGGGTCAGCGTCGATCCGCCCTGGACGACGCGTCCCTGCACCATGTTCTCGTAAGCGGCGCGCCCAAGCCCGATGGGATCGAGTCCGATATGCTCGCGAAAGCGCCGGTCCTCGATGGCGATGAAGGCGTTGGGCACATAAGAAGGAAGCTGCGAGACGTCGACCTGGGCGCCTTGAGTCAGGCCGCGCTGTGCGATGAGGCGTCCGCGATCATCCAGGATGGTGATGTCGCGTGACGGTCCGTTGACCATAAGGCTCCCGACGTCCGGCAGATCCGACAAGAAGCGCGAAAAGAAAATGGCCGTGAAGATGACGCCCCAGGCCGCGACCAGCGTCACGACATAAGGCCAGCTGCGCCGTTTGCGCGGGCGCGGCGGCCCCTCGCCGTCATCGCCGATGGCGGCGACGCGGGCGCGCATGCGTTGATCGTTGGGGGATTGCTGACGCGCCATGAACGAACCCTCTGGGGCAGGATTTTCCGCCCCAGAGGGTTAACAGGCGTTAAACTTTATTCGCCGATCTTAAGATTCGACATCCCGTCGTTGGACAGTTTTCCGCGAAACGACTTGATCTTAACGCTGCCCGACCCCATCGCGCTGATGTTGGGGTCCACGGCGACCCCGCCGAACGTCACGTTTCCCGAGCCGATGATGTCGACATGGAGTGGATTGGCCTCGCCACTGGCGATGGTCACGGAGCCCGATCCGGCGATGTCCGCTGCAGCCGGTCCATTGACGCTGATGGCCGAAAAGTCTCCCGAACCGGCGATGTCCACCGCCAAGGGTCCGTTGACGTGGCCAACCAGTATCGAGCCCGATCCGGCGATATCGGCGTTCACCTTGGCTGCGTCGCCGACCTTGATGTCGCCGCTGCCGGCGGTTTCGGTCTTGAGTGCTCCGGCGACGTTTCCGACCGTGATCTTGCCGGAACCCGCCATCGAAATATGCGCCTCCGAAACGTTTCCTATCGTCGATTCGGTGTAGCCGGCGGAGGAGAAATGCATCTCGCCTTCGGTATTGCCGATGGTGGCGTTGCCCACAATGTCATCGACGTCGACACGCGAACCTTTGGCGACCGTCACGGTAATAATCAGCTGCCCCGGCTTGTAATCGTTGAAGTGCGAGAAATCGAACCAGTGACTCCAGTCCCAGACGGCATCGACATTGTGGCCTTCGATGCGCAGCACGCCGTCTTTCGCGCTGGCCTTGACGTCGCCCATGCGTTGCTTGAGACCGCTGATCTGTAGCGTCGCAGGGCCCTTGTCGGTGACACTCACTTTCAGAATGGCAACGACGTCGTCGACCTTGAGCGACTTCACGTCGTAACTGTTCTTCGGGCCCGTAACCCAGTTGGGGTCGCCGGCAAAAGCGGGCAGGGTGACGAGGGCGGCGATGGCTGCGCCGATCAGAAGGGATTGTGTGCGGTTGCTCATGGGTTCTCTCAGGTGACTTTAGTCTCCGATAGACAAATAGGCTGCTCCCACTGTTACGCACAGATAGTCGATTTTGCAGACCCAGGCCCCATAAACGGAAGGGGAACAAACTAGTGACAGGCCGGTCATTTTTGGTCGACTTCTGCGCCACCGATATTTACCGAAAAACTCCGCAGTTTCAGGCATTTTGGCTACCGGACCGACATCGTCGCGTAGACTTTTTCAAGTCGGCAAGCCGAACAAGGCGTAGCTGGTCCGGCTTGCGGCTGGTTCGTCGCGGACGACTGGGAGGCGTCGAGGCGTGCGCCAACTCAAGGGCCGGTGCTTGGTATTCCGCCTGGTCCAGACGTCCCGCGCAATGCAGGTCAAACACTTTGCCCACCATCTCCATCATAGTTTTGTAGCCGCTCATACTTGGCGACCCGCTTTAAGGCATCAGGCGGTAGCCGCCGCTTTCGGTCACCAGGATGCGGGCTTCGCCGGGGTTCTGCTCGATCTTCTGCCGCAGGCGATAGATATGAGTCTCCAGCGTATGGGTCGTGACTGCGGGGTTGTAGCCCCAGACCTCGTGCAGCAGGGTCTCTCGTGCCACCGTCTCGCCGCAACGGTAGAGATATTTGAGGATGTTGGTTTCTTTCTCCGTCAGTCGAATCTTTTTCGCGTTGCCGTCGACCAATAACTTGGCGCTGGGCCGAAAGGTATAGGGCCCGATACGATACATCGCTTCTTCGCTGCGCCCGTGGCTTCTTAGATGGGCATGCACCCGCGCCATCAGCACGGCAAAACGGAAGGGCTTGGTGACGTAATCGTTGGCCCCCGATTCGAGGCCTTCGATGGCGTCACCGTCGCTGTCCGCCGCAGTGAGCAGCAGAATGGGGCAGGTGACGGCGTTGGCACGCAATTCGCGGCACAGGCTGCGCCCGTCGCCATCGGGCAGACCGACGTCCAGGATCATGAATTCGAAGAGGCCTTCGCCCGCGGCCCGGCGCGCACTGGCGCAATCGCCGGCCTCGACCACCGCATAGGATCCTTCGGCGGCCAATTGCTCGGCCAAAGACGCGCGCAGCATGGCATCGTCGTCCACCAAGAGTACGCGCTTGGCGCTGGACATGAGGCAAATCATCCAAGGGGTGCGGCGCAGGACTCTATCCGGTTTCGGTGCCGGGGTGTATTGGGAAGACGCATGCGCCGACCCACCCGCCCGCACCCTCGCAAACGCTCGAAAGCCGCGCCACCCAAGGGCCGCAAGCGCGCCGTGGCGAGGCGTGCATCCTTTCGTCACGGCAGTCTGCTCAGGGTCGCCCGTGCGGTTGATGCCTTGCGCCAGGGGCGCTCTGTGTTCGTCGCCGGCTGGTCGGTAGAAGCCGCAGAGACCCTTGGCGATCCAGCGCCCGCTACGGGCTTCCTGGTGCTGACGCACGCCCGGGCACGGACGTTGAAGATCCGGCTTTACACCTCCGACGTCGTCGCTTTGCCGCTCCGCGTCGGCATGGACGCCGCGCGGATCGGCGCCATTGCCGACCCCACCGCCGATCTGGCCACCCCACTGAAGGGTCCCTTCGAGGCGGTCCGCTATAAGTTGCCCGCGCCGTTCGCCGCCGCCGTGAAACTCGCCAAGCTGGCCGGATTGCTGCCGGCGGCGGTCCTGCGCAAACGGCGCAAAAGCCGCGATGCGGTGGAGGTCTCGGTCGACGATATCCTGTCCTACGAAAAGGAATCGGCGAATAGCCTGACGCTGGTGACGCGCGCGCGCGTGCCATTGGAAGGCGCCGAGATTGCCGAGCTTGCGGCCTTTCGCGCCGGCGACGGCGCGCCGGAGAATTATGCGGTTCTGATTAATCGTCCGCCGACGCCCGGACCGGTACTGCTGCGGCTGCATTCCGAATGTTTCACGGGTGACTTTCTGGGCTCTCTGAAATGCGATTGCGGCGCGCAGCTGCGCGGCGCCGTGGAGACGATTTCCAAAGCCGGCGGTGGGGTTCTGCTTTATCTGGCGCAAGAAGGCCGCGGCATCGGCCTGATCAACAAGTTGCGTGCCTACCGTCTTCAGGACGATGGCTACGACACGCTCGAGGCCAATGAAAGGCTGGGCTTCGAAGCCGACGAACGGCTGTACGCCGTCGCCGCAAAGATGCTGTCGCTGCTGGGTTTCAAATCGGTGCGCCTGCTGACCAACAATCCCGACAAAGTGACTGCGCTCGAGCACGCAGGCGTCGAAGTGGTCGAACGCGTCCGCCACGCCTTTCCGAGCAACAAGCACAACCGGGCTTACCTGAAGACCAAGGCCGAAAAGGCCGGACACCTCTTTTAGGCGGCAAATTTTGCCCGGCGGCTCCGGCGCCGCGGCGGGAAATCAATGACTTGGGCGTTGGCAAGGCGCTTGCTTGGCGGGGGCGATGCCGAGCATCGACTATTCCAGCCATATCGCCAGCACACTGATGCCGGTATCGGCGGCGGCTGCCGCACCAACCGGCGCCGGATTTTCGTTTGGCGATTTTCTCGACATCGTCAATCCGCTGCAGCACATTCCGGTTATCTCGACGCTTTACCGCTCTCTGACCGGCGACGAGATCGGCACGCCGGAAAAAATCGCGGGCGACACGCTATACGGCGGTATTCCCGGTTTGGTCGCTTCCCTCGCCGACACCGCCTTCAAATCCTTAACCGGCAAGAATGTCGGCGATACGGTGCTGGCATTCCTGACCGGCAGCGGCGACAGCGTCTCCACCGCCGTTGCCTCCGCGCCGGCCAGCGTCAAGCCCGCCGAAGCGGTCGATCTTTCGACACCCGCTCTTTCCGCCTTGTTGAAATCGCTGTCCGACAAGGGCACCGATCCAGCCATCGCGACGCGCGCGGCCTATGCCTACAGCACGGCGATCGGGCTTTCGGCGGTCGAAGCGTCGCAATAGACTGCGGCGATGCAAATCACTGTCCATCCCGATCCAAATGAAGGCGCCGTTCTGCGATGGGGCAAACGGCACCAAAGACGCTGCGCCGTCGGGCGCGGTGGAATCGCGATCAAGAACACGGAGGGCGATGGCATCACGCCCGTTGGAACCTTCGCCCTCCGCCGCGTCGTATACCGGGCCGACCGCCTGGCGTGTCCGCAAACGGCGCTGCACACGGCGGTCCTTACGCCGCTCGACGGCTGGTGTGATGCGCCGTCGGACCCCAACTACAATCGGCTGGTGAAATTGCCTTATGCATCGTCGGCTGAAGAATTGTGGCGCGAAGATCATCTCTACGACGCGGTGGCTGTCATTGGCTTCAACGACGATCCGGTGGTGGCGGGAAAGGGCAGTGCGATTTTTCTGCACGTCGCGCCCGACGATTTTGCGCCGACCGAAGGTTGCATCGCCTTGGCACTACCCGATCTGCTCGACGTGCTGGCACTCCTTGCGCCGGGCGACACTATCGCGATAACAATCTAAACCCTCTCGCCGAATATTGCCGTACCGACGCGCACATGGGTTGCGCCGAAGCGGATCGCGATTTCGAAATCGTCGCTCATCCCCATGCTCAAATGCGCCAGGCCGTTTTCTCCTGCAAGTTTCGCCAGCAGCGCAAAATGCGGCGCGGGGGCTTCGTGAAGCGGCGGGATGCACATCAGGCCGCTGACGTTGAGTCCCAAGTTTCGTACCGACGCGATGAACGCGGACGCTGCCGTCGGCGCGACGCCGGCTTTTTGCGGCTCCTCACCGGTGTTGACCTGAACGAACAACTCGGGCCTGCGCCCCGTTTTTTCGCACTCGCTTTGCAGGGCGTTCGCCAGCTTGGGCCGGTCGAGCGAATGGATGACGTCGAACAGCGCCACTGCCTCGCGCACTTTGTTGCTTTGCAGCGGGCCGATGAGATGCAGTTCCGCGTCGGGAAAATCGTGTTTCAATTGCGGCCATTTCGCCAAGGCTTCCTGCACCCGGCTCTCGCCGAAAACGCGGTGACCGGCCTCCAGCAGCACCCGCACCTCGTCCGCGCTGTGCATCTTGCCGGTGGCGATCAGCTTGGTGAAAGCGGCAGGCTTCACGGCGCCCTTTCGCGCCACCTCGATGCGCGCGAGGATAAGGCGGAGATTCTCGGCAAGGGCCTGCTTTGGATAACCCATGCGATGAGCGATAGCTTGAGGCGCCGACAGCTGGCAAGAGCCGCGGCGCGGCTCTGCCTACATGGCCGCCACGCCATGCCGCCACTGGTGCTGATGATCGACGATGATCGGCTGGCCGACCCGCTCGCCGCCGCCCGCGCCCTGCCGCGCGGCAGCATGGTCGTGGTGCGCGCGCGCGACAACGCCCGCCGCAAAGCCCTAGCATTTGCGATGATGAAACTGGCGCGCGGGCGCGGCCTGATTGTACTGATCGCCTCGGACGGCAAGCTGGCGGCGGCCTGCGGTGCCGACGGCCTGCATCTGCCCGAGATCGCGCTGGGATCCGCAGCCCGCGAACGCGCCTGCCACGCATTCTTTCTCGTCACGGCTTCGGCGCATTCTCTCGCGGCCATTGGCCGGGCCCACAGTGTCGATGCGATTTTTCTTTCGCCTGTCTTCGCGACGAAGAGTCATCCAGGCCGCGCGGCGCTGACGGCGGTGCGGGCCAATTTCATCGCGCGGGCTTCGCGCGTTCCGGTTTATGCGCTGGGGGGCGTCGAGCCGCAGAACGCCGCGCTTCTGTCGCCGGGAGCGTTTGCGGGCATTGCGGCAATCGGTGCGTTAGACGTGCAGTCTTAAATGGAAGAACGCCGCGTTCATGGAAATGCGCGGTGTGCCGCTATAGAAGCTGCCCGCGTCGCGGTTGTAGCGCAGTTCCTGCCAGCCCAATGTCGCTTGCAGATTGTTGTTGAAGACATAGCCGATCGAAGCTTCGCTACCGCGCACGCCCAGCTTGGGAGCTCCGTCCGCAGTACCGTCGCCGTATTCGCCGCCCACCAGCCAGGACCCATAATTCAGCATGGCGCTCAAATGTGCGCTGGTGGTTTCGCCGTTCGCCAGCGCATTGTTGATGTCGAAGGCATAGGTGTTGGCGTGGCGCCAGGCGCCGCCCAGCGACAGCTTCACATCGTCGTTGAGGTTGTAGTCGATCTCGCTGCCCAGGCCCCAATCGGTCAACCCGGCATGTCCCGGCGTCTTGGCGACGGCATGGGCGAAGGCGAAGCCGCCGTAAAACCCGACGGACAGCGGTCCGAAATCGTCGCTATAGCTGAGCGCCGCTTCCCAGATGCTGTGCTGACGGTTGGCGACATGCGGCCCAGCGGACAGGAAGGGCAGAACGCCCTTGCCTTCCGACGGCGTATAAGAGGCGGCGATCTGCACTCCGAACAGGCGCGGCGTGTAATAGGAAATCTTGGCGTAGTTGAGCGAGGATTCCACCGCGCTGTTGAGTGCGAAAACGTTGATGAAGGCCTGGCCCGACGCATCGCGATAAAAGGTCGCGTTGGGATTGTCGAGCGAGGTTTCGCCGTCGACCACCGGACCGGTGACCGAAAGCGCGTACGCGGCGCCATCGGTCATGCCGAGCTCGACGCGGCCGAGCCCGGTTTGCACGACCCCGTAGACCTTTTGCACCAGGTCGCTGCCGTAATTGTCGCCGGACAATTTGTCGTGGGCGATTTCGAAGGCGGTCTTGAGCGACAGTGAAAGGCCGCTGTCGGAGGTGCGCTGAAGGCTGGAGGTCAGCGTTGCGGCGCCGCTCACCCAGGATGTGTCGACGTCGGCCGGCTGGTGGGAGGAAAACAGCGTTCCGTTGGCACTGCCGCCTACGCTCAACGTCCAATCCGCGACCTCGGTGCTGTAAGGCGTTATGTTCCAGTCGCCAGGGCCGTCAGCCATGGCGGGGACGGCAAAAAAGGCGGTCATGGCCGCGCCGGCAAGCAGAAGCGCTCTCATATCCCACTGTCCCCAACCCAGCGCCTCCACTCAAGGCGCCGGCGCCCACTATTTTTCTTAAACCTTTATAACATCAGCTGATCCCGGCGAAGGCTATACTCGTCCCGGCGCGTTGCGTATGACCTGTGGCCCCAGTATAAGCCGGTGCCGCGCGAAATCGGGGATTTGCGCTGGCCTATGAAGGATATGGACCTGATGCGAATCTTAACCGTGATGGCGTGCGGATTGCTTCTGGCGGGCTGCGGCTCATCCAACTCGGACGTCATACGTGACACGGACAGCGGCTCGACTGCCATTTCCAGCGGCAGTGGTCAGCGCACCCTGGGTGTAAATTCCTATTTGTGGCACGCCAGCCTCGACACGTTGTCCTTCATGCCGCTGGTGTCGGCCGATCCCTTCGGCGGGGTCATCATCACCGACTGGTATTCCGCGCAAAATTCGCAGGACGAGCGGCTGAAAGTGACGGTCTACATTCTGGACCGGCATTTGCGCGCCGACGGGCTAAAAGTCGCAGTCTTCCGCCAAACCCGCGCGAGCGGCGTTTGGTCGGACGCCCAGGTCAATCCCGACACCGCGACCAAGCTGACCGATGCGATTTTGACGCGTGCCCGCGAATTGCGTCTGGCGACCCAAGCCCCTGGCGATTAAGGCGTCCGCGCTGTAAGTCCCCTTCCGGAAAGGGACGTTTCATGGCGCGCTACAACGCAAAGGAATCCGAGAAGAAGTGGCAGTCGGTGTGGAGCCAATCCGGCACCTTCCTGACGCCCACCGATTCCGCCCGCGCCAAATGTTACGTGCTCGAGATGTTCCCCTATCCCTCGGGGCGCATCCATATCGGCCACGTCCGCAATTACACGATGGGCGACGTCATCGCCCGCTTCAAGCGCGCCCAAGGCTTCAACGTGCTCCATCCCATGGGCTGGGATGCGTTCGGGCTGCCCGCCGAGAACGCGGCGCGCGAAAAGGGCATCAACCCGCGCGATTGGACCTACGCCAACATCGCCACGATGCGCGATCAACTCAAGCTGATGGGCCTGTCGATCGACTGGAGCCGCGAGTTCGCCACCTGCGATCCGGCCTATTACCGTCATCAGCAAAAACTGTTCCTGGATTTCTACGCCAAGGGTCTCGCCTACCGCAGCGAAGCGGATGTGAACTGGGATCCGGTCGACATGACCGTGCTCGCCAACGAACAGGTGATCGACGGCAAGGGATGGCGTTCGGGCGCGCCCGTGGAACGCAAGAAGCTCTCGCAGTGGTTCTTCAAGATCACGGCTTATTCCGATGATCTGTTGGCCGCACTCGACAAGCTCGAGCGCTGGCCGGAAAAAGTCCGGCTGATGCAGAAGAACTGGATCGGACGCTCCGAAGGGATGCGCCTTTCTTTCGCGCTGACCAATGGTGAGACGGCGGAAGTCTTCACCACCAGGCCCGATACGCTGTTCGGCGCCAGCTTTATTGCGCTCTCGCCGGATCATCCGTTGACGGAGGAGTTGGCGGCCAAGGACCGCAAGCTTGCAGCCTTCGTCGCCGAATGCCGGCGCATGGGAACGGCGGAAGCCGAGATCGAGAAAGCGGAAAAGCTCGGCTACGACACCGGGCTGCGGGCGCTTCATCCCTTCGATCCGGAGTGGAAACTGCCGGTCTACGTCGCCAATTTCGTGCTGATGGGTTACGGCACCGGCGCGATCTTCGGCTGCCCGGCGCACGATCAGCGCGATCTCGATTTCGCGCGCAAATACAGGCTGCCCGTGGTTCCGGTGGTGGTGCCCGAAGGCATCGAACCGGCAAGCTTCGAGATCGGCGGCGAAGCTTATGTCGGTCCCGGCAAACTCGCCAATTCGCGCTTTCTGAACGGCATGAGCGTCGACCAGGCAAAAGATGACGTTGCCAAACGGTTGGAGAGCACCGGCGCCAAACGCACCGTGAATTACCGCTTGCGCGACTGGCTGGTGTCGCGCCAGCGTCCCTGGGGCTGTCCGATCCCGATGGTTCACTGCACCAAATGCGGTGTGGTACCGGTGTCCGAATCGGATCTGCCGATCAAGTTGCCCGACGACATCGCCTTCAACGTCAAAGGCAATCCGCTCGACGCCCATCCGACCTGGAAGCACGTCAATTGTCCCAGATGCGGCGGCAAGGCACTGCGCGACACCGACACACTCGATACCTTCGTCGATTCTTCCTGGTACTTCGCGCGCTTCTGCGACACCAAGGCGGCCGAGCCTGTCGGCCGGGCCGCGGTCGATTACTGGCTGCCGGTCGATCAATATATCGGCGGCATCGAGCACGCGATTCTGCATTTGCTCTATGCGCGGTTTTTCACCCGCGCCATGCGCGATGCGGGTTACATGAAGATCGCCGAACCCTTTGCGGGCCTCTTCACCCAAGGCATGGTCTGTCACGAGACGTACAAGGACCGGGACGGCGCCTGGCTGGCGCCGGATGCGGTGGAGAAGCGTGGCGGGAAGGCGTTTCTCAAGGGCAGCGATCAGCCTGTGGATGTCGGCCCCTCCGAGAAGATGTCGAAGTCCAAGAAGAACGTGGTGGCGCCCGAAACCATCATCGACATTTTCGGCGCCGACACGATCCGCTGGTTCATGTTGTCAGACACGCCGCCCGAGCGCGACATCGAATGGACCGACGAGGGCGCGGAAGGCTGTTGGCGTTTCGTGCAACGCATTTGGCGGCTGGCGAGCGAAGCCGAAGGCTTGCCGCCGCCCGGCACGGCGGTCCCCAACGCCGAAGGCGCGGCGCTGGAGCTTCGCCGCGCCACCCATCGCGCGATTGTGGCGGTGACCGACGATCTCGCGGCCTTGCGCTTCAACCGCGCGGTCGCACAGATTTACACTTTCGCGAACGCCATCGGCGCTGCGAACGAGGTTGCCGGCGCTGTGCGGCGCGAAGCGTTGGAGACGCTGGTATTGTTGATCGGCCCGATGATGCCGCATCTGGCGGAAAGCTCGTGGGAGGCATTGGGACACAAGGACTTGGTCGCATCGACGCCATGGCCGAAATCCGATCCGGCGCTGACGGCCTCCGACAGCGTCACCATCGCGGTGCAGATCAACGGCAAATTGCGAGGCACTATCGAAGTTGCCGTCGGCGCGGCCAGCGCGGAGGTGGAAAAGGCCGCTTTTGCGCTCGAAACCGTGCAGCGCGCACTGGACGGGAAGGCGCCGCGTAAAGTGATTGTCGTCCCCGGCCGCATCGTTAATATCGTCGCATGAACAAGTTTCCTGCTCTCGCACTGGTGCTGCTCGCGCTCCCGCTCGCGGGCTGCGGCTTTCATCCGTTGTACGCGATCCCCGGTGCGGCGCGCGGCAACATGAATCAGACTTTAAGCGCGATCTATGTCGAACCGGTGCCCGACCGCCTGGGCTATCAGTTGCGCAACACAATGATCGATCTTCTCGATGGCCGCGCCGAGGCCGCCGGCGCCAGCTACCGCCTGCGTCTATCGCTGGCGGAGAAAAGCGACGCCATCGGCGTGCAAAGCCAGACCGCACCGGGCGGCATCACCCAGACGGCCATCACCCGCTATAACGACACGCTGACCGTCACCTACGAGTTGACGGACCTCAAAACCAACACGGTGGTGACGAACGGCACCGAGAACAGTCTTTCTTCCTACAACGTGTTGTCGTCGCCTTACGCCACGCTGGCGGTGCGCCAGGATGCCGATCGGCGCGCGGCCGACGACATCGCCGACCGCATCCGCATCGATCTGGCGGTGTTCTTCGCGCAAGGCGCGAAAAAATGATCATCAAATCGTCCGAAGCCGATCGCTTGGCGAAGAACCCGCCGCGCGGGCTGATCGCCGCCTTGGTGTTCGGGCCCGATGCCGGCCTGGCGCGCGAGCGTTCGGAGACCTTGCTGAAAACCGTGGTGGACGACCTGTCTGACCCCTTCCGGGTCTCCGATCTCGACGAACAGATTTTGTCGAACGATCCGGCACGGCTGTTCGACGAAGCGGCGTCGATCTCGATGCTCGGCGGACGGCGCGTGGTGCGCGTGCGCGGCGCCTCCAACGCGCTCGCCAAACTGTTCGAATCTTTTCTGACGGACCCCAAAGGCGATGCGCTGGTGGTGGTGGAGGCGGGCGATCTCGCCAAAGGCTCTGCACTGCGAAAGTTGTTCGAAGAGGCCGACAACGCCGCGGCAATTCCCTGTTACGCCGATTCCGCACGCGATCTCGGCGACGTGGTGCGCGAGGCAATGCGATCCGAAGGCCTTTCGATCGCGCCCGACGCCTTGGAAGACGCGGTTTCGCGGCTGGGGTCCGACCGCGGCGTGACACGGCGCGAACTCGAGAAGCTGGCGCTGTACGCTCGCGGCAAGAAGCAGATCTCGCTGCAGGACGTCCAGGCCGCGATGGGCGACGAAGCCGAAGTGCGGGTGGAGGAAGCCTGTGACGCCGCCGGCTGCGGCGATCTGGTTCGCCTCGACCTCGCCCTGGAACGGCTTTGGACCGCGGATGTCTCCCCCGTGGCGGTGTTGCGCCAGGCGATGTCGCATTTCCAACGCCTGCTGTTAGTCGGGGCGCAAAGTACGGCTGGCGAAAGCATCGATGGAGCCATGAAGAAACTGCGCCCGCCGGTGCATTTCTCGCGCGCCACATCGTTCAAGGCCCAAGCCCAGAAATGGACCGAAGCCCGGTTAGCGGAGGCGCTCGATCTGCTGCTCGAAGCCGAAGCCCTGTGCAAGACGACCGGCGTTCCCGCCGAAGCGGCTTGCGGCCGGGCTTTGTTCAACGTCGCGGCAATGGGAAGAATGCGCTGATGTTGAAAGTCCGCGTCATTCCCTGTCTCGACGTCAAAGACGGACGCGTCGTCAAGGGCATCAATTTCGTCGGCCTGCGCGACGCGGGCGATCCGGTCGAACAGGCGATGCTCTACGACAAAGCCGGCGCCGACGAATTGTGCTTCCTCGATATCACCGCCAGCCACGAAAAGCGCGGCATCCTACTCGACGTGGTGCGGCGCACCGCCGACGTCTGTTTCATGCCGCTGACGGTTGGCGGCGGGGTGCGCACGCTCGAAGATATAAGGGCTCTTTTGCTCGCGGGCGCAGACAAGGTGTCGGTCAACACCGAAGCCGTGAAGCGGCCGGAATTCATCCGCGAAGCCGCCGAGAAGTTCGGCAGCCAGTGCATCGTCGCCGCCATCGACGCCAAGCAAGTGGCGCCCGGTAACTTCGAGGTCTTCACCCATGGCGGGCGCAACGCCACCGGGATCGATGCCGTCGCTCACGCGATCAGACTTGTGGAGTACGGGGCGGGTGAAATCCTGCTCACCTCGATGGATCGCGACGGCACAAAGATCGGCTACGACATCGCATTGACGCGCGCTATCGCCGATGCCGTGACGGTGCCAGTCATCGCCTCAGGCGGCGTGGGCACACTCGATCATCTGGCTGAGGGCGTGCGCGATGGCCACGCCAACGCGGTCCTGGCGGCGTCGATCTTCCATTTCGGACAGTCGACCATCGCCGAAGCGAAATCCGCGCTTGCCAAAGCCGGACTACCCGTGCGCAATGTCTAGGTTCGCTGCTTCGCACCGCACTCCGGAGTCAAATCGCCAGATGGACGATTCCCGCCCGGCCACCGTCCGTTCGCTCGGCCGGCATGGACTGCACGCGGTGCCGTCCGCCGCGGTGACGGCGCGTCCGCTGCACCTCTCCAAGCGTATGACGCTGGAAGACGCGTTTCGCGTCACCGTGCTCGAATGCCTGGCCCATGTCGCCGCCAATGTTTCGCCGGTCTTGCGCGGCCGCGACAGGGAGGGTCTGCATCAATTGCGCGTCGGCTTACGCCGGCTGCATGTCGCTTTTTCGGCTTTCGGCGACGAATTTCGTACCCCGGCGCTCAAGGACTTGAAGACCCGCACCAAGGCGTTTTCCGACGCCCTGGCTCCGGCGCGCGATCTCGACGTCTTTATCGAGGAATTGTTCGTGCCACTGGCGGAAGAATTTGGTCACGACGAGGCTTTCACGATTCTGCGTCGCCGCGCCGAGGAAGCCCGCGTCCGCGCCTGGGATGCGGCGGTGGAGCATATTGCCAGCGCGGATTTTGCAGTGTTCCAGGACGATGTGGCCGCCGCCGCCGAGGCGCGCTCCTGGCTCGGACAATCCGTTGCGATCGATCTGACGGCACGGCTCGCGGTGCGCGTGCCGGTAAAATCGGCGTCCGGGCGGATGCTGGATCGGCACCTGATGCGGGTCGTCAAGCGTGGCCGCAAAATGAAAAACCTGGACCAGAGCGCTTGTCACCGCTTGCGCATCGGGCTGAAGAAGTTGCGCTATGCGGCGGAGTTCTACGGCCCGCTTTACAGGAAGAAGGCGGTGAAGCGCTATCTTGGCCGCGTCAAGCAGCTTCAGGATCTGCTCGGCGCACTCAACGATGTGGCGCAAGTGCGCGCCGTCCTCGGCCGCTTGACCGCCGACGAGACGCTTTCGCCGCACGCTCAGGCGGATCTGTGTTTCGCCGCCGGTCTGGTCAATGGCTGGCACCGCGCGCGCGCCGACCGCATGAGCCGCAAAGCGCTGAAGCGCTGGGACAAGTTCAAGCGCCGCGATCCGTTCTGGGCTTGAGCGGCGCATTGAGTTGCGCAATCGCCGCGGTTCCGCCCGCATCGAGCGAAAGTACCAGCGCTGCCGTCAGATCCAAATCGCTCGGCATCGGCGTCGCCATGTCCCAGCCGGTAGCCATCGCGTAAGCCGAGCGCAGCACGCCCATATGCGTCACCGCTACGGCGCTTTCGTTTGTCTTCGCCACATCGTGCAAAAAATTTCGCACCCGCGCCTGCAGTTCGCCGGTCGATTCGCCGCCGGGCGGACGAAAGTCGAGCCCGCTTCTGGCACGCATAAAGCAATCCGCGCCGTCGCGCGCCAGCATCTCGGCGCGCGTCAAGCCTTCCCAACCTCCCCAATTTTGTTCAGCCGGGCGTTCATCGACGGTGGCGTTCGCAAGACCCAACAGCTCGGCCGTCTGGCGGGCGCGCAATTTCGGACTGACGAAGGGGCGCGCGGTCTCGAAACCTTCCGGCGGCAACAGCCCCGCCATCTTGGCGCGCCCGGACTCGCTGAGCGGCGTGTCGACAGTCCCCTGGACGCGATGCTGCGCGTTCCACTCGGTTGGTCCGTGGCGGATGAGAGCGATGAGCAACAGCGAATCCTTCCGCGTTCCGTCCTAACCGATTCTCCCGAATATTTCGTCGCACACTCTTGATCGTGTGGATATTTTTCCTAAATGCGAAGAGCGGCGGCGCTCTTAGCGGTCGTGGCCTTTTTTCTCGGCGGAATGCTGGAAGGAAAGGGGATACCCCCGCAAAAGTCGAAAACAAATAGTAGTTCGGTGGCCACCATATGTGGTGTTGAAGTGATGTGAATTTCAGATTTTCAGTTCGGCAATCACCGGAACATGGTCGGACGCCTTGGCCCAGCCGCGCATCTTCCTGGCGATGCTCTGGGATACCAGCGCACCTTTCAGCCCGGGACTGACCCAGACGTGGTCGAGTCTGCGGCCGCGGTCGGAGGCCTCCCAATCGGAGGCGCGATAGCTCCACCAGGAATAAATTTTGTCGGTCGGCGGCACGAAGGCCCGAGTCACGTCGGTCCAGTCGAAGGCGGCCTGGACCTCGCCCAGCAGTTTGGTCTCGACGGGCGTATGACTGACGACATCGAGCAATTGCTTGTGACTCCACACGTCGTTCTCGAGCGGCGCGACGTTGAGATCGCCGACCAACACCACGGGCGTGCTGCGCCTGGCTTTGCGTTTCTCGAAGAACCGCGCCATCTCACGCAGGAAGTCGAGCTTGTGGGCGAATTTGGGATTGGCGACTGGGTCTGGAACGTCCGCACCGGCGGGAACGTAGAAATCGTGAAGCTCCACGCCGTTCTCAAACACCACACTCATATGGCGCGAATGGCCTTCGCGGCAAAACGCTTCCACGGCGGTCTTCTTGATTGGGAGGCGCGAAACCACCGCCACGCCGTGATAGCCCTTCTGCCCGTTGATCGCATGATGGACGTAACCCAGTTTGTGGAATGCTTGCGCGGGGAACAATTCGTTGGCGACTTTGATCTCCTGCAAAGCCAGCACGTCGGGGGAATGCTCGCGCAGGAAGCGTGCCACCAGATTGATCCGCAGCCGCACCGAATTGATGTTCCAGGTCGCGATTTTCATGCCACCTCCAAGGGCCACCTTGCCTTTGCGGCCACGTCCAGGGAATCGAACAAGCCCAATTGCGCGCGTTCGATCCCGGCCCAGGCCACCATGGCGGCATTGTCGGTGCAAAGTGCAGCGGGCGGAATCTTCATTTGGAACCCTTCGGTCGAAGCCAAATTCGCCATTGCGGTGCGGATTGCGCCATTGGCGGCGACGCCGCCGGCCATGACGAAGGCGGGCGACGCGACGTTGGGGAAATCGCGATGAAACATCGCCATCGCCGCGCTGGTGCGCTCGCGAAGAATATCGATTACTGCGGCCTGGAACGAGGCCGCCAGATCGGCAGCCTGTATGCTCTTCTCCAAGGCGATCTGACGCACGGCCGTCTTCAAGCCGGAAAAGGAAAAGTCCGCGCCTTCGCGTCCGCGCATCGGCCTCGGCAAATTGTAGCGTTTGGGATTGCCCGTGCGCGCCAGCGCTTCCACACGCGGCCCGCCGGGATAGGGAAGGTCCAGCAGTTTTGCCGTCTTGTCGAAAGCCTCACCGGCCGCGTCGTCGATCGTGGTTCCGTAAAGCTTGAAATAGCCAACGCCTTCGACGCCCAGCAACTGGCAATGGCCGCCGGAGACCAGCAACAGGAAGAAGGGAAATTCCACGCCCAGCGAAAGCCTTGCGCTGAGACCATGTGCCTCCAGGTGATTGACGGCGATCAGCGGCTTGCCGGCGGCCAGCGCCAGTGCCTTGGCGGTGACCAGGCCCACCATTACCCCGCCGATCAGCCCGGGCCCGGCGGTCGCGGCAACTGCATCAACGGCGCCCAATTCCAAACCGGCGTCTGCCAAGGCGCGCTCGACGATTCCGTCCAGCGCCTCCACATGGGCGCGGGCCGCGATCTCGGGCACCACCCCGCCGTATGGCCTATGCTCTTCCAACTGGCTGAAAATGACGTTGGAAAGAATCTCGCCTGGACCGCTGCCGCCCCCGCGCACCACCGCGGCTGCGGTCTCGTCACAGCTCGTTTCGATGCCCAGAACGGTGAAGGCGCGCAAAGCTGCGGTCCTGTGTTAGATAGGGGATAGGCTCTAACCCGAAAAACCCATGTCGCAAAGCTCTTCGATTCTCCGCCTCGGGACGCGCGGTTCCAAACTGGCCCGCGTGCAGGCCGATATGGTCGCGCGGCAGCTGCGCGAACGGACCGGGGCCGTCTGCGAGATCGTTCTGGTGAAGACTTCCGGCGACCGCATCCAGGATCGGTCTTTGGCCGATTCCGGCGGCAAAGGCCTGTTCGTCAAGGAGCTGGAAGAAGCGCTGCTGTCCCGAACGATCGATCTCGCCGTCCATTCCATGAAGGACGTGCCGACCGCGCTGCCCTTCGGACTCGTCATCGGCGCCGTGCTGCCGCGCGAAGATCCTTCAGACGTTCTGATCGCCAGAAATGGGATGTCGCTTTCGGATTTGCCTGCAGGCAGCCGCGTCGGCACGAGTTCGGTGCGGCGTCAGGCCCAGCTTGCCCGTGCGCGCTCCGATCTCGACTGCGTGCTGTTGCGCGGCAATGTGGATACGCGTCTGGCAAAACTGGAAGCCGGCGAAACCGACGCGATCCTCCTGGCCATGGCCGGATTGAAGCGTTTGGGTCTGGCTGCACGCGTCACCTCCATTCTGGACGTGGAAGAATGGCTGCCGTCTCTCGGCCAAGGCGTCGTGGGTATCGAAATCCGGCAGGACGATGCCCGCACGGCTTCAATAGTCGCCGCGCTCGACGACGAGACTTCCGCCATCGCGCTTTCCTGCGAGCGCGCCTTTCAGGATGCGCTGGACGGTTCTTGCCGTACGCCGATCGCAGGCTTGGCGAAGTTGAACGGCACCACATTGTCTTTCCGTGGAGAAGTCATTGCGCCCGATGGCAACGGTTTCGTGGAAACCGAATTCAAAATCCAACTTGGCGCGGAACCCAGATTGGAAGCTGCGCGTGCCGGCCGCGAAGCCGGCGTGAAGCTGCGTCCGTCTGCGGCGCGCTGGTTGGCCAATTGATATGCGCGTGCTCGTTACCCGCCCGCTGGAAGACGCCGGCCCGTTTGCCGCCCGTTTGCGGGAACGGGGTCACGAAGCGCTGATCGCTCCATTGCTGGCGGTGCGATTTCATGACGGGCCGCCGCTGTCGCTTGAAGGCATCGACGGCATTCTCGCCACGAGCGCGAACGGCGTGCGGGCGCTGGCGCGGCGCACGCAGCGGCGGGAGGTTCCGCTGTACGCGGTCGGCCCGCAGACCGCCGACGCAGCATGGGAGGCGGGGTTCGCGAAGGTGGAAAGCGCCGATGGCGATGTCGCGGCGCTGGCGCAGGCTCTGCCGCGTTGGGTTGCGACGGGCGCCAAGTTGCTCCACGCAAGAGGCGCCGAAGGTGGAGGCCGACTAGCGTCGCTGCTTGCCGCCGAGGGTTATGGGGTTCGTTCCGCCGTTCTCTACGATGTCGTTGCGTCAACTGCCTTGCCCGATACCGTTGTCGACGCATTGGCTTCGCTGGATGCGGCTGTTTTCTTTTCGCCACGCAGCGCGCGGGTTTTTGCCGAATGTACGGTTGAAGCAGGTTTGAGGGCCGCATGCGCTCGCCTGACGGCATTGTGCATCAGCGAAGCGACCGCTTCGGCGCTCGCGCCGCTTACCTTTGCGGCCTGCCGCATCGCCGAAAGGCCGAACCAGGATGCGCTGCTTGCATGTCTCGGCTGATCGATCTCGTGTATCGTTGCAGGTCGGCATGGGGGCTCGGTTATGTGGAAGAAGATTCTTCTGACAATTGTCGTTGTCGCCGTCGCGGCGCTCGGTGGGGCTTATGTCCTGCTCAATCAGCCGGATATCCCGCGCGCCGTGCTGGAAGCGAAATATGCCGCAGCGCCATCGCAGTTTGTCGTTCTTCCCGATGGCGCCCGTGCGCATTATCGCGACCGCGGTCCACGCGACGCGCCAGTGCTGCTTCTCCTGCACGGCTCAAACTCGTCCGTCTTCACCTGGGAGCCATGGTCTAAGACGCTGTCCGACAAGTTTCGCGTCGTCGCGGTCGATCTGCCGGGCCACGGCCTGACCGGCGCGGTGCCGAACGGCGATTATTCGCAGCTTGGCATGGCGGACTTTGTGAAAGCATTCGCCGACAAGCTCGGCCTCAAACAATTCGCACTCGCCGGAAACTCGATGGGTGGCGGCGTGGCCGCGCGCTTCGCCGAGTTATATCCCGACCGTGTCAGCCGGTTGATCTTGGTCGATGCCTCGGGTGCGCCGGTCAAACTGAGGTTCTTTCTGGTGCGCAGCATTGCCCGCACGCCAGTTCTCGGCAATCTCCTGCTCCACATTACGCCGCGTTCGATTGTCGTCGGCAGCCTGGACTCCGCCATTCACCGCAAAGGGATCATCACCAATACGATGATCGACACCTATTGGGATTTCGCGCGTATGCAGGGCACGCGGCAGGTCACGCTGGCACGCTTTCGCCTATCGCCCGACGATTATGTCTGGGATCACGTGGACGCAATCAAAATGCCGACGTTGATCTTGTGGGGCGAGGAGGACGGACTCATTCCGGTGGCCGCAGCCCATGCCTGGGCCAAGGCGATTGCTGGCTCGAAGCTGGTGATCTACCCCGCCACCGGGCACCTGCCGATGGAAGAGGTGGCGGCGGAATCAGCTGGCGATGTCCGTGCTTTTCTGAGCACACCGGCCCGATAGCCTTCGTGACCGGACGGTCTGGGCGCGCCTGCCGCTTGACGAGCCACCCGGCTAGCCCTTCTTATTTCGCATATGCAACAAGAGGCGGTAGCGGATTTGGAGGAGGAGGGGGCTCTGCTCGGTGCGGCTCCGCGCCCTGGCCGTGACGCACCCTATGCGAAATATACCCTGGGTGCGCCCTATGACGAGATGTTTACGGCCGACGGTACGATTCGACCTCACTGTACCGCGCTCGCCGCCAGGCTGGCGACGCTGCCGCCCGAAGAACTGATTCGCCGTCAACAGGCCTGCGAGCTTTCCTTTCTGCACCAAGGCATCACCTTCACCGTCTACAACGATAAGCAGGCGACCGAACGCATCATTCCGACCGACCTTCTGCCGCGCATCGTCACGGTGGGCGAATGGGCACACATCGAAACCGGCCTTAAACAGCGCATCCAAGCGCTCAATCACTTCCTGCGCGACATCTATGGCGACGGGCGCGTGCTGAAGGACGGTGTGGTGCCGCGGTCGATGATCTATGGCTCCAAGCATTACCGCCGCGAGATGCGCGGCGTGCAGGTGCCGCACGGCGCTTACGTCAATGTCTGCGGTACCGATTTGGTGCGTCGCGAGGATGGCGCTTTTGTCGTCCTGGAGGACAATCTGCGAGTGCCCTCCGGCGTATCCTATATGCTCGCCAACCGCGATGTCGAGCGCCGCGCCTTTCCCAATCTGTTTCGTTCAATGGGGGTGCGCCCCATCGAACACTATCCGCGGGAATTGCTTGCGACTCTGCGATCGCTGACGCCATTCCAGGAAGACGTCTCGATCGCCGTGTTGACGCCGGGCGTTTTCAATTCGGCCTATTTCGAACACGCGTTCCTGGCGCGTCAGATGGGCGTCGAGCTGGTGGAAGGCCGCGACCTGCTGGTCAACGACAATGTCGTTTACACCCGCACCACCAGCGGGCTGAAGCGCATCGACGTCATCTATCGCCGTATCGACGACGATTTCATCGACCCTCTGATCTTCCGCGAGGATTCCTCGCTCGGCGTGCCGGGACTTTTCAACGCCTATCGTGCCGGTAACGTCGTCATCGCCAATGCCTTGGGCACCGGTGTCGCTGACGACAAGGCGATTTACGCCTATGTCCCGCGACTGATCCGCTATTATCTATCCGAGGAGCCAATTCTCGAATCCGTACAGACGTTTCTCTGCCGCGAACCCAAATCGCTGTCTCACGTTCTTGCCAATTTGGACAAGCTGGTTGTGAAAGCGGTGGGGGAGTCCGGCGGTTACGGCATGCTGGTCGGGCCACATGCCAGCCGCAGCGAACGCGAAGCCTTCGCCGAAAAGCTGAAAGCGGATCCCGACAACTACATCGCGCAGCCGACCATCCAACTTTCCACTTCACCCACCTTCATCGATGGCAATGTCGAGGCCCGTCATGTCGACTTGCGTCCCTTCATCCTGCACGGCGAATCCACGACGATCGTCCCGGGGGCATTGACCCGCGTGGCGCTCAAGCGCGGCAGCCTGGTGGTGAATTCGAGCCAGGGCGGCGGCTCCAAAGACACATGGGTATTGAGCAGCTGATGTTAAGCCGCGTCGCAGACAGTCTCTATTGGATGAGCCGTTATCTCGAACGGGCCGAACACACGTCCCGGCTGATCGCCGTGAAACTCGAATCGATGATCGAGCAATCCCGCGAAGAGGCCGATTTTTCGTGGACTCGCGTGGTAGCCGCGCTGTCGGCCGAAGAACATGTTTCCTCCGTGCCCGACGCCTTCGCCATCACGCAAGGTCTGGCGTTCGATCTGCATAATCCCTCCTCGTTGTTGTCGTCCTTGCGCAATGCAAGGGACAACGCGCGCCAAGTGCGTGAACAGTTGTCCATGGAGGTCTGGGAGAATCTGAACCGGCTCTATCTGCGCCTGCAGCCGGCGACCATGGACAGTATTTGGGTGCATCATCCGGCACGGCTGTTCCGGGAAACACTCGCGGATCTGCACACGCTTGGCGGTGTGACCTATTCAACGCTCAGCCACGGCGAAGGCTGGTACTTCCTCGAACTCGGCCGTCACATCGAGCGAGCCCAACATGTCAGCCGCCTTCTCGACCTGCATTTTGGCGCATCGAAGTCGATCGTCTCGGAATTGCCGAAATATTTCGATTGGCTGGTGTTGCTGAAGTTCTGCACGGCATTCGAGCCTTACTGCAAAGCCTACACGGCAGCGATTCGGCCCGAGAAGATTGCGGAATTCCTTCTATTCGACGGCGAGTTTCCCCATTCCGTGCGGTTTTCCGTCGATCGCGTCTGTGAGGCTTTGATACGGGTTGCGCCGGGTGCGGCGCCGGCGCGCCGTGCCGCCGTCGAACGCTTGGCCGGGCGTCTCAAAGCGACCGTCGACTTTACGCCGATAGAAGAGCTGATGCGCGGCTCCATCGCGCCGTTTCTCGACGACATCACGCGGCAATGCGAACAGATCCACGAGGCCGTCTTCGAAGCCTATATCGCCTATGGCGCGGAGACCGTCCTTTGAGAAAAAGGTGCTGATCCGCCATGTTCTATTCGATACGCCACGTTACGCGATTTCGCTATTCGGCTCCCGTGCGCGAGAGTGTGATGGAACTACGTATGCAGCCGCGCTCGGAAGGGCCGCAAGCTCTGCGATCATTTCAGCTTGTCACCAATCCGCGCGCCCAGCTCTATGCCTATACGGATTACGCCGGCAACGCGGTGTACCATTTCAATGTCCTGCGGACACACGAGGAGCTGCGCATTGAAGCGCAAGCGGTCATCGAAGTCTCGCACACCGCTCCATTGCCGGCAGCAACCGACGAACTCGAATGGGACCGCTACAATTCCTACAATCTTTCGGACGATCATTTCGATCTTCTCGAGCCTTCGAAATTCGCTTTTTGCTCGCGAACATTGGCGCAATTCATGGTCGAGAAAGGTCTGGAGCGCCCGAGGGGCGATCCGCTGACCGCGTTGAAATTTTTGAACCGAACGATCTATGAAGCGTTCGATTACGAGCCGGGCATTACCCAAGTGCATTCACCGATCGACCATGCGCTCCGGGAAAAGCGCGGGGTCTGCCAGGACTTCGCGCACATCATGATCGCCATTGCGCGCAAATGGGGCATCCCGGCGCGTTACGTGTCGGGCTATCTCCATCACCGTCCCCAGAGCCACGACCGCTCGGGTGCGGACGCTACGCATGCCTGGGTGGAAGCCCATCTTCCGAGCCTGGGCTGGGTAGGCTTCGATCCGACCAACGATGTAATGGCCGGCGAGCAACACATCCGCGCCGCCATTGGCCGCGATTACGCAGACGTTCCTCCGACGCGCGGCACGTTCAAAGGCGTGGCGGAAAGCGAGCTGGCAATCGCGGTGACTGTCGAGCCCACCCAAGCCCCGGTGCGTCACGAAGATTTTCTTCGCGTCGCTCGCCCCATGTCGGCGCCGCAGCCTACGCCCTCGATGCCGGAGCGCTTCTACCATCAGCAGCAGCAACAACAATAATTAGGATGCGGCGAACTTCGCCAAGCGCTCCGCAATGGACGGGATCAACTCGTTCCAGTCGCCGAATTTCTTCGGGCTG
>Ga0265340_10000161_pt1 | contig 33690 bp, 36 predicted proteins | sample 4CB225metaG_FD_202082 | JGI IMG/M metagenome (GOLD analysis project Ga0265340, IMG submission 202082) | Rhizosphere microbial communities from Carex aquatilis grown in University of Washington, Seatle, WA, United States - 4-CB2-25 metaG | ecosystem: Host-associated > Plants > Roots >...
GCGGCGCCCACGCCGCTTCGGTCATAGTCGGCAAAATCGAGGTTTTCCTTGTGCGGCGCGCTGGCCAGCCAGCCCTCGACGAAACGCTGGGCCACCGCATCGGCGTCGATGCCGGCGCCGGGCGTAAAGTGTTGGGCCGCGACATTCTCGCCGACTAGGCCCTGGAAATTGGCGTCCGCGTCCATCAGCAGCGTCGCCGATGCATGCGGATCGTCGCTGGCGAAGGAATTCTTGAGCGCCATTTGGGCGCTGCGTTTTCTTGCGACCGCCACCAGCTCAGCATCGAGCGTCAGGGCCTTCGCCTTAGGGTCGAGTTTATGGCGTTCGTCCGCGATCAGCGTGAAGATGCGCGACTCGACCGCCGGCATCTGGGCCGGCACGTCGGGCTTCGACGGCCCGAACAGAAACGACAGCTCGCCGCAGCCTGCGCAAGACAGCAGCAGAACCGCACCAAAGGCCGCGCGAAGGAGAGATAGCTTTTTCACATCAATGCACGAACTCGAATAAGCCCGCAGCCCCCATCCCGCCACCGATGCACATGGTGACGACTCCATATTTCAACTTCCGCCGCCGTCCTTCCAGCAAAATATGACCGGTCATGCGCGCGCCCGACATGCCGTAAGGGTGACCGATGGATATGGCACCTCCGTCAACATTCAAACGCTCATGGGGGATGCCGATCCGCTCCATGCAGTACAGCGTCTGGCTGGCGAAAGCCTCGTTCAATTCCCATAGGTCGATGTCGCCGGGCTTGAGCCCGTGGCGCTCGAGAAGACGAGGCACGGCAAAGACCGGACCGATCCCCATCTCTTCCGGCTCACAGCCGCAAACCGCGAAGCCACGGAAAATCCCTAGCGGCGTCAATCCCTTAGCTGCCGCCGCGCCAGCTTCCATCAGCACGCAAGCAGCCGCGCCATCGGAAAATTGCGAGGCATTGCCCGCGGTGATGAACTTGCCTTCCTTTACCATCATGCCGCCCATCAGCACCGGCCTCAGCGCCGCCAGGCTGTCATAGCTCGTGTCGGGGCGGTTGCATTCGTCGCACTCCACCGTGACCTCGACGAAGGACTCCTGACCGGTCGCCTTGTCGATTTTCCGCATCTTGGTGGCGAGGGGGACGATTTCCTCGGCGAAGCGGCCGGCCTGCTGGGCGGCGGCGGTGCGGCGCTGGCTTTCGAGCGCGTAGCGGTCCTGGGCCTCGCGCGAGACACCGTAGCGCTCGGCGACGATCTCGGCGGTTTCGATCATCGACATCCAGAGCGCCGGCTTGTGCTCCATCAGCCATTCTTCGATGAGATTGTTGGTGTTCATCCCGCCCATCTGCACCAGTGAGATCGATTCGACGCCGCCGCCGACCGCCACCGGCACGCCTTCGCTCACGATCTGATGCGCCGCCATCGCGATAGCCTGAAGTCCCGAGGAGCAAAACCGGTTGACGGTGACCGCCGCCGTCGTCACCGGGCAGCCGGCGCGGATCGCCGACAAGCGCGCGATATTCATCCCGGTGGCGCCTTCGGGCTGGGCGCAGCCGATCACGACGTCTTCCACCTCCGCCGGATCGAGCTTTGCCCTCGCGATGGCGTGCTTGATCGCATGGCCGGCCATGACCGCGCCGTGCGTCATGTTGAATCCGCCGCGCACCGACTTGGCGAGGCCGGTGCGCGCCGTCGAAACGATAACGGCTTCTCTCAATGCGTCCTCCGCTGGAATATTGGGCGGACCCTAGCGGTTCGCACCCCGGCGGGGAAGATTGCACGAGGCTTTCTTTGCCTTCCGTTGCGAAGGGAAGCGCAGCCTATTCGGGGAGGCTGTCTGAAGAATGGCGCGCGGGATCGCGGCGCCAGCAGAGATTCTACGCCACGACGCCGATCACCGCGCTCAAGCAAGAACAACGTGGAGCACCAGATCTGCGGAGAAGTGCGATGCCATTGCCCACTCCAGTCCATACCGCCTGTAAAGAACACCGAAAACGATGCCTGCGGTCCCATTGAGGACAAGCGCGCGAACAACGATCAAAGGCGTCAAGGGAACCAGCGCCGCGGTCGCCGGAAGATGCCCGAGGCCGAACACCAGCGCGGTCGCGATGTTTGCGATCCAGAACACTCCTGAAGGGAGCACTTCGCGGCTCTTTCCGTCCCACCGGACAAACGTGCGCAACGCGAGGGCGAGTAGCGGCAACAGACAGAGCCGCATCAGGATCTCTTCGTCGAAGGCCCCGTAAAAGGACGCAAGAAATCCTTGCCATGATGGAGGTCCGTTCCCAGCGCTACCAAGAGTGAGGGCGCCGAGGGATGTAATGTGAGCGAAAAAAGAGCGGTCAAGTTCGACCAATCCAAGTCCTGTCGCGATGCCGGCTACCACCGCAATCGAAAGAGTCAGCGGTGCCTTGCCTGGCGCGGAACCGCCGGTCAGCGCAGCAGCGATCAGCGGTGTTCCAAGTCCCAGCTTGCGGGACGCCCACAAGCCGGCAAGCACTGCAACGGCAAGAAGGACTGCCGTTTGGGTCATCGACATGGCCAACAGGATTTTCGCATCGATATGCGTGCGCGCCGCCGCAGCGGCGATTGCCTTGGCTTCGAGAGTGGTGACATAGGGCAGAACCAGAAGTCCGCCGATGATCCCCAGAACCCAGAGCACAAGAGCGGTTTTGATAAACGGGCCCGCTTCCCGTTTTCCGTTCGCGGCGGAGGCACCTGTCATTGCGGGGCTCCGTCGCTGGAATGACGCGAGGGATCGCGGCGCCAGTAGAAGTAGGACGCAACGACTCCGATCGACGCCGCGGTCAAGGCGCCGACGACCAGTGTGGTGGCGGCAAGCTCGGTATCTGCCGCAAGCGAAGCGATCAGTGTGGCCGCGCCGACAAGCATGAACAAGCGTCCGGTCAGGCGGTGGGTTTTCTCCCAGGAATATTCGCTGGTCAGCGTCCATGGCGTGCGAACACCTACGAAGAAATTGGAACGAGTCTTGCCCAGATAATTGCCAATGAGGATGAACAGAATGGCGACGCCGGGAAACACGAACTCGCGTGCGTTCGCACCGATATGCAGCGCGTTCAACACGACGGCAGTATGGATAACGACCAAAAGACAAAGCGTTCCGATCCAAGCGGCGCGATAGAACTTCGTGCTGGACGCCAGATTGAAGCGTCGCGGCTCGATGCGCGGGATCACGGCGAACATCAGCGCAAGGCCGAGCGTCAAGAGCGGCGCCATCAGCAGCGCTAGGTCGCGGCCGGCGAATCCGTTTGCCTCGCCGTTCATACCCCAGTGAATGGGGATTTGCGCGGTGGGCGGAATGGCGTTCCGTGCCCATGCGCTCAATGCAGCCATCGCCGCGACGAGCAAAAGACTCACGATCAACGGCAGGCGGATGTTCATGGTTGTTCTCTGGTGGAAGGTTCTTCCGCTCTGGTACCGGCAATAGACATCAGTGCTGCCATCGCTTCCTCAAGGACGCTCATATTGAGCCGGTAGAGAATGGTCGTGCCCTTGCGTTCGGCGGTGACGAGGTCGGCGCTCTTGAGCACTGCGAAATGACCCGACAGCGTCGGCTTGGCGAGGTCGAAATGCGTCGCCAGGTCGCCGGCGCTCATCGCACCCTTGCGCAGCAGGTTGAGGATCTTGCGCCGGACCGGATGGGCCAGGGCTGCGAAGACGTCGCTCATGTTTGGTATTTAGGCAAATACCAAAATTATGTCAAGATCATAGCCAACGCACGATGTCGCAGGACTGCAATTCAGGCGGTCTGGGCCTCTGCGCGCTCGCGGATGCGTTCGATGACGTGCTTGCGGAACATGAAATACAGCACCGTGAGCAGGATAAGCTGCGCGATGGCCGGCGCGAGCAGCGCATACACCGACCAGAACTTCGCCGTCATCGTGAACGCGACCACAAGGTTCATCACTGCCAGAACGAACATCAGCAGCGCCCAGGCATAGCCCGCGCGCACGATCAGCCGATCGTCGAGATTGTCGGTGACGATCGGCGGCAGATAGGGCGCCATCCAGTCGCGTCTAAGCATGATCGCGCCGACGCACAGCCAGACCAGCGTCGGCTTGACCATGATGAAGTGGGGATTATGGGTGACGATCGTCGTGGTACCGAAGATGGTGATCAGCGACAGACTCATCCATTGCAGCACGCCGATCGGACGCTTGGTCATCTGCATCCACAAGGTCTGCGAGATGCCGAAGGCGATGCCGAAGGCCGTCGCCCAGAAGATGTTGTTGGTGATCCAGAACAGCGAGACGAACAGGATCGTCGACAGAAGGTCGCGGAAAATCGGCTTCACGGCCCTCAGAAAATGCATCCGCGCTCTCTTGCTCGTTCCAATTAAGGCTGCGCCCCGCCGAAACGTCCGCCGATCAGCAGGCCGCGCCGCCATGTATAGATAAGGGCGGCGGCCGGCGCTACCAGCCCGATGGCGGTCGCCTGGTTCGGCGTGAATGTGTGCAGGAACAGATTCACGCCGTCGGCAAACGCCATCGCGGCGAAGGTCGCCGCCCACACCCAACTTAGCCAATAATTGGCGCGCAAAAACCGCGGCGCGCGCCAATATTCCGGCAAGATCAGGGCCACGGCATAATCCGCGGTGAAGGGCCGGCGCGTGGCCACCGACCACAGCGTCATCGTCAGCAGCCCGATTTCCAGGATCAGGCCGACCCAGGAAAGCTCAAGCCCGGGCTCGATGAACGCAACGTAAAGCGCCAAAAGTCCGAACAGGAAGGTGTTGGCCGCGTCGAACAGCCTGAGGCGGCCGGTATCGAGGAATACCCGGATCGAGAGCGCGAAAGCCATCGCGAACGCAAGCCACAGCGCCAAATGCAGCGACAGGTGCGCGAACAGGCAAAAGACGACGAGCGGCGCGAAGCCGACCAACAGGGCCACGAACACGATCCGGTACAAGAGGAACGACCAACGAGGGCAAGAAAAACGGGTGTCCGCGCCTCACGACGCGAACACCCGGCTTCGTCGAACTTAGTGAGCGGCCGGCGGGGTTGCCGGCGGCGCGGCCGGCTGGCCGTATTTGCGCGTCACGTAGAGCGTCCACGCTGCAGCCACTTTTTCCAGGCCGGCATCGCCCCTCACGGCCGCCAGGCTCTGAGCCGCGGCCGCATCGCCCTGGACCGCCTGTACGACGCCGACCAGCAATTGCGCTTCCGCCGCTTTGGGCCCGCCTTTGCCGATCGCGCGCTGCGCCACCCGGACGGAATCTGCGTACCGGCCATAGCCGTAATAATCTTCGGCCACCGAGAGATCTCCGGTCGCGTTGGGGCTCTTGGCCGCCGCCGCATCGGCCGCCGCAAGCGCCGGTTCATCCGTCCGCACCGCGGCGTTCGCCTTGTTCATGCACGCGGCGACCTTGGGTTGGGTCTGTTCGATAACGCCTGCCTTGATGCCGGCCTGCACGCTTCTTTGGGCCTCGCCGGGGAAACGCAGCCCAAGCGAGAGTTCGCACATCAACAGGTAATCGTCGGCTCTGGTTTTCGCGCCTACCGTCAGACGCAGCCGATAGAAGTAGAGTGCGGAGATCTCGCGGCTGGGTAATGTCGGCAAGGTTCCAAGCGACACATCGATGTAGTTGCCCCAATCTTCAGGATCGCCGAAATCCTTGGACATCAGGCCAAGCGTGGCGAGTTCGCCCGGAACATCCTTCTGCCGGTTCTGGCTCATCAGCACGACCTGATAGGCGGCGCGGTCGCCCAACTTTCCGGCGGCGGCATCGGCGTCGATGGATTTCTGCGCGTAGAGCTTGGCATTCACGTAGTCGGCCGTGTTGTAATAGGCGACCGCAAGCTCAGCGGCAGCGGGGCTGTTGAGCGCACCGGCCTTCTCCGCCATCAGACCAAGTTCGATCTCTTTGGGGTAATTCTTCGCCTGGTTCTCGAGATCGATGGCGATGTGCAGCGCGGTGGCACGGTCTTCCGGGGGAGCCGCCGTGGATTCCGCGGCGGCCACGAAAAAGTCGGTCGCCTGGGCCTTGTCGCCGCTGTTGTAGTAGGCCAAACCGGAATAATAATTGACGATGTACTTGTCATAGTCGGTCTGGTCCGCGACGGCCTGCGCCAGTTTCATGTTGGCGATCATCGTCGGCCAGTCCTTGGCCGTGAAGGCTTTTTGCGCATCCGACAACGGCTTGCTGAGAGACTTGCTGATCTTCGGCTTGGCGCTGTCGTCGGCTGCGGCCGACGTGACGGTGAAAGCCGCACTGGCGAACAGCACGGTAAGGCCCGCGACCAAGGCGGCGCGCACGAGTTTCTTCTTCATGGGATTCCTCTTCTGACTGCCACGCGAAACACACCCCCGCTTCGCGCCGATGGGAGACTATTACCACCATATTGTGGCCGGGTGATGTTTCCTATGCGACGTGTGCGCTGTTGCGGCGCAATATCGCCGGGCTGGCCGCCGGATTCCTCTAACGCCCTGCAAGACCGTAAGAAATTCCTTAACCATAAGCTGACACCTTTTAGCGGTAGAAAGGGGCCGTTCATGGACGACCATTCGGCCGAGCTGGTCCTCGGCTCCGTGCAACTTGGCGTTGCCTATGGCGTTGCCAACAAGACCGGCAAGCCCTCGCGCAGCTCCGCGTTGACGCTGGTGCGCCAGGCTGCCGACGCGGGCGTCACCCAATTCGATACCGCGCGCGCCTATGGCGACAGCGAGGAGCGCCTGGGCGAGGCGCTCGACGGGCGCGCGGTGCGCACGATCACCAAACTCAGTCCGCTTGCCGATTTGCCTGCCGATGCGGGCCGCGACGAGGCGCGCGCCGCCGTCGACGCCTCAATTGCGGAATCCCTCTATGCGCTCAGGCGCAAGCGCATCGATTGCCTGCTGCTGCACCGCGCCGCGCACATGACCGCATTCGGCGGCGCCGTCTGGGAACGGCTGCTGGAGCACCTCGAAGACGGCAGTATCGCCGCGCTGGGCGTTTCGGTGCAGTCGCCGCGCGAAGCACTCGAGGCGCTCGCGCGCCGCGAGGTGGCCCACGTCCAGATGCCGTTCAACCTGCTCGATTGGCGCTGGCGCGAGGCGGGTGTCATCGCGGAGATAGACAAACGCGACAGCCTCACGGTTCATGCGCGCAGCGTCTTCCTGCAAGGTCTGTTGGCAGCCAACGATCCCGCAATCTGGCCGCGCATCGAGGGTGTCGATCCCAAGTCGCTGCTCGAGCTGCTTGCCGGGCTGACATCGGAGCTCGGCCGCGAAAGCACCGCCGATCTCTGCCTTGCTTATGCCCGGGGCCAGAGCTTCATCGACGGCGTCGTGGTCGGGCTCGAAACCACGGAACAGCTCGACGCCAATCTGCGTCTGTGCGTCAAGCGCCCGCTGAACCAAGCCGAATGCGCGCTCATCGAGGCGCGGGTGCCGCGCCTGCCGGAAACCCTGCTTAATCCCGCGCTATGGCCCAAGACATGATCGCCGATCTGTTTCGTCTGGACGGCTGCGTGGCGTTCGTTTCCGGCGCCGCTGGCCATCTGGGACACGCCATGACGCGGGCGCTGTGCGAGGCCGGCGCGCACGTCATCATCAACGGGCGCAACGATGAGAAGCTCAAGGACTTCGAATCCGACCTGCTGCGCCAGCGCCTGTCCTGCGAACGCGCCCCGTTCGATATGAGCGATTTCGCGCGGGTTCGCGCCTTCTTCGCCGGCCGCGAGCGGCTGGACGTGCTGGTCAACAACGCCATCTCGATGACGCCAAGGCCCTTCGCAGCGCTGGAGCCCGAGGATTTCGCCGAGACTTATGCCAGCGCGGTCACCGCCGCCTTCGAAGCATCGCGCGCGGCGCTGCCGGCGCTGCGCAAGGCGGTTCAAGCGGCAGGCGAGGCGCGCATTGTCAATATCGCCTCGATGTATGCCGCCGTCGCGCCCGACAAACGCATCTACGCCAAGCCCGAACAGGCGAGTCCGTTCCATTACGGTCCTGCCAAAGCGGCGCTCTTGCAATTGACCCGCCACCTTGCCGCCGAACTGGGTCCCGAGAAGATTCGCGTCAACGCGCTGGTCCCCGGCCCGTTTCCCAGGCCCCAGGTCGCGGCGGACGATCCCGCCTTTGCCGGGCGCTTGGCGGCGCGCACCATGCTTGGCCGATTAGGCGACGCGGACGAGATCGCCGCCCCCCTTCTGTTCCTGGCGAGCAAGGCCTCCAGCTATGTGACGGGCGCGGCGCTCGCGGTCGATGGCGGCTGGACCCAATGGTAGGCTAGAAGGAGAGAAAGACCGGCGGAGACCATGGCCTTTCTTTCCTCATTCTTCAGCGGTCAGGAGACGGTTTACCCGGACTCCTTGCGCCGGCACCTGAGCGGTTTTCCGCTGCTGGCCGAGGTCGGCGAGTTGGCGATGAAGCGGCTGCTCGCCGAGGCCAACTGGTTCGGACTGCCGGGCGGCACACCCCTCAGGCGCAGCGGCGAGGATGATTCCGCCCTGTTCCTGGTGGTGACCGGATGCCTCGGCGTTTTCGTCGAGGGCCGCCAAGTGGCGCAAGTCCACCCCGGCGAAACGGTCGGCGAGGTGTCGCTGTTGTCGGGCGAGACCAATTCCGCCCAGCTACTGGCGCTGCGCGACAGCGAGTTGCTGCGCATCACCGCGGAAGGGTTCGAGGCCTTGGTCGCGCGCCATCCGCGCGTGATGCTGAACATGATGCGCATGCTGGTGCGCCGAATGCGCGACAGTTCAAGGCACCGGCGCGATGGAATCCGCCCCAAGACCTTCGCCGTCGTGCCGTTGCAGGAAGGTCTTGGCGACGAACCGATCGCCTATCGACTAGCCGGCGTGCTGGGCGAGATGGGTCTCAAAGCCGCCGTGCTCGACGCGCCGGCCGGCGAACAGACGGCGGATTGGTTCGACGCGTTTGAAGCGGCGCACGACGTGGTACTTTACCGCGGCGACGCGCTTGACAGCCCGTGGACCAATCTCTGCATCAGGCAGGCCGACCGCATCTTCTTCCTGGCGCGCTCCGACCGGCCGCTGCCGCGCCGCGTTCTACCCGTTGCCAAGGAGCGCGTCTGTGGCCCGCCGGTCCTGCTGCTGGTCCACCCCGGCGCCGATCACCAACTGCCGGAACATTTCGTGCTCCGAGCGGGTCAGTTTGCGTCCCTCCACCATCTCCGTGCCGGGCGCGCAGACGACTTGAGCCGGCTTGCACGCTTTGTCTGTGGGCGTGCGGTCGGACTGGTGCTGGGCGGCGGCGGAGCTCGCGGCTTCGCCCATATCGGCGTCGTCAAGGCTCTCAGCGAAGCGGGCGTGCCGTTCGATTTCCTCGGCGGCGTCAGCATGGGCGCCATCATCGCGGCGGGGCTGGCGAACGAATGGGGCATCGAGGAATTGACCGAGCGGATGCGCGAGGCTTTCGTCACCAGCAATCCATTGTCGGATTACACGCTGCCTCTCATTGCATTGGTGCGCGGCAGGCGGGTTTCGAGGCTGCTGCGCGGCAATTTCGGGACGCGGCGGATCGAGGAACTTGCCCGGCCGTTTTTCTGCGTCTCGTCGGATCTGACCAGCGGACGCACCCATGTCCATCGCGGCGGGATACTGTGGCGGTCGCTGCACGCCAGTTCGGCGCTACCCGGCATCCTTCCGCCCGTGATCTATCGCAACCACATGCTGGTGGACGGCGGTGTGATGAACAATCTGCCGGTGGACGTGATGCGCGAGTTGAACCCGGGGCCGCTGCTCGCCTCCGATGTCACTGGTGAAGTCGACATGTCAGTGCGTGACAGCCGTTACAGCGAGCGTTCGGTATGGTCGCTCTTGTGGGAGCGGATGCGCGGCGTGCCGTCCGTTGTCTCGATCCTGATCCGTTCGGCAACGGTGGGCTCGGAGGCGCAGCGCCGGCTGGTGCGCGACGAGGCCGATTATCTCTATGAGCCGCCATTGAAGGATGTGAACCCGCTCGATTGGAAGGCGTTCGATCGCGCCATCGCCGAGGGCTATGCCCACGCTCGGTTGGTGATCGAGAAGAAAGGCGTGCCGTTGACCTCGATGTGGAGCGAAGGTCCGGCCGTCGCGGTGCGGAAGCACGAAGCGGGCGATTAGCCTCCCAACTCGTCGATCTTGCGCTGCAGCCTGCGCGCGCCTCGGCGATGGCAGCCGGTCTGGAACAGCGCCGGTGGAATATTGGCGAGATCGCGGTGCTTACCGAGGCCGCCGAAGCAGCCTAATTACCGTACCAAGGCCGCAAACCACTCCGGCCTGACCTCGATGAAAAACGCTATCACAAGGCCGAGGGCCAATCCCATGACTACGCCGGCAACAACCCCGCGCATGAGCATTTTGTGTTCGCCGTTTGTCATTAAGCTCTCCCGGAGGCAGACCGTACCATCACCCTAAGTCAGACTGAACGAGTGCCTTTTTTGCTCAGCCCCCCAACTCGTCGATCTTGCGCTGCAGCTTGCGTACGCCCCAGGCATTCAGCGCCCATACGCCGCCGAATACCACGATGCCAAAAGTGATGGTGATGGAAATCCACTCCTGCTTGTGCGCGGCAGGCGGCGTTTGCAGGGCCGCGCCCAGCAGAAACACCACAAGGCCGGGCACCATAGGCCCGAGATACCATTTCCAGATGGATTGCAGGGCGTCGCGCTGACGTACTAGTTCGCGCCGGTAATAGTCCGTCCAGGCCGATGCCGAGGCCTCGGCGGGAAGCGCCATGGCTGCGCCGCGCCTGTGCAGCTGCCAAGCCACGTATAGCAGGGCGACGATGATGAGCGCACTTCCCAGACGCATCAGCGGGGCGGGGAACAGCCAGATATAGAATCCGAATATGCAGACGAGGAAGGCGGAGGCGGCATATTCACGGATGTTGCGCCAGCAAACGCGCGAATGGAATTGGCCGGCCCTCTTGCGGATTTCATCCAACGGCATGGGGGCGTACTCCGTTTGCTGATTTCGCCAGAGCGTCTTGATGTCATCGTTCATGACACGCTCCTTTCGTGGAAGCGCCGCGCGAGCACGGCCTTGATGCGATGAATCTTAGTTGCCACCGCGCCGGGCTTCAGTCCGACGATCTCGGAAATGGCGGCGGCGTCGAGGTCTTCGAGATAAAGCAGGATGACCTGGCGGTCGGGCGGACCGAGCGTCTGGATCATCGCCATCAGCGCCTCGAGCTTCTGCTTCTCGCCGGTGCTTACCTCGAGATTTTCGCCGTCCGGCAATTCTTCCAGCATGTCCAAACTCACTTGCTTGCGCATGCGCATGCGCCGCGTCACATGCGAGGCCGCGATGTTGTGCGCCACGCGATAAACCCAGGTTCGCATCGAGCATTGACCCTTGAATCCCGCGAAACTGCGCCACAGACCGATATGGATGTCTTGCAGCAGGTCGCGCCTCAGCTCGGGGTCGGCCTCGTAGGCGCGCACCAGACGGCCAAGAGCCGCGCCGTGCTCCGAGACGGCGAGACGATAGGACTCGTCCTGGTTTGCGCTCGTCATGCCGCCGCCCATGCTCGTCTGCAGAAGATAGTCGCCGGAGCCGGGAATATCTTACAGGGAATGCTCAGATCGACTGCTTGATCAGATTTTCCGGCTCCTTGCCGACCAGGTAGAGCGGATGGCCGTCGGCACCGGTCAGCACCATCGAGGTCACCTTGGGCTGATCGTGATTCAAGTCGAGATTGACCTCCAGCACGCCTTCGCCCTTCGAGCCGGCTAGGCGCAGGGTGTAGGACGCGGTCTTGCCGACGCCCGTCTCCATGAGAAAGGTGCGGCTTTCAACGCTCTGGATGTGAACGTCGCGGCCCAGAACGGCCTCGGCGCGCGGATCGTCATGGACCATGGCCATGATCATCTGCAGCTTCGAATCGTTCTCGATGCTGCGGTGCAGGAACCAGGCGCTGAAGCCGAACAGTCCGCCGAACACCAGCAGCACGACCACGACGACCGCAAGGCAGCCCCATAGGCAGCCGCCTGACTTGCGACGCGGTTCTTTCGGCCCTTGGGAAGAAGGTTCCATCCCTCACCTCGCGTAAGCTTGTCATAACACAATTCGCACGCCGGCGATTGCCGCGACCGGCCCGCGACCATAGTCTGCCAAATTGCCTGAGGAAATGTCACCGGAGAAGCGGCGTGCCCATCATTTACGACGAGATCATGCAGCTCAAGTCGACCGGCGATGAGTTCCGCTACACCGACCGCGAAACCATGCTCTACGCGCTGGGTGTCGGCTTCGGGCGCGACCCACTGAACCTGGCCGAACTCAAATTCGTCTACGAGAACGATCTGCAGACCGTGCCGAGCTTCGCCACGGTGCTCGGCTGGGGCCAGGCCACGCTGGCGCGTTCCGGCATCAATTACCTGATGGTGGTGCACGGCGAACAACGCTTGACGCTGCACAAACCACTGCCCGCGCAAGCCGAGATCATCGCCGACGAGCGCGTGGCGGGCTGCATCGACAAGGGCGAGGGCAAGGGAGCGCTGATCCTGATGGAGAAGGTGATCCGCGAGAAGAATTCCGGCGACAAGCTTTGCACGCTCGCTGCGACGTTTTTCGCGCGCGGCGACGGCGGCTTCGGCGGACCGAAGGACGGTGCTCCCGTGCCCCATGCGCTGCCCCAGCGCGCGCCGGATATGCAAATCGAATCCGAAACCCGCCCCGACCAGGCGATCCTCTATGCGCTGTCGGGCGACCGCAATCCGCTGCACCGCGACCCCAACGTGGCCAAACTCGCGGGCTTTCCGCGGCCGATCCTGCACGGGCTGTGCACCTATGGCATCGCCTGCCGGGCGATCGTTTCGGCGGTCTGTAACTACGATGCGAAGAAGATCACGGGCCTCGACGCGCGCTTTTCCGCCCCGGTCTTTCCCGGCGAGACGATCGTCACCGAAATCTGGCTGGATGGTTCTCTGGTATCGTTCCGCTGCAAGCTCAAGGAGCGCCAGGCGCTTGTCATCAACAATGGACGATGCACGCTGGCCGCGTGACCCCGATCCGCCGGAAACGATCGAGGCTCTGCGCCAGAGGATCGCGGAAGGGCGCGGCGGATTGGCGGCCCGCCTGGCTTTTGCGGACGCGCTCCTCGCCGCTGGCGACAGAGCGGGCGCGGTCGCTGTGGCGCGCGAGACGGCGCTGCTCCACCCCGAGATCGCAGCCGCTGCTTTCGGATTCGGCAGAGCCCTGTTGCAAGCGGAGCAATTGCCCGCCGCGATCGCGGAATTTCAGCGCGCCTTGCGCCTCGATCCCGGGCTGGACGAGGCGCGGCTTTGTCTTGGTTCGGCCTGGCTCGACGCGGGCGAAGCGGAGAAGGCATTGGAAGCTTTCGCCGCGCTCAATCCCGAAACGCCGCAGTTGCGCGACCAAGTCGCCAAGGCCGAAGCCATCCGTGCCCGGCAGCGCTGTGATGCCGGCTATGTGCGCCACCTGTTCGACCAGTTCTCGACCGACTACGACGCGCGGATGCTGGAACAGCTTTCCTATCGCGCGCCGCAGATCCTGCGCCGGCTGGCGGATCTGACGATGCCGGGACGGCGCGGCTTGGCCGTGCTCGATCTCGGCTGCGGCACCGGTCTTTCAGGCGCGGCGTTTAAGGATCTAGCGGCGCGGCTGGACGGCGTCGATCTGAGCCCGGCGATGATCGAAAAGGCGCGCTCGCGGGGAATCTATGACAGCCTGCGCGTCAGCGACATCGAAGACGGTCTGGCGGCGCAGAGCTACGATCTCGCGATCGCGGCCGACACACTGGTTTATCTGGGCGATTTGGCCGCGACGTTCAATGCGGCCGAGCGTGCGCTGAAGCCGGACGGCTTTTTCCTCTTCACCGTCGAGAAGAACCAAGGCGAAAGGTTCGAGTTAGGCCCGAAGCGCCGCTGGCGGCATTCCGAAAACTACATTCGCCAATTGGCCAAGGACTGGGAGATCGCCGGATTCTTGACGTGCGCGCCGCGCATGGAAGCCAATGCGCCGGTGGACGGCTTGGCGGTGGCGTTGCGTAAGCCCTTCTAGCTAGCATGGCCGCGAAGCCGCAGCGGGATCACCTATGACTATCAGCATCGGAATTCTGGTGTTCGACGGAGTGGAAGAACTCGATTTCGTCGGGCCTTGGGAAGTCTTTACGATGGCCAACGAGGTGAGCCAACAACTCGGCCGTCCGGCGGTTCACGATGTCAAGCTGATTTCCGAGCGCGATGGCCCCGTCACGTGTGCCAAGGGCATGCGCGTGCTGCCCGATCTTACGATCTCCCAGTGCCAAAGACTTGACGTTCTGCTGATACCGGGCGGCATAGGCACAAGGCGCGAATCCGCCAACCCGGCCATGCTCGAGTGGATTGCGACAATCGCCCGCAGCGCGACTTGGCTGACCAGCGTGTGCACCGGTTCGCTGTTGCTGACGGCGGCGGGACCGGGAAAAGGCAAGCGGGTGACCACCCATTGGTCCTTCGTGGAAACCCTGCGCGCGCGGGGCGAAGCCGCCGAGGTGCTGGATAATTACCGCTATGTTCGCGACGGTAATATAGTTACCGCCGCGGGCGTCTCCGCCGGTATCGATATGGCGCTTTGGCTGACCGGACAGCTTCATTCGCCTGGGTTCGCCCGGGCCGTCCAGCGCGGCATGGAGTACGACCCGGTCCCGCCGTATGCCGGCTTAACCTGAGGACGCACCCGCCTTTGTTCCGCCCCAAAAGATGTGCTTATCTCGGGCCAGTTGGGGCGTCGTTCATTTAGGGGAGTCTCCTGGACATGTCGAAGAGTCTTTGTTTTGCCGCGGCGATAATCGTGGCGTCGGTCGTGCCTGCGTTCGCCAACGATTGCGGTCCGGCGCCGGTCGGGCCGGTAATTCCGGCCGCAAGCGAACTCGCCGGCAAGACGGTCGAAGCCGGACGCGCCATCGTGATCGATGCCTATCATCAGGTTAAGGCGTATCAGGCGGCGCTACAGCCGTTCCGCGCCTGCCTGAAGATGCAGGCCGATGCCCAAACCGCTGCGATAGCCGCTGCGCAGGCCGATAAGGACCACGACAAGGCCAAGGACAAGATCGCCGCCGCCAAGCAAGCCTTGGAAGATCTGGACAAGATCAACGCCGCGTCGGTCGACGCCGAGACCCAGGTGGCCACCGACTTTAATACGTTGCACATGGCTCAGTGCGTCAACGACACAGACCCGAAAATCTGTCCAAAAAAGCCGTAACAACCCGACGCTCCGCCCGGCGAATCACCTATCATGCCGGGCGATGAGCGAGCCAGCGGCGGCAGCCAAACGCAGCGAACGGCGCGCGCGCGAACACGGCGCGACGCGCGCCTCTATCCTCGAAGCGGCCCGGCGGGTCGCCGCCCGCGAAGGGGCGCGCGATCTTTCGCTGCGCGGCGTGGCGGCTGAAGCGGGATTCGCGCCCGCCGCGCTCTACGGCTATTTCTCCGGGAAAGATGACCTGTTGTTGGCGCTGGCGGCGGAGGATCTGTCTTCGCTCGCCCGAGTCATGCGCGGTGCCGCTGCCGGATGCGAGGGCAAGGGCAAGCTGGCCGCCGTGTCGGCCGCCGCTCTGTCGCTGCTCAGCTCGACCGAAACAATCGCCGCCGCGTCGCAGGCGTTGCCGGCCAATGCCGGAAGCGGCGAAGCGGAGCGGTTGTTCAACGGACGGCTGATCGCCGCCCTTAGGATTCTGTCCGATGCCGCCGGGGGCAAATCGGACAGCCGCGAAGCCCAATGCGACGTTCTGCTCGTGGCAGCGACGCTTAGCGGGCTGGCGCTGCTGGCGCGCTCGGGCCGGCTGGAGGCGCTGGGCTTCACCACCGAAGAAATCCTCGACCAACTCGAAGCGCGGTTCGCAAACTGACTCCGATTGCCTGCGCGAACGCTGCGCTCCTCGGCCAGCCCTGAGACCCGCTTGCCGTGTGTGTCCTGTTTCCCACTCCTTGGCCTAGCCTGGGCGCCGGCGGCGACGCAGATGGCATCTGCGGCTTCAAAGAGGCCCAGAAAGGTCCTATGGTCCGCCTCCACCAAGGATCATCCGGGGAATCTCGGTTTAGAAGCCTTAGCCCCTCTCGCGGGCCGAAAATAGCCCAGGCCTACTGACCCTTATCCATCAGGTCTTATTCATGCCGTCGCTCGAAATTCTGCTCGCGACCTACAACGGCGGCGAATTCTTGACGGGGCAGCTGGATTCGCTCTTGGCGCAATCCTATCAGGACTTTTCGATTATTATCGCCGACGACGGTTCGACGGACACGACGCTCGCCGTGCTGGCCGACTATCAACGACGTTTCCCCGACCGTATCCGCGTCCTTGACACCGGCACGATCGCGGGCGGCCCGCGCGCGAATTTTGCTCGGTTGCTCGATGCCGCCAGCGCGGACTACGTCATGTTCAGCGATCACGACGACGTCTGGCTGCCGAACAAGATCGCCCTGAGCCTTGAACGGATGCGCTCCGCCGAAGCAGTCCATGGCCGCGAGACGCCGCTGCTCTTCCACGCCGATCTTGTCGTAGCGGGTCCAAGCCTCGAGGAACTGCATGCCTCGTTTTGGGAGTACAGCAATATCGATCCGGCGCGAAACACCCTAGCCAACTTGCTCATGATGAACACGGCAGCCGGCTGCACGGTCACGATAAACCGCGCGCTTTGCGATAGCGCTAGGCCGATCCCCGTGCAAGCGACCATGCACGACCATTGGTGCATTCTCATTGCCGCCGTGACCGGAAAGATCGAATACGCCAGAGAGGGGATAGTCCTCTATCGACAACATAGGGGCAATACGGTCGGCGCCAGAAAGTGGCGCGGCTCGTATGTCCTGAGGTCTGCTTTGGCGACGGTGCTGACGCGGGCGTCGCTGATCGGCGTTTCGTCGAAAGTACTTCAAGCCAGAGCGTTGATGGATCGTTGTGCGGCCTCGATGACGACTGAACAGCGCGAAACCGTAGCAACTCTGGCAGGTCTGTGGTCGCTCAGCAGAAGCGTGCGTTTCTGGAAGATGCAAAGCAAAAATATCCTGATGAACAGCTTCTGGCGGAACGTCGGACTAGCTCTCACGGTCAGTGTGCCCAGGACAGTTAAAGCGCCTCCCGCCTGGTATTCGCGACTGCTACAAAGTCGGAATGACATGTACCGGCGGACGATTCCCATTCTGAAGCGCTGGTCAATCAAGAGAGATGCGTTGCTTTCTCGATTGAAGCTCAGGCCGGTTCTGATCGATCGACGGATTATTGCCGCTGATCTACCGCCAGGATCCGACGAAGAGGAGACGCAAAAGGGCTCGGTATCCTATCTGAGATGCCTGAAGTGGATTCACAGCCAATTGAAACCGTCGCTCTATCTGGAAATCGGCGTCGGGACGGGAAAGAGTATTAAGCTGGCCAAGTGCCGAGCCGTGGGTATTGATCCGGCGCCGAAGGTTACTGTGCCGCTAGCAGCGACTACGACGATTGTGAAAGCGACAAGCGACGAGTTCTTTGAAGCGGATGCCCAAGCAAGGCTTGGTCAGAAGCCCGACCTCACCTTTATCGACGGAATGCATTTCTTTGAATACGCGCTGCGGGATTTTATGCACGCCGAGAAGGTTGCATCGCCACACGGCCTTATCATTGTCGACGATATATTTCCCAATCGCCCGGCACAGGCGGCCCGCAAAAGGCGGACGCGCACATGGACCGGCGACGTCTGGAAACTCCATGCAATTCTGAAACAATACAGGCCGGACCTCTACCTGCTCGCGCTGGATACCTCGCCGACCGGACTTCTGCTGATCGCCGGGCTCGATCCGACTGACCGGATATTATCAGATAATTATGAGGCGATTATCGATGCCTATGGCCAGAATGACCGACCGCCGGAGGAGGTCATTACACGCCTTGGCGCGGTAGACCCGACGCGATCGACCCTCAAACGCATTGCGGAATTGCTGAGGCGATCGCGCAAAGGCAGGATGCGCCGCCGGGAGCTCGTGTGGAGGCTCCACGTGGAGCAGTTGTTCGCATTTGGCGGCTGACCGAGGTCTCACAAATGAAGAATGGGCTTGATGCGCGTGTTCCGGACGTGTCCGTCGTCGTCATCATCCATAACATGGCGCGTGAGGCCCCGCGCACCTTGTTCTCTTTGTCGGCTGCTTACCAACGGCATATCTCTGCCGATGAATACGAAGTCATTGTTGTCGACAATGGTTCGACTCCGCCGCTTGATGCCGAAATAATCGACAGTCTAAGCGGTACCTTTCGTCTAATCCGCCTCGATCCCGCGCCGCCATCACCGGCCAGAGCGATAAACGTTGGGCTTGCCGCTGCGCGCGGTGCCGTTATTGGCGTCATGATTGACGGCGCCCGGATCGCCACCCCAGGCCTGCTGCACTTCGCAAGAATCGGCGCGAGGATTTACCCCCAATCAGTTGTGACAACTCTTGGCTGGTATCTGGGCTACGATATTCAGAAGTGGGCAATTCAAGCCGGGTACACCAAGGCGCAGGAAGACGCTATGCTGGCATCAATCGATTGGCCAAGTGACGGTTACAGACTATTTGAAATAGCGGCTCTAGACGAACCGTCGATTGACGGCTGGTTCGCGCCGACAAGAGAATCGAACGCACTCTTTCTCAGACGTGAGGCATGGGACGCACTAGGGGGTGTGGAAGAACGATTTGATGAACCGGGGGGCGGGCTACTCAACGTCGACACGTTTCGCCGCGCCATCTCGTTACCCTGCAGTGAACTTGTGATGCTTCTCGGAGAGGCCACGTTTCACCAACTCCATGGCGGGATTGCTACCAATGCCAAGATAGAGGAATTTCCCGCCGCTTTGGCAAAGTGGTCAAAGCAGTACAGATCCATTCGCGGGAATTTGCGTCTTCCTCCAAGTGTGAAGAAGCCCACCTATATCGGCGTTCTTCCTCGCTCGGCTTTGGTGCATTTCGTACGCGCGGCCGTAGAACCCGCTGCCTTCAGCCCGGAGGGCCCTCCGCTGGGACTTTCGTTCGACTCAACGCTGTGGTCGCTCACTCCGGCACGCAAATCGGCAGATCCCATCGTCGGTGCGCTTGTTGATCTCGCAGAAAGCGAATTCCGTAACCGAAATTTCGAGGCCGCGGCGTCGGTGGCACGCCTTGCCCGCGCCCGCGACCCCGCTGAACCTGGTCCGCTGCAATTGCTTGCCCACGCCGGAGCCTGGCTTGCCGACACCAAATTTCCCGATTTTCGCTCTAGATGGAAAATGGTCGCCCTGGTCGTGGCCCATTTCGTCCGATCGCATACCAAGGGTGAATTTGAATACCGAAATCTGTCCGCGCAAATCCGCGCCTGGTTCACCGACGGAAAATATGCGCGCAATCGCCGAGCCGAATTTCACAATATACGGGCAACGGCGTTTATCCTGTTGGGAGACAAAGCGTCCGCGAAAGCCGAATATCTCGCCGCGCTCGCGTTTAATCCAGACCATAAGGACGCGCGCATGGGCCTCACGGAATTGTCAACCGGAGAATGAAGAGTCTTGAACCGTCCCGTTCGGCCAAGCGTTGCACCAGCGTCGCGGGACCGGTTCGAAGCACCGGCCGGGCTGCTCAGCGATTTACTCTTTCTTTGACGGCGCTGAGGAGATCCGGCGAGAAGAGATCTTCCATGAAGATGTTCTTGTCCGGTTCCGGTTTCACTACTTCGGAGTGCATGTTGTCGAACGTGGGAATTCCAGAGACTTGAGAGAGTCTCTGATTCGAGTTCGCGAATCTCTCGATCAACTTCAGCTTTGAATGATGGGTCATATCGATCTGAATCTCGGCAGATTGATACAGCGAGCTCAGAGCAGTTCGCTCCGAGGGGAGGAGCCAACGGCCGACACAGTTGCGATAATAGTGCGCAAGCGCTGTGGCGGTGGACGTCGGTTCGTTGAGCCGGATATCCTCGCCGGTAATGAGCTTCGTGGAGCTGAAGCCCAGTATCGAGCAAAAATCATCGATGAGCGCACCCCGCGCGCTGTCGAACGATCTAGCGACCACGGCAACGTGATCGATGCTCTGCAGCCGTTTGAAGAATTCCTCATAATCAAATGGAAATATCCATTCACGCCATCGAAACTCCCCACGATCCATCAGCACCGCGAGAAATTCGCGAAAAGGGACATTTAGCCCAAAGGGCAGCAGTTCCAGATAGAGACTCCTTGAGTATTCCACCTGATTGCGGAAATAGACGATTAGGGTGATATCGAGATTTAGACCCTTAAGACGTTCGATGAACGATGCAAATGCTTCTGGGTGAAATATACAAGACTCAAAGTCCTCACTCGATAAGATGACGTCATATCGGACACCTGCGATCTCAGTTAGTAGCTCGTCGATCGTTCCGTATCTCTTGCGAAATCGACGATCACGCGAAAGCGCCCAGGCAATATTGTGCTGGCCGCGCCGGGCGTTCGCTGGCCTCCCTGTACACGGGTAAAGATATGAAAGCTCAATGAGTTTGTTCCTCTGTGTATTCAATACGTGTTGCAGGGACGTGGTACCCGTCTTGTGAGTACCGATGTGAATGTAGCACCGTCGGATCTTTGTGCCCGTCGTCCTTGGCACCGCTAGCGGGTCTTCTGCCACCAGACCCCCGTCCAATCCACGGTACGAATCTCCTCAGCGATCCCCATTTTCATCCGATAATCTTCCACCGCCATGCGGCATTGGGAGATTGCTCCGTAGTCGTCAATGATCACGAAGCCGCCGATCGACAGCTTCGGATACAGACATTCCAATGCACCATAGGTGGACTCGTACATGTCGCCGTCGAGCCTGATAAGCGCAAACGACTCGACCGCCAGGGTCGGCAACGTGTTGCTGAAGAGCCCCTTCACGAAAACCACCTGATCGTCCAGCAAACCATAGCGGTCGAAATTGGATTTCACTTCGTCGAGCGAAACGGCCAATGCCCGCATTTTGTGTAACGTAAGTCCTCGGTCTTGCGGGAAAAGTTTGGTGTTCGGCGGCGGCAAGCCTTCGAACGAATCCGCGACATACACTTTTCGACCGTTGATCGCATTCGCCGCCAGGATGCCGCGCATCAGAATGCAGCAGCCGCCGCGCCAAACGCCCGTTTCGATGAAGTCCCCAGGAATTCCCAGATCAATCGCCCGCTGCACCAGTTCCTGAACGTTTTCGAGGCGCAAGACGCCAACCATGGTGTGCGCCGGCGATTGTCGATCTCTTCCCGGCTTTGCGCCGCGGCGGAATAATCCATCGGTCCAGGGGTCCTGAGGCGGCGGACCATAGATCAAGTTCGATAGGCTCTTGCGGAGCAGGTCGATATAGCGATCGCGTACCGCTAAATGCTGCGCATTCGATTCGGTCATCTTGGTCGTACGTTCCAAGTCAATTGGGCGGCCCTGCACGATTCAATTGACGGGATATTGCTTGCCGTAAAGGGTCAAAGACCACTTGCCGTCGTCGCCATTGACCATGGAGGCCTTTTGGGGCGCTCCCGCTCCGCCTTTGGGACCGAAGCTGACGTCGAGGTGGCGGCAGTCCGTCGGCACGATTTGCAGGACCGTGAATTGGGCGGACGCCTCATCGGCCCCGTAGATCTGCACCATCGCGTTGTGGATGCCGTCTTGTATGGCACTCTTATCCGGGGCCGACGGACAATCCGCCGAAAATGAAATCGGCGCGGAACCGGGCGCGGGCGGGTGCTGGGCGGGTTTCTTGCCGCAGCCCCCTAAGGCAAGAAGCGCGAGGCAAAATACTGCGGACTTTCGAATGACGTTCATGATCTTCTGCCGTTCCGGGTGACGGGAGTTTAGCTAACACGATCCTGGATGACCACGCCATGCCCGGTCGCGGCATTTCGACCGGCGTGATACGCTAAGCGGCTTTGGAGTGTCGCGATCTTCACATGCCGTGGATATTACTGATTGTAGCTCCGTTCATAGGAAGTTTCCTGGGCGTTCTAGCGGTGCGGTTGGCCGACGGCCGACCGGTACTTTGGGGCCGTTCCACCTGCGATGCCTGCGGGCACAAGCTTGGCGCGCGCGATCTCGTTCCGATCCTCAGTTGGGCCGTTAGCCGCGGCCGGTGCCGCTATTGCGGCGTGCGCGTGGGCTGGTTCTATCCGGGCGTCGAAGTTGCCGCGATGGCTGTCGTCGGTTGGGCCGCGACGCAGACATCCGGCAGCGTACTGATCGCCAGTTGCGTGCTCGGCTGGACGCTGCTGGCACTCGCGTTGGCCGATTGGCGCTCGTTTCTTCTACCGGATGCATTGACGATCTTTTTGGTGATTTCCGGTCTCGTGTCCGCTTATCTCTTCGACGGCGATCACATGCTCGATCACCTGATCGGCGCGCTGGGCGGATTCCTGGCGTTCGCCGCTATCGCGCTCGGCTATCGCGCGCTGCGCGGGCGCGAAGGGCTTGGATGGGGTGACGCCAAGTTCATGGCCGGGGCGGGCGCCTGGCTGGCTTGGCAGGGTTTGCCGACGGTCGTTCTCTTCGCCGCCGCGTTTGGTTTCCTGTTCGTCCTGACGCGAGCGCTGGCTGGGCGAGCCGCGCAGGCGGCGGATCGCATCCCATTCGGAACTTTCCTCGCCGGTGCGACCTGGCTTGTGTGGCTGTACGGCCCGCTCGTTCCCGGTTAGCGCCAGTCGAGAAAGAAAAAGGGCTGCTTGTCCGAGAATTCGACATCCGCCTGGCGGACGAAAGTCCGCCGGTCGATGGTGGCCTGCGCGGTAATGGTGAAACTACGGCCGGCAAGCGGCGCCATGGGATCGACGACGCCCGGCGGCACGCTGCTCGGCAGGTCGTCGGGCGTAATGCGTTCGCGCATCCGCCGCGCCAGCCACGCCTCGACGAACGCATGGTCGCCGTTGTTGACCGCAAGCAAGGCGTCGCGCGGCGCGGTTGTGGCATCGGGCGCGGCCGATCTGCCTTGAACGGTCAGGGCCGGAGCGATCCGCGCGAACAAGGTGGGCGTCACGCCGATGACGAGTTTCAGTTCGTCCACGCTCTGAAACGGCGCGTGCCGCTGGCGATACGGATAGCCTCGCGCACGATACTCCGCGTCGGTCACGCCGTGCAGGCGCGGCACATATTCCCTGCTCCGCCAATCGAGAATCTTGTCGGTGAGGGCGGCGGCGTCATCCTCGGACATTCCCGCCGTCTTGAGGAGCTGGCGGATCAGCGATGCGTCGGCGGTATTCAGGTTGATGAGCCCCTGATCGTCCTGGATCGCGACGCGGATGGGCGTACCCGCGAAGACGAAGTCCCGCGGCACACCATCGACGCGCCAGCGCCGTTCCATGTGCGGATCCGATATTCCCACGACGGCGCGATTGACCGCTGCGTCCAGGGCAGCCTCGGCGAAGGCGGCGTGTTCGGCGCGGGACTCAAGGCGCCACGACGATACCGTCAATTCCTGCAGGGCCGCCGCGAGCATGGCAAGCATCGCCACGCCCCACAGCACCGAAATGAGCGCCCAGCCGTGCTCGCCGTCAGCGGACGGACTGCATAAGCGCCTCAACCGCCGGAAGCCGGCGGCGAAGCTCCGCCGTAATCGCATTGGCCTTCTCGACATTGTCCACCACATGCGGCGTGATCAGAACCATCAACTCGGTCCTGGTGCTGTTCCTCTGCGTATCGCCGAACAATCCGCCGATCACCGGTATCGAGCTGAGGAACGGAAGGCCGCCGGTCGAGTTGTTCTTGCTGTTGGTGATCAGTCCGCCAAGCGCCACGGTCTGGCTGTCCTGCACCGCGACGGAACTCGTGATCTTGCGTTCTTGGATGGTCGGCGAATTGAGATCCGACGAGGTCGTGGAAGTGACGCCGCTGACCTCTTGGGAAATGTCCATCATCACAACGCCGCCGCGATTGACGCGCGGCGTCACCTTCAGGATGACGCCGGTATCCTGATATTCGATGCTGTTCACGATCTGCGAGGTGTTGGTCAGGGTGCCGACGGCCTGCTGGGTTGCAATCGGCACGCGGTCGCCGACCTGAAGGGACGCTGTCTGATTGTTCAGCACCATGAGTTCGGGCGAGGAGATCACCTCAACCTTTGTCACGGTCGAAAGCGTATCCAGGATGGCCTGAATGTTCGTGCCGTTGAGGAACATGTAGGAGAAACCGGGGTAAGCCGGAGCGATCAGCGAGGTCTGTCCGCTGCTCAGCACGATCTGGTTATGGGAGTTCGGCTGCGAGAGATACTGCACGCCGTAGTGCAGATTGTCCGTCAGCGTGATTTCCGCAATCGCGGCTTCGAGAAACACCTGGGTTGGCGCGGTGTCGAGCTGGAGCAGGGCGGCGTGGATCACGCCGTATTCCGGTGGCGTGGCATAGATCGCCAGCGCGTTGTTGGTTTCGTCGGCGGCGATATTGACGCTGCCCATGCGGCTCGATTCGCCGAGCCCTTCGATCGAGCCCGAATAGAGCGCACCCTCCGATGGCGCGGACGAACCGGAAGGACCGGCTGCCCCCGTTGCACCGCTTGAGGCGCCTTTGTCCGCCGGGATGGTTTCGAGGCTCGATTGTGCGGACGAACCCTGTCGGCCGGTCGATGATTGCGCGTTGCCGCCGAACAAGGCCTTGGCTAGCGTCGAGGCGACATCGGAGGCGCGGCCGTTCTGGACGTGATAGACGAAGATCCGTTTGTTGCTGCCCTGGCCGGGACGGTCGAGCCGTTCGACCCAGCCGCGCAGCTGGTCGATGTAGCGGGCCTGTGGCGAGATCGCGAGAATCGTGTTGAGCCGGTCGATCGGTACGAGACGAACCAGCCCGAGGATAGGGCTGTTCATCCCGCCCAGCACCTGATTCAGCTCGCGCGTCAGTTCTTGCGCGTCGGTGTAATTGGGCGTGAAGAGTCCGAACGACATCCCCGCGAGCCAGTCGACGTCGAACAGGGCGACATCCTCGCGAAGCGCTTTGCGCTCCTCCGCCGTCCCTTCGATGATCACGAGATTGCGCGCCGAATCGGCATGGAGGAGCCCCTGAGCAGGCGCCAGCGGTTCGAGCAGCTTCTGCATTTCCAGCGCGGAAATGTAATGAACCGGCACGGCCTCGGTGCCGTAGCCGGCCAATTCGTGCGCGCTGGCGACGGGGCTCGCGCTATGGGCCGCGTCGGCAAGCGGAACGACCTTGTAGAGTCCGTTCGAATGGACCAATGCCATGCCGCCCGTCCGCAGCGCCTCTTCCAGCGCCGGCAAGACCTGCGCTCGCGTCAGCGGCGTGCTGGTCTGAAGCGTCACCGTGCCCTGCACGTTGCCGGTAATTTCGTAGTTGAGCTTCAGATAGTCGCCGAGAATGGCCTTGGCGACGTCCTTGAGATCGGCGTTGATGAAATTGAGGGTGATCCCGCCCTGGTCGTCGGCCTGGACGCGCTCGACCGAATTTGTCTGTGTACCGACGAACTTTCCGGTCCCCGGAATGATCTGGATGTCCGGGTGCTGTTGCTGCGGCACCGTCTCGTCGTCTTCGTGCGTCAGGGCAACGGGCGGCGCGGACGCCGCCGGGGCGGGCGCTTGCGGTTGGGAAAAGGTGGAGCAAGCGCCCAGCGCCAGCGCCATCACCAGCGCGCCAAGCCTCGTCGTCCGCCCCCCAAACTCCATCGTCTGCTTCTCTGCCCTGTGCGCTCGCTTCAAAGGTTATCGTTCGCCGCCGGCGCCGATGTCTGGGTCTTCCCCGTCAAGCGGATTTCCTGATTTGCCCCGCCGGCCCGCAGAACGATTCTGTCGGCCTCGATTTCCACAATCTGCCACCCGCTGACCGACATTCCAACCGCATAGCTCACCGCGAGCGGCGCTCCCGCTAGCTTGATCAAGGCAAGGCGCGTTTGGCGGTCGATGATGATACCCACAAGCGTCAGGGGCGGCAAGGACGCGGACGTCCCGCTGACCGGCATTGTGTCAGGCGGACCGGCTACGGGTTGGCGCGATGCGTCGAACACCGGTCTCGCGTCGATGGCGGCGAAGCTCGTTGCGGGCGGCATCTGAAATATTCGCGCGGCTGCCGCATCCCGGCTCGGCAGCGCCAGTCTGACCGTCGGGATCTCAAGATCGGCGAGCGGCGACAGGCACTCATAGCCGAGCAGCGCCGCCGTCAGCACACCGGTCGAGCCAAAGAGAATGCGCGCACGCGCCGTCGCCGTCATCAGGATGCGCTCCAGCGGTAGGCGCGGATCGTCCAGCGGACCTCCAGCTTGGGAATGGTTCCGACTGCGGCGGCTTCACCCGTATCCCAGGCTTGGCCTGCGGTCAGCGTCGCGTCGTCGATGAAGAAATAGGGCGCGTGGCTTTCGACCGCATAACTCAGCGAATTCAGCTTGGCGAGCGGCACCACGATGTCATAGGCGACCGAGATCACCTCGAAGCTGCCTTCGCGCGTCGCCGGCAGGGGCTGTGCGCTTCGCACTTCGCCCTGATTGTTTTCGACAATCGTCTTCATCGCGCTTTGGATCTGGGCTGCGGCAAGCGCCGAGCTGTCGCTCTTGATCAGCCCGGGTTCGGATGCCGCACGCGAACGCAGCTCGTCGAGTTGCGCTTCCAGTGCGCTCCGGGAGGAGATTTCGGCGCGATACAGCGCCAGACGCTGAAGTGCGTCGTCAATGTCGTCACCTTGCGCCGCGAACAGCGACACGATCGGCGCCGCGATCAACAGCAAAGCCAGCGTCAGGGCGAGCGTGAACGCCGTTAGAGCCGGCCTGCGGCCTTTGAGCTTGCCAAGATCGATGCTCAAGGCACGCCCGCCTTGACGTCGAAGGAGACATCGAAACGGTCGAGCTTGCTCGAACTCTGCACGACGGGCGCATTGAACTGGGCGTTGGCCAAACGCGGCGAGCGATCGATCAAGCCGATGAGATCGGAAGCGGCATGGGAATAGCCCTGCGCATGAACTTTCGTCCCCTCCAACCTCATATCGCTGAGCCAAGTGCCGTCGGGCAAAGCGTCCGTGACCGCGGCAACGACGGCCAAGAGGGAAGGCTGCTCGTTCTTCTTGGCCACCGCGAATTCGATTTGCGCGCGGGCGCTCTTGATCTCACTCCTGATTTGCTCGACGTGCAGCGCTTCGAGACGCTCCGTTTCGGTTTGATCCTCAATGGCCGAGAGCGTCGCCATGCCGCGCGCATAGGCGGCGAACACCACCGCAATCACCAGCAAGAGGTTCAGCGCGGCCAGCAACGCGACGCTGTGGCGGCGCCAGTAGGCGCGCAGAAAACCGATGCGGTCGACCGGAAAGTGGCGCCAGTCGGCCGGCGCTTCGTCGCGCTCGAACAAGATCGTGCCTGCCGAAAAGCCCGCGGCGTGGACGAGCGCGAGTGCTTCGTCGAGGACACTGCGCTTGATGATCCGCAGATCGACTTCGGTGCGGTTAGTCTTGCGGTCGCGCGCCACGACCTTGCAGTCATAATAGAGCTCTTCCGGCGGCAGCGGGCTCAAGCGCTCGAGCTCGTAACCGAGCATGGATCGGATCGCGCGGCGCGGCACGTAAGGCAGCCTGACGCGAGGGCGCAAAACCTCTCCGGCCGGCACTATGATCGCAAGATCGCTGGTCTTCAGACTCGCGCCGGCCTGCTGAAGTGCGGCGATTGCTTGGCGCTCGGTATCGCCGGTGTTCGCGGGAATGGCGGCGAGAACCGTTTCTCCGTCGCGTTCGACGCGCGCGACAGTGACCCCGAAAGCGCTTAGCGAAACGGAGAGGAAGCGCGCACTCTCGTGGGCGATCGGATTCCACAGGCTTGCAGCGATGCCCGCCAGCTCGGCGCGCCAGCTGCGCAGGCAGTCGGACAGGGTGGTGGCGGCCGGGTCATCGCCGGAAGAAATGGGTTCAGCAGACATTAACGTCCATGGCAAAAGCCCGTACCCGGATCATAAACACAAGACGGATCGGCTGCTATATGGGGCGAAACGACCAGCAGCGGCCAGACCGCGCCTTTATCGGCCGTCGCATCGACGCGGATCAACAGCGGCAGGCGTGTCTGGCGGTGCCATTCACCATGCCATGCGGCGGCCTTCTCGCCGGTGAGAATGCCGTAATAGGCAAAGCGCAGCGAGCCGGCCCCCTTGAGAGATTTGACGTAGGTCGCGCCATCGCCGACCGCAAGCTCCGGGCGCCCGGCGATGGTCGTGACTTTCCCGTCGCTCGAAATCACCAGCCGCTCGAGGCCGCCGCTTCCGTCGTGGGCCGGTGCCAGCAGCGTGAGCTGCGACGGGGCGCCGTCGAAGTCGATGCGCGGCTGCAACGGATCGTCGATGAACACCGGCTGAGCGCGCGCGATGTCACGCCGAATCTCGTCCTGAAAGGCGCGAACCGCGTTCGTGCTTGAAATACCGACTTCGGCGGTCTGCCAGACCTGGCGTCCGAATCTAAGGCCGCCGAACAAGACCAGCGACAGCAGCGCCAAAAGTGTCAGCGCCACAAGAAGTTCGAGAAGTGTGAATCCCGCTTCACGCCCAAGATGCGTCGAGCTCATTGTGGGGATGATTTCGGCATTAAGCGCAAAGTGGACAGCGACTCGGCTCGGCGGCCGCCCTTCCAGCTCACGCTGGCGGTGAGCAAGACCATGTGCGGTCCCCCCAATTCCTGGCTCCCGAACGGAACGGTGCGAAGCTGCCATGCGAACGCGCCGTTCCGGCCATCGAGGTCGCCGATTGCAATCTCGCCCGCGTCGCCATGTTCCGCGATCAGCGATTGCGCCAGGGCGCGCGCCGCCGAATTGTCGCCCATGTCCCGGGCGCGCGAGAGGCCTTGTGAAAACACCCCCATGAGAACCGCCAGCGAGATGCTCAGGATCGTCAGTGCGACCAACACTTCGAGCAGCGTGAAGCCTTCGCTCTGGCGCCCGCGAGGGAGGGCGGCGATCGCCTCACCAATTGGCGATTGCGGGTTTTTCTCCCGCATGCTTGTCCTCCTTGTCGGGACCGTAACTGAAGAGGTCGAATTCGCCGTGCTCCCCCGGGCTTCGGTAGTGATAAGGCTGGCCCCAAGGATCTTTCAGCCCCGCCGTTTTTTTGACGTAGGGCCCGTTCCAATTGTCGACCCCGGGCGGCGCGGTCAGCAGCGCCTGCAGGCCTTCTTCGGTCGTGGGATAGCGCCCCGCGTCGTATTTGAAGAGATCGAGCCCTGCTTCGAGATTGGCAATCTCGGTTTTCGCAGTGCTCACTTTGGCGCTGTAGAGGTAATGCAAGACGATAGGCGTTGCGACCGCGGCGAGGAGGCCGAGAATGGCCAACACGACCAGAAGCTCCATCAACGTGTAACCGGCTTCGCCTCGTCTTGATCGGCGCATGGTGCCCTCATTGGATGGCAAGATCGTTGACGCTCAGAATTGCAACCAACAGCGACGCAATCAATCCGGCGACGACCATGCCGAGCACGATCGTCAGGGCCGGAACCAGGATCGCCAGCAGCCGGTCGATGGTATGGCGCACATGCTGCTCGTCAAGATCGGCCTGATGCAACAGCATGGTGTCGAGTTTTCCGGACTCTTCGCCGACCTTGACGAAGTCGATCATGGCCGGCGGGAACAACTGCGCCTGCGCCAGCCGCAACGCCAGCGACTTGCCTTCGCGCACACTCACCGCGGTGTCAGCCAGCGCCTTGGCGACGGCCTTGTTCTGCGCGGCGTCCCGGGCCAGCTCGAGCGCCGGGGGCAAGGGCACGCCGTTGGTCAATAACGTCCCGAGTGTGCGGCTCAGCCGTTCCACTTCGATGGCCTGGATCAGCCGTCCGAAGACAGGAAGCTTGAGAACGAATCGGTCCCAGCGAAGCGCGATCTGAGGTTTTGAAAGCGCATAGCGCGCCGCGGCGACGGCGGCGGCGATGGAGGCCAGGATCAGCCACCAATAATCGCGGATCGCGTCGGCCGCTCCCATCACGATGCGGGTGGCGAGCGGCAGTTGCTTGCCTGCGTCCGCGAACAGCGGCTCGAATTCCGGCAACACGAAGACCAGGATGATGATGATCGAAAACCCGGCCGTGACGAGAAGCAGCAGAGGATAGACCAGCGCGGACGCCACGCTTTCGCGCACGGCCAGCGAGCGCGCCAGGTAATCGGCAAGCCGCTTGAGCGTGGCTTCGAGCGTGCCGCCATACTCGCCCGCCCGCACCATGCCGACGTAGAATTTTGAGAACGCCGGGTCCTGCGCCATGGCGTCGGCGAGCGACGCCCCGCCGCGCACCCTGGCGCGGACGCCCAGCAGCGGTTCGCGCAGCGCGCCGATGTCGGCAAGTTTGACGAGGATGGAAAGCGCGCGATCGAGTTCGAGCCCTGCGCCGAGCAATGTCGCCAGCTCCTGGGTTAGCGTCGCCAAGCCGCGCAGCGACGGTTTGCGGCGAAAACGCAGTTCGCGATGAAGCAGGCCGCTGAACAGGTTCGTGCCCGCCTCGCGGACGGTGAGGGGGTAATGGCCTTGGGCGCGAAGCTGCTGCGCCGCGACTGACGGGGAGTCGGCATCGACGACGCCGTTGATCGTGGCGCCGGAGGCAGTGACGGCCCGGTAGCGAAAGTTTGTCATGCTAAATTTCGCGCGTGACGCGCAGGACTTCCTCGATCGTCGTGGATCCCGCAAGCGCCTTCTTTAGGCCGTGCGTGCGCATGCTCTGCATTCCTTCCGCCGCGGCGATGCGCTGCAAGGCGCTGCTGTCGGCGCTCTTCAGCACGGCCTGACGGATCGCGTTGGAGACCGGCAAGACCTCGACGATACACGAACGTCCGCGATAGCCGGTCTGGCCGCATTCAGGGCAGCCGCGCGCGCGATAAAGGACGAGGCGGCCGTCGTGCGGGATTTCGTGCAAGCCGAGCTTCGCGACCATTTCCGGCAACGGTTCGTAGGCCTCGCGGCAGTGCGGACAAAGCGTACGCACGAGGCGCTGCGCCGCTACCCCGTTGAGCGTGGAGGTCAATAGATAGTCCTCGATCCCCATGTCGAGGAAGCGGGTGACGGCGCTCGCCGCATCGTTGGTGTGCAGCGTGGACAGGATGAGGTGGCCGGTCAGTGCTGCCTGAACGGCGATTTCGGCCGTCTCCTTGTCGCGGATTTCGCCGATCATCATGATGTCGGGATCGTGGCGCAGGAACGAGCGCAGCGCGGTCGCGAACGTAAGCCCGATCTGCGGCTTCACCTGGGTCTGGTTGATGCCGGAAAGCTGATATTCGACCGGATCCTCGATGGTCAGGATCTTGCGGTCCGCCGTATTGAGTTCGAGCAGAGCGGTATAAAGCGTGGTCGTCTTGCCGCTGCCGGTCGGGCCGGTGACCAGCAGAATGCCGTAGGGATGATTGAGCGTGGCGCGAAAGGCCTTGACGATGTCGGCATCGAAACCCAAAGCGGCGAAATCGAGTGCGAGATGGTTGCGATCGAGAATGCGCAGCACGACGCTTTCGCCGTGGATCGTCGGCGTCGTCGCCACGCGCATGTCGATGTCGCGTCCGCGAACGGCGAGCGATATGCGGCCATCCTGCGATAGCCGCCGCTCGGCGATATTGAGCTTCGCCATGATCTTGATGCGCGAGATTACCACGGCAGCAAGGTGCTCCGGCGGAGACTCGGCCGGCTGCAGCACGCCGTCGACGCGATAGCGCACGCGCAACTGGCCGGCCATCGGCTCGATGTGAATGTCGGAGGCGCGCACTTCGACCGCACGGGTGATGAGCAGATTGACGAGACGCACCACCGGCGCTTCGCTCGCGATATCCTGCAGTTTTTCGATGTCTTCGCTGCCGCTATCGCTGGCCCGCCCGCCCGCTTGTTCGGAGATCTGATGGATCGCGGATTTGCCCTGGCCGTAAAGGCGGTCGAAGGCCGCCTCGAAATCGGAGGGATAGGCGACCCAGCGCACCACCCGCTTGCCCGCCGCAAAGCGCGCCGCCTCGGCGGCATAATCGTCGAGCGGATCCACCATCGCCACCGAGAGCGTTTCCGCGGTCTCCTCGAGGGGAATGAGCTGGACCTTGTGAAGGAACCGGCTGCCCAGTTTCGTTTCCAACAAAGGTTCGCCGGGGTAATGCTCGGCGCGCGCCAATGGGATATTCAACAGCGACGCCAGCAGCTCGGCGACATCGCGCTCGGATACCAGGCCGAGCCTTGTAAGCACAAGCTCAAGCCGTTCGCCGCTCTCGCTCGCAAGGCGCTCGGCGCGGTCGAGATCCGCCGGCGAGAGCTTTGCGGTCTCGATCAGAGCCTGCGCCAGCGCCCGGCGAACCGGGTGGCCAAGAGCCTTCGTCAGATCGCTTGCAGCTTGTTCCAGGTGCGGGCCCATCGCCAGAAATCCCGTTCGCCGCGAACTATAGGGTCAAAAGATAGGGCCCACAATGCTCGGGGCCGCGTTGGTTTCATCGCGCGTCCGGTTTATGGTGAATGCGTTCCGCAACTAGTCTCATTGACGAGTATCCATGCGCCTGATCGCTGCTTTCGTTCTGGGGTTCGTGCTGTTTGGCGCAACGACGGCGGCGCAGGCGTTGCCGTCCGAAAGGATCGTGATCGATACGCGAGGGGGGCCGCGCACATTGAAGGTCGAGATCGCGGCCGATCCAGCTTCGCGCGAACACGGGCTGATGGGACGCAAGCACCTCGCGGCCGACGCGGGCATGCTGTTCGATTTTCACAAGCCGCTGATGGCGGCGTTCTGGATGAAGGACACGCCGCTCTCGCTGGACATGCTGTTCGTGCGGGCCGACGGCAGCGTTTCCTCGATCGCCGCCAACGCGGTGCCGTTCTCGGAGAAAGAGATCGTCTCCGTCGAACCGATCCGCGCGGTCATCGAGATCAAAGGCGGCGGCGCCCATGCGCTGGGTATTGAGCCGGGCGACGTCGTCCACGCGCGGGCGTTCGCCAACAAGAGTGCTCACTGAATTCGCAGAATCTTCACAGTTGTTCTTCCCCTAGGGCATGATTCGGGTTCCATCGACGGCGCCGTCGAATGTTGCGAGAGTTTAGGCGTGGCGGGGCAGGTATTTACCAGTCCGGCGTCAGAGGTCGTATCGGCCTGCTAAGTGGTTGCGGAAGTACTATCTGTCGTCTTTCGCAGGCAGCGAGTTTGTCCGTGGCCCTTGTTGGAGTTCGTTTAATTCAATATACATTGGGGGCTGTGGCCGCGTGGCTAGGGCCACAAACTTAGCTGCGAATTTCATTCCGGGACGCGCATTCCGCGCGACTGTACTTGGGGAGACCGCAAGCATGACAAGGTTCATTCGTTCCGCAGGAATCATTGCGGCGATTCTTCTCGCTGCGCTTTATATGGCAACGCCTGCAAGCGCGCAGGCGACGCGTACCTGGATTTCTGGCGTCGGCGACGATGCCAATCCGTGCAGCCGCACGGCGCCCTGCAAGACCTTCGCCGGTGCCATCGCGAAGACCGCCACCGGCGGCGAGATCGACTGCCTGGATCCGGGTGGATTCGGCGCCGTGACGATCACCAAAGCCATCACGCTCGACTGCGCCAGCGGCGAAGGCGGCCAAGTCGGCTCGATTCTCTCATCCGGCACCAATGGCATCGTTATCAACGGTACCCCGGCGGGTTCCGTTGTGACCATCCGCAACATATCGATCAACGGTGCGGGGACGTCCTTAGGATTGAACGGCATCCGCTACATCAGCGGCGGCGGTGCGCTGCACATCGAAAACGCGGAAATCTTCGGCTTCGGGCAGAAGGGCATCGACTTCGAGAATACCGCCCCGGCGAATCTATTCGTTCGCAATTCGTTGATCAGCGACAATTTCGATACGACCAACGGCGGCGGGATCTACGTCAAGCCGTCGGGCGGGGTGCTCGCGAACGTGTCGGTGAAGAACACGGAGATGGACCGCAACCTGTTCGGTCTGCG
>Ga0265340_10000162_pt1 | contig 33635 bp, 27 predicted proteins | sample 4CB225metaG_FD_202082 | JGI IMG/M metagenome (GOLD analysis project Ga0265340, IMG submission 202082) | Rhizosphere microbial communities from Carex aquatilis grown in University of Washington, Seatle, WA, United States - 4-CB2-25 metaG | ecosystem: Host-associated > Plants > Roots >...
ACTTTCGTTTGCGCCCGGAATTCCTCGTTGAAATAGCGGTTCAATTTCCGCGCGCGCCGCATCTGAATGGCTTTGGAAACCATCACCGACCACACGATGATGGAAAAAATAAGAAGACAGACGATGATCGCCTTGGCTTCAGGCGTCGCCTTGTCCCAGATGTAAAGGGTATCCGCCTGATTCGAAGCGGCCCCCACGACAATGCACAAGTATCCGTTCATCATGCCGACAATTTCGCTGGTCGTGAGGAACCGATGTAGCGGCCAAGCGGCAGGCGGTCGAGCTTTTTCCTGCCGGACAAATTATTAATCGCCCCCGGGAGAATGCCAAGCGTTTTTTGCGGGAAAAATCTCAACGCCTGCCCGCGAAAATAACGGCTATAAACGAAGGCCGGCGCTCCGGCGGCGGTTTATCCGGCCAGGTTGCGAAGTGTTCTTCTCGTTCGCGGATCCCGCAGAGCTTTTGCCAATTCAAACTGCCTGCCCAGCCACGGCAGCGTGAAAATTCGTTTCGCATCGAAAAATTCCGCGAGCATTTTTGCATTTGCAGCCGTGGCGGCATCCGGTTCCGGCGGTGAAATCAGAACGACGCGTGCCCTGGCCCGAAAACGTTCCGGCAGGGCTTCGAGTGTCAGCAAGAGGTGATTCACCGCGCCGAGCCGGTTCGGGCAGGCGACCATCGGCGTCGCGCGCAAGGCGGTGATGAGGTCCCGTGAATCAAAATTTTCACCCAACGGGCTCAGCAAACCGCCGGCGCCCTCAATCAGCACCACGTCAAAGCGTTTTTGCATCGCGCGGGCGTGCGCGAGGACGTCGGCGAGCTTGACGCGCCTGTGTTCGCGGCGCGCGGCGAGCAAGGGTGCGATGGGCGTGCGAAAATGCCACGGATTAATTTCGTCGAGCGACAACGCGCCGTTCGATGCGGCATGGAGGGCGTGCGCGTCGCCGCGTCCGCCGGAGCAAATCGGTTTGAGCGCGGCCGCATTTACGCCACGTTTGCGAAGAAACCGTGTCAGGAGCGCTGTCAGCACGGTCTTGCCGGCACCGGTGTCCGTGCCGGTGATGAAAAATATTTGATTCATCCGGCAACATGAAAGCGGAAACACCGCCGGCAGGCCATCAAAACCGTTGACGGAATTGGCCCGATTCACGTAAGCTGCGCGGCTCGCTGACCAGCGGGAATTATTGTGAACGTCACCGTTGAAACTCTGGCCCCGTGCAAACGATTGCTGCGGGTGGAAGTGGAGGCACAGGCCGTGGATGAGGCCTTCGCCGCCGTCACGAAGGATTACCAGAAGCACGCGTCGCTGCCGGGCTTCCGTCCGGGCAAGGCGCCGCGCGATCTGGTGGCCAAAAAATACGAGGCCGACATCAAAACCGAGGCCAAGCGCAAGCTCATCGGCGATGCGTATCGCAAGGCGGTGGAGGAAAAGAAAATCGCCGTGGTCGGCTACCCGGACATCGAGGAAATCCAGTTTGGCCCGGGCCAGGCGCTCCAATTCGCCGCCACCATCGAGACCGCGCCGGAATTTTCAATGCCCGATTACAAGGGGCTGCGGGTCAAACGCGAGACCAAGTCCGTCACCGACGCCGATGTGGAGCGCGCGGTGGAAGTCCTCCGGCAGCAGCACACGAAGTTCGGGACGGTCGCGCGCCCGGCGCATCCGGGCGACATTGCAGTGGTGAATTACACCGGCACCTGCGACGGCAAGCCCATCACCGATACCGCGCCAACGGCCAAAGGGCTGACGGAACAAAAAAATTTCTGGGTGGACCTCGGCCCCGGGGCGTTTCTGCCCGGCTTTGCCGGGCAACTCACCGGCGCCCAGGCGGGCGACAAGCGCACGGTCAGCGTGGATTTCCCGGCTGATTTTGTGACGAAGGAACTGGCGGGCAAAAAGGGCGTTTTTGAAATTGAGGTCATTGAGATCAAGGAAAAAATCCTGCCACCGGTGGACGACGCGTTCGCGAAGCTTTACGAGGCGGAAAGTTTGGAGAAACTGCGTGCCGGCGTCCGGCGGGACCTGGAGAACGAGTTGAATTATTCGCAGGCCGGCGCCATCCGCACGCAGGTCATCCGCGGGCTGTTGGACCGGGTGAATTTTGATCTGCCGGAATCGGCGGTCGCCCAGGAGACACGCAATGCGGTCTATGACATCGTGCGCCAAAACACCAAGCGCGGCATCACCCGCGATATGATCGAGAAGCAGAAGGAAGAAATTTATTCGGCGGCCACGCACAATGCGAAGGAACGCGTGAAGCTTTCTTTTTTGATCCAGCGCATCGCGGAGAAGGAGGAGCTCAAGGTGTCGCAGGAGGAAATTTTGAAACGCGCCCAGTCGCTGGCGGCGTTGTATCAGATTCCGCTCGAGAAATTCCTCAAGGATTTGCAGAAGCGCGACGGCGTGCCCGAGCTTTACGAGCAGATTCTGCACGAAAAGGCGCTCGACCTGCTGGAAAAGAGCGCGGTCATCGAGGAGGTTCCGCCGTCCGCGCCGCCGGCTCCGTCGGCCAATCCGAGCTGATCGGGAATTAACCGGATGGTTACCTCCGGGCGCGCCGGTGCGTCTTAGGTTTGACGAACCGCGACGGAAGCCGCAAAATGCACCGCACCATGAAACGTTTCAGTGTTGTATTGATTATTCTTTCCCTGGCCCTCGCCGCGCGGGCGCAGACAAACCTGATTGCCGGCGCGACGAACGCCAACGCGCGCGCCATGTCACTGCTGGACTGCATCCAGGAAGCCCTCCAGCACAACCTCGACGTGCAGATTCAGCGCTACAATCCGCGGATTTCGCTCTACAACTTGAACGCGGCCTACGGTGGTTACGATCCCACATTTAACATTGCCGGCACGCATGACTACAACACGCAGCCGGGCGGCGGTTTCAATCAGTATTCGACCAACCCGATTCCAGCCAGGGTAACGAAGACGGACAGTTTTAATTCGGGCATTGGCGGCACGCTGCCGTGGGGGCTGCAATACGATTTGAGCGGTAACATTGCCGACACCACCAGCTCGGCAACTCCTGAAAGCACCTCCGGCTCGATCGGCGTTTCCCTCACGCAGCCGCTGCTGAAAAATTTCTGGATCGACACCACACGGCTAACCATCAAACTCGACAAGAGCAAGCTGAAATCTTCCGAACAAGGCCTGCGACTGCAAATCATCACCTCGGTCACCGCCGTGGAGAATGCCTATTATGAACTCATTTACGCGCTGGAAAACGTGGAGGTGCAGCAGGATGCGCTGGAGCTGGCCCAGACACAGCTTGACCAGGACAACCAGCGCGTGCAAATCGGCACGCTGGCCGTCTTGAGCGTCCAGCAGGATGAGTCCCAGGTGGCCCAGAGCCAGGCCAACCTGATTGGCGCGCAATTTACGCTGGTCAGCGACCAGAACGCCTTAAAGAGCCTGCTCGCGGATACGAACTATGTCCAATGGCACGATACGGACATTCAACCGAAGGAGACGCTCACCGCGCCCGTGCAAATTTTCAATTTGCAAGAGAGCTGGCGGAAGGGAATGACCGAGCGACCGGACCTCTTACAGGCGCAGCTGGATGTGGAGCAGCAAGGTATCCAGTTGAAATTTGACCGCAACCAGCTTTTCCCAGAATTGAATTTGACCGGCACCTATGGGTTTAACGGTTCAGGAGTGTTATACCGCGATGTCTTCGAGCAATACAACCAGGGCAATTCTCCGTCTTACAGTTACGGTGCGCAATTGACGGTTCCGCTCAGCAATATCGGCCCGCGCAACACCTATAAATCCGACAAGGCAACACTGCAGCAGGTGGTGTTGAAATTGAAACAGTTTGAGCAAAATGTTCTGGTGGAAATTGACAACGCGGTGAAGCAGGCCCAATCCAACTACCAAAGCGTGGAGGCCACGAAACAGGCGCGCATTTACGCCGAGGCCGCTCTGGACGCCGAGCAGAAAACCTACGCCGTCGGCAAGGCCACCACCTTTGAAGTGCTGCAATATCAAAACAGCCTCACCGCCGCGCGCTCTGCGGAAATCCGCGCGCTGGCCAACTACAACGAGGCGCTCTCCAATCTCGCCGCGCAGGAAGGCAGCACGATCGAACGCAACAACATCAGCATCGAGGCGAAGTAATTGGAGCGCGGGTCTGTGACCCGCAGCGATTTGCCAAACTGCAAGCGTCGTCCATGCTGCGGCTCACAGAGCCGCGCTCCTTCACCAGAACTGCCACGCGTGCTTCCAGACAATCCACACGCCCAGCAGAAAATTCGTGATGGCGTGCGCCGTCATCGCGTCGCCCAGCCGGTTCCTGCGCAATACCAGCCATTGATACGCCGCGCCGCACAAAATGCCCGCCAGCCATTCATTGTGGGAAAAACCGAACACGGCGGCCGTTGCCAGAAATGGCAGCGGCAAAAAGCGGTTGAGCGGCACCGACTCGAAATCCGGCCTGGCGATGCAACGATAGAGAAACGAGCGGTAAAAAACCTCCTCCAGCGGCGGCACAATGAAGGTTGAACCCAGAATCCGCATGGCGACCATCAACCAGGCGAGCGCCGAGCCGTCGCCGAATTGTTCGTTCGGATTCCAGGGCCTGGGAGGGCTTGCCGGCGGATGCAAAATGCCGAGTTTCGCCCAGAGCGAGTTTTGCGTCGTCCACTCGCCGCTGATGCCAACCCAAATCACAAAAATGCCGATGCCGACGGCGACGGCCTCCCAACTGACGGCCCAGCGCATTTCCGCCACGAACGGGCGCATTTCCCAAATCAGCCACGCGCCGACGAGCGTTTTGGCGAAATAAAACCAATAGGCCGAAGCCGCGCCGAATTGCCCCTGGCAGAAAGTCAGCGCGAGGAAAACCAAAAACGGCGCAACCCGTGCGATGGCGGGTGACATGGAGAGAAATTTGTTCAGGCGGCGCACGCGAAATGATGACGTGGATTATTTTTTGTCCAAGACCAGTTTCTTTTGCAAACCGCCGGCTTTTTCCAGGGTGACACTTTGTGGCGAGATTTCCTTCACGCGGTATTCGCCGAGCCGGTCGCCGACATGGACGGTCTGGCCGTCCACGATCGCCCACGGTCGCCTCGTGGCATAGACGATACCCTGTAATTTCGGTTCGGGCGGTGGTGCCGGTGACGTTGCTGGCGCCGGTGTTGGCGTTGGCGGCGGCGCCGCGGGCGCGGGAATGGGCGCGGGAATTGTCACCGGTTTCACCGGCTGTGCCGCCAAAAGCCTGGGTTTGTCGGCGGCTTTTGTCCCGGTGCGTGTGACAAGGGCCAGCCCGATGAAAAGACACGCCGCCACAATCAAAAAACCGATCACGCCCGGCAGGATCCAGCCAATGGCGTCGCCGGGCCTGGATTCAACCGGCAACAACCCCGGCATTTTTGTTTTGGGGGGCGGCGGGTCTTTCCTTTGCGCCCGCTGGGCGCGTTTGAGCGCGTCATTGATGCGGCTCATAGGTGGATGTTTCCTTCGAGTTCGCGGATGGCGCGGCCCACCATTTGGTAGGTGATATGGTCGCTGTGTTCGACAAAACCGGCGAGCAGCGCCTTGTCGCAGACGGCGTTGATGAGCCGGGGGATGCCGCGGCTGTAGCCAAAAACGCGCCAGAGTGCCGGACGCGTGAAATACGGCATGCCCTGCGCGCCGGCGAATTCGAGCCGGTGCTGGATGTATTGGCCGACCTCAACCCGCGAGAGCGCCGCGAGGTGATAACGCACGGTGATGCGCTGGCGAAGCTGTCGCAGCCGGTGGCTGTTGAGGCGGTCGCGCAATTCGGGCTGCCCCAGCAAAACGATCTGTAGCAGCTTGCGGTCGTCGGTTTCGATGTTCGAGAGCAGGCGGATTTGTTCGAGCAGTTCCTCGGTCAAATTCTGCGCCTCGTCAATGATGAGCACGGTTTCCTTGCCTTGCTGGACCTGCCTGAGCAGAAATTCACCGATGAGCGTGACGGTTCCCAGCCGGTCGCGTCCCCGGGCATCGAGGCCGAATTCGGTCGCAATCGCCTTCATCAGCCCGTCCGCATCCAGCACCGGGTTGAGGATGAGCGCGGTGGAAAACATGCCGTTGATCTGTTCGAGCAACGCACGGCAAAGCGTCGTCTTGCCCGCGCCGACCTCGCCGGTGAGCTGCACGAAGCCCTTGCGCTCGCAGATGCCGTAAAGCAGATGATTATACGCCTCGCGGTGCCTACGGCTGTGAAACAGAAAACGCGGGTTCGGCGTAATGTCGAACGGCGCCTGTTTCAATCCGTAGAATTCCAGATACACGCGGGCTTCTTAGCAGAATTTGCGCCGTCAGGAAACAAAATTGGCCCATGAGACACGGGTGCTACCCGGCCAGAATTTTCCGCGCCGCCTTGACCAGCGCCCCTGCTTCCGCCGGCGTGCCAATGGTGATGCGCAGGTAATCTTTGACTCCCGGGAAATTGAACCAGCGGACGAGGATTTTCCGCCTGCGCAATTGATGCTGCCATTCGTGCGCGGCGAAGCGCGGCGGCCGCACAAGGATGAAATTCGTCCGGCTCGGAGGAACCCAAAAACCGAGCATCGTCAATTCACGGCCCAGCCACTCGCGCGTGGCAACAATCCTTTTGAAATTCGCGCGGTAATATGGCAAATCGTTCAGCGTCGCCACGGCGGCGGCCTGGCCGAGGCCGTTCACGTTGTAGCTGTCGCGGATTTTATGCAGCGCGGCGATGAGGTCGTGATGGCCGACGAAATAACCGACGCGCTGGAAGCACAGCGAATACGCCTTGGAAAACGTCCGCGCCACGAGCACGTGCGGGTGTTTCAACGCCAGCTTCAATGCGTTTTCCACCGCAAAATCCACGTAAGCCTCGTCCAAAATCACGACGCCCCGTTGCGCGCGACAAAGTTTTTCCAGTTCCGAAGTTTTGTAGCCTCGTCCGCTCGGCGCGTTTGGTGTCGTGACAAACGTCAGTGCTGCGGCGAATCTCCAGACGCCATCGCGCTTCATATCGGCGACGTTCGGCAGGCTGAAATCCGGTTTGAGCGGCACCGCGTTCTTCACCGCGCCATGAATGTCCGCCAGTACGGGATAGAGCGAATAGCTGGGGGTGAAGTATTGGATAATTTCGGAGGGTCGAGCTCCGCGAGACCCAAATTTCTTTTGATTGGGGCGTCGTGGAACTCCGCCCTCCGAAACCGGTTCCACAAACGCCCGCGTCGCCAGCGCCAGCAATTCATCCGAGCCGTTGCCGACAATGATATTGTCCGCATGGCAGCCGTACAGCTTCGCCAGTTTCTCACGCAACCACTGCGCCGTCGGACTCGGATACAACCGGAGCCGACCGTCCACCGCCGCCTTGACTGCTGTCAGGACCTTCGGCGATGGCGGATACGGATTCTCGTTCGTGTTGAGCTTGATCAAGCCCTTGATCTTCGGCTGCTCGCCATAGACGTAAGGGTGCAACTCGCGTACCAGCGGGCGGATTAGCGATTTGGAGTTTTTCATCGGCCCAGGCGAATTTCCGCGCTTTTCCCATGTGCGCCCAGGCCTTCGAGTTCTGCGAATTTTTTCACGGCGGGCAGCGCCTTCTTTAATGAAGCGCGGGTGTATTCCACCACGCTCGTGCGACGCTGGAACTGGTCCACGGTCAACCCCGCAAACGATGCGCCCGCGCCGCCGGTCGGCAGCGTGTGGCTCGGCCCGGCCACGTAATCGCCCAGCACCGTCGGCGACCACGGCCCCAGGAAAATCGCGCCCGCCGTCAATATGCCCGCGGAAACCCGGCGCGGGTTGCGCGTCATGACTTCGCAATGTTCCGGAGCCAGCTGGTTGGTCAGCGCCACACCTTCATCCAGCGTTTTCACCTGGATCAGCCAACAGGAACGGTCGAGGCTGTTTTGGGCCATTTCGCGGCGGGCGAGTTTTGGCAATTGCCTCGCGATTTCGCGCTGGACGGCTTTCAAGATTTTGTCCGAAGTCGTCACCAGCCAGACGCGATGGAGTTCGAAACTATGTTCCGCCTGCGCGAGCATGTCGGCGGCAACGAACCTTGGATTGGCCGTGTCGTCCGCCAGCACCAGCACTTCGCTCGGGCCGGGCAGCAGGTCAATCGCGACGCGGCCGACGAGCAGCCGCTTGGCGGTGACGACATAGTCATTGCCAGGGCCGAAAATTTTCTGCACCCGGCGGATGGTCTTCGTGCCGTAAGCCATTGCCGCAATTGCCTGCGCGCCGCCGACGCGGTAAATCTCCGTCGCGCCCGCTGTGCGCGTGGCGAACAGCAGCGCCGGATTGATGCCGCCATCCCGGCCGCATGGTGTGCAGGCGACAATTTCCGGACAGCCCGCCACTTTCGCCAGCGTGATGGTCATCAGCGCGGTGGAAGCGAGCGGCGCCTTGCCGCCGGGAATGTAAACGCCCACGCGCTGGAACGGATCGAATTTTTCGCCGACGCTTGCGCCGTGCGAATTTTTCGCCTGCCAGTTTTTCCTAAGCGATTTTCTGGCGAAAGCGGCGATGTTTTTCTCCGCCTCGGCCACGGCCCGGCGCAGCGGTTCATCGGCGGCGAGCGAGGCATTGAACAATTCCGCCTGCGTGACGGCCAGCCGGTCGGCGGCGAGCTTCGCGCCGTCGAAGCGTTCCGTGAATTCCAGCAACGCGGCATCGCCGCGGACGTGGACGGCATCGAGGATGGCGCGGGTGCGTTGTTCGATTTCCGGGTCAAACAAGGTGGAGGCGGCGGTGGCTTCCAGCAGCTGCCGGGAAAACTTCGCATCGCTGTGACGGATGACTTTCATGCGGGCAGGCTAGGCAAAATTCAGGGCGAAGTCAAAATTCGCGGGTGCACTTTTCTGGAAACTGTGCTTACTTGTGTGCGCTGTGGCTGACAAACGCAATCCCATCATTGTCGCGCTGGATGTGCCGGCGGCCGGGGCCGCGCTGAAACTCGTGGAGCTACTGGCCCCGGTTTCGGGCGGGTTCAAGGTCGGCAGCGAGCTTTTTACCGTCGCCGGGCCGGACATCGTCCGCCGGATCCGCGAGCGGGGCGCGATGGTGTTTCTGGATTTGAAATATCACGACATCCCCAACACCGTCGCCAAGTCCGTCGCCGCAGCGGTGCAACTGGACGTGCAGATGCTCACCGTGCACACGAGCGGCGGCCTGGAAATGCTCAAGGCCGCCGAACAGGCTGCGCAGGAAACCGCGTGGCGGCTCGGCCGCAGTCCGCCGCTCGTTTTGGGCGTGACGGTGCTGACGAGCCTCGACGCCGGGGCGTTGAAGGAAATCGGCCTCGATGCCAACGTGGATTATCAGGTGCGCCGCCTGGCCACGGTGGCCACCAAGGCCGGATTGCGCGGACTGGTTTGCTCCCCATTGGAGGTGGCCAAACTCCGTCAGGCGATCCCGCCCGCCACGCAACTGATCACGCCCGGTGTCCGCACAGGTACCGAAAAAGCCGACGACCAGAAGCGCACATTGACTCCGCGCGAGGCGTTGCAGGCGGGCGCGAACTGGCTGGTGATTGGCCGTCCGATTTACGCGGCGGAAAATCCGCGCGACGCGGCGGAGAAAATTTTGGAATCGCTGAAATAAGGCGAATCAGCCGCCTTGCTTGATTTTGATTTCAATGAGGAGGAAGAAAGGCTTGGCGGCGGGTTACGGCCAGGACCAGGTGAAGGGGAAACGCAACCGATAAAACTGCATCGGACCCGAGACCGGGACGATAATGGTTTGCGTCGCGTTGGTGCTGTTGAAGTTTGTCTGAGATGTCCAGTTCACCGGCGCAAGGTTCGTGGTGCCATCCACGAAACCCCCCAGGCCGATGGGAAGGCTGGCCACACCCAACTGACTGTTGCCATTGAGCACCGTGAGATTGGTGATTTGCGCCGGCGAGATGAGCTGCTGAGCGACATCGGCCAGCACCGCATGGAACTTTGCGGTTGGATCCGTTGGATCCCAAAAAATGTAGTTTGTGCCATAGCCGTTAATGGATGCGCTGGGAAAATTGTAGTTCACGGCGCTAACGGCATCAATGCTCTCAATATTACCTTGTCCCAAATCAGCGACGGTATTGGTCAATCCATAGGCGGTGGCATTTGTCAGCACGTTGTTGAGCAGGGTGAAAAAATCCGGTTCGTAAATTGTAATTCCGGACAAGGATGCTCTCGCCTGATTCAAAAGTGTGGTAAACGCGGCGTTGAAATCAATTACCCTCTGGCGGATGAAAATTTTATCGGCTGCGGGGTAGCCGTTAAACTGTGGAATCTCGGTGATATCCACGGCGTTCGGCATAATCAAGGTGCGAGCGTTCTTGGCATAATACAGATTTGTGATGATGTTCCAATGGTTGGTCAAGGATTGGTTAATAGCGTTGGTCCATTGGGTTATATTCGTGCCGTAGTTCACGTAGAGATCTCCCATATCACCGACAAAATCAGCGTCGTTGACCCAGACGACAAACAATGCGGTGGCCGCATCTGATGGTTGGTGGAAGTTGTTGATGTTCGTTGCCAGAATGGGACTGAAATCACCGTAGAATGACCAGTTATTGCTGGAATAGGACCAGTTGGTGCTCGACGCAGACAGATTGGTGTAGGACAAGTGTATTGAACTGTTGTTGGAGTACCAATAGTTGTTGGTCAATCCCAGTTGTTGTGCCAGCAACTCAACCCAAACCCGGCCATTGGAATAGCGAAATCCGTAGTATAAATTTGCCGGGCCTCCTGTGTTGTTAGTCGTAGTTGAAACGCCATCGCCAAAAATGTAGAGCGACGTGAATCCGGCTTGCACCGGACAAACAGCAAGTCCGAACAGCAAGATTCCGGCAGCAAATCCAATCAGACTTTTTACCTTCCAAGACTGCATTGAAAGCAGTCTGCATCACGCCGAAGCAAAAGTAAAGTGGGCGCACAAGAGGATAGTGTCCTAATTTCAAAATTTGGGTAGGGCGGGCAGTCCTCTGCCCGCCGCAAACACGGAGAACGGCGCGCACGGAGTGACGCTCCCTACCGTAATTAGGACACTGTCCACGGGAGCGCAACGACATGAATTGATGTAGCGTCCAGCCTGCTTGCCGCGCCCGGAGCCCGGCGCAGGCGGGTGGCTGGAATGAATCGGCGCGCAGCGCCGGCACTGCAACCCGAATCAGGGCGCTAGTCAAAGCCTGTTCCTCCGGTAAAAATACTGGCGCGATGCCAAGCGGCAGGTAACCTGCTGGTGCACGCGCATACCCATGCGTTCCCGCGATGTTTGTTCAGTTGTTGGACCGATTGCCGATTATGAACCGACGCAACACAGTGAAGCTCCTGATGGCAGCCGTTATAGGCGGTCTGCCATTGACGCTTTCAGCAAACGGCTTCCGGCTGGCGGACCAGGACGCCTTTGCGACCGCGCGCGGCGAGGCGTTTGTCGCCACGGCGGACAATCCGTCCGCCATTTACTACAACCCCGCAGGCATCACCCAGCTGGAGGGCGGCAATCTGCGCTCCGGCATCTATGGGATCTATCTTGATCCCAGTTACAATTCACCAAGCAGCGGCAACACCTATCACAGTTCCGACAACTACGCAGCGGTTCCCCAGTTGTTTTACACCTACACGCCAAAAGATTTCCCGTTGAGTTTTGGATTGGGAATATATGCGCCTTATGGCGGGAGCATAAACTGGCCGCAGGACACCGGCTTTCGCACGGTCGCCACGCAAGGCAAGCTGACGTATCTGACGCTCAATCCTGTCGTGGCGGTGAAGCTGTTGCCCAGTCTGTCATTTGGCGCCGGTGTGATGGTGAACTATGTGAACATGGATTTGGAACAGGGCCTTCGCCCTTTCGCACAACCTCTTGCCAATTTCTTCAAGTTTGACGGTGATGGTTGGAGTATAGGTTACAATCTGGGTCTGCGCTGGCAACCGATTGACCAGATTTCCATCGGCGCGACCTTCCGCAGCACGGCGAGTGTCACCTTGACTGGCCACACGGTATTCGAACAGCAACCGCTCGTTCAGACCACAAGGCTGCCCGCCCACGCGGATTTCAGGTTCCCATTGACAGTTGTTTGCGGTCTTTCATACCGGCCCACGCCCAAATGGAACCTGGAATTTGACGCGGACTACACGGATTGGCGCAGCTTTGGAAAGACAACCATCTATCAACTGGGATCCACCCCACTGGGCGGACCGCAAAATCCCCCGGTGACCCTCGACTGGCAGGCGAGCTGGATGTACGAGTTGGGCGTGACCCGGTATTTTGACAACGGGTGGCATGCGAGCGCCGGCTATGTCTTCAACGAGAACTCGGTTCCGAATGCCTATTACACTCCGCTGGCGGCGGATCTGGACCGGCATTTTTTCAGCATAGGCGCGGGCCGGACCGGCAGGAGATTTGACTTTGATGTTGCCTATCAATTTGGATACGGCCCGGACCATTCGGTTACCGGCAGCACCGCGTCGTCAACCCCCGGAAGAAGCAACAACCAATCGGCCAACGGCACCTATGGTTTTATCAGCCACGCGGTTTTCGTGACGGTGGGGCTGCATTTCTGACCGGCCCATGGTCCGGAAATGGAGGTTGGGTTCACTTATTTTGGCATCGGAAAAGCTACAAAACGGGCAGCGCCCGGGCTGCCTCAATTGACGCCCGGGCGCGAAACGTGTAAAAGGCCGGAGTCTTTATGTCCAAAGAGAAAACTGATGTAATGAAGTTGTGGTTCCTCGCATTGGAGGAGCTGGGGGACTTCATCGGGATGCGGTTTGGACGCCAGGCGCCGGGGGCGACCGAGCCGGAGTGGATGTTTCCCCGCCACGCGGACTATGACGGTGTGGGATGGTTTGGGGACAATCTCCGACGAAACGGGGTGGTGTTGGAGCGCCTGCCCACCATCCGGCATCCATCCGATCCCTCAAAGCTGTCGGTGCTGCGAAATTTGCCGAAGTATTTAAAGCCAAAACATCGCCTCAAATGGGGGCCGCTCGACCGTGGTTCCGCCAAAGGCGACAGCACGAAGCCGCCGCCGGCGATGGCCTGGCATCTCTTCGATGAAGCAGCCACAACCCAAATACGCCGCGTTTGCAGAAACTTCGAGGTCACGGTGAATTCTTTTCTCCTGAAGCACCTGACGAAGGCGATTCGCCCATTTCTCGAAGACCAATCGGCTGCGGTGCCCTGGATGATTCCCATCAATGTGCGGGGCAAGGCAAAGGAAGTGCGGGACACGGCAAACTACACGAGTTATGTCAGGATCAAGGTGCAATCCTACGAGACGGTGCACGACATCCATCAGAACATCTATGCCGCGCTGTGCCGGGGCGACCACTGGACCAACTGGCAGGCGTATCAGCTTGGACGTTTCATGACGGCGGGCATGCGGAGATACTTCGTGGCCACGGAACTGGCCATACCGGAATGGAACCTGGGCGCATTTTCGAACATGGGCGTCTGGGATCCCGACAAGGAAATCACCCAGCCCAACTGCCAGGGTGGCTGGTTCGTTTGCCCGCCGGTGTTGCACTGCCAGCAGGTGGGAGTGGGTGTCATCACATTCCAAAACCGCCTGAGCCTCACAATCCAAATACACCCGGACGTCACCACCGAGCCGAAGGTTCCCCAAAATTGGATACGGGACTGGGTCAAGGAAATCGAAATGGACGTGGCGAGCATTTTAAAACCCTCAACGACCGCGCCAGTTGGCGCCCAGGGTTTTAGAATTTGAAAGTGGCCGCAGCGTTGAAGGCGTTGTTGAACGTCTTGTAAGTTCCATCCGCCAGCGCGTTGGAGTCGTTTTGGACCGTGTGCCCGCCGTTGTATGCGAAGTGATAGGCAATCGCCCAATCCCAATGCCGGCCCCGACGGCCAAACCCGACGCTGCCGAGTTGCAGATTGGCGTCCGGAATGAGCGGGTTGAAATTGGCATCCGGGCTGGAGTTCTCGCTGTAAATATAGCCCGCGCTGACGAAATAACCCTTGCCGAGCTGCCGCGTCACCCCGAATTCATACATGAAGCCCGAACGATAATTTAACGGAATGGGCAGATTCCCAAACGGAGTATTCTCCAATATGATCTGCTTCACAGCGCTCCATTCGGTCCAATCCAGGTCGAATTCAAAATTCCAGTTGGTCGTGGGCCGGAACGAAATGCCTCCGACGACAAATTGCGGAAAAACGATCGAAGCACTTGAGGACGTTGATGACGGAAAGGGATTGCCATCGGGATAGGCGTTCTGCGAAGCCGTGCCTTTGTAATTCAGCGTGGTTGCGTAATGATAATTGGCGCCAAACGACCACATCGGATGTGGCTGCCATAAAATTCCCGCGTTGAAGCCAAATTCCGTATCGTCGCCCTTGAATTTGAACTGGGTCACGCCAAAAGGGTCGAGGGCCTGCTTGAAGGTCACCTGCGAATAATTGATGTTCGGGCCAATGGCGATGGAAAGCGTGTGATTAACGCGCCAGGCGACCACCGGATTGATGGTCGCATATACCAGGCTGCCGCTCTCAGCCACCCTGTTCAACGGCGAATTATTTCCCCAGTCCAGCGACAGGCCATAGGGCGCATAAACTCCGAGGCCAACGGAAATCGGCACGTTGGCGTAGGAATGCACATAGTAAATTTGCGGGACGGTCTGGAGAGAAGTGTCGGTTTTCGCCGTTGCCCCGCTGGACGACGTGTATTTGGTGTCGGCAGAAATGACATAGAGCCCCACCCGGATATTATCACCTTTCAGCTGCGTGATGCCGGCCGGATTGTAATAGATGGCCGAGGGATTATCCGCGGTGGCTGCGAACGCGTTGCCGCGGGCGATGGCCTCCGGGTCTTGATTCGGCAAACGAAAGCCAACCGCGCCCAGCCTGCCCGGAACCGCCAAACACCAGCTTGCGCCAATCAAAAGCAACAATGCAGACCGGAATTTTGCAGGCCGTGTCGTCACCAGATCATGTCGTTGGTTTTGCATATTTCGGTTTTCTATATTCTTCGTTTCCTGCATTTCGGACAATGACTGCCTTGTTGCTGGACAATGGTTGTTATTTGCCCGTGTTAATTCAATGAAACCCCGCAAAGCCTTCATGAGGACAGCTTTAGGATATTGTGAACCACAGCAGTGGCAGTGCCAAACGGCAGCTCAAATTGCGGCGGCGAACTCACGGTCATTGATGCAAACGGCCTGGCGGCGGGCAAAATCGCTTTGTTTTGGCGTGGAAAATGGTCTATTGATTCCCTCTGAAATGAATCAAACCACCAACAGCAACGGTAACGGAGAAAGTGGACAGCCGGTTCACCAGCTCAAAAAAATCGCAGAGAGCGAGACGGCTTCAAATTCCTCCGACGTGAAGGAAAGCCAGGTGACATTCCAGACGGCCGAAGGGCTGGAAATACACGCTGCGCCGGTGCGTGTGACGCGGCACACGGCGGTGGTCGAATTGTATAATCCAAACGTGGTGCCGCGGTTCTCTGAAGTGTTGAGCGAATTCGAAATCGTTCTGCATGATCGAAAGGTTTATTCCGGTCGCGCCACGGTTCGCGGCATCGTGGACGCCGGCAGCACCGCAACCTGCGAGGTGAAGCTGGACGAATCGTGCTGGAGGGATATTGACCTTGGTTTGTTGTCAAAGTGCGATGGACGGCTCGCGCAGGAATTCAGCTCGTTCATCAGCGAATGGCAGAAACTTTACAAAATTCTTCCTGAATTCAAAATCGTAATCGCCGACATGCAAAGTTTTTTTATGGATTTGCGTCTATGGCTTGAGCAAATCGAGCTGGGCGTGCGTTCGCAACCGGCTGGAGACCGATTTGAAATCGAACGGGAGGCGATTTTGGCGGTGCAAGAGCCGGTTGTTGGAGCTGCTTTGCAAATCCTGGAAAAGTTTGATCTGGCGGCACAAAAAGTGGACCCTGACACACGGGCTGCGCACATGTTTTACATGAGACGGCAAATTCACCCATTAGTGCTGTGCGCCCCATTTATTCATCGCACGTTTTACAAGCCACTCGGGTATGCCGGAGATTATGAGATGGTCAATATGATGGTGCGAGACCCGTATGAAGGCGGCTCGGTTTTCGCCAAGATCATGAACCGCATTTTTCTGAGCACTCCACCTGTCGAAGCGCATCGCGACCGGTTAACCTATTTGACCCAGTTACTCAAGGATGAGACACGCCGTGTTTTTTGCAATAAACGCGCCGCGCATATTTTCAATATGGGATGCGGGCCGGCGAAGGAGATTCAAAATTTTTTGGCGGACGGTGATACCGGCCAACAGACACACTTTACATTGATTGACTTCAATGATGAAACCCTGGCCTACACATCAAAGGTGCTGGCGGAGGCCGGGAAGCGGAACCAGTGCCCAGCACAATTTCAAATGGTAAGGAAATCGGTCAATCAACTGCTCAAAGAAGCCTTCAAGAATCAAAGTGGCAAGGCGAAATACGATGTCGTCTATTGCGCCGGACTCCTGGATTATCTTACCGATCCCGTTTCCAAACGGCTCCTGGAGATTCTGTATGATTTGGTGGCTCCCAATGGATTGTTGGCCATAACCCAGGTTGATGAATCAAATCCTTCGAGGAATTGGATGGAATACGTCTTGGACTGGCATTTGATTTATCGAAATGCACAAAAGCTGGCTGCCCTGGTGCCGGCTTCGGCGCAACCGGACCTGGCAACGGTTCGCTCGGTGGGGACGGGGGTGAACGTTTTTCTCGAAATACGAAAGCCTGGAAATGCCTGAAACATCACCATTGACGCTTTCTGAAATTCACGATGCCTTCGCCGTGTACGAACGGCGCGTTCGGATCACCAACTACAAGGTCGGGTGTGCCTTGGCGTTCATTTTCATGCCGGCGGGCTCCTCCCTGGATTTTTATGTTTATCGAGGACACTTTTTCGAATTTCTCAAGTTGCGTTTGCTGTGTTCTGCGCTGCTGGCATTCATCTGGTTTTTATTGGAAAGCGAGATAGGCATTCGATTTTACCGCTTCCTTGGTTTCCTGGTGGCATTTCTACCCCTCGCGTTTATCTCCTGGATGATATACGCGACCAATGGGTCTGATTCACCCTATTATGCGGGATTGAATCTGGTGATGCTCGGTGCCGCGATTCTCCTGCGATGGACACTGCTGGACAGCATCATGGTTTTTGCGCTCTCGCTGGCAACCTATCTGGCTGCATGTATGTTGAACGGGCGGATCCAGGCCCATGGCATTCTATTCAATAACTTTTACTTTTTGTTCGTTACGGGCGTTTTCATCATCACAGGCTCGTGGTTCTACAATCAAATACGCTTTCGTGAATTTGCCCTGCGCTATGAACTGGATAAAAACCGCGTGGCACTCGAGGAAAGCAATCGCAAGCTCCTCGAACTCGACCAGATCAAGAACCGCTTTTTCGCCAACATCAGCCATGAGTTGCGCACACCACTCACCTTGCTGCTCGCTCCGCTGGAATCGCTGATGCAGCGCTTCAACCGCGCGTTCGATGAGGACACGCGCAACCTGCTCGGCACCATGCACGCCAACGGCATGAGGCTGCTCAAGCTCATCAACGATTTGCTCGATCTTGTGCGCCTCGAATCCGGCCGCATGGAAATCAAACACGAGCGGCTCGAAGTCGCGGAATTCGCCAGGGGCCTCGCCAGCGCGGCGCGGCAGGTGGCCGACGACAAGCGCATCAAGCTCGAAACGTTTGTGGACCCGGCGCTGGGCGCGGTGCTGGCCGACCGCGACAAGCTGGAGAAAATTGTGCTGAACCTCCTGTTCAATGCGCTCAAGTTCACGCCCGCCGGCGGGAGCGTGTCGTTGCGCGCGGAAAAACAGGGCGAAGAATTCGTCTTGATTGTGAGCGACACCGGCATGGGCATCGCCGCGAAAAATCTGCCGTTCATTTTCGACCGCTTCTGGCAGGCCGACGGTTCGTCCAAGCGCAAATATCAGGGTGTGGGCATCGGTCTGGCGCTCGTGAAAGAACTGGTCGAAATCCAAAGCGGCAAGGTTGGCGTGGAAAGCGAGGAAGGCAAGGGCACCACCTTCACCGTGCGGTTGTCTTACGAAAAAGCCCCGGTGATGGAAAAGGAGCCGCAGCCCGAAACCGGCGAAAAAGTTCCCGGCACGGCGGAAGCCGGCGGGACCGTGACCTCGGAGGAATGGCTGGCGAATTTGTACCGGCGCGCGGAGTTGTTCCCGGCATTGACCCCGCTACAGCAAACCATCAAGCCGGTCGAGTTCACCGGCAACGGCAGACGCGCCACATTGCTGGTGGCCGACGACGAGCCGGACATGCTGCGCTTTTTGAAATCACAGCTGGCCACGCAATACGAGGTGATTGAGGCGGTGGACGGACAACAGGCGGTGGAAAAGGCGAGCCAATTTCTGCCGGACATCATTCTTCTGGACATGATGATGCCGGAGAAGGACGGCTTGCAGGCCTGCCGCGAGATCCGCGCGCACACCCCCACACAAAACATTCCGGTCATCCTGCTCACCGCGCGCGCCGACGAGGAAACCAAACTGGCCGCGCTGGGGGTCGGCGCGAGCGATTTCCTGGCGAAACCGTTCTCGACGACGGAATTGCACGTGCGCATCAAAAACCTGGTCGAGTCACACGGGTTCCAGCGCAAGTTGTCCCGGCAAAACCAGGCGCTCGAATCCACCATCGAACAGCTTAAGGACACCGAGTCGCAACTGGTGCAGACCGAGAAGCTCGCGTCATTGGGGCGCATGAGCGCCGGCATCATTCACGAAATCAACAACCCGCTGAATTTTGCCACGACCGGGCTGTTCGCCTTGCGCCACAAAAGCAAATTTCTCGAGCCGGAACAGCGTGGCGAATACGAGGAAATTCTCCGGGACGTTGAAGAGGGCATCAAGCGCGTGCGCAACATCGTGTCCGACCTTCGCACGTTCACGCATCCCGACACCGAACAACGCGACCAGGTTGACGTGGCTGAAGTGGTCGGCGCGTCGCTGCGGTTTTTGAGCGGCGAATGGCGCGACCAGGTGCGGGTTGAGTCCAAACTGGCCGAACACCAGACGATCTGGGCCAATCGCAATAAAATGGTTCACATCCTGGTGAATCTGTTGCAGAATTCACTGGACGCGTTGCGGCACAAGACATTTGCCGGCGAGCATCCGACCATCTGGATTGAAGGCCGCATGGAAAATGAGCGGAGCTTCATCGTGATTCGCGACAATGGCCTGGGCATTGACGCGAAACATTTGGACAAGATCTTTGATCCGTTTTTTACAACGAAGGAAGTGGGGGAAGGCATGGGATTGGGCTTGAGCATTTGCTATCGCATTGTCCAGGAATACAATGGACGTATTTCCGTCAGGACCGAAAGCGGCAAGTATTGCGAGTTTACGCTCGAATTTCCCATAAAGCAGCAACCCGCGGTTTCATCGGAGCAACATCATGGAGAATTTGTACAACTATAAACGATTTGGGATCCTCTACGTGGACGACGAGGAAAAGTCGCTGGCCAACTTTGCCCGCGCGTTCGGCGATCAATTTCACATCTTCACGGCGGCCAGCGCCCAGGATGGCTTGAAGCTGCTGGAACAGCACGCCGATGAAATCGGCCTGTTGATGACCGACCAGCGGATGCCCGGCGAAAAAGGCGTGTGGCTTTTGGAACGCGCGCGCAAGCTCCGGCCGCACATGATTCGCGTGCTGGTCACCGCTTACGCGGACATGGACGCCGCCATCGCCGCCGTCAACAGCGGCGCGATTTACAAATACGTCACCAAGCCGTGGGACCCGCCGCAGCTCGAACAAACGCTCAAGCGCGGCCTGGAATATTTCATGGTGCGGCTGGAGCGCGACCAGTTGCTCACGGAAAAAATGTCGGTGATCCGCAACATGATGATTGCCGACCGGATTGTGAGCCTGGGCCTGCTGGCCGCCGGCCTCAGCCATCACATCCGCAATTCGCTCGTGGCGGTGAAGACGTTTCTCGACCTCGCGCCGGTTAAAATGGCCGAGGAAAAATCGGCGATGAAAGGCCTGCGCAATCCCGATTTTTGGAAGGAATACCACCAGAACGTCCAGTCCCAGATCGAAAAAATCAACGGACTGCTCAAGGATTTGTGGACGGCGTCCGGAACGCCGTCGTTTCATTTCACCGACAAGGTGTTTTTGCACGAGGCCGTCGGCGCCGCCCTCAAAGCGTTTGAGAATCAACTCGCCGCGCGGCGCATCCAGGTTGACAACCAGATACCCGATTCGTTGCCGGCGCTACAGGCGGACAAGCCGAAATTTTACCGGCTGTTCGAGCTCTTGCTGAAGGACGAACTGGCCAGCCTGCCGGCCGGCAGCCGCATCACGCTGACGGCGGAATCGCAAAAAGACAGCACCAGGCCGGAGATCCTGGTTCGACTCAGCGATAACGGGCCGGGCCTGCCGCAGGAAGCGTTGCGCGTCCTGTTTGATCCGTTTGTCGTGCGCGGCGACACGCCGTCTGAATACGGCATTCACCTCATGGCGTGTTTCTTTATCGTTTATCATCACGGCGGAAGAATTGACGCCAAAAGCCAGCCCGGTCGCGGCACCACGTTTACAATTTGCCTGCCGCTCAACCCCGAACGGGCCGCGCCGCCGAGCGAACAGGAATTTCTCCAGAAGGTCCTCCTCAACGAGGAATTGTGGGAAAAATTGACTTCATCTGAATAGGGGGGAACGGCTCTCCCCCAAAATTGCCCATCTTTGGCCAATTTTGTCACAGTCTCCCGCCAATAATGAATTGACCTGAAGCCAAAAACAGTGGATAATCCGGCGGTAGTGACGCCAACCGAGAACAGATTGGGTCCATTCGGAACGGGAACGTGATGAAAACGCTTTTGGTTTTGGCTGCTCATCCGGATTTTGCTGAAACTATTCGTGCGGGTCTGGACGCGGAGAAATATCGTATTGTCCATCGGGTCAACGCACAGGAAGCCGAGCCGCTGCTGGCGCATGGCCTGGCCAGTGCGTGCATTCTCGATCTGGAACTGCTCGGCGTGCAGGGCATTTGGGCCATTGAAAAACTTCGCCGGCACGATTCCAAATGCCCGGTCATTGCCTATACCGCCGTCCAAAAATCAGAATGGGAGGAGGAAGCCTATCTGCACGGCGTGACGCACGTTCTGACCAAGCCCGTCCGCATCCGGCTCCTGAGCGGGTTGCTTGACCGTTTATGGGCAATGCCGGAACGCACCCCCCACTTGCCGCCGCTCCCGCCCGTGTCACCGCTCTCTTCCCGAACCCCGGAACCGCCGGCGCCGCGGTTTGTCGGCGCGTCGCAAACCCTCGGCGTGCTGCGCGATTTTTCGTCCATCCTCATGCATTCGCTCAACGCCGAGTTGATGCTCAAGCAGTTCCTGCTTTTCCTGCGCGAAACCCTCGGGGTCAACCGTGCCGCAATTTTCCTGAACCGCCCCCCATCACCGGCCGTTGAACCGGCTTTGGCGGAGGAACCCCGACGCTTGCACGCCGTGTCCGCCATCGGCATCGCGCCGGGCCTGCTCGAACATTTTGAACTGTCGCCCGATTCCGGCATCGGCGCCCAACTGGCTGCCTTGGGCCGGATTCTGCGCCGCAACAGTGACGAGGCGCGCGCGGATGCCGGGACGCAGAAGGAATTTGAACTGCTCGGCGCGCAAATCGCCGTGCCGATCCTCGACCGAGAAACCATCGTCGGCGTCGCCGTTTTCGACGGCCGTCTCACCGGCGAACCGCTCGCCAACGACGAATTGGAACTGATTTTCCATCTGCTGGAACAGGTCGGGCTGGCGCTTCGCAACATCTGGCTGTACGACCAGCTTGCCGGCAACCACGAGATGATGACCGACGTGTTGCGCGAACTCAGCAGCGCATGCATTGTCGTGGGCCGCGACCTGAAAGTGCTTCACGCCAACAAGGCTGCGCGTCGGCATTTTGGCCGGAAAAACCAGCGCAGCGGCGAACTCGAGTTCACCGATTTGCCGCAATCGCTCGGCGCGAAAATTTATCAGGTCTTGCGCACCGGCGCGGCCATCGGCCCGTTCAAATTCGAGCCGGAAAATTCACCCGGCACGGTTTACAGCGTCAGCGTGGTTCCTTTCCAGCGGCAGGAGTCCGCCACGCCGGTCTCCGCACTGTTGATGGCTGAGGACCTCACCCAGAGCGAGCAGTTCCGGCGGCTGGAAATCGAGGCGGCCAATCTTCGCCTGGTCAAGGCCATGGCCGATCGCCTCGCGCACGAGATCGGCAATGCCATGGTGCCGCTCTCCACGCACCAGCAGTTACTCGTCGAAAAATACCGGGACGCCGAGTTCCGCAAATCGCTCGACCATGCGCTGACCGACGGGGTCAAACGCGTAACGCGGCTCATCAATCAAATGCGCTTTCTCGCGCGTGACGGGCAAATTGAACCGCAAGCCTTCCCGGTCGAGCCGCTGATTCAGGAAGCCTATCAGGAAGCGCGCCAGCATCAGCCCACCGACACCGCGCAGTTGCATTGCGAAAACAGCGGAAAACCCGTCGTCGTCACCGGTGACCGCGCGGCCTTGAAACATGCCCTCGCCGAGGTCATGCTGAATGCCCTGCAGGCCAACCCCAAGGCGCCAACGATTGATGTCAAGATGCACACCGAAGGCGACAACAGCCATCAAGACCTCCAGATTGAAGTGCAGGACAACGGCTCCGGCTTTACTGCCGAAACCGCCAAACAGGGGACCTCACCGTTCTTCACCACCCGTAATGTTGGGCTGGGACTCGGTTTGACCGTCAGCCGGAAAATCATCGAAACCCATCACGGCAAACTGGAAATCGTTCCGCCGCGATCCGGCAAATCCGGCGTTGTGCGCATTTCACTGCCGGTTGAGGCGGGGACGACGACCGTGGAATAGGCCATTCGGCGGCTTTGCGCTTGTCACCACGGGCGACGGGTCCTAGAGTGCGCGAAGCGCAGCAGTTATTTTGACATGATTGAGTTGATTCAATTTCCCTGGAGCCCGTATTGCATTGTCCAGCGCTGCATCCTGGAATTTGCCGGGGCCCGATTCAGAATCATCAACATCCCGAATCAAAACCGTTCCCTCGTCTGGAAATTGACGAAGCAACGTTATTACGGCGTGCCCGTGGTCCGGGACGGGAAAACGGTCGTGTTCGAATTGGACGACGATTCACAGGTCATCGCCAAGTATCTCGATGCGAAATTCCAACTTGGCCTGTTCCCCTTCAAACTTGAAGGCGTCCAGTCCCTTCTCTGGCGCCACATTGAGAATGAAATTGAAGGCGCGACGTTCCGGCTCAACGACATTTACTGGCGGGAAAACGTGCCACCCGCAGAACAGCTCGATTTTTTGCGGTTCAAGGAACGCAAGTTCGGCCGCGGCTGCATTGACCAATGGCGCAAAGAACAGGGCGGGTGGCTGAAGCGGCTGGAGCAGGGTTTGATGCCGTTCGAGGAAATGGTGGCGCACCATCCATTTTTGCTGGGCGATTGCCCGCACTTCGTGGATTTCGATTTGTTCGGAATGCTTGAAAATTTTCTTTATTCGGGCCATTATCAGTTGCCGTCGGTGCACAACCATCTCAAGGACTGGCATCGGCGGATCAGCAAATTAAAAAGAAAAACGACAAAATGAAAAGAGGCGGCCTCCCCCCCCAGGCAACCCGCATTCTCCCCTGCACCCCTTCCATTTTTTATTTTGAATTGTGAAGAATTACATCATTGACACCAATGTCCTCCTGCACGACCCGCATTCCCTGTTGAGCTTTGAGGACAATCATGTCCTGGTCCCCATCGAAGTCATCGAGGAAATCGACCGTTTCAAGCGCGAGTCCAGCGAACTTGGCCAGAACGCGCGCACCGTGTCGCGGATGCTCGACGGCTTTCGCGGTGACGGCAGCCTGAGCGAAGGCGTGAAACTGCCCAACGGCGGCAGGTTGAAAATTGCGTTTCAAAAAAACGGGCACGTCAACGGCGACGTCCAGGTCAATGGCAACAGCGTGGACAACCGGATTCTTTCGCTCGCCGCCGCCATTCAAAAATCGCAGCCGAAAAACGCCACCATCCTCGTCAGCAAGGACATCAATCTTCGCATCAAGGCCGACGCGCTCGGGTTGCAGGCCGAGGATTACGAGACCGACCGCGTGTCCATTACCGACCTTTACACCGGCATGCTGGAAATGTCGGTCGGCACGGACAAAATGGCCGCCTTCCGCGCCAAGGGCGAACTTGCGCTCGGCGGCGCCAAAACATATTTTCCAAACGAATACTGCACGCTCACCGATGAAACCAATCCCAAACGCACCGCGCTCACCAAGGTGGACGCCACCGGCCAAAAGCTGGTGCCCATCATTGACAGCCGCGAAGGGGTTTGGGGCATCAAACCGCGCAACCGCGAACAGCATTTCGCCTTCGACGCGCTGTTGGATGACCGCGTCAAGCTCGTCACACTCATGGGCAAGGCCGGCACCGGAAAGACCCTGCTGGCGATGGCCGCCGGACTGAAGCGCACCGTGCTCGACCGCGAATTCCGCCGGCTCGTGGTCGCGCGGCCGACCATTTCCATGGGCAAGGAACTCGGCTTTTTGCCCGGTTCGCTCGAGGAAAAACTTGCGCCGTGGATGCAGCCGATTCACGATGCGCTCGAAATGTTGAGCGACCTCAACATGGGCCACGACCATCGCCGCAGCGGCGACCTGATGCGCTCCGGCAGCATCGTTGTCGAGGCGTTGAGCTACATCCGCGGGCGCAGCATCGCCAACCAGTTCATGGTCATTGACGAGGCGCAAAACCTGACGCCGCTCGAAGCCAAGACCATCATTACCCGCGTCGGCAGCGGCACGAAGATCATCTTCACCGGTGATCCTTATCAAATTGACAATCCCTACGTGGACTCGTCGTCAAACGGATTCAATTACGTCGTGAGCCGCTTCCGTCCCGAAGCCATCGCCGCGCACATCGAATTGCAAAAGGGCGAACGGTCCGAATTGGCCGAGCTGGCGGCAAATATTTTGTAATCATGCACTTAACATCAGAACTGAAGAAAACCAGCAGCGGATTTCCCCGCTCGGGGGCAGGCTGGTTTCCATTTTGCCAGTTGACAAATTGCCGTTGTCACCGAAATTTACATTAGAGCCGAACTGGGCGTTACGGGCGTCTGTAGCGGGAAATTTATGATCTCAAACGAGCGACCATCACCTTTTGGCGGGCGGCCTTACAGCCAGCCCAAACCACCAGTCAACGAAGACACACTCAAATCCGGGCAGGTGCAGATTGAGCGCAAAACCTTCATCTTTACGCTCAAGGAAAATCCGCGTGGACGGTTTCTGCGGATCACCGAGGATGTCGGCGGACGACGCGACAACATCATCATCCCGGCTCCCGGTTTGGAGGAGTTCAAAAAAATCCTGGAGGAAATGGTAAAGGCGGCGAATGAGATGCCGCAAAAACCCCAGCCGTGAGCAGGAAATCGGCGGATTGAAATGCTCCTCCGGATTTGCTGCTGCTCGTCCTGCCGGTAATAGCGGTTGTTGCAGCCCTTATTATTGCTTGGAATTGCCTGACTTCGGGCAAAATGATTATATAGGCGTCTTTGCGCCTGTGCGTTTATTTTTTGCCGCAGCCTTCTTCCTCGGTTTCGCCCGTGGCGCGTCGCCCCATAGACCTTCCAGGTCGTAACGTTCGCGAGCGTCCTGCCGCATGACGTGCACGATCACATCGAAGTAATCCAGCACCACCCATGCGCCGTGCACCGTGCCGTCCACCGCGCGCGCGCGCACGCCGTGCTCCTCGCGCAACCGGGCCGTGATTTCCTCCACGATGGCGCGCAAATGCGGCTCGCTCGTGCCGGACGCAATCACAAAATAATCCGTCACCGACGACAATTTGCGCACGTCGAGGATGACGATGTTATCCGCCTTTTTATTGTCCGCGAATTCGCGGCAAAGCCGCGCAAGTGTTCTGGAATCCATAGTTGCCACGAAGAGTTAACCACGGATGGACACGGATGGACACGGATTTTTTGACGCGAATTTCATGCATTGCCGCTGCCTGGAGCCGTGCATTGAATATTACCTGTGTTCACCTGGGTTAATCCGCAGTTGGGAATATCAGACATAAAGCCGTCCGCCGTGAATCGCCTCCGCCACCGCTGGCGGCACGAACTGGTCAATCGGCAAGCCCGCCCTCACCCGCGCGCGAATTTCCGACGACGACACGCCCAGCGGAAAACCCTTGAGCATTTGACCGCGAAAAGGCGGCGGAAAATGTGCCGCTGTCCCTCCCGGCCGCGGAATCGCGACAAATTCCGCGAGCTTCGCCAGTTCATCCGCTTCGCGCCATTCGTTGAGTTTTGCCGTGTTGTCCGCACCGACGAGGTAAAACAGTTCCGCCCGCGGGAAACGCCGGCGGTAATCGCGCAGTGTTTCGATGGTGTAGGAAACGCCGCCCCGGCGGAGTTCTTGTTCATCAATTTCGTAACGACAGCAACCCGCAAGCGCCAGGCGGAGCAACCGCACACGCTCCGTTGTGGGCGCGGGTTGGTTTTCCGGCTTGAACGGCGATTGCGCCGCCGGAATGAAAAACAGCCGGTCCAAACCAAGCTCCTCCATTGCCGCCTGCGCGACAAGCAGATGGCCGAGATGAACCGGGTCAAATGAGCCGCCAAATAAACCGATTTTCATGTTCTCTCAACAACATCGCCGCACACCATTAAACCGTTGCTCCGTAACTTCAACGTAAATCTGCTGCGCGTTTGCGGGATGACAGGCGCAAACCGCCTGCGCCTGCTGATGCGCGCGTTCCAGGTGCGATTCGCCGGACCATTCCTTTGCCAGCGCGAGCGCCAGCGCCGCCGTGCCTGTGATGTGGAGTGGCCTGCCCTCGGCCACGGCGTAATCCGGCAGCCAGACCGGCTCGGTCTCGTGCAACTTCGCGGGCTTGCGCCGCGTCAACAGCAAAACCCACTCCCGAATACTCAGGAGAATGATGGCCGTAACGAGCATCAGAAAAATTCCGGCAACCGCGGCGTCGAGAAGGTTGTTGAATTGCAACGTGCGGTTTGCCCGCAATGCGTCTTGGGCGGCGTCAATGGCCGTCGCTTCGCCGGCGGAGTTTGCGAGGTCGAGCGTTTTTTGCAGGCCGGGCGTTTTTTCGGCCAGCGTTTGAGCTTGTGCCAAAAACCCGATTCGCGGATCGGGATGCCAGATTTTTTGCGCGCCGGCGGTGAACGTCACCGCCACCAGCCAGGCCAGCGGAATGAGCGTGATGAGCGCGAACCAAGGCGAACGTTTTGGAGCGCCGGGCACCGTCTCGGCATGCTTTTCGATTCGCTCCGAGCCGGCGGCCGGCGTTCCCAGTGCCATTTTCAAAATAATGGTTGTGGCCAGACACAGCGCGATGGCGGCAAGCATCTGGTTGGCGATGCCGAACAGCGGCCAGAGCGAATTGATGCCCCCCAACGGGTCGCGCACGCCCTGGATTAAGAAATATCCCCACGCGCCGACCATCAACGCGGCGGCGATGGGGACGGCGCGGAAATTTTTCGGGTCGCCCAGCGGTTTCCAGGCGCGGCCAAGCACGCTTTGAATCAGATAGCGTCCCACGCGCGTGCCGGCGTCAACCGTGGTCAGGATGAACAACGCCTCGAACATGATGGCAAAGTGGTACCACAGGTCGAGTCCCCGTCCATTGACGGCCTTGGAAAAAATCTGCGCCATGCCCACGGCCAGCGTCGCCGCGCCGCCGGTGCGCCCAAACAAAGTTTTTTCACCGAGTTGGTTTGCCAGTGAATTCATATGGTCGGTCGTCACCGGATAACCAAGCGCGGTGACTTGGGCCACGGTCGCGGCGGGATCGCCCTTGATGTTCATGCTGAAATAGACGCCGGGGTCCAGCGCGCAGGCGGCGATGAGCGCCATGATGGCCACGAATGATTCACAGCACATCGCGCCGTAACCAATGGTCCGCGCATAACCTTCGCGGGTGATCATTTTCGGCGTCGTGCCGCTGGCGATGAGCGAGTGAAAGCCGGAAATCGCCCCGCACGCGATCGTGATGAAGCAGAACGGGAAAATTTTTCCAGCGACGACAAGGCCCGAGCCGTCGGTGAACTGGGTGAGCGCGGGGAGTTGGAGATTGGGCAGCACGAGCAGAATGCCGCACGCGAGCGCGCAAATCGTGCCGAGCTTCATATACGTGCTGAGATAATCGCGCGGCGCGAGCAGCAGCCACACCGGCAGGCAGCTGGAAATGACGCCGTAACCAATGATCATCCACGCCAGCGTGATGCCGTGCAGACTGAAATACTGCGACCACATCTGGTTTTGGTAAACCAGTTTGCCGCCCCACACCGCCAGCAGCAGCAGCGCGATGCCGAAGGCCGACGCCTCCAGAACCTTGCCGACGCGCACAAAACGCAGGTAACAGCCCATGAACAACGCGATGGGAATGGTCGCGCCGACGGTGAACACGCCCCACGGACTTTCGGCGAGCGCCTTCACGACGACCAGCGCCAGCACCGCGAGCAGAATCACGAGAATGGAAAGCACGGCGAGCACCGCGATGTAGCCAGCCGGCGAATTCAATTCTTCCTTCACCATTTGCGCGAGCGACTTGCCGTCGCGCCGGATCGAACAAAACAAAACGACGAAATCCTGCACCGCGCCGCCCAGCACGACACCGATGAGAATCCACAACGCGCCGGGGAGATAACCGAATTGCGCGGCGAGCACCGGCCCGACGAGCGGTCCCGGCCCGGCAATCGCTGCGAAGTGGTGGCCGAAGACGATCCATTTGTTCGTCCGCACGAAATCGCGCCCGTCATCGTGGACTTCGCAGGGTGTGGCGCGACGGTCGTTGAGCCCGAGCACGCGCGTGGCAATCCATTTCGAGTAAAACCGGTAACCGATGGCGTAGGTGCAAACTGCCGCGATGAGAATGTGGGCGGAATTGACCGGTTCATTCCGGCGCAAGGCCAGCACCGCGTAGGCGCCCGCACCGGCCAGCCCAAGCAGAATCCAAAAAATGACGGCGATACATTTTTTCAGGTGCGTCATGCGGATGAGTTCTGTTTTAAGCGAATCGAGGCGTGCCCGACAGAAAAATCCGGCTGCCGGCGAATGGCCGGCTTCGCACCCGGTTCAAGAGTTGGCGGCCGATCCCCCTCTATTTCCCGCGCAATTTCCGCACATCCACCGCTTCCATGCCCGCGGCGCGAATGGCTTGCAAGCCGAGGTCGGTGTCTTCGTAGGCGCGGCAAAATTCCGGTTCCACACGGATGCGCCGCGCGGCTTCGAGGAAAATGTCCGGCGCGGGTTTTTGGTTTTTCACCATTTCGCTCGTTACAACGGCATCGAAGAGATGCCGGATTTTCAAATGGTCAAGCACCATGCCGATGATTTTTTGCGTGCCGCCGGACGCCACCGCCATGGGGATTCTGCCGTAATTCGCCTCCGCAATCTCCAGGACGGCGTGGATCGGCTCAACCTGCGGCAACAGAGGCAGGTAGGCCTCCTCTTTTTCGTGTGCGACCGCGATATGGTCGAGCGAGTGGCCCTGTTCCCGCGCCAGCAGTTTTAAGATGTCGCGCGACGGTATGCCGCCAGTGGCGTAAAAGCGATCCTCAGGGAAATGAAGGTTGTATCGTTGCGTAACCATCTGCCACGCGCGCCAGTGCAACGGCATGGTGTCCGCCAGCGTGCCATCGCAATCGAAAACAAGTCCTTTGATATGCGGGGGAAGTTTCATGATTTCAACGCGGCGAGTTTTTCCTCCAAATCGTGCGCCATGAGCGGCTCGATGATGTCATCCAGCCCGCCTTCCAACACGGCCGGCAGATTGTAAAGGGTCAGTTCGATGCGGTGGTCGGTGACGCGGTTCTGCGGAAAATTGTAGGTGCGGATGCGTTCGTTACGTTCGCCGGTGCCGACTTGCGCCTTGCGCTGCGCGGCATATTTGGCGTTCTCCTCGGCGACTTTCCGGTCGAGCAGGCGCGAGCGCAGAACCGTCATCGCCTTGGCCTTGTTTTTCAACTGCGAGCGTTCGTCCTGGCAACGGACCTCGATGCCCGTCGGCTTGTGAAAAATCCGGACGGCGGAGTCCGTCGTGTTCACGCCCTGTCCGCCGTGTCCGGACGCGCGGCAGACGTTGATTTCCAAATCCTCCGGTTTGATTTCCACGTCCACTTCCCCGGCTTCCGGCAACACGGCAACGGTACAGGTGCTGGTATGAATGCGGCCCTGGGCTTCGGTTGCGGGCACGCGTTGGACGCGATGCACGCCGCTCTCGTATTTCAGCCGTTTGAAGACATCCGTCCCGGTCACGGAAAAAATGATTTCCTTGAAGCCGCCGAGATCGGACGGGCTGGAATCCATTGCCTCGACCTTCCAGCCGTGCGCCTCGGCATAGCGCGTGAACATGCGGTAAAGATCGGCGGAGAATAGCGCGGATTCCTGGCCGCCTGCGCCGGCGCGAATTTCTATGATGGTGTTGCGTGAGTCGGACGGGTCCGGTGGCAATATGCCGAACTGGATTCGTTGCGCGAGATGCTTTTCCTCGATTTCGAGCCGCGCCAGCTCATCGGTTGCGAGTTGTGCGAGTTCGGATTCCGGCGGCTCATTTTTTAACAACGCGCGGTTCTCGTCCAAATGCGCCAGCGTCTTCAAATAATTTTCCCCCTGCACCGTCAGGTCCTTGAGCCGGGCGTATTCGCGGGACAATTCCTGCGCACGTTGCTGGTGGTCGAAGGTTTTGGGGTCGCTCAGCAACGCCTCGATTTCGGCAAAGCGCCTGCGGAATTTTTCGATGTGCGGTCTTAAGTTCATTTACGACTGGCGATTGGCGTAAGTCGCGTCAATCGAAAATCGCATACCGTAAATTTGCGGACATGATTGAAAAAGAAACCGCCTGCATCTGCCAGGGCAGTTTGCAGACGGAAAAATGCAGGCAGCTATGCCTTTTTCTTCTTTTTCGTGGCAAACGCGGCCTGGGCGGCCTGCGTCTTGGCGGCGCGCTGCTGGAACTTGTCCACGCGTCCGGCGGTATCCACGAATTTCTGCTGGCCGGTGTAAAACGGGTGGCAGACGTTACAAATGCCCACAATGATGGTCGGCCGGGTGGAGCGGGTCTTGATCACATTGCCGCAGGCGCAACGGATCTCCGCGTCCACATATTTTGGATGAATGTCCGTCTTCATAAAAAGGGGCGTCAAGCTACCATGAATAAGCCGGATGACAAGGGTGAATTTGCAGCGGGCTACACGCCGCCAATCCACTTGCGGTCTTCCCAAACCGACTTGATGGACGTGAGGTTGCGCGAGTCAAAAATATTTTTCGCGGCGGAAATGAGCTTCCCCTTTTTCAAGTTGTTGAACGCGTCACTCGCGCTGATGGCGACAAATTGCAGCACGCTGGGGTCACGGTAGCAATCAATCATGCAACGCGTGCAACCGTCGCGGATGAGTTTGGACTCGTCCCATTCCCACACTTTGCACATCGGTTTCTCCCAAAAATGGCAGCGATACAAATCCAGCTTCCAATCGAGGTAAAAATACTTGTGGCCGCCGAGGCAGCCGAATTTCTCCTTTTCGCCGCGCAAATGCCGCTGCATCTCGGAGAGCGATTCCGTGGGATTGACGACCGGAAAATCGCTGCGCTGCTTCATCCGCTTGATCTTTTCGAACAGCTCCACCAATTCATCCTTCGAGTAATTCACCAGGCCGCTGTTGCTGAAGCTGAGATAGCTGCTGGCCAGCGAGGTCAGCGGATAGCTGAAGGTGCAGCTCTTGAAACCGAGCGTTTCGAGAAACGCGGGCAGCTTGTCATAATCGTCAATCAAGCGGCTGGCCGTGATGCTCGCGGTGGTTTGAACGCCGGCGGAATGGAAAAATTCGTTGGCACGCTTGATTTTCCTGCAAACGTCCGGCAGGCCGCGGTTTTTCTCGTGCCGCGCAACCTCATGCGCGTCAATGGACATGATGACGCTGGTCAGGCCGTCGCTGACCAGACCGCGCATGTTTTCTTCGGTCCACAAAGCGCCGTTGGTGCAGATCATCGGATGAATACCGCGCTCGGCGGCATACCGGGTCATCGCCCGCAAGTCCCGATGCACCATGGGTTCGCCGCCGACGAAAAGCAGGTAGCCGATGTGATTTTTCAGCGCGATGTCAATGGCGTCGCGCGCTTCCGACAACGTCACGCTCCGGCGGGCCTTGGGGTCAAACTTGGAGCGCGCAAATCCGCAGAAATCGCAATCAGCATTGCAAATGTTGGTGATGGCAAACTGAAGATACCCCGGCCCACCGTGATTTAGAACTTCACCAATCAGTTTGAATGTGCCCTTCTTGGGTCGTTTGACCGGCTTTGAGAAATCGGGCGCGCCCGAAGCCGCGGAAGCAGCTTTGGCAACGGGCGGACCTGGCACGGCAGAGACGTTGTTCATGGCAAACGATGCCATTGTGCTGGCAAGAAATGTTGCGGGCAAACTTTCTTTCGTTCGCAAAGCCGTTTACGGATGCTTTTCGCTTTGCGAAAGCGACGCGAAAAGTTTAGTGTTCGCACGGTTTGTCCGATGGTGTAATGGTAACACAGCGCCCTTTGGAGGCGTTATTCATGGTTCGAATCCATGTCGGACAGCCAACCTACCCACATTATTCCTCAAATTCTGCTTCGCAAGGGTCGCAGGTTGCACTTGTTGTCGAAGCATTTTGACCGTTGGTCGCACCCCAACGCCTTAAACAAACCATCAATATGCTGATATCCGCAGGCGACACACCTGAAATACGGGCAGCCTGGCCAATAGTGGCCGGACGAATCTTGGAAAGCTTTTGCCGCGCCTCCAACCGGAGACTCGGAACGGTTGAAAAATCAAAGGCAACGGGTATTGATTTGTCTTCCAAGGTCTTAAATTTCTCGACCTCCAATTCCTGCCGCTCAATGTAGCCAGCATATTTGATCGCAATTTCGACCTGCTGGACGACCTCGTCAGGCAAAGTTTCATTTCTATTTGGCAAATCCTTGTAGTTTACCTCCGGACGCGAAAGAATCTTTGCCAATGAATCAGACACATAGTACATTGCATGTAAACGTGTTATCTCATTATGTATTGAATGTTCTTTTGCCTGATATCCTTGATAATTGTGGTCTGGCAACAGGCCAATTTCGTGACCGATTTGCGATAGTCGAAGGTCGGCATTGTCTTGTCGAAGCAAAAGGCGGTATTCAGCACGGGACGTGAACATCCGATAAGGCTCAACCGTTCCTTTTGTTACTAGATCGTCAATCAAGACGCCGATATAGGCCTGGTCACGCCGAAGCACAATAGAATCCAGTCCTTTAACCCGGCGTGCCGCATTAATTCCAGCCATGAGGCCTTGGGCACCAGCTTCTTCATACCCTGATGTGCCGTTGATTTGGCCTGCGAGGAAGAGATTCTGGCAGACCTTTGTTTCGAGTGTTGGATACAGTTGAGTTGGATAAGCGAAATCATATTCTACCGCGTAGGCTGGCCGTAATATTTCTGCCTGCTCGCAGCCTATGATTGTGCGAACAAGTTCATATTGGACGTCAAATGGCAGACTGGTTGAAAACCCATTGACATAAAATTCATCAGTTTCGATCCCCTCAGGTTCCAGGAAAATTTGATGCCGTTCTTTCTCAGGGAATTTGACTATTTTATCTTCAATAGAGGGACAATACCTAGGTCCGACCCCCTCGATTATT
>Ga0265340_10000166_pt1 | contig 33210 bp, 27 predicted proteins | sample 4CB225metaG_FD_202082 | JGI IMG/M metagenome (GOLD analysis project Ga0265340, IMG submission 202082) | Rhizosphere microbial communities from Carex aquatilis grown in University of Washington, Seatle, WA, United States - 4-CB2-25 metaG | ecosystem: Host-associated > Plants > Roots >...
CGTTCTGCTGCACCTGGGCCATCCGGGTGGTGACGGTGACGTCGAGCCACTCGACGCAGTAACCCAGCCGCAGGCCGGCTTTGTCGTTCAGTGGGGCGATCGAGAGGTTGAGCGTCCGGCCACCGACAAGGATCTGGGCCTGGTGGTGGCCCTGCAAATCGCGAAGCATGCGCCGTTGATGTTGCGCGTTCTTGTGGAACTGGTCGATGTTGGTGCCGATCAGTGCGCGGGCATCGAACTGCGGCAGATCCCGCCGCAGATCGGCCTCGATCCCCAGCAGCATCCGCTGCACGGCCGGGTTGACGTAGGTGATGTTCAGTTCCGCATCGGCGAGCATCAGGTTGGCACTCAGCTCGCCGAGGACCAGATTTCCGGGAATTTCAGCAGGTTTCCCCCGGCCGAACAGTCGCTTCAGCACATCGGTTCCAATCGTCGGTTCACAAGACAGCCAGGCCCGTGACAGTGCTTCGGCCGGCCGAGGCGATGACTCAACTCAAGAGGGAATTCGACAGATCCGCTCCGGACATGAACCTGTTCTGGACTGTTTCGAAGGAGCACTCGACGAAGCGCCGGGCTACCGCTACCAGCGGGGACGAGGCTTGCCCGCGGTGGTGTGCGGAGGAACATCCACCCGGGCGGGCTCCTGACTCGCGGACCGGCGGACGTCGGCGGCCGGAATCCAGTCCGAGCGCAGCCCCGTGCCGGGCTCCACCTCCCAACTGATCTCGACCGCGTCCCGGGTCCAGGCGGTGGCGGTGGCAGGGACGTCTTCTTCGGCCCCGTGATGCCAGCGGAGCCTGGCCATCACCGGAATACCTTGTGCGGGGCGGGTAATGGCGCCGCGGGGGGCGACGCGAACGATACGAGGCACACTGGGCATGACACCACTCCACGGATCTTTGACGGTCTCGACCCGACCGCTCCACGATACCTCTGATCGAACACATGTTCGAGATACTGGGCGGCCCAGAACCCCGATTCACCCGATCGGGTCAACCGCTGCTTTCACAGCAGACCTTCAGGCATGCTGCATGGGTGTAACAGCGACCCGCAGCAGACTTAGGCCCATGACCACGACTCTCCCGGACGCTTCCGCGTCGACCTCAATCGGCCAGAGCCCAGCCGCAGACCGTGCCACCCCGGCCGACCCGTTGCCGGTTCCAGCGCTCGACGTGGTGATCCCGGTCTACAACGAGGAAGCCAGCGTCGAATCCTGCGTTCTGCGGCTGCACGCCTACCTGCATTCGCACTTCCCCTACCGCTTCCGGATCACGATCGCCGACAACGCCAGCACGGACAGAACCCTTCAGATCGCCCGGCGGCTCGCCGCGGAACATCCTGAGGTGGTCGCCGTCCATCTCGACCAGAAGGGCCGGGGCCGGGCCCTGCGACAGGTCTGGTCGAACTCCGACGCGCGGGTGCTGGCGTACATGGACGTGGATCTCTCCACCGACCTGGCCGCCTTGCTTCCGCTGGTGGCCCCGCTGCTGTCCGGTCACTCGGAACTGGCGATCGGCAGCCGGCTGGCCCGCGGATCGCGGGTGGTACGCGGACCGAAACGCGAACTGATCTCCCGCTGCTACAACCTGATCCTGCGCAGCACGCTGGCCGCCGGCTTCTCGGACGCGCAGTGCGGCTTCAAGGCGATCCGCGGGGACGTCGCCACCCGGCTGCTGCCGCTGGTCGAGGACACCGGCTGGTTCTTCGACACCGAACTACTGGTGCTGGCCGAGCGGGCCGGGCTGCGGATCCATGAGGTACCGGTCGACTGGGTGGACGATCCGGACAGCCGGGTCGACATCGTGGCGACCGCGCTGGCCGACCTGCGGGGCGTCCTGCGGGTGGGCAAGGCCCTGACCACCGGCCGGGTGCCGCTGGCCGACATGCGCGCCCAACTGCACCCGTCCCCGCCCGCGATCAGCCCCGCCGATCAGCCCGGCCCGACGCCGGCGACGGGCTCGATGTCGGCCACCGGACGCAGCGTCGACCCGGACGGCGTTCCCCCGGGGATGACCGGTCAGCTCATCCGGTTCGCGCTGGTCGGCGCGATCAGCACCCTGGCCTACGTGATCCTCTACGCCCTGCTCCGCTCCGGGATGGGTCCGGAACCGGCCAACCTGGTCGCGCTGCTGGTCACCACGATCGGCAACACCGCCGCCAACCGGAGCCTGACCTTCGGCGTGCACGGGCCCAATCTCTGGTGGCGGCATCAGCTCCAGGGGCTGGCCCTCTTCGCGCTCGCCCTGATCCTGACCACCGGTTCACTGGCGCTGCTGGCGGCGGTCTCGACGTCCACCCATCACGCCGTCGAGCTCATCGTCCTGATCGCCACCAGCCTGCTCACCACCATCATCCGGTTCTCCCTGCTGCGGACCTGGGTCTTCCACGCCACCGCCCGCCGCTGACCCGGCCCGCTCCACGTCCGACGCGCCCTACTTCCGATCCGGCTCGCCCCACCTCCGGACCGCCCGGCCCGCTCCGCGCGGTACTGCCCGGAGCACTGATCCTCCCCCGAGTTGACGGTTTCCACGCCCAGAGCACCGGCTTGCCGCCTGGACGTGGAAACCGTCGCACTCCTGCGAGCCGGCGGGCGATTTGCGGGGGCCGGGCGTCCGGGCCGAGAAACAGGGTGTAAATTTGTGCGCCTGCGGCGAGAGGACAGGGACACAGTCGGCCATCTTCCCAGGCAACTGTCCGATAGATGAGATACAGTTAACCGTATGAGTCGTGTCGGCGAGGACGCCGACCTCCAGACGATACACGTCACTGTGCGATCGTCCGCCGATCTGCGGGCCGCAAAAACCCGGAGGGCAATTCTGGACGCGGTCGGACGGTTCACGGCTCGTGGCTTTACGAGCATCGCCACGAGCGATGCGGTTCGGCGGGCACGCGTCAGCCGTAGTTGGCGCCACGGGCATCTCTCCGGCCTGGATGAATTGGCCGCAGGCATCGGCTACCGCCGCTTGGCCACTCGGCCGTCAGGTACCTGGCGGGAGGTTCATTGATGCTCATGAGTTCATGGCTCCGGGAAAACCTCAGGCCGTCTGACGACAAACTGGTGAACCCGTTTATTGCCCAGCTTCCGTCCTGGCTCGACGGATAGCTCGACCGATAGATCCACAGCACTACCGTCTCACATTCGATATGCAATTGAGAATAGAGGAACGCGGCATGCTTTTCGAAGTGGGGGAAACCCTGGTCTATCCTCATCACGGCGCTGTGACCATCACGGAGATCGAGAGTCGTGCCGTCAAGGGTGTCGAGACAACGTATATCACGCTTGCCGTGTGCGACAGCGAACTGACGATCAAGATACCCATCGACAAAGTCGATTACATCGGCGTGCGTGATGTGATCGACGAGGACGGGCTGCAGGCTGTTTTCGCGGTCCTGAAAGCCGATGTCGGAGAAGAACCGAACAATTGGTCCCGCCGGTACAAGGCCAACCAGGAGAAAATGGCCAGCGGAAATGTCCTGCACGTGAGCGAGGTGGTGCGCGACCTCTGGCGCCGGGACGAGGAGAAAGGGCTCTCGGCCGGAGAGAAGCGCATGCTCCTGAAGTCGCGGCAAATCCTGATCTCGGAACTGGCTCTCGCCCTGGACGAAACCCTCGAGGCGGCCTCCGCGACCCTGGACAAGGTACTCGGCACCGTCGTCACGAGCCCGGCACCGGCATAAGCCGGCGGCTTAGAATTAATTTCGTGAATTAACCCGGGTGGATTACGCGCGCACTGACTGTGCGGCGTGATCCACCCGGGTCGTCTCACGGGCCGTCCACCGGTCGCCCGACGGGCGACCCGGGTCGCCCGTCGGTCAGACCGGGTCGCCCGTCGGTCAGACCGAACCGCCGCCGGTCTCGGGATTCTTGAGATAGGCGGCGAGTTCGTCCAGCGAGACCAGGCCATCGCCGTCCGTGTCCAGCACCTTGACCGCGTGCGCGGCGGACTCGTCGGTAATCTCGGCCCCGAGTGCCGCCATCAATTTCTGCAGCTCAGCAGCCGTGATCAGACCATCCCCGTCGATATCGATCAGGGCGAAGGTCGTCGCGTATGCACTGTTGTCGCTCATCTACAGCCACCTGTCCGTCGGGAAGTCCGAACGTACCAATGCTCGCTTCCGGTCGCCAGATCACCCGACTCCGGTCACCAGATCACCCGATTCGTCAGGCCCCATCCCGATGCCGCGGCGCACGATCACGATCACCCATCGAGCCCGCAGATCCGCCATCAGAGCAATCGCCTATGATCACCGATTCAGCCCGCAGATCGGCCACCAACGCCGACCCTTCCGCGAGCGCAACCAGTAGTCATGCACGGAGGCGGTGGTCAAACCACCACCGCAACTCAGGCCCCAGGGCGCAGACCGGGCCGATCGACCGGAACACTTGATCACGCTGATTCGCAGACCGGTGCCAGCCAGATCGGAGCCCCGTAGTCAACTCCTGGCCTGTGGTCCACCGTGGCGCGTTGATCGACGACTGTGCGCTGCCGTGGCGCGCAGCACCGGCGAGTCGTCGATCACGTCGTCGATCAAGATGCCTACGCAGTCCCCGGGTTTCGGAGCCGGAGTCACCAGAGCCGGCCCGGGTCGGGATCGCGAATGACTCATCATGGGTGCCGCTGTTGCGCTGTGCGATCGCAGGTAGGCCGTGTCAATCCGGGCGAAGCTTGGATGTCGTGATCGCTGATCGCTGAAGGTTGGGTGCTGCACGTCAGCATCAGACCTTTAGCGATCAACACACTCACACGGCGTAACCGGCCAGAGTCCGGCGATCTGTCCGCGATCCCCCATCCGCGAGCCCGCACACTGAGCCACTCCGCATACACGCTGAGCCACTCTGCATACACACTGAGCCATTCCGCGCAACCCGTCGCTGCGCTGTGTCATCGCGGGCAAGCAAGGTTTCCGTCCCGGGCAACCTACGCTGGTAGGGTGAAGAAAAGATCTTGTCTGTGGTGATCCGGGGTTCGGACAAGGCCCGCTTGGATCCGCAGTAGCGGCCCCAGTGTTGCGATCTCGGCCCTGGATCGAGCCGGTGAGCCTTCTCAGTGAGCGATGGTTGCCGTGAGTGGATGCGCGCCCGCCCGACCCTCTCTTGGCCGATCCGGGGCCGTCCGGGGTCAACGACGCCGAAGCCCGATCGCACGTACTGTGAAAACTCCGCTGGTCAGACGCCGACGGACTCTTCACGATCATTAAAGACGAGCACCACGTTCTCGATCTCGGCAACACGACAGAGCCTATGTCCACCGATAGTCACGATGTGTAACGGCGGGTGGTTTGAGCGGCGGACATGCGGCCAGGTCGGAGCGCCCACAGGTTCGACCCCTTCTCCCGGCGTCACACCTGGTTACCCGGAAATGGCTCGCTCACCGGCAGCGCCCGATGCTTATTCGGAATGGCTCAGGAAGGCGGTGAGCTCTTCCAGGGAGATCAGACCGTCGCCGTCCGAGTCGATCAGCTCGACCGCATGGGTGGCGAACTCGTCGCTTATGTCGGCCCCGATCGTCGTCATCAGTCTTTGCAGTTCGGCGGCCGTGATCAGGCCGTCGCCATCGAGGTCGATGAGTTCGAAGGTGCTCGCATATTCGCTCGGGTCACTCATCGTCAACCACCTGTCCTGGTTGGGGCACCGATCCCGGGCAAACTACCAATCACCCCGGACCACCGCGAACGCACATGCATCCGCTCACCTGATCGATCGTCCACTCCCTCCACTCCGTCCCTCCACTCCGTCCCGCCCTCTGTGTGATCCCCGTTTGTGCCCACGAAAGCGGAGGTCGGCAACCGAACCTGCATGGGTATGACCGGTGATCTTGCGGAGCAGGAGCGAACTCGGAGCAGGAGAGATCAGGGGTGCATGCGGGCGCCTTTGAAGACTTTGTCCACCGCATTCCGTGGGCCGTGCACGGCGAGCCCGACCAGGTCGAGCTTTTCGCGCGGGACGGCCCGGACCGCAGCCCGGTTGTCCCGGTCGTTGCCGGTGCTGAACAGATCTGATGTGAAGATCGACATGGCCAGCCCGCGGGCCCGGGCTCGTGAGTGGGCCGTGGTCAGCAGTTCGCGGTCACCGGTAAGGACAAGCACCGGACGGTCGAACATGGCCAGGTAGCCGGTGCCGTCGGCGTCCTGATACGGCTCACCGATCAGCCCCGGATTCGCCGCCGCGATCCCGCTGCTGAGGAAGGCACAAATATTCAGCCGCTGCCAGGTCTGGAGGTCATCGCGCAACAGGACGCTGATCTTGGTCTCGAACCGGATCGGCTCACTATCGGTCGGCATCGGGCCGGGGCCGTTCTGCGCCGGGTCACGGCCGTTCTTCTGCTCATGGTTCTGCACGGCCCGAGCCTGGCGCCTCCGTAGCCGCATCGTCTTGTACGTTCTTGACATGCGCAGCGTGCGCCCGATGAACGACGCCCAGGTCAAGGCCTGGAAGCCCGCGGTCGCCGGGGTCCGGGAGGTGCTGCACGCCCGTTTTCATCAGCACGCCTACCCGATGCACACCCATGACTCCTGGACCCTGCTGCTGATCGATCAGGGCCTGGTCCGGTACGACCTCGATCACCACGAGCACGGGGCGCCACAATCCTCGCTCACCCTGTTGCCTCCGGATGTCCCGCACGACGGCCGCTCGGCCCAGCCCGGGGGTTTCCGTAAACGGGTCCTCTACCTGGACCGTGACCTGCTCGGCACCGACCGGATCGGCTCGGCGGTCGACCACCCCCAGTTGCTGGATCCGGTGCTGCGGTTACGCGTTCAGACGTTGCACGACGTGCTTCTCCAGCGCACCGAGGATCTGGAGGCGGACAGCCGGATGGCCCTGATCCGGGAGCGGCTGTGCGCTCACCTGGGGCGGGCGGACGACGGGCCCGCCATCGACCGGCGGGATCCGGGGACGGCCACCCGGTTCCGCGAGCTGCTGGATGCCCGGGTGCGGCCGGGAGTCTCCCTGGCCCAGGCCGCGCAACTGCTGCACCGCCATCCCACTCACCTGGTGCGAGCCTTCAGCCGGGAGTACGGGATGCCGCCCCACCTGTACCTGACCGGCCGGAGGGTGGACGCGGCCCGGAAACACCTGCTCGCGGGAATGCCGGCCGCCGAGGCCGCTGTCCAGGCCGGGTTCTACGACCAATCGCATCTGAACCGGCACTTCAGCCGGATGCTCGGGATCAGTCCGGCCCGTTATGCCCGGACGGGGCAACCACGCTCGGATCAGCCGGCCCAACCGGAGCGACCTCGCCCGGCCCGGCCGGCCTAACCAGAACCGCCTCGCCCGGCCCGGCCGGCCCAACCTCGTCCCGCCCCGCCGCGGTATCAGGGTCGGTCGGCGAGGTGGTGAGCGGCAACCGGAGCAGCATGGTCAGCCCTCCGCCGGGAGTGTCCTCGGCCTCCAGGGTGCCCCCGTTGGCCTCGACGAATCCGCGAGCCACGGCCAGCCCGAGCCCTACCCCGTGCCCGGCCGGGGCATCACCGAGGCGCTGAAACGCCCGGAAGATCGCGTCCTTCTGGCTGTCGGGAACCCCCCGGCCGCGATCGGTGACCCGAACCACGATCGACTCCCCCACCTGGTCGGCACTGACCAGGACCATGGTGGTCGGGGCCGTGTGCCGCAACGCGTTCTCCACCACATTGGCCAGCGCCCGTTCCAGCAGCCCGGCATCGGCATGGATCAGCGGCAGCGCGTCCGGGATCTGCACCCGCACCCGGTCGGGGTCCGTGCCCCGAATCGCCCGCGCCACCAGTTCGTCGATCGACGCCGGGCCCAGCACCGGCCGAACCACACCGGAGTCGAGCCGGCTCATGTCGAGCAGATTGTCGATCAGGGCCTGCAGCCGGTCGGCGGAATCCTCGATCGTGGCCAGCATCTCGGCCTGATCGGAGGCCGAGAGGGTGACATCGTCGGCCCGCAGACTGCTGACCGCGGCCTTCACCCCGGCCAGCGGCGTCCGCAGATCATGAGAGACGGCGGCCAGCAATGCCGTTCGGATCGCGGTGCGTTCGGCCTCCCGCCGGGATCGGCGCGCCTCCTCGCGCAACCGGTCCCGTTCCAGCACGGTTTCAAGCTGAGCGGCGATCGCGGTGGCCACCCGGACCTGTTCGGCCGGCAACCGCCGCCCGTGCAATGACAGCACCAGCCCGTCACTGACCGGGATGTCCAGCCCCTCGGCGTCCCGGTCCTCGGCGTCCCGAGCATCGGCGTCCCGAGCATCGGCGTCCCGAGCATCGGCGTCCCGAGCATCGAGGTTTTGCGACACCGGCTGCGGCCCCCCGGTCGATCTCTCCACAGCGGCCAGGGCGAGGGCCCGATCCTGATCCGGGCCGGCCGGTGGGGAGGCCGCCAGACGGGTCCAGTTCGCCGTCCCGGGGTCCGGTCGTCCGCCGGGCCGGTGCAGCAAAGCCACCCGGGTCAGGCCGAAGGTCTCGCGGACCCGGTCCAGCAGGGCCTGGAGGGCGTCGTCACCACGCAGCACCGAACCGGCCAGCAGGACCAGGGTGTCGGCCTCGGCCCGGGACCGGGCCGCCTGCACGGTCCGGCGAGCGGCCAGATCCACCACCGCCGACACGGCCGCGGCGACCGCGATCAGCACGATGATCGCCAGCACGTTCTCCGGTTCGGCGATCCCGAAGGTATGCAACGGCGGGGTGAAGAAGTAATTGGCCAGACCACCCCCGGCCAGTGCGGACAGCATCGCCGGCCACAGGCCGCCGGCCAGGGCCACCACCACCGTCAGCGCCAGGTAGAGCATCAGGTCGGCCGACAGCATGTCACCGGTTCGGATCCGGTCCAGTCCCAGGGTGAGCAGCGGCGGGGCCAGCACCGCGAGCAGCCAGCCGAGCAGCAGCCGGCGGCGCGGTAGCGAGGTGCGCCGCCCGATCCGGCGGAACCGGTAGGCGGGGTGTGGATGAGTGACGATGTGAACGTCGATCTCGTCCGAATCCCGTACCACCCGGGCCCCCACACCCGGGCTCAGCAACGCCGTGAACCGGCCGCGGCGTCCGGCCCCGATCACGATCTGGCTGGCGTTCACCCCCCGGGCGAAGTCGAGCACGGCCTCGGCGATCCCGCCGGAGCGACCGTCGCCGGAGACAAGATGGTAGGTGCCTCCGAGTTGCCCGACCAGCGCCCGCTGCCGGGCCAGGATCTCCGGCCGGACCCCGCTCAGCCCGTCGCTGCGGGAGACGTGCAGGGCCAGCAACTCACCGCCGCTGGCCCGTTGCGAGATCCGGCTGCCCCGCCGGATCAGCGCCTCTCCTTCCGGCCCTCCGGTCAGGGCGACGACGACCCGTTCCCGGGCCGGCCAGGGCGCATCGATGTCGTGCTCGGCGCGGTACCGGTCGAGCGCGTCGTCCACCCGGTCCGCCAGCCAGAGCAGGGCCAGCTCCCGCAGTGCGGTCAGGTTGCCGATCCGGAAGTAGTTGGCCAGGGCGGCGTCCACCTCGGCCGGGGCGTAGACGTTGCCGTGGGCGAGCCGCTTGCGCAGCGCCTGGGGACTCATGTCGACCAGTTCGATCTGATCGGCCTTGCGCACCAGGTCGTCCGGGACGGTCTCCCGCTGCCGCACCTCGGTAATGGTGGCGACGACGTCGTTCAGAGATTCCAGGTGCTGAATGTTCACCGTGGTGATCACGTCGATCCCGGCCGCCAGCAGTTCCTCGACGTCCTGCCAGCGCTTGACGTTGCGGGAACCGGGAACGTTGGTGTGGGCGAGCTCGTCGACCAGGACCACGCCGGGCGCGCGAGTCAGGATCGCCTCGACGTCCATCTCGGTGAACTCAGCCGCCCGGTACCGCAGCCGCCGGCGGGCGATCGGCTCCAGCCCCCGCACCAGCCGCTCGGTCTGCTCGCGCCCATGGGCCTCGACGAAACCGATCACCACGTCGGTACCGCGCTCGACCCGCCGATGGCCCTCGGCCAGCATCGCGTAGGTCTTGCCGACGCCGGGTGCGGCCCCCAGATAAACCCGTAGCTCGCCGGTCACCGGTCCGCTTTCCCAAGGATCTCGGGTTCCCCAAGGATCTCGGGTTCCCCAAGGATCTCGGGGGCCTTCTGGACGATCCAGGTCAGCAACGGATGCAGCAACGCGACCAGTTCATCACCAAGGTCGGTCAGGCAGTACTCGACGTGCGGCGGGATCACCGGCCGGGACCGGCGGTCGACCAGGCCGTCGCGCTCGAAAGTCTTGAGCGTCTGAGCCAGCATTTTCTCGCTGATTCCCTCCACGCTCCGACGCAGTTCACTCCAGCGCAGAGTGCGCCCGGTCAGCGCGGCCAGCACCAGAACCCCCCATTTGCTGGTGACGTGGTCGAGCACGACCCGGCTGGGGCAGGCCGCCGGAAACACGCCGCCGGGAAACAGCCGGGCCAGCTCCAGCGTCGGGAATTCGTCCGTCATTCCGCTCCTCACCTCAATACTTACCGCAAGGTCAGTACCTTACTTCAAAGTGCGTACTGCTGATCGGGAAGCACGAGGGGTGCTGCTGCCTTCTGCTGGGCACAGTCCATCCAGCGAAAGGAAGACCCGATGTCCATCGTCGTCACCGGGGCCACCGGCCAGCTCGGCCGCCTGGTCGTGAAGTCCCTGCTCGAGCGCGGCGTCCCGGCCGGCCAGATCATCGGCGCCGGCCGTGATCTGGACAAGATCAAGGACTTCGCCGACCAGGGCCTGCGCACCGCGCGGATCGATTTCGACGACCCGGCCGGCCTGGACGCGGCGTTCGACGGTGCGCAGAAGGTGCTACTGATCTCCGGGAGCGAGGTCGGACGGCGGATCTCTCAGCACCGCAACGCGATCGACGCCGCCGGCCGGGCCGGGGTCGACCTGCTCGTCTACACCAGCATTGCCGGCGCTGACACGGCCACGATGAGCCTGGCCGACGACCACAAGGGTACCGAGGCGGCCTTGCGCGAGTCCGGTCTGCCCTTCGCCCTGCTGCGCAATAGCTGGTACCTGGAGAACTACACCGGGCAACTGGCCACCACCCTCCAGCGGGGTGTCATCTACGGCAGCAGCGGTGAGGGGCGGATCAGCGCCGCCGCCCGGGCCGACTTCGCCGAGGCCGCCGCCGTGGTGCTCAGCACCGAGGGCCAGGCCGGCGCGGTCTACGAACTCGGCGGGGATGAGGCCTTCAGCCAGGCCGAGCTGGCCGCCGAGATCACGGCGCGGACCGGTACCCGGGTCGAGTACCGGGATCTGCCGGAGGTCGAGTACCGGCAGACGCTGCTCGACGCGGGTCTGCCCGAACCGGTGGCCACCCTGCTGGCCGACGTCGACCGGGGAGTCAGCCGGGGCGAGCTGCTGGTGACGACCGGCGACCTGTCCCGGCTGATCGCCCACCCCACCAGCACCCTGGCCGACGCCCTCGGTACCCGCCGATGAGCACCGGCTGACCCTCGAACATGTCACGCGAAGCTCACCTTCACGGGCGTAAGCGATGATCAAGCAGGTTCGGCGGCCGAGCCTGGTTGCGAAGATATGGATCTTGATGGGATTTTCGGTGCTCGCACGCCCGGGCTGAGGACAGGCGGGAGCGGGCAAGAGTGCATGACCACGAGGAAAATGGACGCGTTAGAGTTGTGACGATCGGATAACGGCCGGAAAGGGCCCTTGACGACAGTTTGTAAAGACGCTTCACTAACGAAATGCCAGTTACCCCGGGTCGCTCGCTTCGGCCGACCACCAAGGTGTTGCCTGGTCAGGCTCGTGGACACAACCGGTCCCTGGTGCTTCAGTCGCTCTACAGCGATGGACCACAGAGCCGGGCCGACCTGGCCCGGGTCACCGCCCTGACTCCGGTCACGATCGGCGCCCTGGTGAGCGAGCTGCTCACCGAGGGCCTGGTCGTCGAACTCGGCACCCGCACCGATTCCCGGGTCGGCAAACCCGCGAGGCTGGTCGGATTCGATCCGGCGGCCGCTCACATCGTCAGCATCGACCTGTCCTCCCATCAGCGGCTGCGCGGGGCGATCCTCGACCTGAACGGCAAGCTGCTCACCACGATGAATCTGCCGCGGGGCCGGCGCACCGGCGCCGCCGCCGTCAAGCTGGTCACCGAACTGGCCACCCGGCTGGTGGGCGAGGCCGAACGGCCGGTGCTCGGGGTCGGCGTCGGCAGTCCGGGAGTGGTCGACTCCGCCGGCAACATCCTCGACGCTCCCAACCTGGGCTGGTCCGGCGTCCCGCTGGCGCAGATCCTGGCCGATGCCGTCGAACGGCCCGTGCACGTGGGCAACGATGCCAACGCCGCGGCCCTGGCCGAACACAGTTTCGGCGGCTCCGGTGCCGCCGGCGTGCTGGTCCTCACGGTCGGGCTGGGCGTGGGCGCCGGCATCCTGCTGGACGGCGCCCTCATTCACGGCGGGCACTTCGCGGCCGGCGAGATCGGGCACGTCACCGCCGAGGAGGACGGAACCGAATGCGCCTGCGGGCGCTCCGGATGTCTGGAGACCGTGCTCGCCATCCCGCAGCTACGCGCCCGGCTGGCCGATCTCGGGCCGACCGACCAGGAGAAGCTGCTCATCAGCGCCGGCGAACGGCTCGGCGTCACCCTGGCCCCAGTGATCAGCACCCTCGATCTGGCCGAGATCGTCCTCAACGGCCCGCCGGATCTGCTCGGCGGGGCGCTGCTGGACTCTCTGGCCCGCACGGTCCGGCGCCGGGTGATGCCGGTCGTCGCCCAGGACCTCGACATCCGGCTCTCGGCCCTGCACGAGAACAGCGTCCTGCTCGGCGCCTCGGTTCTCGTGCTGTCCGGCGAACTCGGCGTCTCCTGACCACACCCGCACCCAGCAGAACGCCGCCCGGTCTGAACACCCCACCAACTGCTCCACGCATGACCGCACCGCCCACCGCACGACCGCACAGTTCACGGCACGCACGTAAGGCGCTCGGCCGCTCCACCGCACCTGCCCGTTCCACAGCATTCACCAACGGCTCGGCGCTGACGCCGTCCCGTCCCCCTGTCCTGGTTCGCCATGGAGGTACCCCGATGAAGATTGTTGCCCTGGCCGCGGTGGGAATCACCGCCAGCCTTGCCCTGACCGCCTGTGGCGGCAGCAGTAGTTCCGACTCGGGCAAGAGCGCGAGCGGTCCGAAGACCGGCACCATCCGGCTCTGGCTGAACGGCCCGGACACCCCACAGAGCATCGTCGATTACGCGACGGCCGAGTTCGCCAAGGAGAACCCCGGCTCCAAGGTGGTTTTCGAGCGCCAGCAGTGGACCGGCATCGTGGCCAAGCTGACCACCGCGCTGTCCAGCAGCAGCAGCCCGGACGTGGTCGAACTGGGCAACACCGATGCCCAGGCGTTCGAGGCGGCCGGGGCCCTGAAGGACCTCACCGCCGACAAGGCCGCGCTCGGCGGGGACGACCTGGTCCAGAGCCTGGTCGATTCCGGCAGTTTCGACGGCAAGTTCTACGGTGCTCCGTACTACGGCGGGGCCCGGGTCGTGATCTACCGCAAGGACCTGTTCAAGAAGGCCGGAATCACCGCCACGCCCACCTCGACCCAGGAGTTCGTCGACGACGGGATCAAGCTGGCGCAGAAGAACGCGGCCACCAAGGACTTCTCCGGGATCTACCTGGCCGGCAAGGACTGGTACCCGTCGCTGCCGTTCATCTGGGACAACGGCGGTGACATCGCCACCCGGACCGGCGGCAAGTGGACCGGTCAGCTATCCAGCCCCGGCTCGATCACCGGCCTCAACGTGGTCAAGACGATCATGGACAAGGCCTCCAAGGCACCCAAGGACGGCGACGGCACCAAGGACTACGTCGCGTTCTGCAACAACCAGGTCGGAATGCTGATGGGCCCGGGCTGGAAGGTTGGGCAGATCATCGCCAAGGACGGCGGCTGCCCGAAGATGGCCGACAAGATCGGCGCCTTCGCCCTGCCGGGCAAGACCCCCGGCAGCCTGGCCCCGGCCTTCCTCGGTGGCTCGAACATCGCCATCTCGGCCAAGACGAAGTACCCGGCCCTGAGCCTGAGCCTGCTGAAGATCATGACCGGTGACGGCTACCAGAAGCAGATGGCCGCGCTCGGTCTGCTGCCGGCCAAGAAGTCCCTGCTCGCCGACGTCAAGGGTGACTCGTCGGTACAGGCTCAGGCCAAGGCGGCCACCAACACCCGGTTCACGCCGGAGAGCCCGAACTGGGCCGGGGTGGAGGCCAGCTCGACCCTGCCGGACATGTTCGTCGGGATCGCCAAGGGCAAGGACGTCACCGCGCAGGCCAAGACGGCGGACGCGGCGATCGAAGCCGCACTGAACCGTTGATCGAACCATCCCGGCGATCAACACTGAAACGATGAGTGGATCGATGACCGTAGCGACGATCACCGAAACGACGACCACCGGATGACGGCGCAACCGCTGTCGCCACCACGGGTGCCCCCGGCGCCCGTGGTGGCGCGTCGCCGCCGGCACCGCGGCACCGTCATCCTGCCTTACGCCTTGATCGCCCCGGCGATTCTGGTGCTCGGCCTGGTGCTCGGTTACCCGCTGGTCAAGCTGGTTCTGCTCTCACTGCAGAAATTCGGCCTGGCCCAGCAGTTCGGCACCCCGGCGCCGTTCGTCGGCTTCGACAACTACCAGCAGATCCTCACCGACCCAGAGCTCTACACGGTGCTGGTAAGGACTCTGGCCTTCTGCGCCGTCACCGTCGTGCTGACGATGGCGCTCGGCTCCCTGCTGGCCCTGCTGGCCCAGCGGATTCACCGGTTCATCCGGGTCACCCTGCTGACCATGCTGCTGCTGGTCTGGGCGATGCCACCGGTGTCCTCGACGGTGGTCTGGCAATGGATGTTCGACAGCCAGTACGGCGTGGTCAACTGGCTGCTGACCAAGCTCGGCGCCGACTTCCAGGATCATTCCTGGCTGGATACCCAGTTCTCGTTCTTCACCGTGGCCACCCTGGTGGTGGTCTGGATGGGCATCCCGTTCGTCACTTTCACCGTGTTCGCCGGGCTGACCCAGGTGCCGGTCGAGGTGCTCGAGGCCGCTCAGCTCGACGGGGCGAACGGTTTTCAGCGGATGCGGCACGTGATCGTGCCGTTCCTGAAGCCGGTGCTGCTGATCCTGACCACGCTGTCGGTGCTGTGGAACTTCCAGATCTTCAACCAGATCTACGTATTGCAGCGGGCCGGTGGGATCTCCCGGGACACGAACCTCCTCGGCGTCTACGCCTACCAGGTCTCGATCGGGCAGAACCGGTTCGACGTCGGAGGGGCGATCGCCGTCGTGATGGTGCTGCTCACCCTGCTGCTCACCGGCGTCTATCTGCGGCAGATGGCCAAACAGGAGGACCAGTGACGACGGAGAGCATCTCCCCGCCGGGCCGCACCGCCGCGCCCGCGCCCGAATCGTCTTCGGCCGCATCGGTGCGGGCCAGCCGGGCGTCCTGGCGGCCCGGCGGCACCCGGGCCGGCGCGATCGCGGCCAACGTGACCGGGGTGCTGGTGATCGTGCTGATGGCCTTCCCGGTGTACTGGATGGTGAACACCTCGTTCCAGCGCGGGATCGACATCACCGGGCCGCATCCGAAGTTCCTGCCGCTGGGCACTCTGGACAACTACCGCAAAGTATTTCACCAGGGCGCCTTCCTCGATGCCATGCGCAACAGCCTGGCCGTCACCCTGATGACCGTGGTCGCGGCCCTGTTCCTGGCCTTGCTGGCCGCGGTGGCGCTGGCCCGGTTCCGGTTCCGCGGCCGGGGCAGCTTCATCGTCGCCGTGCTGGTGATCCAGATGGTCCCGCTCTCAGCGCTGATCATCCCGCTGTTCAAAGTGATGGATAGCTGGCAACTGATCAACAGCGTGTTCGGCCTGGCTCTGGTGTACCTGGTGTTCGTACTGCCGTTCACGATCTGGACTCTGCGCGGCTTCGTCGCCGGGGTTCCGGTGGAACTGGAGGAGGCGGCCATGGTCGATGGCTGCAGCCGGTTCCGGGCCTTCCGCAGCATCACCTTCCCGCTGATGGCCCCGGGCCTGATCGCCACCGGAACCTTCGCCTTCATCCAGGCCTGGAACGAGTTCCTGTTCGCCCTGGTGCTGATGAACCGGCCGGCGAAACAAACCCTGCCGGTCTGGCTGCAGACCTTCAACGAGGGGGCGAAGGGCACGGACTGGGGCGGAGTGATGGCCGGATCCACCCTGATCTCGATTCCCGTGATCATCTTCTTCCTGGTCGTGCAGTCCCGGATGAGTGAAGGCCTGATGGCCGGCGCGGTAAAGGGCTGAACATGAGCGATCATGGGAGCGTGGATGACGCCGGATTGATCAATGACGACGTAGCGCGTCGGCAGGCCCACCGGGTGCTGATGACGGCGTTCTACGGCCGGAAGGTGCCCGACTGGGTGCGGGCCCGGCTGGCCGCCGGGATCGGCTCGGTCTGCCTGTTCGGATCGAACCTGACCGGGAGCGACGACCAGGCCCGGGCCCTGATCGCGCAACTGCACGCGGCCGCCCCGGAGGGCACCCTGGTGACCCTCGACGAGGAGGGCGGCGACGTCACCCGGCTCGACGCCGCGCACGGCAGCGGGGTGACCGGTCACGCCGCCCTCGGCGCGGTCGACGACCCGGCCCTGACCGAGGCGGTCGCGCACCGGCTGGGCCGCCGACTGCGCGCGGTCGGGATCGACCTCGACCTCGGGCCGGTGGCCGATGTGAACTGCGAACCCGACAACCCGGTGATCGGCGTGCGCAGCTTCGGCGCCGAGCCGGAACTGGCGGCCCGGCATGTGGCCGCCTTCGTCCGCGGCCTGCAGCGAGCCGGGGTCGCGGCCTGTGTGAAGCACTTCCCCGGCCACGGGGCCACCGTCGAGGACTCGCATCTGGCCGCCCCCCGGCTGGACCTGGACGTGTCCACGCTGCGGAGCCGGGAACTGGTTCCGTTCGCGGCCGCCGTCCGGGCCGGCACCGGCGCGGTGATGACCTCGCACGTGGTGGTCACCGCACTCGACCGGGACCGGCCGGCCACCACCAGCCCCACCGTCCTGGCGCTGCTGCGGGACGACCTCGGGTACGACGGCGTGGTGGTCGCGGATGCCCTCGACATGGCCGGCATCGCCCTGCTCTACGGCAGCTCCGCGCCCGCCGCGGTGGCTGCCCTGGCGGCCGGCGTCGATCTGCTCTGTCTGGGCCCTGATCGCGACGACGGCGAGATGGAAGAAGTGACCCAGGACGTCGTGGAGGCCATCGTGGCCGCGGTTCGCACCGGCCGGCTCGACCCGGGCCGGCTGGCCCAGGCCGCCGGGCGGGTCGATCGCCTGATCGCCCAGGTCGCCGGGCGGGTCGATCGCCTGATCGCCCAGGTCGCCGGGGGCCGAATCGCCGAACCCGAACCCGACCCTGCCCCTGATACCGACTCCGAACCCGACTCCGAACCCGACTCCGAACCCGAACCCGAACCTGATGCCGATTCCGGCCCCGATGCCGGTTCAGACCCCGGTTCCGGCCCTGACCTCGGCCCCGGCCATTCGACCGATCCACAACCGGACGCCGATCCCAACCCGATCGCCGCGCGGCGGGCCCTGCGGATCGAGCACACCACCGACCGGCCGATGATCGTGCCGGCGGCCGCGGTGGTGGTCGAGTTCGACGTCACCCCGGGAATCGCGGCCGGGGTCGTGCCCTGGGGGCTGGCCGCCCCGCTGAGCCGGCTGCTGCCCGGCATCGATCGCCGCTCCGCCCACGAGAGCGATGACCCGGACACGGTACTGGCCCATCTGCGCGCCGCCGGACCGGACCGGCCGGTGATCGCCGTCGTCCGGGACGCCCACCGCCACCCCTGGGTCCGGGACCAGATCGCCGCCCTGGCCGCCGCCCGTCCCGATCTGACCACGGTCGAGACCGGCTGGCCGATAGTGGATGATCAAGGAAGACCGACCGGGCTGCCCGGTTCGACCCGGATCTGGACCTATGGTGGATCGGCGGTAAGCCTTCGGGCCGCCGCCGAACTGCTGGCCGGGCTGCCCGCCCCGAGCACAGCGGCGGAAGCCACCGAACCCCCGAACAGAGGTATAACGTCATGAGCGACCCAAGCCTGCTGGCCGGCCTGGACATCGGCGGCTCGAAGGTACTGGCGATCGCCGTCGATCCGGTCGGGGACGACGGCCGGCCCCTGGTCATCGAGCAGGTCCGGCTGACCACCTTCCAGGGGCCCGAAGGCGTGGTCGACACCGCGTTGCGGGCCCTGGCCGCGCTGACCTCCCGGCTGGACGGCGGCAGCCGCCCCGCGGCTCTGACCTCCCGCTTCAGCGGCGTCGGCATCGGCGTCCCCGGATTGGTGGACGCCGAGCACGGGGCGATCACCCACGCGGTGAACCTGGGCGTCGGCCCCAGCACCGGCGGACTGGCCCTGGCCGACCGGCTGCAACACCGGCTGCAGCTACCGGTGGCGGTCGAGAACGACGTCAACGCAGCCGCCCTGGGCGCCGCGGCCCACCTCGGGCTGAGCCGGATCGACCTGGCCTACCTGAGTATCGGCACCGGCATCGCCGCCGGCATCGTGCTGAACGGCGTGCTCCGCCGCGGCCCGCACAACACCACCGGCGAGGTCGGGCACATCGTGGTCGATCCGTCCGGCCCGGTCTGCGGTTGCGGGCAGCACGGCTGCCTGGAGGCGATGGCCTCCGGCAGCGCGATCGCCGCCCGCTGGCCGACCTCGGCCGCGGAAGGGCCCGAACTGGCCGTGAACCGGCGGCCGGCCCAGTCGCTGTTCGCCGCGGCCGCCGCCGGGGATCCGAAGGCCATCATCATCCGGGACGAGGTGGCCGGTTTCCTCGCCGCCGCCGTCCGGATCCTCACCCTCACCATCGACGTCGACCAGGTCGTGCTCGGCGGCGGCGTGGCCGAGGTGGGTGAACCGCTCCGGCAGGCGATTGTCACCGCCCTGGAGCAGCAGACGGAGGGGTCCTCGTTCCTGCGGGGGCTCAACCTCCCCGCCCGGGTGTCGGTGGTGCCCCGGGACCAGCCGGTCGCGGCGATCGGCGCCGCCCTGCTGGCCCAGCCGCATTCGGCTATCGCAAGCGAGACCATTGAAACTATCGAAGGTGTGGCGTGAACGGAACATTGGCCATCATTGGTGGCATCCTGCTCGACCCCGACACCGGCCGGGCCGAACCCGCCGACGTGCTGCTGAGCGACGGCCGGGTGAGCGCGATCACCGCCCCCGGGGAGCTTCCGGGCGGAGCCGGGAACGGCGAGGCCGGTCTCGGCGAACCGGTTGAGCGGTTCGACGCCACCGGGCTGCTGATCGCCCCGGGGCTGGTCGACCTGCAGGTGAACGGCGCGGCCGGGGTGGACATCACGGCCGAACCGGAGCGGCTCTGGGAGGTGGCGGCGGCACTCCCCCGGCACGGGGTGACCTCGTTCGCGGTGAACATCGTGACCTCGGACGCCCGGACCCGGCAGCGGGCGCTGGCGGCGCTGGCGGCCGGCCGGCCCGACGGGGTACCGGCCGGAGCGGTTCCCCTCGGCTTCAGCTTCGAAGGCCCGATGCTCTCCCCCGGCCGGCACGGAGCGCACGCCCTGGAGCTGCTGCGGACGCCGACCCCGGAGCTGGTGGAAGGCTGGAGCCCGCAGGCCGGGGTGCTGATCACCACGATCGCCCCCGAACTGCCCGGTGCCCTGGAGGTGATCCGGCTGCTGGCCGACCGGGGTGTGGTGGTGTCACTGGGGCACACCGTCGCGACCCTGGAACAGTTCGAGGCCGGCGCCGCCGCCGGCGCCCGCGCCGTCACCCATCTGCACAACGGGATGGCCCCGCTGGGCAACCGCGAGCCCGGACCGGTCGGCGCCGTGCTCGGCGGCGGCGACCTGGTGGCCGCGCTGATCGTCGACGGCGTGCACGTGCACCCGCGGACCGTGGCCGCGAGCTGGAAAGCGCTCGGCCGCAAGCGGTTCCTGGCCGTCACCGATACCACCTCGGCCCTCGACCAGCCGGACGGGCACAGCCGGCTCGGCGGGGTGGACGTGGAGATCCGCGACGGCGCGCTCTGGCTGACCGACGGCAGCGGCAGCCTGGGCGGCAGCGCCATCGGGCTGGACGACGCCTTCCGGTTGCTGGCCCGGTTCACCGGCGCCGATCCGGCCGACGCGCTGGCCGCGGCGACCACGGTGCCGGCCGACCTGATCGCCCGGCCCGAGCTGGGCCGGTTGCGCCCGGGCGGCCCCGCCGACGTCGTCATTTTCGATCCCGAACTGCACACCGTGGCCACCGTGATCGGTGGCCAGTTGCTGGATCTCGGCAAGACCGGGGCGGAGGTGGCCTGATGGAGGTGATCGTGCTTCCCACCGCGGCGGACGTCGCCCGGCTGGCGGCCGACGTGATCGAGCGTCTGCTGACCACCTCGCCGGACCCGGTCCTGGGCCTGGCCACCGGTTCCACCCCGGAACCGCTCTACCAGGAACTGATCCGCCGGCACCGCGAGGAGGGCCTCAGTTTCGCGCACGCCCGGGCGTTCACCCTGGACGAGTACGTCGGCCTGCCGGCCGGCCACCCGGAACGCTACGCGGCGGTGATCCGGCGCGGCCTGACCGATCATCTCGACCTGAAACCCGAGGCGGTGCAGGGCCCGGACGGCAGCTCGGCCGACCTGCTCGGCGAATGCACCCGCTACGAGCAGTCGATCGTGGACGCCGGCGGGGTGGACGTGCAGATCACCGGGATCGGTTCGGACGGGCACATCGCCTTCAACGAGCCAGGGTCGTCGCTGGCCTCGATCACCCGGCTGAAGACCCTGAACGCCCTTACCCGGGCCGACAATTCGCGATTCTTCAGCAGCGCCGCGGATGTCCCCAGGCACGTCCTCACCCAGGGGCTGGGCACCATTCTGCGCAGCGGTCACCTGCTGCTGCTGGCCACCGGCGGCTCCAAGGCGGACGCCGCGGCCCGGGCGGTCGAGGGCCCACTCACGGCGTCCTGCCCGGCGTCCATCGTCCAGTTGCATCCGCACGCGACCGTCCTGCTCGATCAGGCGGCCGGAGCGGCGCTGGAACACGGCGAGTACTACGCCGAGGTGTGGGCCAACCGGCCCGTCTGGCAGCCGCTGTAGCTCAGCCGATCAGGCCGGTGGGGGGCAGCGGGGAGACGGTGGCGGTGGCGTCGGTGACCGGGCGGGCGCCGGCCAGGAAGCGGCCGAAGTCGGCGCCACCGACGACCCGGGCCGGAAAGGGGTCGGACGCCGTCCGCCGGCCCAGGTCACCCACCGGCAGCGCCGCCCGGCTCCCGAGCAGGACGATGTTGCCGAACCGCCGGCCGCGCAGCACCTGGGGCGAGCCGATCAGGGCGGTGCTGGGAAAGACCTCGGCCACGGTGGCCGCCTGGCCGCGGGCGAAGGCCAGCGGGGCGCCGTCGGCCAGGTTCGCGGCGTAGCTGCCACCGGGGCGCAGCACCCGGGCCGCGTCGGCGACGAACTCCACCGAGGTCAGGTGGGCCGGGATCCGGGCCCCGGCGAAGACGTCGACCACGACCAGGTCGGCGCTGCCGGCGCCCAGACTCCCGAGCACGTCGCGGGCCTCGCCGGTGCGGACCCGGATTCCGCGGCCGTCCGAGGGCAGTCGCTTGCGGACCAGGTCGATCAGCGCGCCGTCCAGCTCGACGACGCGCTGGCGAGATCCGGGCCGGGTGGCGGCCACGTACCGGGCCAGGGTCCAGGCTCCGCCACCGAGATGCAGCACGTTCAGCGGGGCCGCGGGGGTGGCGATCAGGTCGGCGACGTGGCCGAGCCAGCGGACGTACTCGAACTCCAGACGGGTCGGATCGAGCAGGTCGACATGGGACTGCGGGGTGCCCTGGACCAGCAACGTCCAGGACTGGGGCCGGTCCGGGTCCGGGACCAGCTCGGCCATCCCCTGCCCGACCGGCACCGGCGACTGCGCGGCCGTGCGGGTGGGGTTACGACGGCTCATTGGCCAATCATCGCGGATGACCACCACGATCGTTGCCGCTGCCCCACCGGTGGGGATCGCGCGCATCCGGGGCGCCAATCTATTGGTTGCCGGGTCGGTTGGCGCTACGCTGATCCAATCCCCGGGAAAGTCTGCAGGCCAGACGTCCATCGTTCGTCCCAGGCGACATCCGCTCACCGATGGTCCGCCCGGGTGAAAATCCCCTCCCGTTAGCGATCTACGCTCGGGCCGCAGCCGGGGATGACCAAGCAGGTTCATTTCGCGTCCAGTCGCTTTCGACCGGCCACGTGTTCACCCGGAAGCCCCCGGCCGCCGGCCGCCGGTCACCCCGATACCGTAAGTGAAGCTCGCGAGTACGGTCCGGTCAGGCCGGGCCCGTGGTACCGGGTCAAAGTCCGGACTCGCCCGGCTGCCGTCCGGCGTCGGCTACCTGGGGTCAGCGGGTGTTGCTCACCCGGCCTAGCGCCTTGGCGATCGGGTTCACCCCGGTCCGGGCGCAATCGATCATAGTCCGGTGGGCAAAACGCCCATCCCGTCCGCGGAAACGCGGCCTGGCCCCCGGACGGCCATCGACGATTCCACCCTGCTCAGGGCATTGCCGACGATATTTGTCAGACCCGCCAGAATTCAGTGGTTCTCGACCAGCGGCAAGCGAACAGCACATCACCGGGCCGAATCTGGCAAGGGTCGAACGGCACCATTGCCATCAGGTCGGGGCGTCCGTCTACTAACCCTTATGACGAAGCCGAGCACGATCGACGCCCCCGACACCGCCGATGAAGACTCCGCCACCCAGGATTTCGGCCCCACCGATTCCACCGCGATCTTCTCTTCCTGCCCCCGGCCGCTCCAGCCCGAGGGCAAGGTGCGGTCCCGCCGTCGCGAGACCCACCGCGCCGTCGTGCTGACGACGGTCAGTGCGCTTACCCTCGCCAGTGCCCTGGCCGCGGTCGTGACCTGGTCCGGGCCGGGCTCTTCGACGTCAGCTCCGCGGGCCTCGACGGTGCGAACCCAGGCCGGTCGGGCCACGACCCGTCATCGATCTCAGCCCACAGCGACCAAGACCATCGCCCCGACCGTGGTTCCGACCGTCCCGGTGCCGGTTCCGACCGTGACCGTGTCTGCTCCCACGAGTCCGGCTCCGACCGCATCCTCCGGGGGCGCGGCCCCGACCAGCATCCCCACGGTTGGTCTGCCCGCCGGAACCGTCCTGCACGTACTGGGCAATACCGTCGTCACCCAGGCCGGAACAGTGATCGACGGCGCTGACATCCGGGGCAGCGTCAAGATTCAGGCCGCCAATGTCGTGATCCGCCGGTCCCGGATCACGGGCGGGGCCGGATCACCCGGGGTCTATGTCGGCAGCGGCAGCCTGACTCTGGAGGACACCACCATCACCGGTTTCGACGATGCGGTGACCGGTGACAACTACACCGCCACCCGGGTCGAGGTGACCGGCATGCAGGACGACGGATTCAAGATCAGCAGCAACGACACGATCCAGGATTCCTACTGCCATGACATCGGGATGGCCGTCGGCGCACACGCCGACTGCGGCCAGGTCCAGTCCGGCCTGAACAATGCGATCGTGCGGCGGAACTGGTTCGATCCCGGCGCCGCCGGGAACTCCGCGCTCTTCATCGCCCCGGATCTGGGTCCGACTTCGACCGGCCCCCTGCTGGTGGAGAACAACGTGCTCGGTGGCGGCAACTTCACGGTCCAGTGCGTGGACGGCAACAACGGGACCTACTTCCTGGGGAACATCACCCTCCGTAACAACCACTTCCTGACCAACAGCCAGTACGGGCCGCTGCGGGTGAACGTGCCGGCCACGATCAGCGGGAACGTGTACCAGGCCACCGGGAAGCCCATCGACTACTGAACCGGACCAGCCCTCCTGAACCGAGTCGGAGTCGGCCCCACGGTGGTACCGGCTTCGGCCGAGTTCACCGATCAGTGATCGTCCGGCCACCCGTGGCCTCGCCGCGGGTGGCCGGACGACGTCGGTCCGGCCTGTAATGGGTACCCTCCGGACAGACTTACGGGAGGGATTCTGTGGCTACGCACAGCACCAAGACCAGTGCGGCCCTGCTGGTGTACCGATTTTCCGCCTCGGGACGGCTGGAGGTGCTGATCGCTCACATGGGCGGGCCGTTCTGGGCGAAGAAGGACGAGGGCGGCTGGTCGATCCCGAAGGGCGAGTACAACCCGCCCGAGGAACCGCTGGCCGCGGCCCGGCGCGAGTTCGAGGAGGAGATGGGATCACCCCCGCCCGGCGGCACCCCCCGGGAACTGGGGTCGGTCCGGCAGTCGTCCGGGAAGGTCATCACCACCTTCGCCGTGTCGGGTGACTACGACGTCGCCGACTTCAGCAGTAATACCTTCGATCTGGAATGGCCGCGGGGATCGGGCGTGATCCGGCAGTTCCCGGAGATGGATCGGGCCGCCTGGTTCAGCCTGGACCTGGCCGCGACCAAGCTGGTCAAGGGTCAGATCCCGATCCTGGAGGCGCTGCGGTCCGTGGTCGAGGACCAGCGGTCCGTGGCCGGTGACCAACCGGAACACTGAGCTCAGTGCGACCACACCGAGCTCAGTGCGATCCGATCAGACCGAACGCTGGTAGCTGCGGAACGCGGGTCGCGAGCCAGCCCAGCACCTGAACACCTCGGCCGATGCGGTTGGCCGCAGCGGTCAGGGTGGAGTGGCGATGGGCGTTTCGGTGGCGTGGGCAGGGACTGGGGAGGATCCGAGCCATAGGCAGGCCTGCGGCTTCCCCGATCACCCGTTCGAGCGCAATCGGCACCAACTCTCAAGATCACCGGGTGCGCGTCGGGCCGGGAGCACCCATCGACACCTGCTCCGGTCCGGGATGCGGCGGCGCGACGGCGTCCGCGATGGCCAGCCGAAGTTGCTGGTCGGCGAGGTCGGCCGTCACCGCGGTGACGATCACGGACGCCCGCTGATTCCGCTTCCACCGGACCGGCGACAGCGAATTATCCCGCGTCCACGTAACATGATCGGCATGCCCGTGGAACCCCCCGAACCGCAACCGGTCCTCACCCCGCTGACCGAGGCGGCGATCATTCTGGTGCTCACCGTCGAGGCGGGGGCCGAGGACGACGTCCGGGACCTGCTCGCCGACATCCCCGGATTGTCCCGTTCGGTGGGATTCCGGATCCCGGACGGCGAGCTGAAGTGTGTCACCGGGATCGGCTCGCAACTCTGGGACCGGCTGTTCACCGGCCCCCGGCCCGCCGGATTGCACCCGTTCCGCACCGTTGAAGGGGCCCGGCACACAGCCGTTTCCACCCCGGGTGACCTGATATTCCACCTCCGGGCCCGGCGGATGGACCTGTGTTTCGAGCTGGCCGGACAGCTCGTGAACCGGCTCTCGGGCCAGGCCCAGGTGGTCGACGAGACGCACGGCTTCAAGTATTTCGACGAGCGCGATCTGCTGGGCTTCGTCGACGGCACCGAGAACCCGACCGGGCGGGCCGCGATCCGGGCCGCCACCGTCGGCCCGGAGGATCCCGACTTCACCGGCGGCAGTTACCTGATCGTGCAGAAGTACCGGCACGACCTGACCGCCTGGAATGCGCTCGGAGTCGAGGAACAGGAGCGAGCGATCGGCCGGACCAAGCTGACCAACATCGAGTTGTCGGATGCCGCCAAACCAGCCAATTCGCACGTTGCGCTCAACACCATCACCCGGGCGGACGGCGAAGAACTCCAGATCGTCCGGGACAACATGCCGTTCGGCCGGGTGGGTGAGGGCGAGTTCGGAACCTACTTCATCGGCTACTGCGCCACCCCCGAGGTCATCGAGCAAATGCTGACCAACATGTTCATCGGCAAGCCGCCGGGAAATCACGACCGGATTCTCGACTTCTCCACCGCGGTCACCGGCAGCCTGTTCTTCATCCCGACCGCCGATTTCCTCGACCACCCACCGGACTCCCCGGCCCGCCCGGAATTGCCCGAAACCAATTTCGCATCAGCACTTATCGACGAATGGCAGCCGGTCGACGACGACTCGCTGCGGATCGGCAGCCTGAAGAGGAGTGGTCCCCGATGAACAACCTGCACCGCGAACTCGCCCCGATCTCCGCCGCCGCCTGGGCCGAGATCGAGGCCGAGGCACGCCGCACCTTCACCCGGAACCTGGCCGGGCGCCGCGTCGTCGACCTGATCGGCCCGGAAGGCCCAACCCTCGCCGGGGTCGGGACCGGGCACCTGCGAGAGCTGGAGTCCCCGGCCGAGGGCGTGCTGGCCCGCAAGCGTCAGGTGCAGCCGATCGTCGAGTTCCGGGTGCCGTTCGTGATCGGACGGGCGGATGTGGACGACGTCGAGCGGGGCGCCAAGGACTCGGACTGGCAGCCGGTCAAGGACGCCGCCACCCGGATCGCGTTCGCCGAGGACCGGGCCATCTTCGACGGATACGCCCCGGGCGGGATCAGCGGGCTGCGGGCCGGCAGCTCGAATCCGGGCGTGAACCTGCCGGACGACGTGCGCGACTACCCGACCGCTGTCTCCCAGGCGATCACCGCCCTGCGGCTGGCCGGCGTCGAGGGTCCGTACAGCCTGCTGCTGTCGGCGCCGGCGTACACGCTGGTCGCCGAGACCACGGATCACGGGTTCCCGATCCGCGAGCACATCGCCCGGGTGATCGGGGATGGCGAGATCATCTGGGCGCCCGCGATCGAGGGCGCCCTGCTGCTGTCCACCCGGGGCGGGGACTACGAACTGCATCTGGGGCAGGACCTGTCGATCGGCTACCTGTCGCACACCGCCGACAGCATCGAGCTCTACCTGCAGGAGTCGCTGACCTCCCTGGTCCAGACCAGTGAGGCGTCCGTCGTCCTGCGCCCGGCCACCCCACTCTCATGATCGACGTCGCTGGGCTGCGAGCGCAGTTCCCGGCCCTGCGCGAAGGGGCCGCACACTTCGACGGGCCGGGCGGCTCGCAGGTGCCGCTGGCGGTGGGTCAGGCGGTGGCCGATGCGCTGACCTCGGCGGTCGCGAACCGGGGGCGGGTCACGGCCGCCGAACGCCGGGCCGACGGGTTCGTCACCGGCGCGCGAGCGGCGTTGGGCGATCTGCTCGGGGCCGATCCACGCGGGGTCGTGTTCGGGCGCAGCATGACCCAGTTGACCTACGACGTGACCCGGGCCATGGCGAAGGACTGGCGGCCCGGCGACGAGATCGTCGTCACCCGGCTCGATCATGACGCCAACGTGCGGCCCTGGATCCAGGCCGCCGAAGCCGCCGGAGTCACCGTCCGCTGGGCCGACTTCGACCCGATCAGCACCGAGCTGACCCTTGAGCACATCGCCGCGGTGCTGTCCGAACGGACCCGGCTGGTCGCGGTGACGGCGGCCTCGAACCTGCTCGGCACCCGGCCGCCGGTGGCCGGGATCGCCGCGCTCGTGCACGAGACCGGAGCTTTGTTCTTTGTGGACGGCGTCCACCTCACTCCCCACGCGCCGGTGGACCTCACCGCTCTCGGGGCGGACTTTTTCGTCTGCTCCATGTACAAACTCCTCGGCCCGCACTGCGGTGTGCTCGCGGCGTCCCCGGATCTACTCGAAACCCTGCATCCGGACAAACTCGCCCCGGCGACGGATGCCGTGCCCGAGCGCTTCGAGTTCGGAACGTTGCCCTACGAACTGCTGGCCGGTTGCACGGCCACCGTGGATTTCATCGCCGGGCTGTCCCCCCGGCCGCAGCCGGGGCGGCGGGCGAACGTGCTCGCCGCGATGGCGGCGATCGAGGCCCACGAGCAGGCCCTGGCGGTGCGGCTCGAGGCGGAACTGGCAGCGATGCCGGAGCTGGTGATCCACTCCCGGGCGGCCGAGCGCACCCCGACCCTGCTGCTCAGCGTGAGCGGCAGCCCGGCCCCCGACGTCCAGGCCTTTCTCGCCGAACGCGGGGTGAACGCCCCGGCCGGCTCGTTCTACGCCCTGGAACCATCCCGGCGGCTGGGGCTGGGAGACGACGGTGCGCTCCGGATCGGCCTGGCTCCGTACACGAACGACGACGACGTCGATCGCCTGTTGAGCGGCCTGAGCGACTTCGTCGAAGCCCGCTCCTGACCTCAAGTGAGCAAATTCGCCCGATCCCAGCGGGCGTCACGATCCGGGCGAGCGAAAGGCTAGAACTCTCGCCGGCGGCGTAACCGCCGCGACCGATCGTCCGGGTCGAAGAAGTTCCGGTAGGCCGACCCGGCCCAGAGCCGGGCGAGCCCGGTAACCGGCTCCGGTTCGTGCGCGCGGATCTGACCTCGTGGGCGCGGTCCGTCACACCCACCGGCATGCCAGGCGTCGAGGTCGGCGGCGGTCTGTTTCCAGAGCGCGAAGGCCGGTCCCGGGTCCAGCAGGGCCGGGTCGGCGACCGGGCGGCCGAGGTGCTCGCCCCAGAGCTCCAAACGTAGGTTCCGGGCCAGGGTGCGGGCGCCGTCGCCGTCCCGGGACAGTTCCAGCGGGGCTCGCCCGTCCCGGGCCGGATCGAGAACGGCGCAGGTCAGTTCGCTGTCGTAGGTCCGCAGCACCTGGACGGCGTGGCCACCGGCGGGCTGCGGATCGGGAAACGACTCGGGCAAGCTGCTGGGATGCCTCGGCATCTGGGCCCGTCGCTGCAGAAGCATCCGGTACGGGGTGCGCCGGTCCAGCGCAGTCGGGTCGTCCCAGCGTTCGATGAAGGTGCGCAACAGGTCCCCCACGACCGGGCCGCGCAGCTCCAGCGCGGCATCGTGCCAGGGGGCGCGGCCCTGGTAGCGCTCGTCCATCGGCATGGTCTGCGGATCGCCCCGATGCCCGGCGTCGTCTCGGCGGCCGTGGGCCAGGTCGATCCCGCCGACGAACGCGACATCCCGGTGCGACTGGCCTTGGTGCCGGATCACGAACAGCTGACCCCAACCTCGACCGGCCAGGATGTACGCATGCTGCAAACCTACGACGAGCGCAACGCCGATGTCCGGTACTGGGTGAACGGCCGGCTGCATCATCGCGACGAACCGGGCATTTCACCGTTCGACTCGGTGGTGCAGGGAGGAGACGCGGTCTGGGAGGGTCTCCGACTCTACGACGGGCGGATCTTCGGCCTGTACCCGCACCTGGACCGGTTGCGGCGCTCGGCCGCTGCCCTCGGATTCGCGGCCGTCCCGCCCCGGGCGGAGATCATCGCCGCGATCTGCGAGACCCTGCGGGCCAATGAGATGCGCGACGGCGTGCATGTGCGCCTCACTCTCACCCGGGGAGTGAAGGTCACCAGTGGGATGGACCCCCGGCTGAACCGCAGCGGGTGCACCCTGATCGTGCTCGCCGAGCACAAGGCCCCGGTCTACGACACCGGTGGGCTGACCCTGGTGACGGCGAGTGTCCGCCGTCCCGGCCCGGACGTGCTCGATCCGAAGATCCACCACAACAACCTGCTGAACTCGATCCTGGCCAAGATGGAGGCCAACGTGGCCGGCGCGGACGACGCGCTGATGCTGGACGGGCGCGGATTCGTCGCCGAGACGAACGCGACCAACCTGTTCGCTGTGCTGGACGGGACGCTGGCCACGCCCCGATCCCTGGCCTGCCCGGAAGGAATCACCCGGGCCACCGTGCTCTCGCTGGCACCGCCGGCCGGGATCCGCACCGAGGTCCGGGACCTCTCCCTGGCCGAGATGTACGCCGCCGACGAAGTGTTCTGCACCGGCACCATGGGCGAGATCGCCGGCATCACCACGATCGACGGCCGCCCCATCGGCGCCGGCACGACCGGCCCGGTGACTGCGCAGATCGCCGACCTCTACCGCGCCCACGCCGCCGCCACCGGCACCCCCGTCCTCTAGTCAGCGATCGGCCCTGATCACCGGTCGAGCCCACGAAGGGGTCGCGCCGAGCGCACTTCCGTGGGCCCAGGCGGTGATCATGCCGGGGTGCCGGGGGCCGGGGTCAGAGTTTGTGGGCGATCAGCTCGTCGTAGTAGGGCTGGGCTGCTTCGACCAGTGGCCGCAGGCGGGGCGGGACGACGACGGGGCCGGCGACGGTGGGGTGGGCGAATCCGGTGGAAGCCTCGACCGCGCGGTACCAGTGCGGGGCCCAGACACCATCGGTCGCTCGCCGGCCCGGCGGCCATTCGAGCATGGCCGGCTGGTACTCGATCCCGAGGGCGAGGCAGAGTCGTTCCAGTACCCGGGCCGGATCGTTGAGCACGTCGGCGGCGTCGATCACCGGGCCACCGTGCGCCCGGAAGATCTCCACCTGCTGCTGGTAGCCCAGATCGGCCAGGGTGGGTTCGCCGCGCACTTTGGCGTAGGAGGCGACCACGTGGGCCGGTTCGCGGATCAGGAAGGCGTGGGTGAGGCCGGCCAGCCATTCCCGGCCCACCTCCGGCAGCAGGTGGTGGGTCATGTGTTTCTGGTAGAAGACCCCGACCCCGGGCGGCAGCGGGCCGGTCAGGCGATCGGCAACGTCCTGCCACCGGGTCGGCTGACTGGCGATGACGTCGTCCCGGCCGGGGTGGACGATCCCGGTCGCGGTGAGATACCAGGAGTAGAGCGGCTCATCGACGACCAGCGTGTCGGAGCGAGCGCCGAAACTTCGCATCATGGCCGTCGAGATGTTCCTCGGCCCCGACCACATCGCCACGCGCACCGTCATCGTGAGGTCGCCTCGTCCTGCTCCAGCCGGACCTGAACCGAGGGCCGGCCGCCCTCGTCCATCAACCGGGTGGAGAAGTCGGCCACGTTTCCGGCACTGATCAGATCGGGCAGCACGGCCTGGACGGCGTCCAGTCGCGGCTGCGTGTCGGTCACCAGCACCGCCTGGACGCCGAACCGGACCGACACCTTGGCGTCCGATTTGGCCTTGCGGATCTGCCGGAGCACATCGGCCGCGACCACCAGCACCGAGGGCTGGTCCACAGGCTGAAACTGGTCCACAGGCTGAAGCGGACCGGCACCGGCGTTTGGGCCGGCTTCAGCCTGGTCGTCCGGGCCGGTCAAAGCGCGCAGCTCGGCGGAAGTCGGCCAGGACGCGCGGTCCACCGAACCCGTGGTGAATCCCGGCCGGGCCGCCCCGGACTCGCTGCGTCCCCCGGACCAGGCTTCCTCGGTCGCGTACGGCAGGAACGGCGCGAACAGCCGGATCAGGGTGCTGAGGGCGCCCCGCAGGGCGGTCCGGGCGGAGGCGGCCGCCGGCCCCTCACGGTAGGCCCGGTCCTTGACCAGCTCGAGGTAGTCGTCGCAGAACCGCCAGAAGAACTCCTCGGACGACTTGAGGGCCCGGGCATAGTCGTAGTCCTCAAAGGCGACCGTCGCTTCGTCCACCAGGAGCGCCAGTTCGGCCAGCATCGCCCGGTCGACCGGCTCACCGGCGTGGGCCCCGGCCGGTGGGTCGCCGAGGCCGAGAGCGAACTTGGACGCGTTCAGCAGTTTCGTGGCCAGCCGCCGGCCGATCTTCATCTGCCCCGGATCGAAGGCGGTGTCGGTGCCCAGCCGGGCGCTGGTGGCCCAGTAGCGGACGGCATCGGCCCCGTGCTGCTGGAGCAGGTCGGTCGGCACCACGACATTACCTTTGGACTTGGACATCTTCTTCCGGTCCGGGTCGAGGATCCACCCGGACAGCGCGGCGTGGGCCCAGGGCAGACCGCCGTGCTCGAAGTGGCTACGGACCAGGGTGGAGAACAACCAGGTCCGGATGATGTCGTGGCCCTGCGGGCGCAGATCCATCGGGAAGGTCCGGGCGAACAGGTCGGGATCCTCCTCCCAGCCGCAGGCGATCTGCGGGGTCAGGGAGGACGTCGCCCAGGTGTCCATCACATCCCGGTCGCCGGTGAAACCGCCGGGCTGGTCCCGCTGCCCGGCCTGGAAACCGGCCGGGACCTGCGACTGCGGGTCGATCGGCAGGTCGGCCTCGGCCGGAACGATCGGCTTGTCGTAGTCCGGCACTCCCTCGGCGTCCAGCCGGTACCACAGCGGGAACGGGACACCGAAGAACCGCTGACGGGAGACCAGCCAGTCGCCGTTCAGGCCCTCGACCCAGTTCTGATAGCGGTGCCGCATGAACTCCGGGTGCCAGTGCAGTTCCTCGCCGCGGGCCTCGAACGCGGCCCGCAGTTCGGCGGAACGGCCACCGTTACGGATGTACCACTGCCGGGTGGTGACGATCTCCAGTGGACGCTCGCCTCGTTCGTAGAACTTGACCGGGTGGGTGATCGGGCGCGGATCGCCGATCAGGTCACCGGTTTCGCGCAGCAGCTCGACCATGGTGGCCGCGGCGGCGAACGTTGATTTGCCAGCCAGCCGCGCGTAGGCCGATTGACCGGAACCGGTGGTCAGCCAGGACCGCGTCCCGGCCAGCAGCCGGCCGTTCTTGCCGATCACCGTCCGGGTCTGAAGTTCCAGTTCGCGCCACCACATCACGTCGGTCAGGTCACCGAAGGTGCAGACCATGGCGATCCCGGTGCCTTTGCCCGGCTCGGCCCGGTGGTGAGCCAGCACCGGGATCTCGACCCCGAAAACCGGGGTGGCCACGGTGCGGCCGAACAGTGACCGGTACCGTTCGTCGTCCGGATGCGCGACCAGGGCGACGCAGGCCGGCAGCAGTTCCGGCCGGGTGGTGGAGATGACCACGTCGGCTGCGCCTTCGCGGCCGTGAAAACGCAGGTCGTGGTAGGCCCCGGGCCGGTCCCGGTCCTCCAGCTCGGCCTGCGCGACGGCGGTCTGAAAGGTGGTGTCCCACAAGCTGGGGGCCTGCGAGGAGTACGCCTCGCCGCGAGCCAGGTTGCGCAGGAAGGCCCGCTGGCTGACCCGCTGCGACCGGGCGGACACCGTCGAATAGGTCAGCGACCAGTCCACCGACAACCCGAGCAGGCGCCAGAGCTGCTCGAACACCTGCTCGTCGGTTTCGGTCAGCCGGCCGCAGAGCTCGATGAAATTCCGGCGGCTGATCGCGACGAAGTCCTGCCGCTTGGAAGGCACTTTCGCGGCCGGCTCGAACATCTCCTGGTAGGCGATGGACGGGTCGCAGCGGACGCCGAAGACGTTCTCGACCCGGCGCTCGGTGGGCAGGCCGTTGTCGTCCCAGCCCATCGGGTAGAAGACCTCGCGGCCGCGCATTCGCTGGAACCGGGCGATCGTGTCGGTCTGGGTGTAGCTGAACACGTGGCCTACGTGCAGGGAACCCGAGACGGTCGGCGGCGGGGTGTCGATCGAGTAGACGTCGGCGCGGACCCTGGTCCGGTCGAACCGGTAGGTACCGTCGCGTTCCCACTGCTCGCCCCAGCGGGCTTCAAGATCGTCAAGAGCTGACTTCGAG
>Ga0265340_10000167_pt1 | contig 33101 bp, 32 predicted proteins | sample 4CB225metaG_FD_202082 | JGI IMG/M metagenome (GOLD analysis project Ga0265340, IMG submission 202082) | Rhizosphere microbial communities from Carex aquatilis grown in University of Washington, Seatle, WA, United States - 4-CB2-25 metaG | ecosystem: Host-associated > Plants > Roots >...
GCCATTTTGCCACCTCTGACGGTCTGCACTTTTAATTTATCCTGAATTGCCAAATCAATCAAACTTGTCAGATAATATTCTCCCGTCACAGGACTTTTCTCTACTTTAGGTAAATATTTACGTAAAAAATCAACACTAAAGACAAAACACCCTGGATTAATTTCATTAATTTTCAATTGTTCTTCTGTCGCGTCTTTTGATTCAACAATTGCAAGCAGATGTCCATAGGTATCTCTCACAATTCTTCCCAAACCAGCAGGGTTATCTTGTTCAATCGTCAAAAAAGTAAATGCAGCATCTGATGCCAATTGCTCATTAAAAAGTTCCTTCATAACAGGGACATGCTTGTCATTATAAAAAACAGCATCATCTCCATAGACGACAAGAACATCAGTTACATCCTCTGGTATGACAGTCAAACCAACCTGAAGAGCATGGCCTGTTCCAAGCCGCTCAGTTTGTTCTGCAAAAAGAACATGTTCTGACTCAAGAGTCTGCATAACAGATTCTTTGGCATGGCCGATAACAACAACAATCGCGTTAATGGTCATCCGCTTCATAAAATGAACAATATGTGCAATAATCGGCTTGTTATTCAACTGCAGAGTCACCTTGTTAATGCCATCAACCTGCATGCGCTTGCCTTGTCCTGCTGCCAAAATGACTGCTCCTAATTTCCTTTTTTTCATAATATTTGTTTATAAAACCATTTCAAGCTTGAATTATAGCGTATCTCAACAAAAAAAACTAATTTTTCTTACTATTCTTCAACTCGTTTAATATCCGCTCCCAGTTCTGTCAATCGCTCTTCAAATTTTTCATATCCACGATCTAATTTTTCAACACCGTAAATAGTTGATTTCCCTTTTGCTGCAAGTGCAGCCAAAACAACTGCAGCTCCAGCCCGTATATCAAGCGTGGTCATCACTGCATTGTGTAACTTATTTGGTCCGGTAATTTTAACCGCATGAAAATAAGCCGGTTTATCATCTTCAAGATTAAAATTATATACCTTCTCTTTATTCTCAACCTCTGGATTGAACAGTTTTACCTTTGCTCCCATTTTCTTCAAATCTGCACTATATCCAAGTTTATTTTCAAAAACCGTTTCGTGAATCGTCGCAATTCCCTGCGCTTGCGTCATAAGAACTGCCCACGGTGCTTGCCAATCAGTAAGAAATGCAGGATGCACACCAGTGGTAACATCAACGGCAGTAAGTGTTCCATTGGCAAAAAATCTGATACCGTCTTCTTTAACTTCATATCCGGCTCCAGTCTCTTTATATTTTTCTAAAAATGCATCGATTGCCGCTTTTTGTGCATCTTTTACAAAAATATCTCCACCTGTTACAACAGCTGCAATAGCAAAAGTAGCAACCTCAATCCTGTCAGGACTTACACTAAAGTCTGCACCATGCAATTTTTCAACACCAACAATTGTTATCTGTCTTTTACTCGTTCGTTTCACATTGCCTCCCATTTTATTAATGAGGTCAATAGTGTCATCAATCTCTGGTTCTTCAGCTGCATTTTCAAGAATTGTTGTTCCTTTCGCCAATACGGCCGCGAGAATCATTGTTTCTGTCCCTGTATGAGTATTTTTAAGAAATCTATATTTTGTTGCCTGTAACCCTTTTGTCTTTGCATGGAAATAGCCATCTTCACTATGATAGGTAATATCGACATTCATTTTCCCTATCCCTTCAACTGTCCTATCAATCGGTCTCGCGCCAAGACGGCATCCACCTGGATTTGGGATAATCGCTTCACCTGTTCTTACCAAAAGTGGTGCAATAAACATGGATGAAGTTCGCGCCATTGCTGCTTTATCAAGCGGAATAGATGAATGAGCAAATTTTTTTATTTGGATGGTCACCGTATGATCTTTGAGCTCAACATCAGCACCAAGCTCTTTCATAATATCAATCATCACAAAAAGATCTGCAATAAGCGGCACATTATGGATAGTCACTTTTTCATCTGTCATGCAAGCAGCAACCAATAATTTTAATGCGGCATTTTTTGCACCCGTTACTTGTACGGTTCCCTGTAATTTATTTCCACCTGTTATAACAAATTTTTCCATACTTTTTGTCATTCCCGCGTAGGCGGGAATCTATATAAATTAGTTTTGGATCCCCAATCAAGTCGGGGATGACAGTTAGGACTTTTGTTCATTCCTCCACTTTACTGCTTCTTCTGCTCTTTCCCATAAATTTTTTTTGTCTGCTGGCGTTAACTTAAAAACTGCAGATAAAATAACGTCTTTTGATTCGTGCCAAGGTTCGTCAGTAAAAACAAAATATGGTACCTCTCCATTATACGTTTGTACCTCGCCTTTTTCGCTTAAAAGCGTTACCGACTGCAGCGCCTTATTCACTGGCAGATATTTCGGCTTATATTTCGCATTGGTATAAATCGCACCACCAACAGTCCCTGGCAAACCCAACTGATATTCCAAACCAGATAACCCTTCTTCAACGGTAAAACGTACAAGCTGATTCATAAGAACGCCTGCTTGCGCATACACCTGCATATTTTCTACACCGATTTCGTTCTTTTTAATTGTGCCTTTCACACTCACCTTATCAAATCGTCTGCACAAATTTTTAATAACCAATCCTTTAACATCCTTCTCTGCTTCGATCCGCGCACCGCTTCCTAAAATATAAACAGGTAAACCTAAATTTCTCGCCGCAGTAATCGTTTTAATCAACACATCCTGCGCATCAATTTCAATATACATTTCGGAAGTTACAGGAACTTTCAAAAGTGTATGCTCTGCCAATGGTTCGTTTATACTAATCTTTCGATTAATCGCTTTCTCTAACTGTTCAAGTACTCCTGCCGTATTACTCATAATATATAATTTTCAATCAATTCAACAATGAATCAATGTTTGAAAATTAAAAATTGAAAATTAAACTAGCCCCAATTCAGCATGTATCGAGTACACATCCCCCGCTCCCATCGTGACGAGTACCGTATCCGAACGGAACCTTTTTTCGTTGATATATTGTACCACATCAGTAAGTTTTGAAAGATAAATAACCTCCTTATGGAAGGTTGACATTGTAAATGCCAGATGTTTGGAGGTAACTGTCGGATCTTCTTTCTCACGCGCTGAAGCGAAAATATCCGTAAGAATTACTGTATCCACGCAATCAAAAGCACTCGTAAATTCTTGAAACAATTCTTTGGTTCTTGAATAAGTATGTGGCTGAAAAATACAGACAATTTTTTTCTTCGGATATTGTTGTCTGAGCGCGTGAAGCGTCGTCTTAATTTCCGTCGGGTGGTGAGCATAATCATCATATACTTTTGCACCTGTTCTCAAATCACCGATAAATTCAAGCCTTCTTTTTGATCCCCGAAAGGCAAGAAGTCCTTTTCTTATTTTTTCTACTGACAAACTAATCTCAAGCCCAACAATAACTGAAGCAAGTGCATTCAGTGCATTATGTTCTCCGGCAACGCGAATGACAAATTCTCCCAGTGGTACACCATGTGATTTCACCCAAAAAAATGTTTGTTCACCTGAGACAGTGACGCGATCCAAAACATAATTATTTTCCTGACTAAATCCATATGTGATAACTCTTCCTTCATATTCTTTTAGCAACAATTTTATTTGTGGATCATCACCGCACGCGATAAGTACTCCTTTGTCTGGAATTTTTTTCGCAAACGAAAGAAATGTTGATCGGACAGCGGCAATCGTCGGATAAATATCCGGATGATCATGCTCGATATTGGTGATAACTGCAAATTTCGGATTCTGCCAAAGAAAGCGTGCACGCTTATCGTGATTTGGTTCAGTCGCGTATTCATCAGCTTCAGCAACAAAATAACGGCCAGTGCCCAAATGTCCCGGCGCCCCAAGAGAACTGACATCCCCAGTGCCGATAATATATGTCGGATCGAGCTTATTTTCTGCAAACATTGTTGCAATCATCGCAGTTGTGGTAGTCTTTCCATGGGTCCCGGCAACCGATATGCCAATAAACTTTTTGTTAAGCAGTTCTCCCTTCATAAATTCCCCTGTCGCCTCACCTGCTGACATGACGGGAATATTTTTCATTCTAGCTGCCTGGACTTCAACATTATCAAATCCTCCATGAGCTCCTGTAGTAATAACCAAATTTTGATCGCTAATATGTTCTGAAGAGAAGCCAACAACAGGTTTAATTCCGGCCTTTTTTAATGCAGCATCGGTGATAAATTCCTGTTCCACATCAGAACCCGTAACAGCAAATCCTGCTTCTTTGGCAATCAAAGCAAGTGGCGTCATATTGGTCCCCTTTATCCCAACGAAATGAATTTTCTTCTGCCTTTTCATAGATTTATTGTATCATTTTACACCTATTCTATTTTATGAAATGTTACTCCTTCGTTAGTTATTGAAATTAAATGTCCTTTTCTTTCTCGCGGATTAAGTTCTTTTAACAATCTACATAGTTTATTATCAATTATTTTATTGGTTACGTTTGTAGAAAGAGCAATAACACTTGGTTTATCCACAGTAATAAACGGCTTAAAATCTTTTGTATTAAAAACAACGATTAATGCATCAATTATTTCTGCCAATGAATAAATGCTTGAATCACTTGAACCGCCTTTTTTCAGATCATGATTGATATGTCTAAGCGTATGACGATTATTAAGTTTTGGAAAACTCTCTTTACGGGGAAGTCCTTCATCAAGCAAGAGCTTGTGTCTTATATGTTTTTTTGAAGTCATCTAATCCTCTTTCCATGAGAAAAGCAATAATATTCTGTATTTTTTTCAGAGAGACTTGTGGATATTCTTTTTTAAGAGCATCAGGAGTATATCCTTGCTTAACAAGTTCTTGTATTCTCTCTATCGGAATTCTTGTTCCTGCAATTACTGGCGTTCCACCAAGAATATCTGGATTAATAGTAATATTTTTGGATAACTGAGAAATCATATGGTTAGTATATAAAAGAAAAAGTATTAAGTAAAGATCACATTGATCTTGAAACTATTTTGAGTAATCAAAATATAATTTTTCCTTATCTACTCTAAGTTCTTGAATTTGTTTTTCAAGATTTTTTAATGCTTCATTTAAGTGCGGTTTTAGACGAAAATCCAATACATTTGTAATTTCTGCCCATTGCGTGATTAAATGGCGGTTTCGGTTATCTATCGCTTTTCTAATATATTCAAACTGAATATGACGAGTTAATGTATGCCATTCAGGAAACGTTGCTAAATATTCTGGCTTATATTCTCCCATCTCGATAGCCTTATCCAAAGTCATTGTAGTTGATGGCGCAGGAACAGATGAAGATTGCTTCTGTTCCAGTTTTTCAAGGTCTTCCATAGGTTTTACATTTTGTATCTGTTCGATGAATAGATCATATGTTCATCATCTTGTCTATTTGCTACAAGTTGGAAGTCGTAAAAAATCATTTCCTTTATATTTTGCAATTCTTTTTTTACTTCTTCTTGATCTTCTTTTGGTACAAACCACACAACTTTTGTGTAGGAGGTAACAACAACTCCTTCAGGAACGAATTTACTGGCTATATCCCGAATTTTCTGCGTTTGCTCTGGATCAAATGAAAGAGCAAGATGCTTCTCTTCTTTTATGATGACATCTGATGTTTTTATAGTGAAAGGGAGAAATGCTTTTAATTCACGCAATAAATCTATATATCGTGGAAGATCACCTACAGGAATAAATCTATTAATTACCAAAGATAAATGGTTAAACATTCCAATTGCTTCATCATCTTTAGGGTAATGACTGTATTTTTCTGAAATTTCTTTAAAATATTGTTCTTGTTCTGGCTCAAGTCTACCGAAGACGCCAATTGCATTTATGGAATTTGATGCGGTTGATAATGACATGCTTTTAGTATAACAAAAATTTAATATTTATATCCTCAAACTTTCCTAGTAACCTTTAACCTGCAAACTATAAATCTAAATCAAACTAATCACACTCACAAATCTCATATCACCATCTCCTCCACGATAGGAATAAAAATCTTTATTATCTTTGGTACAAACATCCATAATCTCAATATGTTCATCAAGTATTCCTTCTTTTATCAGACTTTGCTGAGCAATTCCTCGCAAATCAAGAAAATATTTTTGGTCTTTTTCGATAAAGATATCTTCGAAACTTGGAAATTCTTCCTGAAACTTTTCTACTAATTCCACACCAACTTCATAACATGTCGTTTCAATACTAGGTCCAATGCCAACAATAATATCTTTTGGATCACTTTTAAATTTGGAAACGAAAACTGAAAGAGTATTTTCTATAATATGATTGAGTAAACCTTTGTATCCTGCATGCGCAACACCGATAACTTTTTTTTGCGGGTCAAAAAATAAAATGGGCAAACAATCTGCGGTAAGAATAGCAAGAGGAATATGTTTTTTATTGGTAACCAACCCATCAGTATCGGAAATCTGTAAGATATCAGTATTTTCAATTATTGAAACATTTCCGCTATGAATCTGTTTCATACAAACGATAGGATCTGTTATATCGATTATTTTTGCAAACTTTGTTAACGCATCGCGGTCAGGTTCTTTCGTTTCATGATTTTTCATCGAACCAAACTTTCGTGTTGAAACTCCATGTTTTATCGAAGCATATCGGGAGAAAGTTTTAAATCCATAACTATTATTTTGTAATTCCATAAAATTTATAAACTCTCAATTTTCAATTCTCAACTCTCAATTTCAGTGCATCTTTTACTGCTTCATGTTCGCTCCATGGTTCCTCACCCTTACCGTAGTTCATTGATTTTTCATGTCCTTTCCCTGTTATGAGTACCAGATCACCTTTTTGCGCAATCTTAATTGCAAAATTAACAGCATCTCGTCTATGAGGAATTTTAAAGACATATTTTTTATTTTTCTGCATGGTACTCGCAACATTTTGAACATTTTCGCTCTCAACAATTTCGAATCCTTTAATTCCTGACGCAATTTCATTTGAAATTTTTACCGCGCCTTCACTTCGTGGATCTTCCGCAGTAAGGATAATAATATCGCTATATTGGGAAGTAATTCCCCCCAGAATCGGACGTTTAGAAAAATCCCTCAGTCCTGCCGCACCAAAAACATGAATAAGTCTCTTTGCAGCAAGCTTTCTCATAATCGGAAGCAAACCTTTATAAGAATATTCAGTGGTAGCAAAATCGATTATTACTTTGAACTCTTTGTCATAGACTGTTTCTTGTCTTCCTATGGGAGCTTGAAAATTCAAAAGAGCTTTTCGAATTATCTCATCAGGGATGTGCAATTCTCGTACAACCGCTATTGCTGCCAAGCAATTATATTTATTGAATTGTCCGAAAAGTTTTGTTTGGAAAGGAAATTCGTGAGGATTTATATCAGAATCTTTTTTAAGCCCGTAGGTCACAATTTTTCTCTCACCGCTTTTTAATTCATACTTCTTGAGTCTTTGATAAGAACGGTCATCTTTATTCACTACTGCAATTTTTGCAGCTTTTAATAGCTTTGCCTTTGTGTGAACATAGTTCTCCCATGTCTTGTGATAATCCAAATGATCATGAGCGATATTTGTCACAACGCTTACAATCGGTCTTACACCAAATGCTCTATGCTGATCCAACGCATGAGAAGTAACTTCTAATACTAGATATTCAACTTTCTGTTTCTTCGCTTTTTTCAAATAAGATTGCAAAGCAAAATGCTCAGGTGTAGATATGTGATAGCCTGTATCAAATTCCTCTCCATTAATAATTCCACCGATTGTCGATATGATTGCGACTTTTTTCCCAGCTTTTTGCAAAATATGATAAATGAGATTTGACGTTGTGGTCTTCCCTTCAGTTCCGGTAACGCCAATAATTTTCATCCCGCGGGAAGGAAATCCGTAGAGAATGTTGGCAACAATTGCTTGATTAAGATGATAAATGTTTTTAGTTCTCTGCCACATCTTACCGTATTATACGCAAAAATCTATTTACTTCAAATAGCTGTGGAACAGTAGCCTTATTTTGTCATAATAAAAATAAATTATATAGATGCTTGCAATCATCAAACCTGGAAAAACGATAAAGCGTTCAACCAAACCTCCTGTTTGAATCCGCAGCGCTTTTATTGGAGGGATGCCAAACTTAAACGGTATCGGCAACAGCCACGGAACACCTTCTGTAGTCAACGTATCCATAATAAGATGCGAGCTAAAACCAATCATAAATGCCCACCAAACGATGGTCATGTTGAGATTCGGGAAACTCGGTGTCAAAACATGCAAAATATAATAAAAACCATAGCCAAAAATAAATGCACCCAAAATTGAATGAGATAAAAATCGGTGCCCGCCAAGGAACTTATCAAATGTTCTGCCGACATATCTTCCGATAGGTAAATTTTTCCAAATCGGAGCAGTTGGCTGATCAATATCAGGAGCAATGCCTCCTATTAAATTGGCAACTATAGAAACAACTGCAGTTGCAAGTGTAACGTGCGGCAACGGATGAGTAACGACCACCAAGGTCAAAGCAGTAAATGCCGCCATATCATGTGTGCGTCCTGTCATATTAAAATAGTATAACAAAACTTTGTAATAAGCCTCAACCGCATTTTTAAGATGCTATACTCAACCTATGCAAGAAATAAAAAATATTATTGGAATTATTGCAGTAGCTCTTACTTTTATTGGTTACATCCCATATATAAAAGATACCGTTAAAGGAAAAACCAAACCTCACATTTACAGCTGGTTCTTATGGGGATTTGTTACACTTATTGCATTTGCATTACAGATTAGTGGCAATGCAGGTGCAGGAGCCTTTGTAACGCTTGCTGCGGGACTCACTTGTTTTGTAATTTTTGGTTTTGGGTTAAAAATCGGAGAAAAAGATATTACACGATCCGATACTGTCTTCTTTATTCTTGCTTTTATAGCAATAATACTTTGGCTTTTTGCAAAACAGCCACTACTTTCAGTAATTCTTGTCTCAACAATCGATATGCTTGGATTTATCCCAACAATTAGAAAATCATGGCATAAACCACATACTGAAACACTTTTTACCTATCTTTTAAATACATTTCGGTTTGCACTTGCAATTTTTGCTTTACAAAAATATACAATTATCACCTCTCTTTATCCTATTACCTGGATTTTAGCAAATGGCCTATTTAGCATTCTTTTAATTATACGAAGAAAACAAATTTCAAATAGTAAATGAAAATAATAAACAAAACAAAAAAAACGACTTTAGCAGAAAATATAGTTGTTCCTAAAACACTTCTTGACCAATCACTCGGACTTTTGAAATATAAAACGCCAGTAGCAATGCTTTTGAAAACTCGCTGGGGCATTCATACTTTTGGCATGAGATATCCGATTGATGTCCTGATACTTGATGGCCAAAACCATGTTGTTGAAATAAAAGAGAGTTTAAAACCCAATAATATCTTCATTTGGAATATACAGTATGAAACTGTTCTCGAACTTCCACAAGGAACAATTAAAAAAACAAAAACTAAAATCATGGATCAAATTACTTTCTCTAAATAAATATTTTATGTTTTCATCGGCATTACTGCGCGCAGCGTTAAGAAAATCTTTGTAATGAGGCGTTAAAAAACTGAAAAGTTTTAGCCGAATGAAAAAGATTTTTAGCGAGCGACACCATGAAATGGATAGTGCCCTTGTGGTGCACACCCTTGCCGAGAGTTTTGGTACTTTGTCGGCACAAAGTACTAAAAAAATTTGTTATAATAACCCTTATGAAACCAATCATTACCTACGACGATTTTGCCAAACTCGACCTCCGCGTCGGAACAGTTATTGAATGCGTTGAAAAAGAAGGATCAGAAAAATTGTTGAAATTAACTGTCGATTTCGGAGAGGAAGGTACTCGTACAATTTTTTCAGGAATCAAACAATGGTACAAGCCTGAAGATTTGAAAGACAAACAATTTGTATTTGTCTTTAATCTCGCTCCACGCAAAATGATGGACGAAGTATCCGAAGGCATGTTGCTTGCTGCAGATGGGGAAGAAAAACCACTACCGCTTCAACCAAATGAACAAGCTCCCAAAGGCGCAAAAATTCTTTAATCTTTAATCTAATTAATTATTCTTACTACTATTGAGAAGGTGGAATGCCGTAATACGTCAATATATCCTTTGCAACTGCATAAAACACTGGAGCAGCTGTTTCTGATCCCCAAATTGATGCAGATGGTTGATTAAGAATCACGATCATCACAAATCTCGGATTCTCAGCAGGACCAAAACCGACAAATGACGCAATTGTTTTTGTCGGATCGTAATGCCCCGCTACAGGAATTGATGCGGTTCCGGTTTTACCCGCGATATTATATCCTTTCAGCCGAGCGAAAGACGCTTCTCCTTCATTTGCTGCATCAACCATAATTTGTGTCATCACTTGAGCACTGGTTGCCGAAATCGGCTGGTCGATTTCTTTGGGCTGAATTGGAATTGTTTGACCGTCTGCTGTTTGCACTGCCGCAACAACCTGCGGTTCCATACGCTTTCCGTTATTTGCAATAGCACCAACGGCATCAAGAAGTTCTATAGGTGTTGCCACGATTCCCTGTCCAAAGCTCGCCGTTACAACGTCAATAGGATACCATTCATTTTTTGGATGGAGTTCTGGCGCTTCTTCACCCTGCAAATCTATCCCGGTGTCCTGACCTATACCAAATCTATTCAGATAATCAAGCATTCGATCAAGTCCCAATTTTTCGCCAACAAAGGCCATGCCAGTATTATCTGAATGAACGATAACATCAGTCATTGTAGTATTGGGAAAATATTGATCATTCCACGTATGAATCTGATAACCGCCGATTGAGACAGGTCCATTACAAATATTACATTCAGTATTGGGCTGAATAAGCCCTGCATTCATTGCCGCAGACATAATAATAGGCTTAAATGTTGATCCAGGTTCATAAGTACTGGTGATAAAAGGATTTAAATAAAGAGAGTCTGAATATTTTTGATAATTTGTTGGGTCAAATGTCGGAAATGAAGACATAGCAAGGATTGCACCTGTCTTTGGATCCATCACTGCAGCCATACCAGTTTTTGCACCGTACGTCTGAATACCCTTTTTCAATTCCGTATCGAGCATATATTGAATTCGTCGGTCGATATGCAAAATTAATGTCCTTCCGTCCACTTTGACAGTGCTATTATTCATTTTTGCAAGGATTGGATGTCCCCCAGCATCATGGACAACTATTGCATACCCATCTTTTCCGCTCAATTGCTGGTTGTAGTAGCCTTCCAAACCAAAATATCCTTGATCATTGCCATTTTCATCTTTTCCGACAAACCCCAACAATTGCGCTGCCATTGATGCTTCAGGATAAAACCGTACGGTCTGTTCTTCAAAACCTACACCTGGGAAATTCTTTGCTGCAATCTTCTCTTTTATAGTATTATCAACTCCAGATTTTATGGGTACCCAAAATTCATTTTCAGATAACATTGCACTGACTGTCGCACTTTTAATATCAAGGAGTTTGCCTAGGACATCGGATTCTTCTTTCTTATTCTTTACCACTTTGGGATTTGCGTAGACAAGATAGGCTAACTTATTTGCTGCGATGGCAAATCCATCGGATGTTTCGATTTCTCCTCGTTGTGCAGGTGATACAACCTGTTGGTCATACTGTGCTTGACCGATTGCAGATAATTCCTGTGCTCTCACTACTTGCCAATAAAAAAGTCGAGTGATAATCAATAGAAAAAATATCAGAAAAAATAATAACGTAAACCGATACCGCCAATTCATACTATTTATATTATAGAGGGAAAATCGTTAAGCGTGAAGTGTTTAGAAACTTTTCCCTATTCTCTCTCTTAGATCTTCAATCCTAAATCTTTAATCGTAATTTAACGGAGCGCCAACGGCATTGGAGCGGAAAGATCAACTTCAGAAGTCACAGGAACGTAGCCTAATTTTGTTGCCTTTTTGTCGAGGTTAGTGTAAGACGCTGCCTGTAAATACTGCACCTCCAATAATTCATTTTGATCTTTAAGATCTGCTATTTCTTTCTGAATATTAACAAGTGTTATTCCAGTTGTTGAAATGCTGTTAACAAGGCCAATCCGAGTAACAAGCAACGAAACAACAATACAACTTAGTATACCGATAATAAATAATGGTTTTTTCATAGTTTTTCAAACACCCGTAATTTTGAACTTCTTGAACGATTATTCGCTTCTATTTCCACTTCAGTTGGAACAATTGGCTTTTTTGTAACAATTGTTCCCCATCCTTTTTCCTCAAATTCAATAAATAGTTTTTTGACAATTCGATCTTCCAACGAATGAAAAGTTATGATTGCTAGTCTTCCTCCAGTTGTTAATAATGAAACGGCTTTGGGCAGCGCATCAACAATACTGTTTAATTCATCGTTTACCGCAATCCGCAATGCTTGAAATGCTTTTGTTGCCGGATGTATTCCTTGCCTGCTGTATGGCACTGCTTTTTTAATAACCTGTGCAAGCTCAGTTGTTGTTTCAATCCGTTTTACCTTGCGTGCATTTATAATCGCATTACTTATCTGCCTAGCAAATCCTTCTTCTCCAAATTTGGTAAAAAGCTCAACCAACTCATTTTTTGTCAAACCGTTGACCAAATCGCCTGCCGTCACTGCTAAGCTCTTATCCATCCGCATATCCAAATACGCTTCTTTTTGAAAGCTAAATCCTCGTTCGGCCGTATCAACATGATGACCTGAAATGCCCAAATCCAGTAAAATTCCTGTGACCGTATCAAATCCGTTTGCCTTTGCTATCTTGTCAATGTCCTTAAAATTCCCTCTCGCCAAAACTAAATCTGTTCCAATTCTTAAATCTTTAATCTTAAATCTTAAATCTTGCTCAGTAAACTCCAATGCTTCAGTATCAACATCAATTCCTAAAACTTTTCCACCTAATCTCAAAATTTCATATGTGTGTCCACCGCCACCAAGTGTCCCATCAATATATTTCTCTCCAGGTCTAATAGATAAATTCTCTATAACTTCTTGTAAAAGAACACTCGTATGGTATGTTTTTTTATTGTCCATCTGTCGTTTGCCATTTACCGTTTCTCTTCAAATAATCATTTGCTCAATGGACAGTTAATGGCAAATGGAAACTGGTAAAAGAAAAATTATTTTCCATTACTTTCTATTTCGTTATTTGTTAATTTCTCCGCTATTGACTCAATATTTTTCGCCAATTCCTCTTGATGCTCTTCCCACCTTTTCTTATCCCACAACTCAACAAATCTTGATACGCCAACAAAAACAATAGTATCTTCGATTTTCGCAAACTGGCGCAAATACTCGGGAACAACAAACCTGCCTTTCTGATCAAGTTCTACATATGTTGCGTTCCCGAGTAAAAATCGCTGCATTTCTCGTGTCGATTTATTGGTAAACGGCTTTCCTTCAGTTCCTTCTAGAAGAGTTTTCCAATTCGATTCAGGTACGATAATCAGGCAATTCTCAAATCCTTTAGTGACAATTAGTTTCTCTCCTAAAACGTCTCGAAATTTCTTTGATAGTCCTGCTTGATGCTTTACTCCAATCGTGCTTTCATACTGACCCAATAACATATTTCAAATCTTAGACTACATTATCCTACTTTTGACTACCTTTGTCTATTTTGAACCTTCTACAAAAATATGTCAACGGGTTAAGGACATCGTCTAGTGTGTGATAATAATAAAAACTCAGTATGTAGTGTTTTGGAATGTAAGAAATGTGTAAGAGAGGGGTCGTTGCTTATTCCAACGTTATTGGTTGTTTATTGAGTACATGCGTATAGATCGCATAACTTTGAGAAGTAGGATTTAGTAAAAAGTAATTTTTTGCTGATAGTAATGCTTCGTCATAATTCCCCATTTTATATGAAACAATGAATCGATAATACCACAATTTCCAACTGTTAAGATTTTTTGTTGTTCCAATTCTTAAAAATTTTAAAGCATTTGTGGGCGAATCATATTCTTTTTCAAGAAGTCCGCAATTTTCATATGCTTGATAACTGCCATCAATTGCAATTGCATGCTGAAAATCCCTTCGCGCTTCTTTTATATTTCCCTTCTCAAAATTTATCACTCCCAAACTATTCCAAGGATCGGATGCTTGAGGATAAAGACTCATTGCCTCCTGTACATGTGGTAATGCCATATTAATTTTATTTTGCTGTATGAGATCAGTACTATAAACTTCCTCGAGCAAATAGTCATTCGGCGATGCATGCTCATCATGTGTAAGAATGGTTGATTGATCTGCCCAATTGGTATTCCTGACTATTGTTCTCAGTGATAGGGCACATAAAATCATAATTGCAAACACAATAAAAACGTTTCTTAAAGTTTTTTTTATATGAATCTGTTGAAAAAATAATCCTAAAAGCGCCATTAATGCAACAAAGGAAAAGATAAAAAAATGATCAGCAACGGTAAAATCTAAAGGAATTATCTGTAAATGAAATAAAAGTCCAATGACAAACCATATGGAAAAGAAAAGAATAAGTTTTTTATCTCCTCCCCTTTTCATGACAAACATGCAAAGAGCGCTAAGTCCGAAAAATAAAAAACAATCAATTATAAGTGGAAAGAAAAAAGTGTTAAAATCTATTGTTCTGATAACCCAGGAATGATACACAACCAAAGTAGCAGGATAGAAAAACGTTTTAATATAATAAAAAAGTATCGCTGGAACATTTATCATTCTTTGTGATAAAGAAAGAGTCATAATAGGTACAGTATTTTCTTTTAGTGGAGTTTGGGAAATTAAACGTAAAATTACATAAACCATTAACGCCATAAAAGAAAAAGATAAATGAAGCAACAATTTACTTTTTTTGAATAAATAAACATAAAGAGAAGTAACTACAAAAAAGAGAATGCCTGTTTCTTTTGAAAAAAAGGAAAAAAGCAACAAGAGATTTACAAAAAAAAGTGTTTTAATATCTATATGCCTTCTCTGTAAGAGATACACAGAAAGTAAACCAAAAAACATATAAAGTACTTCTTGCAAATCTGTTATCCATACAACGGATTCTTCATTAATTGGATGGACTAAAAAAATAAGAGAAAGAAAAAAAGCGAGATTTATTTTCAAAAATTTCTTAAAAATGAAGAAAATAAGGATTGTATTTGCGATTTGGATGCAGATCTGAAAAACATGATAAGGAAATGTGTTCTGCTGAAACAAAGAATAAAATATATCATAAAACGTAAAGAGCAACGGTCTATAATAATCAATTGACTCTTGACCACCTACTTGATGAATAAATAGATTTGGAATATTTGTAATCGATTGAACACTAGGATCTCGTAATATCTCTGCTCTATCTTCCAAAACAAAATTATTAAAAAGAATATTAGAAAAAATAACAAGTCCGATAAGGACAATAAAGTGAATTGCTTTAGTTGTTGTCAGTGGGACAAAATAGCTTTTGAAGGAATATTCTTCTTGAGTCTCACGAGTAGACATATACCCTACTATTATATAGATAGCGTAACCTGGAATTCAAACGATCTATTAATTATTCCATGTAATTTTATCAATTTTCTGCATAGAGGCATTTTCTTTTATTAAAGAATAAATATACGTTGATTGTGCAGGAGATATAGTATTCGCCTTTTGTGCATATGAGAGTGCTTCTGTATGATTATGTAATTTATACTCCGCTATTGCTAACATGAGTAGAATACCCGTGTTGGTAGGAAATGCTGGAAGCAATTTACTTTTAAGAATGGCTACTGCCTCATTTGGATTACCATAATAGATATCTAACAAAGCTAAATTTGCATAATACGTATATATCGAAACAGTATCCTTACTTAGAATAATTGCCTTTTCATATTCTTGTCGAGCAAGATTATATTTGCCAAGCTTTTGATAAATTTCACCGAGATTGTTTAAATTATTTGGTATTTCATGAAATTTTACGGACTTTTGATCACGTATAAGTGCTTGCTGATATTGCCCTACTTGGTAGTAATAATTAGCGATCTTATCTTCTTTATAATAATCATCAGATATAGGAATATCATGAGAATATAATGTTACTTCACTATACCAATTCGTATTTCGTACAACTGTCCTTATGCTCAAAAGAGTAATAATAATTATCGATACAATGATACTTATAGTTTTGAATTTGCTTTTATTATCAAATAAATCCTGTGTAATTATTCCAATTACTCCTAAAAGTCCGATTATCGGCAGATAAAACCACCGATCTGATACAGTATTATCAAGCGGGAAAAGTTGAAGCAAAAAAAACATTCCACTCAAAAACCAGATTACAAAAAGCAGATAAATTTTAAACTTTTTATGTGAAGATTTGTATACAAACCATCCTCCAGATAAAAGAAGAATCAAAAAAATAATGTCTATACTCAACGGGATATAAAAATTAGAAAAGTTTAATGAGGTAATATACCAATTCTGCAAAACAGCTAAGTCTTTAGGAAATATAAAAGTTTTAATATAGTAGAAAAAAATACTGGGGATTTGAATTATGCGTTGATTAAGTGAAAGGCTCGCGATCGGAGCAGAAATTGCTGCAGGTGGTATAAAATATATACCAGCGACTACGAAACGCAAAAACGCATACACCGCAAAAGCGATAAGTTCAACTGAAATAAGAGTTTTAACAAAGGTGCCTTTTTTAAAAAATATCTGATACAGTAAAAGTATTAAAAAATATACTATTGCTACTTCTTTTGTTAATAGGGCAAGCAATAATAGGCCGCCGATAAAAAAATATCGTGACTTCGTTTTACCATTTCTATTAATGAGTAATGCTGACATTCCAAACAACGCATATAATTCACTTTGTGTGGCTCCAATATAGGAAATTGATTCTACATTTATCGGATGCACTAAAAAAACTAATGCTAATAATAATGCAGGCAGTTCAGCAAAAAATTCCGCTAAGAATATAAATAATAGACATGTTACTGCTATATGTAAAATTAATTGTATAAAATGGTATAAAAATGACTGATTTTGTGTAATAGCATAAATTATTGAAAAATAAATTGCCGGGATGGGACGATAAAAATCACCACTGTTAAAGGATAAATCCTTGGTAAATAAAGAGAGGATATTAAGTGAATGTATGTCCGGATTAAGCTGAATATAAGTAATATCATCCCACACAAACCCATTAAATAGCATGTTAAAATAAACAATAAAACCAATGATGATAATAATAAAAATAGCTTTTTTTTTAGTTAAGGGGACAACGAGATTATAAAAGGAATATTCTTCTTGATTCTCACGAGTGGACATAAAACAATATTATAATAGTATAAGAAGCAGATCAATGAGAAAAGATTAAAACTTGAGGCTGTCTTGTACCTGATACACTTTATTATTTGTTTCTGTAACTTTAAGCGTAATACTTACCGATTTTACCCCGGTATCATATCTGACAACATTTGCAGATTGACTTCCCAAGATAAGCCAGCTTGACTGATAGGTTGAAGTCCCAGAATTGACAGTTTGATCTCCTGTAATTCCTCGCTGAACCCGCGCTTGTGCACCTTCACTTTTTTCTTCTGCAGTAGAATTAGCAGTATAAATAAGTTCATATTCAATTGATGAGATACTTGATGCTTTTGAAATAACAAATCTTACTTTTTTGTCATCTGGCGATGCCTCAAGTTTGAGACCAATAGCACTTGGTGAGAGTGTTTGGATAACATTGTCATCAACGGGTAAATTATCAGCGGTTTTTTGACTATTGCTGCCAGCAATAAAATAGTAGCCACCTGCGCCAACGATCACAAGAAGAACAACAACAAGAATAACTACAAACATTTTATTCTTCAGCAATTTCATATATTAAGCATAACCCAACAATCTATTCAATGTCAAGATTGGAGCTTTTCTGTAAAATAGGAGGTCAAATTCTCAATTTTTACTCGCTCTTGTTGGGTAGTATCTCGATCTCTCACCGTCACCATGCCATCTTCTAATGTCTGAAAATCAATTGTCACACACCACGGTGTCCCAATCTCATCTTGTGACAAATATCTCTTACCGATATTCCCTCTGTCATCAAAAGCAGTCATAAATTCTGGACTAAGCAATTTAAAAACCTCCTGTGCCTTTGAAACTAATTCTCCTTTATTAGCAAGAAGTGGAAAAACGGCAACTTTATAAGGAGCAAGTTTGGGAGAAATTTTCAAAACGGTGCGGTTTTCTTCCTCAACATAAGCATCAACCAGTACCATCAACAGTAAACGCGTCATTCCGACCGCAGGTTCAATAACATGTGGAATTATCTTTTTTTGCGTTTGAGGATCAATTATTGTTAATTCCTTCTTTGAAGCATTCATATGTTGCGTTAAATCATAATCAGTTCTGTATGCGAGTCCCCATAATTCTTTAACTCCAAATGGGAATTGATATTCAAGGTCTTCTGTGCGTTTGCTATAAAATGATCGTTCTTCATCTCCATGTTCGCGCCATCGAAGATTTTTTTCTTGTATTCCTAATTGTGTGGTAACAAAGCTCCATATTGTGTTCTTCCATTCCTCATATAATTTTTCCCAATCTGTAACTTCGGGATCAAAAAAATATTCTATTTCTCCAGCTTCAAATTCTATTGTTCTGAATACTGAATTTCCTGCCGTAATTTCATTTCTGAACATTTTACCGATCTGTCCTATACCAAAAGGCAGTCGAACTCGTGTTGAGTCAGCAACATTTTTAAAATTAATAAAAATACCTTGAGCAGTTTCACCTCTTAAATATCCCATACCTTGTTCTCCTTCAACAATTCCTAACTGAACAGGAAATAAAAGATTAAACTTACGGATATTTGTCCAATCATTTTCTCCACAATTTGGACATACCAGAGGCTTTTTTGCCAAATTGCTCAAATTTTCGCGGATATTTTCAAAAGATTCAATTGGCAATCCTTCAACTTTACCTGTTTTTAACGCAGTCGTAAAATCCTTATTTTTTTTATGGTTACTCAACAATTCTTGCCGTGTATCTTCATCAAGTGACTCAATATAATTCTCCAATAAATGATCGGCTCGCATACGAGCTTTACAGTTCTTGCAATCAATCATCGCATCTGCAAAACCTGCTACATGTCCGGATGCTTCCCAAATTTTGTGATGAGAAATAATTCCTGAATCAAGACCGACAATATCTGCACGTTTCTGCACAAAATTTTTCCACCACAAATTTTTTATATTACGAAGAAGTTCTGTTCCAACTGGACCATAGTCATACGTATTTGCTAAACCACCATAAATTTCTGATCCGGGGTAGATAAACCCACGACGCTTTGCGAGGGAAACAATTTTATCCATTACATTTTCAGCCATAAATGTATTATAACAAAAAAGGTAAACTTTAGTAATGATACATTGACCTTGAAACAAAGCTAACTTTATAATTAATACATGAGCCTTTTTCTGCCCATTTTTTTATTTAGTATCATCTTTGCACCCTATCTTTTTCTTATTCCTGGGGGTGATGGAAATGGACAATTCAAATTAGCATATTACTTAATAAACGGAAACTATTCCCCACAGTTATTGGTTTTCCATCCACCATTCAAACTTTTTCTTTTTGATACTTTTCTCCTTTTATTTGGACCGTGGTCAACTGGTTTTGTGGGATTACTATTAGGCATCGCAGGAATTATAGCGTTTTACTACATCGGCAAAGAACTTTTTAATCAAAAAATCGCTCTATTGAGTGCTTGTCTGCTTGCTATATCAGGATTATATCTTTCCGTCGGAACATTCAGCATAGATGATTTCGTTATGACGGTAATGATTCTAGTTGCTTTCGCCTTTTATCTAAAATCGAAATATATATTTTATGCAGTTTTTTCGACGTGCGCTATATTAACAAAAGAAACGGCAATTTTTTTTGTTATAAGTGTTTTTATTGTTGCAGTAATTAATAAAAGAAAACATTTCATTGAATTTTTAGCTCCAATTGCTGCGCTTCTGTTATGGACCATTATCCTTTATGCAAATGGTCAACATTTATGGAATGAATATAATTTCAGCCCGACAAAATCACAAGGGAGTATATATACAATGCTTCATAATCTCATTACTTTTGGATTTTTTAATGAGTATGCATATGAAAATTGGTTACATTTGTTCGTATTTAATTACAACTGGATCTATACAATTTTTGCTTCTATCGCTCTCTTTTTTCTTCCTAAGAATAAAAATAAAGATGGGCTGATAATTATCGCACTTTTCTCGCTATTGTTTCTTACTATGGTATTAGGATTTCAAACATGGACAATTAATCGATACACATTACCATTACTGCCATTTTTATATCTGTTTGCAATATATGGAGCAACCAAAATACGATATACAACAGTTTGGTTAACAATAATTTTCCTAGCAGCTTTTCTCAGTCTTGCAGGGTCAACCGATCCTGTTTCTCATGCCATATGGCCCAAAGTACAAATATTTAATCAAGAATTCTTTCTTAGTCGTAATGACGGAGGAGACGGAATTACCTACAACCTCCAATATCTTGATGTTATGCAGAGACGAACGAGTATGCTGACTCACGGGCAATGCAACATACCATATTTACTTTCTTACGATAAAGAGACCCTTAAATTCCTCGGCATACATACCTGCAGTACATATCAACAATAGATCCATATGTGAATATAAGTGACGCTGAAGTAAATTTTTATTGCAGTTTTGCGAAAATGGTGCGGCTTTTGAGTTTGCGTTCGAGAATATCCTCAATCATATCATGGGTATCAAACTGCTGTGCAATAGCGCTTTGCCTGTCCCAATAACCTAATTCTGAAAGCAGGGTATATTCAAAATTTTGTAACAAATCATTTTGACGCGTCTCTCGTCGTGGTGCGTCATTCACGGCAAGTCCATAGGTGCCAAGAGTATAATCATCAATTTCAGAAGACTCATATTGTGGGAGATAAACATCGTCCTGTTGAGATAATTTCTGCAGAGTTCTTTGCAGAAGGAAATACACATTTCTATTTTCTTGATTTTCAGGACACAATCCGTCAATCAATTCACATACATGATATGCCAAACCTACTTTATCAAAATTTTCTTTAATCTCGGAAAAATCATCCAGCATTTTTGCCTCGGTAAGAATCGAAAATGTATTACCTTTATACAAATGCAAAATGGTATGATTGAGAAGTTCTATATGAGCAGAGCGCCTGCTAGTGATTTTGCGTACACCTGCGGCTTTTATCTGAATTTTGCCATAATCACGCGTCATCACAGTAAGTATTCTGTCTGCTTCATTAAAATTTCGCCTTTTGATGACGATTCCTTCGGTTCTAAAATTTCTCATAGGCAGCTAGTAGTGTTTAGAAGGTAACCTCCGTTATTTTATCCGTATCCAAGGTGAACTGATTAACGGCGTTCCCGTTAACAGTCATTGTAAATGGATTATTGGTGGCACCAGGTTGTTTTTGAATCATCACAGGAAGTGGTGAACCTGATTTTAATTTAAATGGCAAGGTATAATTAAGAGTAAAAGTAGTTAACCCTCCAGCCGGTTGAACAGTTACAAATCCTTCAAAAACGGTCTTCCCTAAATCATTATACGTGTTTATTTTTATCTGCGAACCGCTACTGCTTACAAACTTACTTCCTTGCGGTACATAGACCCGCAGCCAATCACGATATTCTGCATTCAAACACAATCCTCCATCTTTCAAGCTACAATCGGACGGCGGGAAAGGATTTTTGTAAGTGATTGTGACTGTCTTTGTAATCGTGCCATCACTTCCAACACTGTACGCATTGTTAACCGCTTCACTCAAGAAAATATTGACCTTTGCTCCTGAGAAATTCGTATCATTAATGTGAAGATAATCTCCGTTAAACGACTTGATCTGACCGGCTGCGTTGAGCGATTCTATCCCTTGCTGCGCCTGATTATCAAAGAGATCAAACAAGATATCTTTTTGTTTGGTTCCAGCAATTATGTATTGGAATAGTGATCCCCAATATTTCTTCGGAGAAGATTGCAGAGCTTTCACCATAATTGCCTGCATAAGATCACTAATCAAACTCTTTCGAGTGGTCGTGATATAATTTACCGGTCGTGAAATGCTGTTTTCTAACGCATAAATAACCTGCGGACAAGCACAATGAGGATCGGTATTTGTAGTAAATGTCTGCCCATCTGCTTCTACTTGATTGTCAAGAATTTTGATTATTTGAACAAGGACATTGGTGTTAATTGCTATGATGCCATCGATAGGTTCTGTTTTAAGTGACGCCTTTTGATACATCGAATTAAATGTCTTCATGGATACCATGAAATCAGGTGAAATATTACTGTCACGCAGGTTAAATTGATAGACACCAGAGAAGTATTTGAGAATCGGTGCTGGTGCTGGCGGCTTATCTGAGATAGAATCGTCTAAATTATAAATATCATCAGATTTTTCTAACTGAATTGCTCCTTGGTCGATATCAATAATTGCATATGCTGTGATAAATCCACCAGTGGGACGAAGCTCTTTATCATTTTGAAAAATGACGAGATATTGTTCAGGTTTTGATGCACCAAGCAAGCTCGGCAATGCCTTAATTAATGGTTTTGCATCGGTCACGCCTGTTGCACTCTCATCAGTAAAGGTTTTCAAATTAGTTAAATCTGTTTTAATTGTTTTCCCAAAAAGAAGAGTAGGATAATGATTGGGATCAACTTGATCCATTTCTTTCTGCATCGCGTCCAGTGATACTTCAATTTTATCTATCTGAGGTGTAATCTTACTCAAACTAAGCACTGCTGTTTTAATTCTATCTGATGTTGAGACAGCTCCACTACTAGCTCCTCCTTTTAATCCCAACACATCAGCATCTGGCTTCAAAGCAGTAGCAATTGTCTGAGCACTGGTCAAACCGTCATCAGCAGCATTCATTAAATGATCGGCATCGTTATAATACCAACTGACAATCGGAATAATTTTTAATGGAAGAAGAAAATGAAAGTTTGTTTGTGTCTTTTTAAGAAGTTTTTGCGTTTGAGCAATTTCATTAGATGCTTCATCGACATTCTGATCTTTTACTGCGGAAGCGATCAGCTTAGCTTGACGATACGTTTCAAGTCCAGATTTATATGTTGCAACTGCTGGAATACTCATAAGCACAAGAAGAACAACCACAACACCTAAAGCAATGCTCAGCTTTTTATGAAATTTAAATTGAAAATTTGTTTTTTTCTTTCTCTGCGGCATAATTACTATTGGACTCGCGCTTTTTGCGAAATCCGGCGTGCTTTTTATTTTTCTTGTATTTGTTTGTGCCTTTGCAGGAGGAATATCTTCCTGCTTTTTAAACTCAATTTTATCAAATCCAGACATTGCGTACTTATTATCATATCTGACAGATTAACCCCTTGTCAACTTTTTTAAACTTGAATCACGAATTAAGAATCAGGAATTATGAATTTAGTTTCTTTATTTTCTCTTTATTCATGATTCATTATTCATAATTCTAATCACAAGGCTCCTTTTCCTGAAATCATTGCCCATGGAGTTTTCAAGATAATCCAAATATCAAGGAGAACTGATTTCCTCATCGCATAATCAGCATCCATCTGAATCCGTTTATCAAATTTTACTTCACTTCGTCCGCTTACCTGCCACGACCCGGTAATACCGGGTTTAACAGAGAGCACTTCTTTTACCAATTCCTTCGTCTGAGGATAAATCTTTTGTTGTTTTTCCAATTCTTCAGGATAATAAGGACGCGGACCTACCAAACTCATTTCTCCTTTTAACACATTCACCAACTGTGGAATTTCATCAAGAGAATATTTTCTGATAAGTTTCCCTACATTCGTAATTCTCGGATCATTTTTTATTTTATAGTTGCCACCATGTTGTTGCTCATCATATGCTTCTTTAAATTTAGGATCAGTTTTTAATAAATAGTATGCGTTAACGATCATTGAACGGAATTTATATGGATAGAAATATGTATCATCTTTTCCAACACGCCGTGGGGTATCAGCCAAAACTGGCCCTTCTGAATCAATTTTTATCGCAATTGAGACAAACAAAATAACCGGTGAGAAAATAATAAGAAGAAATAAAGAAGAGACAATGTCAATTAATCTTTTTACAAAATTATATGATATGCTTTTACGTATTTTTTTGTAAGCCATGATTTAGTTGACGAACAGTTTGGGTAAGTTATTTTTGTTCATCGACTTATGCCAAGTGCTCATAGTCTGTCCCACCAAGGTTCTGAACAAATTTTTTAATTTTGGGGACGGAATCTTTCGGACATATAAGAATGACATCGTCCATACTCACAACAACGAGTCCATCCAAATCTATCCCGACAATAAGTTGTTTGGTTTCATTATGCAGAATTGAATCTCTACAATCTTCCAAAAGTATTTTACCTTTGGTGACATTTGAATCAACAGTATCGCTGAGTGCTTCTTTGAGAGCTTCCCACGCACCTATATCACTCCAACCTATATCAGCCGAGATAACACAACCTGCTTTCGGATCCATCTTCTCAAGAATTGCATTATCAAAAGAAATTTTTTCTAATGTTGGATAAACATCGTTCAACACTTTTTCATAATCATCAGTTCCAAATGCATCCTGAATCTTCTTTAGCTTTTTGTAGAGATCTGGCGAAAACTTTTCGAACAGTTTCCAAAGAAATCGCGGCGTTGTGACAAAATATCCGAGATTCCATGCATGCTTACCATCATTTAACCATTCTTGTGCTTTGTCCAAAGAAGGACGATATTCAAAACCAGTGAATTCATGAATAGGAAGTTCGTTAACTGTTTGTGTCTTGTTACCAAATTCAATATATCCTAAATTTTGATTTGCAAAACGCGGTTTCTGACCTATGAAAACGATCTGATCAGGATTTTTTAGCACAAGCTCTTCTGCAGTTCTGAGCATTTTTCTAAAAATCGCCTCTTTTTTAACTAAATGATCACTCCCCCACAAAAGTACAAGCGGCTCATCAGGATTCAATTTTTCCATTTGAGCAACTACCAAACCAACTGCTGGCCCCACGTCTCGCATTTCAGGCTCTACAATAATATTATTTTCGGGAAGTTGAGGAAGCTGTGCTGAAATAAGCGATGCATATTGTTTACCTGTTGAGATAAAAACATCTTCCCATTTAAACTCAGGAAAGAGTTTGTGTACAGCAATCTGAAGCATTGATCTGTCAGCAATAATTTTTCCAAATTGTTTTGGTGCATTCTTGCGAGAAAGAGGCCAAAGCCTACTTCCGACGCCGCCTGCAAATAATACAATTTTCATAAGGACTCTACTATTATAGTATCAAATCATTTGATGTACAAGTTTTAAAAATGATCTACTAAAATTTTTCTCGCTAAACTTTTGCGCATTCTTTTTAGAAGACTCTGGATCAAACGTTATGGTATCGAACATTTTTAATGCTTGTTTTATCGACTCTTTCGTTTGCTTATCAAAAAATATTCCCGTTCTCCCTTCAATAATTGTCTCCATTGCACCACCGCCACGAAAAGCGATAACAGGTTTGCCAAAGGCTTGTGCTTCAACAACAGTCAGTCCAAAATCTTCCAAAGCAGGAAATAATAGCGCTCTGCAATTTTGATAAAACTGACTGAGCGTATTATCATCAACATCATTAAGAAACTCAACAGTCGGACCAGCCATTTGCTGCAATTCTTTTTTCCAACTCCCCTCACCAATAATTTTTAATGGCAATTTAAGCTCGTTGCATGCCTGAATCGCCAAATCAATCCGCTTATATTTCGTAAATTTTGACAAACGAGAAACTATCAAGAAATAAGGTTTACCCTCGCCCTTTTTCCCTAATCTCTGATCCCTGTTCCCTGATCCCTGAATACTGACCGGTGGGTAAACAACAACAGAATCCCTACTATAATATTTTTTAATCCGCCCCTGAACTTCTTTTGAAATCGCAACGAATATATCCGGCCTTTTCGCAGCTACCTTATCCCATTTTCTTAGATATGAAACTACCGGTGATGCAGCTATTTTAAGAGCTGGCTCCTTAAAATATTCTTTATACCCGCTCCATAAATATCTTGTTGGCGTCAAACAATAAGAAATATGCCGTGTGCCAGGCTGAGTAATAATACCCTTTGCTGCTTCACTAGTTAATGAAATAACCAAATCATATCCAGCAAATGAAAATTGCTCAAAAGCCATTGGCATCAGAAATGGATATAATTCATGATGAGAAACTGCATGAGGATATTTTTGCAAAAATGACGTCTTTACCTCCATGTCATCAGCCCATTTTGCGTTTTTGGGAAAATATACTGAGGTAAAAACTGGTGCTTTGGGAAAAAGCTTATGAAGCGCAAGCAAAACGCGTTCTGCGCCACCCCATTTATTAATCCGATCGTACACCAGTGCTACTTTCATAGATTTTTACTGTCTCTTCAGCCATTCTTTCCCAAGAGAAATTGGTAAGTCTTTTTTTGCCTTTTTCAATGAAAGACTGAAACTTTTTTCTGTCCGTAAGAACTTTCCGTATTGTAGCAGAGAGAGATTCAATCTCAAGAGGGTTAAAATAAATTGCAGCGTCTTGATAAATTTCCTTAAATGCAGGGATATCGGATGCGATTACCAAACACCCAGCTTCCATTGCCTCCAATCCAGGCAAACCAAACCCTTCCATAAGTGATGGGAGAATCAAAGAATTGGCGTGACGATAAAAAGAAATTAGTTCTTCTTCAGTTATATCGCCAGTAAAAAGAATATGCTTGTCCATATACATGGCTTTCACGCGTTGTTCCAGCCGTTCATAAAAATAATTTTTCTTCCCAACAAGAACTAGCTTCACATCCGGATAATCTTTAACAATCAGAGTAAACGCATCAATCAGCCTTTCCAAATTTTTATGAGGATATGCATTCCCAACATAAAGAAAATAGGATGAAGTGTTAAGGGTAAAGGGTAAAATTTTTTCTTTCTTTTCCCTATTCCCTATTCCCTGATCCCTATGCTCAACCCCTTCATATGTCACTATTACTTTTTCTTTAGAAACTCCAAGATGCTTCACAATTTCATCCTTTGTCGCTTGAGAAACAGTAAGTATTTTTTGTGATTTTTGAGCAGCCCGTCTGATGACAAATTTATATCCCATCAATTTGAAATAATAAATGGGCGAGGGGAGTGTCGATGCTTTTCCAGTCGGATAGTGATTGATAATCAAATCATGAATCGTGATGACAAAAGGACGATTGTAGAAAATTGGAACCGAAAAATAAGGAAAATGAACAATATCCAGATTCTCTTTTTCTAATATTTTTGGAAATTGCAATTGTTCTTGAATCGTATGCCACTTAATATCTGTTTCAACTATTTTCCAATTCTTTTCTCTAGTCCCTAGTCCCTGATCCCTGATCCCTTGCCTTACGAACAAAACGTACTCGTTTTGCTTATCTAATTCTTGAAGCTGCCAAACTAGGTTTCTAATATATCTTCCAACACCTGTTTCATTCCACAACCGTGCATCAATACCTATTCTCATGAATTTAGTATAACACAGGTAATAATCTGGAAGAGTTTAAGGATAGTTGCTTTTTAGTAAAACGACATTATGAATTCAAATAACTTGTAATTCTATTCCAAATGGCTTCATCATTAATATTTTTAAGAAGCGTTTGATACCAATCAGGCATAAAAGTATGTACTTCAGAAAAATAAAAACAGTAATATATGCGATAAATATCGTTATATTTTAAAATTTTTTCTCCATATTCTTGTACTGAAAGGCCAAGCAAATATTTTATATGTTCTTTAGTATAGTGTTTCATCCCCTCGAAAAAGAAAACTCCTGCAACATCTAAACGTCTGTCACCTACGATCGCATGGGCGCTAATATCAAGGACAGCTGAAATTTCATTTTTTTCATTTACTAGAACTTGATTTACAAAATAGTCTGCATGTACAAGTGATTTTTTATCTATTAGCAATTCTTTTTTTATAACTTCAGTAAGTAATTCAACCTTTTTATCAAAATTAGTAATATCTTTTACAACTCGCTCTCCTGCTACTTGTATTTTATAATGAAGCGTTTTGACAAGAAAGCCTGTCCATGTATCATCAGTAATTGGATGTGGAACTTCTACAATATTTCCATAAGGTAAATTTGGAAATTCAATGCTATTAAGAGCTTTTATTGCATCATAATAACTTTTAAGTAATTTATATTGTTCTTTTTTTGGAAGTGTAGGGAATTTATGCTCCATAAGAACACCATATAATCTTTTTTCTATCGTGTAATATGTTTCATCTACTTTTCCGATTTCTATAATAAGAGGCGTATCAAATGGTAAATTTTTAGTAGAAATAATTACTTGCAATTTCTTTAAGCTATTAAGGTATTTTTCATCTGCATGATCATATATTTTTATGACTTTATCGTCCCTATAAGTAAAAACAAAACCCTCTCCGCCTTTTCCCAAAAGTTCAGGGTTATTAACTTGTAATTCTTTGAGAACTCTTTGAGTAACTTCAGTAAATTTTTCCTCGTTCATTTTTTTATTATATCAGGCTATTGATAATCTTAACTGACAAGTCTCGACTAGAAAATTACTGAAACTTAATGAGGCTATTTATCCGAAACTACAATTTTATACACTTCCTCCAATTTCTTCCCAATTTCTTCCCACGTATAATTTTTTTCAACCAGTTCTCTCCCGTTTTTACTAACTGTTTGATACAACTTATTATCTTGAAGCAACTGCACTGTTTTTGCTGCTAATTCTTCTGCATCTTTACCGATTAAACAATCTTTTCCATCTTGTGCCCCCAATGCATCAGCACTTAATTGCATTGTCACGACTGGTGTACCACTAGACATGGATTCAAGAATTTTATAACTTGTCCCTCCACCAACCCGAATTGGAGCAAGAAGAACTGACGCGGCATGAAAAATTTTTTCAGTAGGCAAATTAGAGCTTGTTTCGTCAAACAACACATCAGAATCCTTTGTTAGACGTTGAATCGAGTTCGGAATTTTCCTTCCAACAATCCACAATTTCACATTCCCTGATTCCTGTTCCCTGTTCCCTATTTCCTTAACTTTCGGCCAAATTTCTTTAAGGATAAACTTCACTGTATCCTGATTTTGGATCCACGTAAAATCACCCATAAATAATATTCGCTTTTCTTTATCTCCAACTTTTTCTTGTGTGTTTTTGAAAATAAATTTTTTCGTATTCACACCATTTGAGACAAGAAAAGATTTACAGCCAGAAGTTGCCATAACATCTTGTTCTTCACGTGAGACGGCAACCAAAGCATCTGCCTTTTTCCAAAAAAATTCCTCTTCTCTTTTTATTTTTGCAATATCAATCTGCAAAATCGGCCGTAAAAAAAATAGTGCTCGCTTCATAAATTTTTCATAAACTTGATATTCCACATTATGTTCAACCAAAACAATTGGAACCTTTCCTGACGACTGATCCATAATCCCTGACTCTAACAAATTTTGCATCACATAATATGTTTCTACATGAATTGCATCAAAAGAATTTTTGGAAAGAACTTCTTTAATTTTCTGTTGAAAAATGGAATTTGTATGACCAGTGAGCAAAAAAGAATTAGATGAAAACCCAGCTTTTATAATATTTGTAAGACTCCACTGCTTACCACGATCAACTGTTATTACTTCCTTGCAAATTTTCTCAAGTTCTGCGATATCTTTTGCGTCTTGGTATGGTCTTTTTTCACAAATAAGGGTTATTTCATGCTTTTTTGATAATTGCTCAATTAAATTGAATAAACGGACCTGCCCCCCTGATAAAAGAGGGAAAGGAAGGTAAGAAGAAATTAACAAAATTTTCATAATCTATAGCTATAATAATACCCTAAAAAACAAACTTATCCAAATAATAAACTGTATTATTCCGTAGGTTTATTTTTTTTATTTTTACCCTTATTCTTTCCTTGCAAAGTATTCATTTTTACTCTTCGTTGTCTGATAACATCAATCGGCTTATCAATGAACTTTTCAAGCACGAAAGACCCCAATAATGCAAAAATAAAAGCTATGATGGTAAAGTAAATAGGATGCGTTGAAAGCAAACGGACATTATCAAGTAGCTTTATAAAAAGCATATGTGAGATGTAGAAAGGATAAGAGAGTACTCCAATAGCTCTATCAAACGAATTATTTTTTGTGAGTAAAAATGTATATGGAAGAGCAAGAATAAGAAATGTAAGGTAGATACCATTAGTGTAATAAGGAAGAGGTATAGAAGCAAACGGTAGCATTGTATAAAAGATGACAATAAGCATGAATACTATATAAATAGTGTGAAGCATACTATTGGAGATAGCTCGAGTTCGTATGTACCTATACAGAGAAAAACTAAGGATACCAAATAAAAAATAAGGAAGATTAATAAGAAAACCAACGGTAAAGCTATTATTATTTATAAGAAATGGCAGTGGATTATGTACTAAAGTTAGCAAAAAAATCAGAAATACTAAGAAAATAAGCCTCAATCTTACAAGAAATGGTGCAAGGAGATAAAAGAGCAGCTCTATCTGCAATGTCCATGCCGGAGGGATAAGAAGATAAGCAGGATCATGAGGCGCTCGCCATAAGTAGTCGTTATTAATAATAAGAGTGACATTGCGTAACAGATCCGTAACAAAGGCAGAGATAATCACGAAAGGAGTTGCGTTTTTATAATATTGAAAAAAAAGTACGATCAGGTTCTCATCACTGACCAAATGAAACGAGTATTTTATAACAGCGAGAAAAACAATAATCGCCAAAACCACCCAATAAACGGGATAGATACGCAAAAATCTATTGGTAATAAACAGTTTGTATGAATGACGCTGACCAGCATACTTATTTTCTAAAATAAGAGCCATATAAAATCCAGAAATAACAAAGAATGATTGTACTGCAAGTCCAGCCCCGACTAATGGTAGATGAAATTGTAATGGAGTATGAGAAAGAAAAACGCTAAAAGCAAATAGCAGGCGTAGTAAACCCATAATTACGATGTATTATTATTTTATTTCAAACTACTTTCATTCAAATCAAAAATAACATACTGGCTTGTGTGAACGAGTACTTTGTAGTCTTTGGCAAACACCATATCCGAAGCAGTCGGATTTGCTAAAACTAAATAGTGTGCTCCCATTTTATGCAATGTCGGAAGATCATGTTCATAACTTGCCCACCCTTGACGGTCGGTTTGATAGAGAAATGCACTATCTCCGTTATAATTAGCAATAATCAGCGCATTTTTCGCAGTCAATTCCTGTACTGCTTTTCCCGCTGCAATAATTGAAGGATTATCAATATCAAAATATGGCTGAATCTCTTGCCAGCCGATATAAAAACTTAAAAGCATCCCAACAATAACAATACCATACGCAAGTTTTATTGATGCACGCTTTTGAATCAATGAGACAAGCCATACCGCTCCCAATCCCATACACATCGCAACTGTCGGCATGATAGGAATTTGATAATAATCATGCTGGACATTGCCTGTCGCAATAGTACAAAGATACGCAAGAGATGAAACAATAAATGAAATAAAGAAGAGTCTCTCTTTTTTATCTTTCCAAATACTCCAGCTTCCAACAAGAAGAAAAATTACTCCAACATATCCTGAAATTAATTTGGTAATTCTTTCATAAAAAATCCATCGAAAAAATGCTGGATGAAATCGTATGCCGTTACCGTTGAAAAGCCACGCATTTGCGGGAATTCCTGCAGGATATTGCAGCATCCATGTCCTCCACCACACAAGCGGCAAAACAGAAATTATCATAAAAAGCCACAATTGCCATTTGAGAAAAAACTTCCATTTCCATTTATTGTATACAAGAACAGCCATAGGCAAAAGATAAAACAATGAATAGGGTTTAAGAAGAAACGCCAAAGCAGTAAAAACTATTGTTAAAATATAAAAAAGCAAACTTTTAGGTATTATCTTTAATCTTTTATCTTTAATCTTTAATCTTTCTTCTATCCATAGATCGAAGAAATATATTCCGCCCAGAATTGCCATATTCATTGAGGGGTCAGGCAGAATAACACGACCATAATAAATATCATAAGGAATAAATGCATAAAATGCCGCGGAAAATAATGCAGCTTTTTTATTGCTGTGTCTTTTAACGAGTAAATAAATAAACAACGCAGCAATAAGTGATGAAAAATCTGTCACAATTCTCTCCCATTCTTCTAAGGTAAACCCATGAAAAATAAGATATAAACTGGCAGAGGTAGCGTTGTAAATTGGAAATTCAGCAAAAAAATATCCCTGAGGATTATCAAGGCCTGATTGGACATTTGAAATATTATTCATCCGAGGATGAAGAAGATCAAAACCATGCTCCACAAAATTTCTTGTAACGGCCGATGTATCTGCCTGACGCCAACTTTGCCAATCAGCAACAGGATTATCAATTCTGTATAAACGGAAAATGAACCCACCTATGAGAATCAAAATTAAAACATAGAGGTAACCTTTTTCTAAATACTTTGTCATCATTGTTATTTGATTGAAAATTGACAATTAAAAATTGAAAATTTTATTTAACAGCTGAGATATTCCCTTTCGAGTCAAACTCAAAAATGTAGCTGTCACTTTTACCTCCTGCTGCAGACAATGCATCTTTTATAGAACCCATTTCATACACCTGTGGAGTACTTTCGCGGTAAATAAACCACATTCCATCTTTCAATCCTACAGGGAAAACCCATGTATTATCCCGCTGGACAGGCGTATTGACAAAATAGACATTGGTATTCCCAGAAAACCCAATATAATTCCTTCTGAAATACAGCAGCGCATTCTGAGTAATATCCCCCGATATTCTCCATTGCACTTGTTCACGAAGATCACCAACGTAATAAAATGCTGAGAGGATGACAACTATAACAATAAGCGAGTACTGTACATATCGAGGAGTTTTTATCCATCCAACAAATAACAATCGAAGAGCAAAAACTAACGCTAATGAATATCCTACGGACGCAAGATAGAGATAACGCGGTGCGATATTTCCAAGTGGTAAAAATGGAAGCAATGCTACAAACGCGAAGA
>Ga0265340_10000170_pt1 | contig 32547 bp, 37 predicted proteins | sample 4CB225metaG_FD_202082 | JGI IMG/M metagenome (GOLD analysis project Ga0265340, IMG submission 202082) | Rhizosphere microbial communities from Carex aquatilis grown in University of Washington, Seatle, WA, United States - 4-CB2-25 metaG | ecosystem: Host-associated > Plants > Roots >...
CCGATGCTGACCCGGAGCCGCTCCGCGATCTGATACCAGAGCGGTTTCGGCCCGTCGTCCAGCCTGCTTTCGTTCCAAGCCATGATCGATCATACGAACGTCATGACGTTTGGTGCAAGAGGTTTGTGGCGGCGAGGGTGCTTTTGTCACACTGATGTCATGAGCAGTTTGCCGGATATGGAGGCGGGAAGGGGCGAGCGACGCGGCCGGCCGTTCAAAGTTTGTGATATTCGTTCTTCGCCGCGATCAGACTGGCCGCTCTGCACCTCGTGCTGCAGCGCAAGACACCGGGAGGGCGGCGTATGTCGCGGCCCACGGCGGCCTCGGCTGATGGGCCGCAGCGCGTTGTCGCCTAATGTTTCACCGTTACTCGATGAGGCGTTGCGATACGATTGCGGCGGCGTCCCGCAGCTTCGCGATTGCCTCGTCCATCACGCCGAGAAGCCGGCGCTCGGGCGCTGACAAACTCAGTGCCGCCAGAGGATAAGATGCCTCGTCGAGGATTGGCACGCCAATACAGGCGAGGCCTTCTTCGGCCTCTCCTGCCTCCAGCGCATAACCGTTCTTCTGTACGTCTCGCAGTTGACGCCGCAATTTCCCCGCTGAACGGATCGTGCGCGTCGTCATTTCGCTCAGAGGTCCATCCAGAATTGCGGCGCGCTCGGCCTCCGGCAGGAATGCGAGAATCGCCTTGCCGAGCGCGGTGGCGTTGATCGGGTGGCGCTCGCCGATGCGCGCCTGCATGCGTAGTGGCCGGTTAGCCTCGATCATCTCCACGTAGACAACGTGGAAGCCTGAGACGATGGCAAGATTCACGGTCTCATTAAAAGCGTGTCCGAGTTGCTCCATAACCGGTACCGCGACCCGGCGGAGCCGGTGCAGGCTTTTGTCGGCTTGAGCGAACATACGAACCCGCGGGCCTATCGCATAGCGATCGTGTTCGGAATCATGGCGGAGGAAAGCCGCCGCCGAGAGGGTCTGCAGATAGCGGAACGCGGTCGTCTTCGGCAGCTTCAGTCCGTTGGCTATCTCGGTCAACGTCACGTCGTGGCCCTTCTCGCCGATTGCTTCGAGGATCTTCAGCGCCTTGAGGATCGGCTGGACGAGGTACGGGTTGCGTTTCGGTGTGCTGGCCATGATCCCCACTGTCGTTTTTCCATTGGGTGGAACGAGCGTTTCTATACTGGACGAGCGCCGCGGGCTTTACTGCCTGGAGAAATCGAATTCAAGACGGCAAGGACATCGATGCCCGCAGAGGCCCCGCAGACACTGGATGGCGAACAGCGCGACCATCGACCGACCGATGATGGCGACCCATGGCGCGAGGCGATGGGCCGACTAAGCGTTGCACTGGTTCTGGACGCTCTCGATGCGGCCGGCCTCAGAAACCAGGCGGTGCAGCCGGCCGGGGTGCCACGCACCGTGCAGGGTATCGCCGTCGGCCGTGCGAAGACCCTGCAATGGACCGACCTCATGCACGACGATCCGGCCACCTACGAACTCGAACTGCAGGCGGTTGATACGCTGCAGGCCGGCGAGATGGTCGTCTGCGCCACGATGGACTCGGCGCGCTCGGGCATATGGGGGGAGTTGCTTACGACCGCGGCGATGGCACGTGGCGGCGTGGGCGTGGTGACCGACGGTGCCGTGCGGGATATCGCCCACATGGAGGCGATGGGATTTCCGGTCTTTTCGCGCCATGTCTCGGCTCTCGATAGCCTGAACCGGCAAAAGGTCGTGGCCTTCGACGTGCCGGTGGAGATGGGGGGCGTCAGGGTGATGCCGGGCGACGTGATCGTTGCTGATCGTGACGGCATTGCCGTGGTTCCTGCGGCAATCGAGCCGGCGATCCTGGCGGCCGCTCTGGACAAGGGGCAGCGCGAGGACGGCTTCCGCGGTGCGGTGCGGACGGGCATGTCGCTAGTCGCCGCCTACCAGCGCTTTGGGGTGCTGTGATGCGTCGAACGATCGCGGTGCGCCGATGATCAAGCTATCGATGGTCGCAGTCCCGCCGAGCGACGAACGGCTTGCCGCGATCAGCCAAATCGGAGTCGCCAACCTCGTGTACTATGACATGAGTAACGAGGCGACAAAGTTCGATCAGCTGGAAGCGTTCATCAGTCGCGCCGGTCGCTTTGGCCTCAAGGTTCCCGTGGTCGAGGCCGGCCCTGCCGTCGACCGGATCGTCCTCGGTCAGGAGGGGGCCGACGCCCAGATCGAAGGCTGGGTGCGCGAACTCGATCGGCTTGGCCGCCTCGGCGTGGAAGTGGTCTGCTACAACTTTATGCCGCAGATTTCCGATGATGCCATGGTGGTGCGCACGGACTTTTCGGCGCGCACGCGGGGCGGAGCCGAGACGACGGCGTTCCGGGCTGCGGATTTGCCTAAGACCATGGGCATGGGTGTCGCGGTCTCCTTTGATGCGATGCGCGACAATCTCGCGCGTTTTCTTGCCGCCGTTATGCCTGCCGCCGAGGCCGCGGGGGTCAAGCTCGCGATGCATCCCGACGATCCGCCGATGACCCCGATCGGCGGTTACGCACGGATCATGGGGAGTGTGGAGAGCTTCGACTGGCTGCTCGCCCTCCATCCCAGCCCGATGAACGGGATAACGCTTTGCACCGGCTGCTTCGGCGAGCTCGGTGTGAACGTTCCTTCTCTGGTGGAGCGCTTCGGCAAGCGCATCCACTTCGTGCATTTGCGCAATATTCGCGGCCGACTCGATGATTTCATGGAGACGTTTCCGGACGATGGCGACGTAGACATCGTGGGCACGCTGTCGGCGTTGGAGGCCGCTGGCTTCGACGGGTATGCGCGGCCCGACCATGCGCCGCGCCTTGCGACAGAAACGCCGGGCACGCCGGGCTATGGATTTGACGGTCACCTGTTCACTCTCGGGTATCTTCGCGGTGTCCTCGACGGTCTGCCGGTGAGGCCGACGGCATGACGACTGAAGGCGCCCCCCAGCTCTGGAAGCACGCAACATCGCCAAGAGCTTTGGTCCGCTCGAAGCGTTGCGCGGTGTGTCGCTGTCAATCCACCGTGGTGAGGTCACAGCGATTGTCGGTGACAACGGAGCAGGCAAATCGACGTTCCTCAAGGTGCTCAGCGGTGAGCATATGCCGGACGCAGGCGAGCTCTATTTTGGCGGTACGCCGATCACGCTGCGGTCGACTCACGATGCGCAGGAGCAGGGTGTTGAGACTGTTTACCAGGATCTCGCGCTGGCCCCGGACCTGTCGGTCTCGGACAACGTGTTCCTCGGTCGGGAGATTGCGAGCAACGGCATTGCCGGCCGCTTCGGCGCCATCGACAGGTTGGCTATGCGCGAAGCGACGCAGGGCGTACTCGCCGATCTTGGCATCCGGCTCAAATCTTACGCCGCGCCCACGCGCAGCCTCTCCGGCGGCGAGCGTCAGGCGGTCGCCGTCGCGCGCGCGATGAAATGGGCACGCCACGCCGTTTTGATGGACGAACCAACCGCAGCCCTCGGCGCCCGTCAGCGTGAGATGGTCTATGCGGCCATTCGCTCAGCGGCGCGGCGTGACCTCGCTGTCCTTCTCATCTCTCATGACCTTCCGCAGGTGCTTGAACTCGCCGACGCGATCATCGTGATGCGTCATGGGCGGAACGTCGCGCGCATGGCGCCTGGCGAGGTCACTGTGCGCGACATTATTGATGCCATGCTCGGCGAAAAGGGACCCCGGTAATGGCGACGCCAGCTGCTGACGCGCCGGACAGGGCGCCCGCAATCACCGAGCCGGGAGTCCTCGGCCGAGCGGCGCGTACCACGGCGTTCTGGATGTTCCTGAGCCTGCTCGTACTGGTTGGAGCCTTCGGCACGCTCTCGACCAACCACGTGTTCTTCAATCTGTCCAACTTCTTCACAATGGCACTCAATGCCTCCGAGCTGGTCCTGCTCGCCGTGGGCATGAGCTTTTTGCTCGGGGCCGGTCAGCTCGACCTCTCGGTGGGATCGAATCTGACACTCGCCTCGGTCCTTGCCGCTCGAACCATCACCGCACTCGCCGGTACGCCAGATCAGGTCGCCGCTGGCGATTACCCGAACCTTCTCCCGGCCATCGCCGCCGGAGTGGTGGTGGCGCTGGTTTCGGGCGGGTTCTTCGGGCTGGTGAACGGCCTGCTCATCACCCGGCTGAAGTTGACTTCGTTTCTCGTCACGCTGGCAATGACCGGGATCGGCCTTGGCACCACGTTGGTCATCACCCATGGCGCCAACGTGCCCTATCTGCCGCGGGCGCTCCAGTCTGGCTTTGCCGTCAACAAGGTCGGTGGGCTGGTGCCACTCCCCGTCATCCTGTCGCTGGTCATCGTGGTGGTGCTGTGGTTCGTTCTGGCCAGGACCCGCTTCGGCATCCACACACTCGCGATCGGTTCGGCGCCTGCGGCCGCCAGCCGAGCGGGCATAGACACGGACCGGCATGTCGTCCAGCTGTTCGTGCTGATGGGTCTGCTCGCCGGTGTCGCGGCGATCATCGACATCTCGCGTTTTGCCACCACCAACATCGGCGGCCACCAGACCGACAATCTTCAGGCGATTGCCGCGGCGGTCATCGGTGGCACCAGCCTTTTCGGCGGTGTTGCTTCGGTCGCCGGCGCAATCGTCGGAACGCTGATTCCGGTCGTGCTCGGCACGGGCCTGGTCATTCTCAGGATCGATTCATTCTACCAGCTGATCGTCGTCGGCGTGATCATCATCGTCGCGGTGTACGTCGACCAGCGAAACAGACGCCGCGGCGTGTGAAGCCGGCGCGGCGACAAAGCGACGGGTATCCACAGGAGAACAGCATGAAGATAAAGCAGCGAATGGGGGCTCTCGCGGCCCTGTCAGTGGCGGTGACGCTGGCAGCGGGGCCTGCGTTTTCGGCCGAACCGCCGGTGTCGATCGCATTTCTTGCCGGCATCATCGGCGATCCCTTTTACACCAGCATGGAATGCGGCGCCGAGGCGGCGGCGAAAGAATTCAATGTGGACTTGTCCTGGACCGGACCAACCGCCTGGGACATCGCCCAACAGCAGCCGTTCATTGATGCGGCGCTGCAGAGCCATCCTGCCGGCGTCGTACTCGCGCCGACCGACAGCAAGGCGCTGATTGCCACAGTCAAGTCGCTGATGGACGGCGGTACGCCGGTGGTGACCGTCGATGCGCCCATCGACGAGCCGGTCGATCTGCAGAGCATCCAGTCTAATCACTATCTCGGTGGCGTCGCGGCCGGAAAAGCCATGGCCCAGGTCACCAGTGGTGACGGAACCTACCTCGTTCTTGGTCTCCATCCGGGGTTGCCGGACATTGACGCCCGCGTGAGGGGTTTCACCGAGACCTTCCCCAAGGATCATCCCAAGGCGATCATCCTGCCGGTCGGCTATCCCGAAACCAGCGCGACCAAAGCCGCCGAACTGGTGTCCGCGGCAATCCAGGCCAATCCAGACCTCAAGGGCGTCTACGCCACGCACTACGCCGCCTCGGTTGGTGCTGCCGCCGCCATTCTCCAGGCGGGCAAGAAGGGTGATATCAAGGTCATTGCCTTCGACGCGGCGCCTGAGCAGGTGCGTGATCTCAAGGATGGCGTCTATGACGCCCTCATCGTGCAGGAGCCCTATCTGATGGGATACGAGTCGGTGAAGACGGTTGCCGGCGTCATTCGTAAGACCATCGATAAGGCGACGATCAAGCACGACAATTTGCTGCCGTTCACCATCGCGACGCGCGACAACATCGCCGATCCCGATGTCAGCAAGTATCTCTATGTGGACAAGTGTCCCTAGGATCGGGCGGCGGAGTCGGCACGTCAGAGGTTGCCTTCTGGCTACCCGACGAGGTTCCTTTTGGCGCGCTGAGCAATCTGTATCCGCGCGCCATTCGCTTTGACGGCGTCGACTACAAAACCGCTGAGCACGCATACAAGGCCGCCCAGGCGCGCCGGCCGGAAGTGAAGAAATGGTTGGCCGACGCGCCCACAGCCGAACTCGTGGCAATCGCCGGCGGGGGCCTTCCCGTCGGCGAAACGGTGCACGGCTGGGACGAGCAGCGGCTGGTCGTCATGCAGCGTGTGCTCAGCGCAAAATTCCGCCAGCACACCGATCTACGGGCCTTGCTGCTCTCCACCGGCGAGCGGACGATCGTCGAGCTTGCACCGGACGATGATGCGATTAACCGTTTCTGGAGCAGGGTCGCCGGAAGCGCAATCGGCGAGAACTGGCTGGGCAGGCTGCTGATGGAACTCAGGATGAAGTTGCAGCTCGGGATGCCTGAGGGAGAGTGACGTGACGAGGCTGAATGGCGTGATGGTAGTGACGGGAGCGGCGTCGGGCATCGGGCGCGCTACCGCGCAGCTTCTTGTCGAGCGCGGCGCGCTCGTCGTTGGGGCTGACATCGATCGTGTTGGACTGGATGCGCTCGCGAGCGCGGGGGTCAGAACGATCGTCGCTGACCTCACGAAAGAAGACGACTGCCGGGCCGTGGCGCAATTGGCGGAATCGCTTGGCAAGGTCGCCGGGCTATTCAACTGCGCCGGGCTGGAGTTGCACGGCACCGTTGAAACGATGCTGCGCGACGATTTCGATCGCGTGATTGCGGTCAACCTTACCGCGGTCTTTCTTCTTTCCAAGTACATAGTTCCGCTCATGCGCGCCGCCGGTGGCGGTTCGATCGTAAACATGTCGTCGATTCAGGGCATTGCCACGCAGGGCGAGGTCTCGGCATACGCGGCGACCAAAGGCGGTGTGCTGGCGATGACGCGCTCGATGGCCATCGACTACGGGCCGGCAGGCATTCGCGTCAACGCGGTCTGCCCCGGAACCATCCAGACCCCGCTGGTGGCGGCCAATGCCCGCTATTTTAACCCGGACAATCCGCAAGCCGTCCTTGACGATTGGGGCTCGAAACACGCGCTCAAGCGCATCGGCCAGCCGATCGAAGTCGCGCAGGTTGTTGCCTTCCTGCTCTCGAAGGATGCGTCGTTCGTGACCGGCGCATCCTACCTGGTGGACGGTGGTCTGCTCGCCTCGTACTGAGGCGTTCGAGGAAAGGCTATCGGCGCCGGACGGTCATCGTGACTGAGCCAGATGTCGGCTATAGAATCCCGGAACGGGTGTGAGGCAGGGAGCCTCACAGGCCGGCCATTTCGGATGTGGATTGGTGGAGCCGAGGGGGATCGAACCCCTGACCTCCGCATTGCGAACGCGGCGCTCTCCCAGCTGAGCTACGGCCCCTTAACCCTGGGTATCCGGCAAACGAGGGCCGGAACGCGGCCATTTATGGTTTCGCGTTCCGCCCTGTCAAGCAGCGCAGGGATGACTTGCGCTTTCGGGCCGCCGACGACACATTCCCTGCCAACCGAGGCCGAGACGAGTATCCGATGATCGAGCTCCTGAACTTTGTCTATTACCTGCTGCAGCTTTACGTCTATGTGCTGATTGCGGGCGCGGTGCTGTCGTGGCTGATCGCCTTCAACGTGGTCAACACGCGCAGCCCCTTCGTCAACATGGTGGGCACGCTGCTCTATCAGCTGACCGAGCCGGTCTTGCGGCCGGTGCGGCGCGTGCTTCCGGCGATGAGCGGGCTCGACCTTTCGCCGATCGTGGTGATTCTGATCATCTTCTTCATCCAGTCGGTCGTGCTGCCCAACATCGCGCGCGCCTTCGGCTGAGGTGGCCTGGTTCAGGGCCACTGCCGGGGGACTGACGCTGGTCGTCAGGCTGACACCGCGCGGCGGCCGCGATGCGATCGAGGGCGCGCTCGCGCTATCCGACGGCAGCGAGGTGCTGGCGGTTCGGGTGCGCGCCTTGCCGGAGGACGGCGCCGCCAATGCTGCGCTGGTCGCGTTGATCGCAACCACCTTCGGTGTGGCAAGGTCGGCGGTCGCAGTCGTCTCGGGGGCAACGTCGCGCGTGAAGCAGATCAGGATCAGCGGCGAGCCGGCGGCGCTTGCCGCGAGGGCGCAGAGCGTCCTCTGCCGCCCGGGTTAGGGCAATTCCAGGAAAAGTGGAGTCCACTTTTCCGTTCGGAATTGCGCAAGGCAAAGGAATCTAGACCAACTCTCCGGCCCTCAGCCCCAGGCGAACGCCACCTTGTTCAGGGAGACTTCGCCGAAGCGCTCGTTGGCGCGCGCCACCTTGCGGCCGCCGGCGTTGCGGTAGAAGCGGCAGGCGATGTCGTTGTCAGCGAGCGCCCACACCACAACGGTTTCAAATCCGAACCGGGCAAGCTCGCGCCGCGCCGCCAGGAACAAACGCGTTCCGAGGCCAAGCCCCTGGTATTCCGGCTTCATGTAGATCTCGTAGACCTCGCCCTTCTGGCTGAGGTTGCGGGCGCGGTTGGGGCCGATGGTGGCGTAGCCGCAGACGACGCTGCCCAGCTCCAGGACAAGAATTGCCGTGCCGCGGCGAATGGCGCGATCCCACCAGCGGGCGCCGCGCCGGGCGATGATACGGTTAAGCTCCTTGGCGGGGATCATGCCGTCGTAGGCGTAGCGCCACGCGGCGTCATGCACCGCGGTTATCGCTTCCGCATCGCGCGCTTCGGCCCGCCGCACTCCGATGACACGTGTTGTCATGGGCAAGAGCTTATCACCCTCGCCGATTCTGCAAAGGGCGAGGCTCCGGGCCGTCCAAAATTCTTCGGGCAGTGTTGCAGCGATGCTGCGCTGCGCTCAGGTCTCGCCGGCGGAAGCCCGGTCGGCGCGCTTGCGGTCATTCGGATCGAGCAGCGATTTGCGCAACCGGATGGCGGCTGGCGTAATTTCAACCAGCTCGTCTTCACCAACGTAGGCAAGTGCCTTTTCCAGCGTCATCCGAATGGGCGGCGTCAGGCGTACCGCCTCGTCCTTGCCGGCAGCCCGGATATTGGTGAGCTGCTTGCCCTTCAGAACGTTGATCTCGAGATCGTTGTCGCGCGTATGCTCGCCGACGATCATGCCGCGGTAAACCTTATCGCCGGGCTCGATCATCATCGGGCCGCGGTCCTCGAGCTTCCACATAGCATAGGCCGCCGCTTCGCCGGCATCGTTGGAGATGAGCACGCCGTTGCGGCGTCCGGGGATGTCGCCCTTGTATTCGGCATACGAATGGAAGATGCGGTTCATGACCGCGGTGCCGCGGGTATCGGTGAGAAGTTCGCCCTGGTAGCCGATGAGGCCGCGGGTCGGCGCGTGGAAGATCAGGCGCATGCGGCCGCCGCCCGACGGGCGCATCTCGACCATCTCGGCCTTACGCTGCGACAGCTTGTCGATGATGATGCCGGTATGCTCCTCGTCGACGTCGATGACGACTTCCTCAATCGGCTCGAACAGCTTGCCGCTGATCTCGTCCTTGCGCATGACTACCTTCGGACGCGAAACCGAAAGCTCGAAGCCCTCGCGGCGCATGGTTTCGATCAGGATGGCGAGCTGCAGTTCGCCGCGCCCGGAGACGACGTAGGCGTCGGAGTTCGGCGCAGAATCGACACGCAGCGCGACATTGCCTTCCGCCTCGCGGAACAGACGCTCGCGGATCACGCGGCTCTGCACCTTGTCGCCCTCGGTGCCGGCGAGCGGCGAATCGTTGACCATGAAGGTCATCGACAGGGTCGGCGGATCGATCGGCTGCGCCTGCAGCGGCTCGGTCACTTCGGGGGCGGCGAGCGTATCGGCGACGTTGAAGGTCGGCAGGCCGGCAACCGCGACGATGTCGCCGGCTTCGGCTTCGTCGATCGGTACGCGCTCGATGCCACGGAAGGCGAGGATCTTGCTGACGCGCCCGCTTTCGACAAGCTTGCCCTGGCGGTCGAGCACCTTGACGGCCTGGTTGGCGCGGACGCTGCCCGAAAAGATGCGGCCGGTGATGAGGCGGCCGAGGTAGGGATTGGCCTCGATCAGCGTGCCCAGCATGCGGAACGGGCCCGGCTCGACGGTCGGCTCCGGCACGTGGCGGAGAATCAGATCGAAGAGCGGGGCCATCGCCTCGTCCTTGGCGCCGGTCGGCGAATCGGCCATCCAGCCCTGCTTGGCCGAGCCGTAGATGATGGGGAAGTCGAGCTGGTCGTCGGAGGCGTCGAGAGCGGCGAAGAGGTCAAAGACCGCGTTCACCACTTCGGTCGGGCGGGCGTCCGGCCGGTCGACCTTGTTGATGCACACGATCGGTTTCAGGCCAATCTTCAGCGCTTTGCCGACGACGAACTTGGTCTGCGGCAGCGGGCCTTCGGCAGCGTCGACCAGAACGATGGCGCCGTCGACCATGGAGAGGATGCGCTCGACCTCGCCGCCGAAGTCGGCGTGACCGGGAGTGTCGACGATGTTGATGCGCGTATCCTTCCAGACGACCGACGTCGCCTTGGCGAGGATGGTGATGCCGCGCTCGCGCTCGAGGTCATTGGAATCCATGACGCGTTCGGCGACGCGCTGGTTCTCGCGAAACGCCCCCGACTGCTGGAGCAGACGGTCGACCAGCGTGGTCTTGCCGTGGTCGACGTGAGCGATAATGGCAACGTTGCGAAGCGACATAGTTCACCGTTGGCGCAGCTGGTTTACGCGCGCAGTTGACGTCTCCGTGTGTCCCGCCTCGGACCCACGGCCGCCGGTGAGCGGGGCGCGGAATTGGTTGCGCTGCAATATAGTGGGCGCTTCCTCAAACGCAATCGCCGCCAAACCCGCGGTTTGCCTCTATTTCCCGCGATTATTGCGGGCAGCGAGCGTGCGCAGGCGCAGCGCATTCAGGCGAATGAAGCCGGCGGCGTCCTTCTGGTCGTAGGCGCCGCGGTCGTCCTCGAAGGTGACAAGGGCGTCCGAATACAGCGACTTCGGCGACTTGCGGCCAACCACGATGACATTGCCCTTGTAGAGCTTCAGCCGCACCGTACCTTCGACGTTCGTCTGGCTCTCGTCGACCAGCTTCTGCAGCATGATGCGCTCGGGCGCGAACCAGAACCCGTAGTAGACGAGCTCGGCGTAGCGCGGCATCAGCGAGTCTTTCAGATGCGCCGCCTCGCGGTCTAGAGTGAGCGATTCGATGGCACGGTGCGCCGCGTGCAGGATGGTGCCGCCGGGCGTCTCGTAGATGCCGCGCGACTTCATGCCGACGAAACGATTCTCGACCAGGTCGATGCGGCCGACGCCGTTGTCGCGGCCGAGCGCGTTCAGGTGGGTGAGCAGCGTCGCCGGGCTCATCGGTTTGCCGTCGACAGCGACCGCGTCGCCGTTCTTGAACTCTACCTCGACGTAGGTCGCCTTGTCGGGCGCATCCTCCGGCGCAATCGTGCGCTGGAAGACGTAGGGCGGCGGTTCGCTCCACGGGTCTTCGAGCACCTTGCCCTCCGAGGAGGAGTGCAACAGGTTGGCGTCGACTGAGAAGGGCGCCTCGCCGCGCTTGTCCTTGGGCACCGGAATCTGGTGCTTCTCGGCGAAGTCGATGAGATCGGTGCGCGACTTGAACTCCCATTCGCGCCACGGCGCAATGATCTTGATGTTGGGATCGAGCGCATAGGCGGTGAGCTCGAAGCGCACCTGGTCGTTGCCCTTGCCGGTGGCGCCGTGGGCGATGGCGTCGGCGCCGCTCTCGTGCGCGATCTCGACCAGCCGCTTGGCGATCAGCGGCCGCGCGATCGACGTGCCGAGCAGGTAGACGCCCTCGTAGAGCGCGTTCATCCGAAACATCGGGAAGACGAAGTCGCGGACGAATTCCTCGCGCAGGTCCTCGATGTGAATTTCGCGGATGCCCATCATCTCGGCCTTGCGGCGCGCCGGCTCGAGCTCCTCGCCCTGGCCGAGGTCGGCCGTGAAGGTCACCACCTCGCAGCCGTAGGTGGTCTGCAGCCACTTCAGGATGATCGAGGTGTCGAGGCCGCCGGAATAGGCGAGCACGACCTTCTTGATGGCAGGCATGGCGGACATCGGCGGATTTCCCCGGAACGGAACGGCGGCGGGCTTATAGGACGGGCGGCGCGGCTAGCCAAGCCGGGGTGGCGGACGGTGGATGGCCCGGCCGACGAACCGGCGCAGTGCAAGGCCAAGCGCGGTCAGCCTCTCCTCCAGGCGCGGATTGGCGAGGAATGGCGGCGGCGACACGTAGAGGAGGCGCCAGGCTGCGGCGATGATCGTCAGCATGATCGCCCACGAAAGCAGGGTATCCGAGAGAAAATGCCCGCCCATGGCGATGCGGTTCAGCGACAGCAGGGCCGCCAGTCCGATGACGGTGCGCAGAGTGAGCGGCCGCCACGCCGGCGGCAGGAGAACCACCAGCGTGATCAGCCAGATCGCGGACGAGGCCTCGCCGGAGACGAACGAACAGTTCGTCGCGCATTCGTGGGTGATGCGCCAGACGCCGACAAACGGCTGGTCGCCGCCGAAGGCATCGACGCGCCACGGGCGCGGGCGGCCCCAGTGGTCCTTCAGGATGAAGTTGACGATCAGCCCCGGGCCAAGGAGGAGCGTCGAGAGAATGAACAGCGTGTCGCGCGGCGCCACGAGGCTCGGGCGCCATGGCATGGCGATCTTCGCGATCAGGACCAGGATCAGGCCGGCGACGGTCAGCCAGAGCAGGCCGTTGCCGATCGCGCGCAAGCCAGTGAAGGCGCCGAGCGTGGTCATCGGAAATTTGGTCGAGGGGTCGTAAAACAGGCGGGAAAACCAGATGTCCACGCCCGGAAAGAGCAGAAAGAAAAGGGTCACCAGGACGATCAGCACAAGCCCCTGGACCACCGGCTCGCCCAGCAGCGCCGGCGTTCCTTCGCCCAGCCAGCGATGGAAACCGCGAAGGGCGGCCTTGTCGGGTTCGTTGCGTGGCGTTTCGGACAAATCCGCTGGCTCCCTTGTCTACTGGCTTCAGTCTACTGGCGTCCTCGGGGGCTTTGCGGCAGCTTATAGCGCGCCGCGGCGTCGGCTGCATGGCAGACTGTGCGCGAAGGATTAACGGTGCACTCGGGCCGACCAGAGGAGGGCGTGGCAGTGTGGGCCTTCATTCCCGAGCCCTCGGTTCTGGTGGCGTATATCGGGGCCGCGATCGTGCTCGGGCTCACCCCCGGGCCCGACATGACGCTGTTTCTGTCCAAGACGGTGTCGCAGGGCCGCAAAGCCGGGTTCGCGGCCTTCGCCGGGGCGGCAACGGGTCTCCTCGTGCATACGGTGCTGGTGGCGGCGGGGTTGTCGGTGCTGCTGGCCGCATCGGCGGTGGCCTTCACCATCCTCAAGGTCACAGGCGCGGCCTATCTCGCCTATCTCGCCTGGGATGCGATCCGCCACGGCTCGTCGCTTTCGCTGGAGAGCGGCGCCGCGCCGGCGGAGCCGCTGCGCTCGGTCTATGCCAAGGGATTGCTGGTCAATCTCCTCAACCCCAAGATCATCATCTTCTTCATGACGTTCCTGCCGCAGTTCGTCGCGCCGAACGAGCCGCATGTGCCGGGCAAGCTCATCTTCCTCGGGCTCGCCTTCATCGCGGTGAACGTGCCGGTGTGCGTCGCGCTGATACTCGCCGGCGGACGGATCGCGCGCCTGCTCAAGGGATCGAAGCGGATCACGCGCGTCGTCGACTGGCTATTTGCCGGCGTGCTCGGGGCCTTTGCCGTCCGGCTGGTTCTCGCCCACGGGCGCTAGGTCCCGCGCGCCGTTGAAGCGGCCGGACATCCGGCCGACTACCAGCCAGTAGACGAAACCTGCGGCGAAGCCGGCCGCCGGAAAGACGAGGTCGGCGCGGTCGAGGGTCGCGTCGGCGAAATGACCGCGGATGCTGACCTCGTTCAACACGACGCCGAGCCCGCCGCCGACCGCGAGAAAATAGAACACCGAGCGCATGCGCAGGATTTCGGCCGCAATGATCGCCGCCGCCGCGGGAACGAACGCCACCGCGCCGATGGCGTTCACGGTGAACAGATACGCAAGCGTGAATGACAAGACGTCGGCTTGCGGAGGCTCAGATGCCGCGGCCGCGACAACAGCCGCAGCGGCGAAGATCGCCAGGATGTAGCCCAGCGGCACCAGAATGAGGAGGCGGAGGACGGCGAGCAGGGGGCTCGTCCTCAGGCCGGTGCGATCATGGCTTCCAGCGCCATGCGCTCGCGCAGCTTGATGCGCTCGCTCTCGCTCTTCAGCTGGCCGCAGGCGGCAAGGATGTCGCGGCCGCGCGGTGTGCGGATGGGCGAGGCGTAGCCGGCGGCGTTGACCACTTCGGCGAAGCGCTCGATCTGCGACCAGTCCGAGCATTCGTAGGCGTTGCCCGGCCACGGATTGAACGGGATCAGGTTGATCTTGGCGGGAATGCCGGCGAGCAGGCGCACCAGTTCGCGGGCATCGGCCAGCGTATCGTTCACGCCCTTCAGCATCACGTACTCGAAGGTGACGCGGCGCGCATTGGAGAGGCCAGGATAGGCGCGGACGGCGGCCATCAGCTCGGCGATCGGATACTTCTTGTTGAGCGGCACCAGCTCGTCGCGCAGCGCGTCGCGCACGGCGTGGAGCGAGACGGCGAGCATGACGCCGATCTCCTCGCCGGCGCGCGGGATCTCGGGAACCACGCCGGACGTCGAGAGCGTGATGCGGCGGCGCGAGAGGCCGATGCCGTCGCCGTCGGCGGCGATGTGGAGCGCGGTCTTGACGTTGTCGAAGTTGTAGAGCGGCTCGCCCATGCCCATCATGACGATGTTCGAGACCAGCCGTCCGGTTGCCGGCACGTCGTCCGAGGAGGGTGGCGCCGGGCGATCGACGTAATCGCCGAGACGGTCGCGGGCGAGCAGGATCTGGCCGACGATCTCCTCGGCGGTCAGGTTGCGCACCAGCTTCTGCGTGCCGGTGTGGCAGAACGTGCAGGACAGCGTGCAGCCGACCTGGCTGGAGAGGCAGAGCGTGCCGCGCCCTTCCTCCGGAATATAGACGGTCTCGATCTCGACCGGCCGGCCGGCGCCGCGCGAGGGAAAGCGCAGCAGCCACTTGCGGGTGCCGTCCTCGGAAATCTGTTCGGTGACGATCTCGGGGCGCGACACGGCGTAGACGGCGGCCAGCGCCGCGCGCAGGTCCTTCGAAACGCTGGTCATCTGGTCGAAGCCGGTTGCCCCGCGGAGGTACAGCCAGTGCCAGAGCTGGCCGGTGCGCATGTTGATCTGGCGCTCGGCAACGCCCACCTGGCGCAGCGCTTCGCCAAGCTCGGCGCGCGACATGCCGATCAGCGAAGGCTTCGCCGTCGGGGCAGATGCGGGAAACTGGGCGGCAAGCGGGTTCAACACAACCGCGAGCTTATAGCGCCGCCGGCGGCGAAAGCCAGTTCGCCGGCCTCAGGGGCAGGCCTTGGCCATGGCGTCGAGCGCCGCGCCGATGCCCGACAGCGAATAGGTGTCGGCGACCGTGGTCTTGCGCTTGGACGTCCCGGTCAGGGTCAGCACATGGCCATGACGCATGGCGGTAACCAGCGCCGCTTCCTGATCGGGCTGGGCCCAGGTCGTGTCCGGATAGCTGGCGTCGAGGAACATCTTGAACTTGGTCCCGTCGACGTCGGCGTTGACTTCGGCATCCGAGGCGAAGGTGTAGCCGACGATCGAGCTGGCCTCGTTATGGACCTTCTTCGCGGGGATCGTGGTGATCTGGAAGAAGGCCGGGTCGCGGCCGGAGACCGGCTTGGAATACTTGGAATCGCTTGGAGTTGCCGCGATGAAGCAGGTTTTGCTGTCACCGTCGCCGGCCGTGTAGAACGTCCAGTCCTTGAACGTGCCGGTGGGAGTGGCGCTCGGCGACGATGGCGGAGCTGCTGCCGCAGCGCCAACCATGGCCAGCGACGCGGCCAGGAATGTCATCAGCTTGATCATTGTCGAACGAAGGTCCTCGTTCCGAAGGCTAGCCGCCCCGCTCACCCTTTATTAAAAATCGCCGAGTGGAGTTACTATTTCGCTAAGCGCTCCGTTGCAACCCGCTCCCGGTGGGCAAATCGGCTCACCGGCGAGATTCGGGGTCCTGGAGCGCGTGGCGCGCGGCCTGGCGGTGGTCGGCAGTTATGTGCGAGCGCACCATGGCGATGGCGGCCAACAAAACCGTGACATCGTCGGAAAAGCCTATGCCGGCGATGAAATCCGGGATCGCGTCGATCGGCATGATGAAATAGCCAAGAGCGCCGAGAAGGACGAGGCGGACGCGGTGGGGGGTGGCCGGGTCGAGCGCGCAATAATAGGCGGCGACCAGATCCTCGGAGAAGGGGATGTAGCGCGCGGCCTTGCGGAAGGTGGACCAGAACTTCCGGCGGACGCTGTCGGAGCGCTTCTGCTCTTCGTCCGGCGTCGGCTCCAGTATCTCGCCAAATAGAACGTCCGGCATCTCGCCTCCGTCGCGTGCCCGCCACAAGATGGGCGGGGCGCGGCGCCGGCGCAAGAGCCCGTGGGGCAGGCCCTCAGGCGGCGAGGTCGTAGACCTGCTCGACCACGTAAGGGCCGCCGCCGATCGAATCGCGCGAGGAAAACAGCACGAAACGGTCAACCTCAAAGGCCTCCGACCGGAACCCGCCGCGCACCGAAAGGTATTCGGCGATGTCGCGCGGATTGCCCGAGCGCAGGCGGGCGAGCGTCACGTGGGGCGTGTACTTGCGCCCTTCGGCGGGAAGGCCGATGCGCTGCATCAGCCGTTCGTGCTCGGCCTGCAGCTCCATGAGGGGGGTCGCCGGCTCGACCTCGGCGACGACGGCATGCGGCTTGCGCGAGCCGAGCGCCATCAGCCCTCTCAGGTGCACCGAGAACGGGCGGCGGCGGACCCGGGCGAGGCTTTCGGCAGCGGCCTCGGCCGTCACCATGTCGACGTCGCCGATGAAGCGGAGCGTGACGTGATAGCGGTCGGCGTCGATCCAGCGGGCCCCGACGAGGCCGCCGCGCAGGAAGGATAACCGCTCGGCCAACATCCCTGGAATCTCGATCCCGGTAAACAGTCGCGGCATGGCGGGGCGCTCCCCTCGCTGATTCCCCAACCGAATCTTAACTTGGCCGACATGTGGAGAATATGTATTCGTTCGCTACCGGCTTTCCGGCGGGATATGGGGTGGTGCCGCAGGAATGGTGCTTGCGCAGCAGGCGGCAAAGCCCCATATCGCCAGTCAAGTGGGCGAAATTGCGGGGTTTTCCCGCGCTGAGGTGGATCCGGAGGGACCAGTCTGATGTCCAACTACGAAAACAATTCACGCTACGGCGCGACAGTAGCGCGCGGAGCGGAGGCGATCGATGCGGGCCTCAGGGCCCACATGATTCGCGTCTACAATTACATGGCCGGCGCCCTGGTGGTGACTGGGCTGGTCGCCTGGTTCGCCTTCCAGGCGGCAGGCGGCTACGGCATCACCGTCACGCCCGAGGGCGTGGCGGGGCTGACATCGTTCGGCGCGGCGCTGTTCAACCCGATGGCCCAGCTCGTCCTGTTCTTCGCCACGCTTGGCCTCGTCGGCTTCATCAGCTTCCGCATCGCCCACATCAACGTCAGCACGGCGCTGACGCTCTTCTTCGTCTATGCCGGCGTGCTCGGGCTGTTCCTGTCGACGATCTTCCTGGCCTACACGCAGTCGTCGATCGGCCGCGTGTTCTTCATCACGGCGGCGACCTTCGGCGTGATGAGCTTGTGGGGCTATACCACCCGGCGCGATCTTACCGGGATGGGCTCGTTCCTGTTCATGGGCCTGATCGGCATCGTGATTGCCTCGCTGGTCGGCATGTTCTGGCATTCGAGCGCCCTGCAGTTCGCGATCTCGATCATCGGCGTGCTCGTGTTCACCGGCCTCACCGCCTACGATACGCAGAAGATCAAGGAACTCTACTATGTCGGCGACGACGGTTCGGTTGCCGGCCGCAAGGCGGTGATGGGCGCGCTGTCGCTCTATCTCGACTTCATTAACCTGTTCCTGATGCTGCTCCGCCTGATGGGCAGCAACCGCAACTAACGGCGTATCGGCGACGGTCGCCTGACGGTTTTAGAGGGGCGCGGGGCAGAGACCTCCGCGCCCCTCTGCTTTTGCTGAAGGTATTTCCGCAACGGGCAAACGGTCGATGAGCGATTTGACGACACGGGCGGCAACCGCAGCCGACGCAGAGGCGATTGCTGGGATCTACGCCGGCGAGGTCCTCAACGGCACGGCGACCTTCGAGGTCATTCCCCCCGACGCTGCAGAGATGGCCCTGCGCATGGCGAAGATCACCGGCGGCGGCATGCCCTTCCTCGTGGCCGAACGGGCCGGCGAGGTGGTCGGCTACGCCTACGCCGGGCCCTACCACGTGCGGCCGGCATACCGGAACACGGTCGAGGATTCGATCTACATCGCCGCCGATGCGCGCGGCACCGGCGTCGGCGGAACGCTGCTTGGCGCCCTCATCGCCCAATGCACCGCAGGCGAATTCCGGCAGATGATCGCGCTCATCGGCGATGCCGGCAACGCCGCGTCGATCCGCCTGCACAAGGCGGCGGGGTTCGAGCACGTCGGCGTCCTGAAGTCGGTCGGCTACAAGCACAATCGCTGGCTCGACGTCGTGCTCATGCAGCGTGCCCTTGGAGCTGGCGCGTCCGGGCCGCCGGCTGGGTGAGACGCCTCAGGCGACGACCAGCTTCACCGGCTTGTCGATGACGCGAAGGACGTTGGCGAGGTCGTGGCCGCGCTTCAGGATCATGCCGCCCGGCGCCATCAGCGACCACATGCCTTGCCGGCGCGCGAGCTTCGGCTGCTTCACGATCCGGTAAAGCGGCGTCTCCGATGTCCGCCGATAGATCGAGAAGACGGCGCTCTCTCTCAGGTTGTCGATGGCGTAGTCGCGCCACTCGCCCGCGGCGACGTGGCGTCCGTAGACGGCCAGAATCTGGTTCAGCTCCTGGCGATTGAACGAGACGGGGGCGGAGATCGCGTGGGGCGACGGTCGCGGCGAAAACTGCGCTGGGGAAGATGGGCGGGCGGCGAGGGTAACCAGATTTCCCCAGCCGCCTGACGGCTCTTTTTCACCAGACTCCGCTTCGGCCACCGTCGTCTCCCGCTATCGTCAGACAACCGTCATGATTGCCCAACAACACGCCGTTCACAAGGCGTCTGTGCGATGTCGGGTGATTTCACGATTTCGCCCTCATTCGGCCCTTGCGAGGCCAACATGGGCACCCAAGCTCCCGCTCGTTGTCTCTGGTTCGGCTCGGCGAATTCCACGGTAGTTTCTCAGCCCCCCAGCCCCCCGGGGTGTTCGTCGAGCCGGCCTACCAGTCATGCGTAAGGGGAGACATCCCCGGGAGATAACCAATTGGCCGGCGTACGCGCCGGCCAATTTGCGTTTCCGGGGAATTTTCGGACAGCGACGATGCCAGACCGGCGCTAGAGCGCGGCGGCAAGCGCCTCTTCCAGCATGCGGCGGCACTCTTCCGCCTGCACACGCGATGATTCGGCGCCCCAGGCATCGACGATGTCGCGAAGGTCGCGAATAGCGACGTCGACGGCGGTGACGAGATCGATCTCGAGGTGATCTCCGCTTTCTTCGATCCTGTGTTGCACGACTGCCGACGCACGGGGACGAAACTGAACAATCTCTGCCATTTACAGGAACATCCTCGCGAAACGAATCAGCCGGTCGGCAGGATCATTTCGCCAGGAAAAAGGTTATCGGGCCGTATACCGCAGGAGATTGGCTAAATGCCGGGCTCGATCGCCGCCGCGCCGATGATCGGCCCCGGCCGCCCGTCCCTGACCTCGGTCTGCAGCAGCACCGCGCAGCGGTCCGCGTTGGCATGCGCCATCTCGCTGCGGGCGAGGTTCACCGACATTGCCGCGCCGGTCCACATTGCGATCGGCCGCAGTTTGCGCACGACGTCGTTGTAGGTGACGGTCGTTCCCGAATTCTCGCCGCGGCCGATCGGCACGGTGACGCTGCGGGTGTACATCACCAGCCACAGCGTCGCGTGCGGCGCGCCCGCCGGCGCAGCGCCGATGTTGACGGTGACCATGTCCTTGTCGCTGGCGAGCGTGATCGGCACCGTGAGCTCGTGGGCATCGGTGCCCAGTGCCGTTTCGATTTCGCCGCGGTCGTTGCCGACGACATCGGTCTTGCCGTTGACCACGATCTGCGGCGTGTAGACCTCGCCGTCGCCGCGACCGCTTGAATAGTCGCGCTGGCGCTGCGAGTTGTCGGGGCTCGCCAGCGTGTCCTTCCAGCCGAGATAGTCCCAGTAGTCGACATTGTAGGACAGCGCCAGCACGTCAGGACGCGAGGCGTACTGGCCAAGCAGGCGATCGGCCGACGGGCAGGACGAGCAGCCCTGGCTGGTGAACAGTTCGATCACCGACTTCACTTCGGCCGACGCCGGCGCGGGAGCGACGGCGAGGGCGAGGACCGGTGCGATGGCGACGAGCGCCGAATAAGCCGCGGACAAGGATTGCACTCCAATCGCGATTGCTGGAGGCCTCAGCTAAGACCGCACACCCCTCAAGTACGAGTCACGTTCGGGTGACAATCCGGTCGCGGTCCGTTCACTGCCGCGCGAGGTTGCGCAGCACGTAAGGCAGAATTCCGCCATGGCGGAAGTACTCGAGTTCGTCGAGGGTATCGATGCGGCACATGAGATCGACCTTCTTCACCGAGCCGTCGGTCATGGCGATCTCGGCGGTCAGCTTCTGGCGTGGCTTCAGGTCGCCGGCGAGGCCGCGGATGGTGACCTTCTCGCTGCCGGTCAGGCCAAGCGACTTCCACGTCGCGCCCTCGGGCAGTGTCAGCGGCACCACCCCCATGCCGACGAGGTTGGAGCGGTGGATGCGCTCGAAGCTCTCGGCGATGACGGCGCGCACGCCAAGCAGCTTGGTTCCCTTCGCCGCCCAGTCGCGCGATGAGCCGGTGCCATATTCCTTGCCGGCGAAGATGACCAGCGGCGTCCCATCGGCCTCGTAGAGCATCGCCGCGTCGTAGATCGACATCTGCTCGCCGGACGGCACGTAGACGGTGACGCCGCCTTCGACGCCCGGCACCATCTGGTTCTTGATGCGGATGTTGGCGAACGTGCCGCGCATCATCACTTCGTGGTTGCCGCGGCGCGAGCCGTACGAATTGAAATCGGCGGGGCGCACCTGGTGCTCGACCAGATAGTGCCCGGCGGGGCCGTCGCGCTTGATCGAGCCGGCCGGCGAGATGTGGTCGGTGGTGATCGAATCGCCGAACAGGCCAAGGATGCGGGCGTCGACGATGTCGGCGACCGGCGCCGGGGTCATCGTCATGCCGGTGAAGTACGGCGGGTTCTGCACGTAGGTCGAGCCGCTCGACCAGCCATAGGTCTGGCCGCCGGTCACCTTGATGCCCTGCCAGCGGGTGTCACCCTTGAAGACGTCGCCGTAACGCGTCTTGAACATGTCGACCGTGATGGTCGAGCGGATGAGGCCGGCGATCTCGCCGGACGACGGCCAGATGTCCTTCAGCATGACCGGCTTGCCGGCCTGGTCGTTGCCCAGCGGCTCGGTGGTCAGGTTCTGGCGCATGGTGCCGGTCAGGGCGTAGGCGACGACCAGCGGCGGCGAGGCGAGATAGTTGGCGCGCGTGTCGGGATTGACGCGGCCCTCGAAGTTGCGATTGCCGGAGAGCACCGAGGCGACGACCAGATCCTTGGCACCGATCGCGTCCGAAATCTCTTCCGGCAGCGGGCCCGAGTTGCCGATGCAGGTCGTGCAGCCGTAGCCGACGAGGTTGAAGCCGAGTGCGTCGAGATCGCCCTGCAGGCCGGCGCGGGCGAGGTAGTCGGTGACCACCTGCGAGCCCGGCGCGAGCGAGGTTTTCACCCACGGCTTGCTGGTCAGTCCCTTGGCGCGGGCGTTGCGGGCAAGCAGGCCGGCGGCGATGAGGACGCTGGGGTTGGAGGTGTTGGTGCACGACGTGATCGCGGCGATCACCACGTTGCCGTCGGCGAGCTTGTAGTCCTTACCGGCGACCGATGCGGTCTTGTAAAGCTCGGGGACCGAGCCGCCGCCTTCCTCGTCCATGTCGGAGGCCTTGTCGGCGACATCGATGTCGCGAATCTTGGCGAGCGCTGCGTCGAACGAGGTGTCGGCGGAGGAAAGCGCGACGCGGTCCTGCGGGCGTTTGGGGCCGGCGAGCGACGGCACGACGGTGTCGAGGTCGAGACCCAGCGTATCGGTGAAGACGGGATCGGGCGTGTCGTCTGTGCGGAAGAGCCCTTGTGCCTTGGCGTAGGCCTCGACCAGCGCGACCCGCGCCGGGTCGCGACCCGTGGCAGTGAGGTAGGCGATGGTGTCCTTGTCGACCGGGAAGAAGCCGCAGGTGGCGCCATATTCCGGTGCCATGTTGGCGATGGTCGCCTTGTCCTCCAGCGAAAGGTGCGAGAGGCCGGCGCCGTAGAACTCGACGAACTTGTTCACGACCCCCTTCTTGCGCAGCATCTCGGTGGCGGTGAGCACGAGGTCGGTGGCGGTGACCCCTTCGCGCAGGCGCCCGCTGAGACGGAAGCCGATGACCTCGGGGATGAGCATCGAAATCGGCTGGCCGAGCATGGCGGCTTCCGCCTCGATGCCGCCGACGCCCCAGCCGAGAACGGCGAGGCCATTGATCATGGTGGTGTGGCTGTCGGTGCCGACCAGCGTATCGGGATAGGCCACCGTGCGGCGGCCATCCGCACTGGTCCACACGGTCTGCGCCAGGTACTCGAGGTTGACCTGGTGGCAGATGCCGGTGCCCGGCGGCACGACGCGGAAGTTGCGGAACGCGGTCGAGCCCCAGCGCAGGAACTGGTAGCGCTCGCCGTTGCGCTCGTACTCGAGCTCGACGTTCTTGCCGAACGAGCCTGCCGCGCCGAAGGAATCGACCATCACCGAGTGGTCGATGACGAGATCGACGGGAACCAGCGGGTTGATCTTGGCCGGGTCGCCGCCGAGCTGGACCATGGCGTCGCGCATGGCGGCAAGGTCGACGACCGCGGGCACGCCGGTGAAATCCTGCATCAGGACGCGCGCCGGGCGGAAGGCGATCTCGCGATCGCTGCGGCGGGCGTCGAGCCAGCCGGTCATGGCGCGGATGTCGTCGGCCGAAACCGAGCGCTCGTCCTCGAAGCGGAGCAGGTTCTCGAGCAGCACCTTCAACGAGAAGGGCAGGCGGGTGACACCGGGCAGGCCGTTTTTCTCTGCGGCAGGAAGGCTGTAATAGTCGTATTCGGTGCCGCCAACGGTCAGGGTGCTCAGGGATTTGAAGCTGTTCAACGACGAGGTCACGGTGCTGTCTCTCCTGAATGATCGCATCCGCTGCCGGCTGCCGGAGAACGTGCGGCTCCGGAAGCCGGGAACGGCGTCGGCGCGGCGGCCTTATAGTCCTTTTCCGGTCCCCGGTGCCATACGACGCGGCGCGATGAAACGCACGGCGACATCGTGAACCAGTCCGGGGCCGGGCAAGACGCAACCGCAGGGCTGCAAGAAGCGCGCCGCGCGCACCTTCGCCTGGTCGCGGAGGGGCTTGCCGTGCAACGCGGCGGCCGAACCCTCTTTCGCGGCCTGTCCTTCGTCCTCAACCCCGGCGAGATGATCGCCGTGCGCGGGCCGAACGGCGCCGGCAAATCGACGTTGCTGCGCATCGTCGCGGGGCTCCTTCAGCCCACCGAGGGACATATCGCGCTCGCGCCAAAAGGCGAGGCCGAAGAGGGCGCGATTGCCCACTATGTGGGCCACCTCGACGGACTGAAGACGGCGCTGTCCGTGCACGACAATCTCAATTTCTGGCGCAGCGTCTGGGGAAGTTCGGCGTCGGTGCCGGCGGCGCTCGATGCCGTCGGGCTCGGCGACCTAGCCGCGCTTCGGGCCGGCGTGCTGTCGGCAGGCCAGCGGCGGCGGCTGGCGCTTGCCCGACTGCTGATGGCGCCGCGGCCGCTGTGGCTGCTCGACGAACCGACGACGGCGCTCGACGACGGTGGCGAAGCGTTGTTCGCGGCGCTGCTCGGACGACATCTCGGCGAGGGCGGGATGGCGCTGGTGGCGACCCACGGCGACCTGCCGGTCAAGGTGACGACGACGCTCTGGCTCGGAGGCCGCCCGTGAAGGCGCTCGCCGCCATCGCCGCGCAGACCGCGCGCCTGTCGTGGCGGAGCGGCGGCGCGCTGGTCGGTGTGGTGTTTTTCCTTGCCGTGGTCACCGTCGTGCCCTTCGGCGTCGGCCCCGACCTCAAGCTGCTCGGGCGCATCGGCCCGGCGATGCTGTGGGTGGCGGCGCTGCTCGCCGCCCTGCTCAACCTCGACCGGCTGTTCCGCGACGATCGCGACGACGGCTCGCTCGATCTCCTCGTCATGTCGGGCGTTCCGCTCGAACTGACCGTGCTGGCGAAATGCGCCGGGGCGTGGCTGGCCACCGGGTTGCCGCTCACCGTGGTGGCGCCGCTCCTCGGCATGCTGCTCGGGCTCGAGCCGGCGGCGCTGGCGACAACCACGGCGACGCTTGCGGCGGGCACGCCGGCGCTCATTCTGATCGGCGCCATCGGCGCGGCACTGACGGCGGCGCTGCCGCGCGGCGGCATTCTGGTCGCCGTGCTGGTGCTGCCGTTCACGATCCCGGCGCTGATCTTCGGGGTGAGCGCGGCGGCGACGGCGATCGTCGGGCCGACGCCATTCCTGCCGCCGTTCCTGATCCTTTTGGCGCTGACGCTGTTCAGCCTGGTGATCGGGCCGATCGCGGCGGCGGCGGCACTCCGCGCCACTCTGGAATGATCTTCAAAATGCGGCGAAGGAATCCACTTTTGCCGCCGATGCTCTAGAACACTGTCCATGCCGCTGATCGATTATGCCAACCCGACCCGGTTTCTCGCGTTTTCGGCGCGGGTCCTGCCGTGGCTGGCCGCGGCGACCGCCGTTCTTCTCCTCGTCGGCCTGTGGCTGTCGTTCTTCGGCTCGCCGCCCGACTACCAGCAGGGCGAGACGGTCCGCATCATGTACATCCACGTGCCCTCGGCGTGGCTGTCGATGCTCTGCTACGGGGTGATGGCGGTGGCGGCGGTCGGCACGCTGGTGTGGCGGCATCCGCTGGCCGACGTGACCGCGAGGGCGGCGGCGCCGCTCGGCGCGGCGTTCACGTTCCTGGCGCTGGTCACCGGCTCGCTGTGGGGCAAGCCGATGTGGGGCACGTGGTGGGTGTGGGATGCGCGCCTCACCTCCGAGCTCGTGCTCCTCATCATGTATCTCGGGCTGATCGCGCTGTGGCAGGCGGTCGACGATTTCGGGCGCGCGGCGCGCGTGGTGGCGGTGCTCACGCTGGTCGGCAGCATCAACATCCCGATCATCAAGTTTTCGGTCGACTGGTGGAACACGCTGCACCAGGGCGAGAGCATCTTCCGCGCGGGCGGGCCGACGATCGACTGGAGCATGCTCACCGCGCTGTTCACCATGATGGCGGCGATGACGCTGCTCTACGCTGCGCTGCTGATCGGCGCGATCGGAAACGAGATTCTGAAACGCCGCGCCGACCAGATGGAGATGATGGCGGCGGGGGAGCGCGGGTGAGCCCGCACACCGGATTCATCGTCGCGGCCTACGCGGTGACGGCGGTCACGCTGGTCGTGCTGGTGCTGTGGGTCGCGCTCGGCGCACGCGCGCAGCGGCGGCGGCTGACCGAGCTCGAAGCGCGCGGTGTCCGGCGGCGCTCGGCGGCGAAGGAGACCGCATGAGCGCCTCCGGCAACGCCCCCGATCGCCGACGTCCGCTGCGGCTGGTCCACCTGCTGCCGCTCGGGCTGTTCGCGTGCCTGGCGCTGATCTTCCTGCTCCGGCTGCAGTCGGGCGTCGACCCTTCGACGATTCCCTCGGCGCTGGTCGGCCATGCGGCGCCGCCGTTCGATCTTCCAGCCGTCGCCGGCACCGGCGTGCCCGGGCTGAAGCGCGCCGACCTCGCGGGCAAGGTCACCATCGTCAACGTGTTCGCGTCGTGGTGCGTGCCCTGCCGGCAGGAGCAGCCCGAACTCAACCAGCTGGCGCACGACCTCGCCGGCGACGGCCGGGTGCAGCTCGTCGGCATGAATTACAAGGACGATCCGGCCAAGGCCGAGGCCTTCCTCGCCGACGTCGGCAATCCCTATGCGGCAATCGGTGCCGACCGCGACGGCCGCACGGGCATCGACTGGGGCGTCTACGGCGTGCCGGAGACCTACGTGGTCGATCAGAACGGCGTCGTGCGGCACAAGTTCATCGGACCGTTGTCGGCGGACGATATTGCGCGCGTGCTCAAGCCGATGATCGATGCCGAACTGAAGGCGTCCTGATCAGGCCATCTTGGCAATCAGGATTGGGGCGGCTCGCCTTCTTCCGGGATGGTGGTGCGGCTGATCAGGCCGACCTGCGCGACCGCGAAGATCATGGTGAGCGGCAGCACCCCGAAGACCTTGAACGCCACCCACTGATCGGTCGTGGCGTAGTGGCGGACGATCTCGTTCAGGACAGCCAGCGCGAGGAAGAACAGCCCCCAGCGGAGCGTCAGCTTCCGCCAGCCTTCGTCGGTGAGCTTGAACACGGCGTCGAAGACGTAGCCGATGAACGACCGGCCGAAGGCGAGGCCACCCAGAAGCGTGCCGCCAAAGAGCAGGTAGATGATCGTCGGCTTCAGCTTGATGAAGGTGTCGTTCTTCAGCCAGAGCGTCAGGCCGCCGAACACCACCACGACGATCGCGGTGACGAACGGCATCAGCGGCAGCTTGCGGGTCAGCGCAAACGAAACGACCAGCGCCAGCACGGTGGCCACGATGAAGGTCGCGGTGGCGAAGAAGATCGAGCCGCCCAGCGCAGCCACCGCCGGATACTTCGCCGCAACCGCGGCGCCCCTGGCATTGGCGAGAAAGAACAGCACCAGCGGGCCGATCTCAAGCACGAGCTTGAGGATCGGATTCAGCTTTCTCTCGGCAGGCGTGAGAGCGTTGGGTTCGGATTCAAACGTCACGGGGCGGCCTTTTTCAATTGGGCGAGCGCTGCCCGCGGGCATCTCATTCTTCCGCTTCCCCCGCGAAAGCGGGGGTCTAAATGCATGGCGTATGGCAATGACGTCCCCACCTGTCGCGACATCTTCTTACGTCCCTGGCTCCCCGCTTTCGCGGGGAAAGCGGGGAGAGGGCGGCGCAATCTAAAGGCCCGCCAGCGCCTTGGCAAAATCCTCGGCGGCGAAGGGTTCGAGGTCGTCGACGCCCTCGCCAATGCCGATGAAGTGGACGGGCAGCTTATAGCGGTCGGCGATGGCGACCAGAATGCCGCCGCGGGCCGTGCCGTCGAGCTTGGTCATGACGAGCCCGGTGACGCCGGCGCGCTTGCCGAAAATCTCCACCTGCTGCAGCGCGTTCTGTCCGGTGGTGGCGTCGAGGGTGAGCAGCACCGAGTGCGGCGCGGTCGGGTCGAGCTTCTTGATGACGCGGATGATCTTCTCCAGCTCGGCCATCAGCGCGTCCTTGTTCTGCAGGCGGCCGGCGGTGTCGATGACGAGCACGTCGGCGGCCTGTTCCTGTGCCTCCTTCAGCGCATCAAAGGCGAGGCCGGCGGCGTCGGCGCCCTCGGCGCCCGAGATCACGGCGGCGCCGGTGCGCTCGCCCCAGATGCGCAATTGCTCGACGGCGGCGGCGCGGAAGGTGTCGCCGGCGGCGAGCACGACCTTCTTGCCTTCGCCGGTGAGTTTCGCGGCGAGCTTGCCGATGGTGGTGGTCTTGCCGGTGCCATTGACACCGACGACGAGGATGACGTGCGGCTTCTTCGCGGCATCAAGGGTAAGGGGGAGAGCCACCGGCGCCAGCGCCTTGCTGATTTCGGCGGCGAGCAGCGCGCGGATTTCCTGCTCGGAGATTTCGCGGTCGTGGCGGCCAGCGCGGAGTGCGTCGGCCATGCGTTCGGCGAACTCGGAGCCGAGGTCAGCACGGATCAGCGTGTCCTCGAGCTCGGCAAGCGTCTCGGCGTCGAGCTTCCGCTTGGTGAAGATTGCCGCGACGCTTTCCGACAGCGCGCTGGAGGACCGCGCGAGGCCGTTTCTCAGCCGCTCGAGCCACGAGCGCTTCGGTTTCGCCTCGGTGGGCGCCGGCGCGTCGGCTGTGGGTTCGACGGCCGGTTCCTTGCCGCCGCCAAAGATGCGGCCGAACAGCGCCACTATGCCGCCTCCGCTTCAGCGGACAGCGTGCGGCCGTCGTGGCCCGCGATGCGTGCCGTGACGAACATGCCGGGCGTGCCGTCGATCCTTGCCGCAGTGAACTGTTCGGTGCGGCCGATGCCGCCGTTCTCGACCAGCAGGGTGCGCACGCCGCCGATCTCGCGGTCGAGGAAGGCGGCGCGGGCGCGATCGGCCTTGTCGCGCAGGCTCGCGGCGCGGCGCTTGACGACGCCGGGCGCAAGCTGCGGCATACGCGCGGCAGGCGTGCCGGGGCGCGGCGAAAACGGGAAGACATGCACCATCGCCAGCCCGCAGTCGTCGATCAAAGAGCGCGAGTTCTCCGCCATCGCCTCGGTCTCGGTCGGGAAGCCGGCGATGAGATCGGCGCCGAAGACGACGTCAGGCCGGAGGCGGCGGACCTCATCGGTAAAGCGCACGGCGTCGGCGCGGCTGTGCCTGCGCTTCATGCGCTTCAGGATGAGATCATCGCCGTGCTGCAGCGAGAGATGGAAATAGGGCATCAGGCGCGGTTCCTCGGCGATGGCGTCGAGGAGCGCGCGATCGACCTCGATCGAGTCGACCGACGACAGGCGCAGGCGTCGCAGCTCCGGAATCTCGCGCAGGATCGCGCGAACGAGAGTGCCCAGCGTCGGGCTTCCGGTAAGATCGCTGCCGTAGGCGGTGAGGTCGACGCCGGTGAGGACCACTTCGGCGCGGCCGGCTTCGACCAGCGCGCGGATTTCCGCAACGACGTCGCGGGCGTGCAGCGAACGAGAGGCGCCACGCCCGAACGGGATGACGCAGAACGTGCAGCGGTGGTCGCAGCCGTTCTGGATTTCGACGAAGGCGCGGGTGCGCCCGACAAGCGCCTGTGCGCCGTGCGGGAGAATCGTGCGCCGGGCGGCGAGGCCCCCGGTCAGAATGCGGGGGCGGCCCGGCGCGTAACTTGCCGGATCGAGCTTTTCGGCATTGCCAAGGATGCGGGCGACCTCGGGGAGGTCGAACGCAGCCTGGTCGATCTCGGCGGCGCAGCCGGAGACGACGATGGGGCGCTGAGGGTCTTCGCGGTGCGCGCGGCGGATGGCCTGTCGCGCCTGCTTCACGGCCTCGCCAGTCACGGCACAGGTGTTGACCAGTACGGCCTCCGCAAGCCCCGCGGCCGAGGCAGCAGCGCGCATGCGCTCCGATTCCAGTGCGTTCAGCCGGCAGCCGAAGGTGACTACGTCCAACGCCATCAGGCGGCGCCCCGGGTGTCCGCCTCCCAGCGCAGGGTGTCCGGGTCGATCGAGCCGGTAAACTCGGTCTCGACTGGTCCAGTCATCCAGATGTGGCCGTCGTCGCGCCACTCGACGACGAGATCGCCACCCGGAAGCGTGACGGTCACCTTGCGGTCGGTCAGGTTCTTGCGCATGGCGGCGACGGCGCTGGCGCAGGCGGCGGTGCCGCAGGCGCGGGTGATGCCGACGCCGCGCTCCCAGGTGCGGATGGTGATCGCGCCGCGGGCGGTGACGTGGGCGAGCGAGATGTTGGCGCGCTCGGGAAAAATCGGGTGGTTCTCGAGCAACGGGCCGAAGCGCTCGAGATCGTAAGCGTTCACGTCGTCGACCCAGAAGATGGCGTGCGGATTGCCGACATTGACGACGGAGGGCGAGTGCAGCAGCGGGGCGTCGATCGGGCCGATCTGCAGTTCGATGGCGCGGGTGTCGTGGAACGGCTCGGCCAGCGGTATCTCGTTCCAGGCGAAGCGCGGCTTGCCCATGTCGACGGTGATCGTCTCGGGGGTGCCGGTGTCGAAGGCGCGAAGCAGCCCGGCGTTGGTCTCGATGGTGGCGGACTTCCTGCCCTTCTCGTCCATCAGCAGCCAGCCGACGCAGCGCGTGGCGTTGCCGCAGGCGTCGACTTCGCCACCGTCGCGGTTGTGGATGCGCATGAAGGCATCGCCGCCGCGGCCGGCGTTCTCGATGGTGATCATCTGGTCGAAGCCGATCTCGTCAGCGGCGCCGAGCTCGCGGATGGCGATCGGCGAAAGCTTCACCGGCGCCTGGCGTGCGTCGAACACGAGGAACTCGTTGCCGAGCCCGTTCATCTTGCGGAAGGGAATGCCGCCGTCCTTCATGGAAGCCTGTCCAGGGCGCTTGTCGGTTGGCGGGAAACTCACCCGCCGCGGCCGTTTATATGGCGGATATGCCGCGAAATTGCCAGCCGGCGCCGGTTGCCGCGGCCCATCAAGCGCGCGTCACAGACGGTTCAACATCAATTGAGTCCGCCGTTAGCGGGCCTTGCGCTATCTACAGGACAACGATTTTCGGAGGACGATCACCAATGCCGGCCAGCCAGGCTTCACGCCGCGCCTTTCTTTTGTCCGCTGCGGCCATCGCCGCCGGCGGCGGGCTCCTGTTCAACCGCTTCGCCAAGGCGTCCACCATCGTCGGCACGCCGGGCAAGGTCATGCTCGAGAGATTCGACGACGCGGGGAAAAGCCTCGGCATGGCAACCGTCGACAAGGTGGTGAAGACTGAGGCCGAGTGGAAGGCATTTCTGGCCGGTGCGCCGGGCACCAACCCGCCGAGCGAGCACACCGCCTTCACCGTCGCCCGCCAGGAGGATACCGAGTATCCCGGCACCGGGCCCTACGCCGAGACCTTCGCGCCGGGCCTCTATCGCTGCATCTGCTGCGGCAACGCGCTCTACCTCAGCGAAACCAAGTTCGATTCGGGCACGGGCTGGCCGAGTTTCTGGAAGCCGATTGCCGAGGCGAACGTCGTTCACAACATTCCCCAGCAGGGCGGCTACAAGGTGTCGTGCGTCCAGTGCGATGCGCATCTCGGCCATGTCTTCGACGACGGGCCGCAGCCGACGGGCCTGCGCTACTGCATGGACGGCGTGGCGCTGCGCTTCATTCCGCGGCCGGCGGCCTAGCCGGCGTGCGAAACCCCCCACGATCCAACGATCCATCTTGAGGTGATGTCATGAAGGCTCCGTTCAAATCCCTGCTGGCCGGCGCGATCCCGGTGGCGCTTCTCGGTGCGGTGCTGACGATCGGCGCCGTCGCTCGCGGCGATGCCGAGGGCGCGGTGAAGATTCCGGCGCCGACGGTCGACGAGGCGGCGACCGGCAACGGCCTGGAAACCACGGTCTTCGCCGGCGGCTGCTTCTGGGGCGTGCAGGCGGTGTTCGAGCACGTCAAGGGCGTGGAGAGCGCGGTGGCGGGCTATGCCGGCGGCACGTTGCCCAACCCGACGTACGAGCAGGTCGGCGGGGAAGACACTGGCCATGCCGAGTCGGTCAAGATCACCTTCGATCCGAAGCAGGTCTCCTACGGCACGCTGCTCCACATTTTCTTCTCGGTGGTGATGGACCCGACGGAGAAGAATTATCAGGGTCCCGATCAGGGTCCGAGTTATCGATCGGCGGTATTCACGATGAGCGACGAGCAGAAGAAGGTCGCGGACGCCTATGTCGCGCAGCTCGACAGCGCCAAGGTCTTCCCGGCCAGGATCGTGACCGAGGTGACGCCCTACACGAACTTCTACCAGGCCGAAAACTACCATCAGGACAATGGCATCACGCTCAAGGTTAATGCCGGCTACGTCGAGATGTTCGACGTGCAGAAGGTGGCGGACCTGAAGAGCTATTTCCCGAGCGTCTGGCAGGAAAAGCCGGTTCTGGTGTTCGCTTCCAACGCATCCTAGCCTTGCACCACGGACAAAATCGCGGAGGCCGGCCCGAGCGCCGGCCTCTTTTTTATTCGGGGTGGGCGATTTGTAATATTGCGCATGGCGGCATTCGGCTACCATATGTCCCCGATGCGCCCAGCAATCGCCTCGCTCCCGAGTGACGCCCGTCAGTGGGCCAGAGCGCTCGCGGCCTATCGCCAGCCCAATGAAGTCCGCAGCATCGCCGAACTGGCGATGACCGCGCTGCCGCTGGTGGCGCTGTGGCTGACGATGTGGGCGTCGTTGCACTTCGTCGGCTACTGGCTGGCGCTGCTGCTGGCGATCCCGGCGGCGGGGTTCCTCGTGCGCCTGTTCATGATTCAGCACGACTGCAGCCACGGCGCCTTCTTCGGCGACCGCCGCGCCAACGACTGGGTGGGCCGGGTGATCGGCGTCTTCACGCTGACGCCGCACGATTTCTGGCGGCAAACCCATGCCATCCATCATGCCGGTTCGGGCAACCTCGACCATCGCGGCATCGGCGACGTCACCACCATGACGGTCGCCGAGTACGCCAGGCTCGGATGGATCCGGCGGCTCGCCTATCGCGTCTACCGCAGCCCGGTCGTCCTGTTCGTTATCGGCCCGGCCTACCTCTTTCTCCTTCAGCACCGCATTCCGCTCGGTCTCATGCGCAAGGGCTGGCAGCCGTGGATCAGCACGATGGCGACCAATCTCGGCATCGCGGCTTTTGCCGGCGGGCTGATCTGGCTGACCGGGCTTGGCGCTTTCCTGATGATCCACCTACCGATCGCCATTGCCGCCGCCTCGATCGGCGTGTGGCT